>Ga0068858_100000125_pt1 | contig 79795 bp, 82 predicted proteins | sample KBSSwiS12_FD_66589 | JGI IMG/M metagenome (GOLD analysis project Ga0068858, IMG submission 66589) | Switchgrass rhizosphere microbial communities from Kellogg Biological Station, Michigan, USA - KBS Switchgrass S1-2 | ecosystem: Host-associated > Plants > Roots > Rhizosphere > Soil ...
GAGGCTAGTAGCAGGAATGCGGCCGCCGGCGACAACCGTCGGCTTTCGCTGTGCCCCAGGGCAGCGGGCGTTTTCAAGGTAACGGCCGAGGTATAGCTCATGAATCTCTCCTAGAGCAGACAGACCTGTCTGTTCGTGATTGAATCATACAGACCTGTCTGGTAGAGTCAACCCCATGAACACGAAGACCGGTTCGGCTCCTCGGGTCTCGGCCCGCGAGCGCCTGCTGGCGGCCGCGGATGAGCTCTTTTATGAGAATGGAATCAATACGGTCGGCATAGACCGGGTCATCGAGCGCGCCGGCGTTGCGAAAGCTTCGCTATATGATTGTTTTGGCAGCAAAGACGAGCTCGTGCGCGCCTATCTGCAGGCGCGCGCCGAGGCGCGCCGGGCGCGCATCGATGAGCGCTTATCGCGCTACGCGACGCCTGAGGAAAAAATCCTCAGCCTTTTCGATCTGCTCGGAGAGCTCGCCGCACAGCCTGGCTTTCGCGGGTGTGCATTCGTCCGCGCCAGTGCCGATACGAGCTCGAGTAACAAGGTGAAGGGTGTCTGCGAGGAGTCGCGGGCGTTCATTCTCGGTAAGTTCACGGACCTTGCGCGCGAAGCCGGTGCCAGGGATCCGGAGCTGCTCGGAAAGCAACTCGTACTTCTGTATGACGGCGCCTCCATTGCTGCTCACTTGGACGGCAACCGTAGCGCCGTGAGTACCGCGCGCGCGCTGGCCGCTGAGATGTTGCTCTCTTTGCATAATCTGTCCGGCCCGCGTATCCGCCAATAGTTGAACTGTGACGCGGCACTCATCGGCCGCCGGCCCATAAGATACGAGGGCGTACCCAACCTCGCTCGAGCTAAGAGAAATCTTATGGCTATGGATCGTGCAGCGTTCGAGGCGCTGATTGCGCGCATGGAGGCGCTCGCCAGCGGCAATCCGGCCGCCTATCGCCGGCGGGTGTTGGCGCTGGCGCTGCTCGGCTACGGCTATTTCATCCTCGTCGCTCCACTGCTGCTGGTGTTGCGCTCGCTGCGGATAAAAATGCAACCGCCGGCCGGCGAGCAGCTGACTCGGGCGATGGCTCCCGATCTCTTCAACATGATAGATGCGTTGCGTCGGCGATTGCGCACGCCGCCCCTGCACAAGGTACTGCTCACGCCGGATTTCAATGCCGGGGTGATGCAGGTGCCCCGCCTCGGACTGTTTGGTTGGTATCGAAGTTACCTGCTGATCGGCCTGCCGCTGATGAAGTCGCTGACGGCTCAGCAATTCGAGGCCGTGCTCGCGCACGAGTTGGGGCATCTCGCGCGCGGCCACGCCCGCGCCGGTAACTGGATTTATAGGCTGCGGCTCATCTGGCAGCGGCTGGAAGGCGCGGTAGCGGCCCATCCGCAGTGGGGCTCCGGGGCCGTCCGGGGCTTTTTCCGCTGGTACATTCCGCGCTTCAGCGCGACTTCATTCCCATTGGCGCGCGCCAACGAATACGAAGCCGATGCGGCTGCTGCCCGGCTGACATCTGCCCGCAGCACCGCCCAGGCGCTCACTGCAGTCAGTATCGTCGGCAGCTATCTGAGCGAGCGCTATTGGCCGAAAATCCACGCGTCCGCCCGCGATCTGCCGCAGCCTGCATTCGCCCCGTACAGCGAATTCATGGCCACGGCGATCCAGGCGGTGCCGGCCGATGAGCTACGCAGCTGGCAGGACACCGCGCTCGCCGCGAAGACTTCTTATCAGGACACTCATCCATCGCTGACCGATCGGCTGCAGGCGATGGGTGCGCGGGCCGAATTTGCCCCGCCACTGGAAGGAAACAGCGCCGAGCGGCTGCTCGGCGCTGAGCGTACGCGCCTGGAGCGCGCGTTCGATGCGCAATGGCGCGAGCGAGTGGCCGAATCCTGGAGGCAGGTCCACGAAAAGCATCAGCGGCACATCGAGCGAGCCGCACACTCCGAGGTGAGCTCAGGTCCGATTCAAGTACAGCACCACTGAGTACTTTGTGCTGGCCGACTGCCCGGTCGCCCCTACGATGATGCGTTCGGGCACAACCGTATTGTCCAACGTCGCCAGTCCACTGAACTGTATTCCGTTGAGCGGCGAGGACTGCCCGGCACAGTTCGCATAGTCGAACTGGATCCGGTAAGCGTTATAACTCGCGTTGATGACCGACACGCTGCCGTTCAGTACGCAGCCGCTGATGGAGTCCTGCGAAAACAGGGTGCCATTGCTGCCGACGGTGACGACTACATTGTTGGTGGAATTGGCGAAATTCCCGCTCAGCGTCGCGAGCGAGGACGCGCGGTTGTAGACCGCGTCGAACGTCAGATTGAGCGTCCCGCTCGAGGCGTTGCCACTGTCAGTTTGAAACTTGGTTGTGGCTGTTATCGTCTTGCGCGACTGAATGGTCGCGGCGATGCTGCCCGTGCCATGCCGCGAGCCATCCGAAAACTGGAAGCCCAGCGGCGCAAAACCCTCAATGTTGGCGGTGAGGGAGCTCTGGTTCACTTCGGCAGTGCCTACGTACTGCACACCGTCGCCGCGCAGAAAGTGAAAATTACCCGACTCGTCAACCAGCCCGGTCACTTGCAGTCCGCTGACGGAGTCGGTTCCGCGCCAGAAACCGCCGGGGCTCGCACTGGAGCCCGGAGGCGGCGCACCGCCGATGCCCGAACCGCCCCCGCCACAGCTGATCAATAGTAGCGCCACACCTGCCGCGGTAACCGCGTTAACCCTTTTCATTTCCATGTGCGCCTGAGGCCTCCTTGACACACTAATAATTGTGTCTAGTGTGTTTTATCGGCGGTGCGGCGATCCACGCTACGTGTCACATCTTGCGCCCGAAGGTTGCCCCGGCAACCGTTTTATACCTGTGCACGGCTTTACCGCGGCAATAGTAAAAATTTCGCGCGGCGCCGCAGTCCCGGCCCGATCCTGTTCCCAAAATCACACAGCATTGACCTCACCGCGACCGGGGCGGAGACTTCTGGCGACGCCGCTCCACAATCGAGCGCCAGCGTAGACTGGGCACACTTATTGCGGCCTATAACGATGACGAGGGCTTAAGCGGTGGGGATAACCCCCTCCCTGGCGGGAGCGGGTGAATGAAGGAGCCGAACAGAAGTGAACACCCAAGGCTCGCCCAGTGTGCTGCTGATCGGTCCGTACGATCCACACTGCGGTGAATACACTTTTCTTGCGCCTCCGCTGGGTGTCTGGCGGCTCGCGGGCGTCTTAACGGCGGCAGGGATCAAGGCCAAGGTATTCGATCCCAACTGCTGCCGCGAAGCGCCACAGCGGGCGCTCGAGCGCGAGCTGCTGAGCGGCAGCTGGGACATTGTCGGTGTTTCAACGACAGGGATGACGTTGCGCTACGACCTGGAGCTCGCGCACATCGTGCGGCGGATGCTGCCGGATTCGATCCTCGTAGCGGGAGGAATGGAGGCGACCTTCCGGCCCGATCTCATGTTTGAGCTGGGGCCGTTCGACCTGGCGGTGCTCGGTGAAGGCGAGCATCCCCTGCTCGAGCTGGTGTCACGTGTACGCGCCCGCCAACCGCTGGGCGGAATCACGGGGACGGCAGAGCGAAACAAGGACGGCAGGATCATCACGATCCCGCAACGCGCTCTGACCCGAGAACAGTTGCGCGACGCAATCTACAGCACGCCTTACGACAAGATGCCTTATTCGGCGTACTGGGAGCGCCTGGAGGCCGCCTACAGGGTGGGCGCTCTTCCCAGTAAGGCTGCGCGCGAAGCGCATCTGGCGGAAATCCGCTCAGTGCGTCTGATCACGCTCAACTACTGTCCCATGGGCTGTACGTTCTGTTCGGCTACCAACTTCCTGCATGAGGCACAGGGAAGCGTTGCCTCCATCGCCCGCCTGGAGGCCGATGAATGTCTGCACATGATCGAGCGGATCGTTGCGGCACACCCGCGCGCGCGGACCATCATCTTCCAGGACGACATTTTCAGTTTTACCCGTGACCGCCGGATCCTGCCGCTGTGTGAGGCCATCATTGCAGCCAAGGGCAGCGGGCGTATTCCGAGTCAACTGCAATTCATCAGCACGAATCGGATCGATGCCATGACCCCGGAGCGCCTGTCCGCCATGCGGCGTGCGGGTTTTCGCGTGCTGGGTTTCGGCATCGAGAGCTTCTCGCAGCGGGTACTCGCTGAATTCAACAAGGCACAGATCCACCGCCACATCGAGCCGATGCTCACCGCGGCACTCGCTACGGGGGTTACCCCCTTCCTCGACCTGATACTGAGCTCGCCGCACGCGCAGCTCGAAGATGTCGCGGAGACTCTGCGGCAGGCGTATCGTTGGCTGCGCGAAGGATGCGAGATCGGAATGTATCCTTACGTCATTCCGTTTTCCGGAGCGGCGTTCGCGAAGGATCCCAATCTCGCCCCCTACACGCACTACCAGCGCCGACAGGTTGCCGGCACCGGAATTTCATGGCAGCAAGCGGCGAAGATTCTGCCGATGGATCCTGTTGTATCGGACGTCATTCTGCGAATGGAAAGCAGCTTCGAGGCGATGCTCGCCCCGCTGGAGAAGGAGGTGGCGCATCTGCCCTCGCGTGTGCGCTCGCTCCTGTGGATCCTGTGCTCACTGCCGTTCATGGCCGAGCGCGGGCACTTCATCGCGGCTGAAAGTGAGGTTCGAGCCGAGTTGTACGCCCGGCTTCCGGCGCTGCGACAAGGTGCGTCGCATGCGGCGCACGCGCGATTCGCAGCCGCGATAGCATCATGAAGATCCTGCGGTCCTGGTCCGTCCTGGCACCGCTCGCCGTCTGCGCATTGCTCGCGGGTTGGATTGTGCTGTCGGTCGCCAACGCGCGCTCGGTTGGTTTTTCGATCTTTCTGTTTGCCGTCGCCAACCTCATCGTCTACACGGATGCGATCGACTTCGCTCTGCGCCTGTACATGCGGCGGCGCCACACGGCCGCGGCCGGCGGCATCTCCGAAGGCACTCAGTTCGGCAATGTGTCCATCAATCTGGCTGCCATCCTGCCGCCGGATGCGCGGCGCGTCGTACCGGCCTCGCCATTTGCAATCATCGCCTCGGTGTACAACCTCGAGGACCAGTTCGATGAGTTCTGCCAGGCCTTCGGGGCATACCGCGATCGTGTCTGGCTGATCAGCGACGGCTCGACCGACAACACGGTCCTGCGCCTGCGCCTGGCCGGCTGGCGCTGTTTCGATGACGGCCTCAACCGCCGCAAGCCGGGTGCCATCCGCCGGCTGCTCGAGCGGCTGCCGCCGCACATCGAGACGGTGATGGTGATCGATCCTGACATCCGGATCCGCGGGCTGAGCGATGGCAGCAGTATCGACGTGGAGCAGTTCGTCAGCGATTTCCAACAGTCCGGCGCGGCCGCGGCCTGCCCGCGCATCATGATCGAGCCGGATGGATTCCTCGCCCGCTTCCAGTCGTTCGAATACGCGCTGGCCTTTCGAGTCGGCCGCGAGAGTCTCGGAGACTTCAGCATTACCTCGGGGGGCGTATCGTTCTACAAGCGCAGTGCGCTGGTACGCGCACTCAACGAGCACTCCTTGTCCGTGTATGCCGAGGATTTCGAGAATGCGGTCATCATGCTCAGCCAGGGCGGGCGGATCTACTACGACGGGCGGCTCGTCGTCAGCACCGAGGGTCCCGGCTCGCTGCAGCGTTGGTTCTCGCAGCGGGTGGGCTGGTATCACGGGCTGATCAAGGTCTACACGGAGCGCTTCGGCGAGATCATGCGGATCGGACGCCGTTCGCCGTTCGCGATGTATCATTACCTGTTGTATGTGGGCGGGCTCTCCCTCGCGATGCACCTGGTCAAGATTGCGAGTGCGGCGCTCCTGGTGTTGAGCTTTCTGGCCGGTCTCGATGCGTTGTTGCTAGGCGATCTCGTGCCCCAGGGAAGCGTCACCAATCCCGCCTACTTCACAGCGGCCATCACGAGCTACCTGGCCCTGGGTGTCATCGCGTTGTTCACCGTCGTTCCGAAGGCGGAGCGGGCGTATTGCGCACCGATTGTGCCGCTGTACCTTTGTTATGCCATCACGCACATCGTGCCGATGACCGTGGGGTTTGCGAATTTCTTCTGGTTGCGGCTGTTCAGCCGCCGCCTCTATCAGGACCACTACGAGAGTCCGACTGATCCGACGCTGGTGAACGGCGGTAACGGCAATGGCAGGGCGAGGCTGACTGAATGACGGTGCGAGGAATTCCGGCTCCGCAGCTGTATCAACCTAGCGTGTATTGGGAGGACCGGGCGCAGCGGTTTGCAGCCGAGGGCGCGGGCCTTGCCGCGGTCTGCGCCTACGGAATGCCCGAATTCTACAACCGGACCATACACCTCGAGCAGCGCCTGGCGCTGCGGCGGTGGCTCGACGTGCAGCCGGGCACCCGCGTGCTGGATGTGGGGTGTGGCGTTGGGCGCTGGAGCCGCCTGCTGGCGGCGAAGGGAGCTCAGGTTACCGGCGTAGATCTGAGTCCGACCATGATCGCCCAGGCCCAGCGGCGGGCCGCGGCGGAAGGCGTGGCGGCACGGTGCAGTTTCCGCGTTCAGGACCTGTCACAGCTCGAGATCGAGGGTCAGTTCGATCTGGTGTTGGGGGTTACTGTTCTGCAGCACATCCTCGAGCCGCAGCTGTTGCGGGCAGCCGTGCGAAGCATGGCCGCGCGGCTTGCCCCCGGTGGGCGAATGATTCTCCTCGAGGCCGCACCGGCTGCTCCTGTGGATCGGTGTGATTCGACCGTGTTCCAGGCACGGCGCCGGGATGTGTACCTGGAGCTCTTCCGCGATTGTGGGCTCGAGCTGCGGGCACTGACGGGAGTCGATCCGGCACCGCTGCGGATGCGGTTGCTGCCGCATCTGCGCTCGCTGCCGCGCCAGGTTTCACTGAGTTTGTTGGTTCTCACGACCGCACTGTCACTGCCGGTCGATGCGTTGTTTGGCCGTCGCGCGGTCAGACATTCCTGGCATGCGGTGTTTGTCCTAGAACAAAAAACCGGGGGAAGTCATCATGGCCGTTAGGCGTCGTTCCATCATAGCCATTGGCGTTTTCGTGGCGCTCGCGATCGTCGCGGCAGCCGGTCATTGGTACGAAACCCAGCGCGCTCAGCCCGGGCATGCCGCCGATACCAAAGTCGCTGTGCACCATGTAACCAATGCAGGCGACAGGGGGCCGGGTACGCTGCGTGAAGCTCTGTTCATCGTGGCAGGCGCAACCGGCACGAGCACGATCAGCATCGAGATTCCCGCGATCAAGCTCGAGACCGCGCTGCCGGCGCTCGTCAATGGGCGCGGCGTGCGGCTCGTGGGTCAGGCCGCCGGAACTGTCATCGATGCCCAGGCGTTGAACGCAGGTCCGGTCTTCGATGTTTCGGGACCGAACACCTCCATCGAGGGGATCACGGTCAGCAAGTGTCCCGCGGCCGCCATTCTGGTGCGCGCAGTGCATTTTAGATTGTCTACCACCACAATCGAATCATGTGACGTCGGCGTCGAAGTCGCCGAGAATGCCAGTGACACCCTGCTGGAACGCAATCACTTTACCAAGAACCGCGTCGGCATCCGCTTCGCAGCGTCGGGTCATAACACGGCGGTGGCCAACAACGAGTTCAAGGAGCACAAGGACGCAGGCCTGTGGGCGGTGCGCAGCGCTTCGGACTCACACGATGATGTCATCGGCATCCATGACAACAAGTTCATCGAAGATACCGCGAGCATCGTCGCCGGCAACATTCCGGTGCTGGTCGAGCGCAATGATTTCATCAACGCCCACGAGTCGGACGTGCATGTAGTCGGTGCCGGCGCGCAGATCCGCGGTAACCGGATCAACGGGGGAGCTGCGATGGGCATCGTTGCCGAAAATGCCAACGGGGCGGTGATCGATGACAACGAGCTGGAGGGACTCACGGCGTATGGAGTCATGGTCCGCGGCTCATCCAACACGCTGGTGCGCTCCAACCGGCTGCACAACTGCGGCTATGGGCTGGCGTTCGTCCTCGGTGACAAGGCCAAGGTCAGCACGGCGGTTGACAACACCATCATCGAGGCGAAGTTCAACGGGATCGATGTGATCGGGGACTCGCCTATCCTGCGCCGTAACCAGGTGCTCCGCGCGCACGCCTATGCGCTGCACGTCGAAGATTTCCAGCCGCCGAACGGGCAGAAAGTGCAGTCGCAACCTTTCCTCGATAACAACAATTTCGGCAATAGTCCGGTCAGCGGCAAGGCCACCGCGAGCGTTGCGGCGCAGCGCTCCCTGCAATAGGGCCCGGTAGTTCACTAGTGAGGCCGAACGTCGAAAGCACGCAGCTGATTCCGCGCCCGGTTTGGGAGAACCCACGTGTTCACCTGCTGGACGATATCTGGCTGATGACCATCGTCGCCATTCTTGTCGCGACCGGTGTTCCGTGGTTTGCCAGTGGTTTCGAAGTGAATCTCGGGATGGCGAGCTGGGGCCTGCTTGCCTTGGGTGCCCTGCACGTCGCCTTTACGGTACTGGCATCTCCCGGCCGCGCACATGGCAAATGGCGCGACCGCACACTGACGCTGTTGGACATCGTCGGCGTCGCGCTGATCGGGTTCATCTGGCAGCATGTTGGCGCGCTGCAGAATCCGATGTTTCTGGCGGTGTTCGCACTTCCGGTGATCGGCGCAATCTTTCTATCGCGCTGGCATCCCTATCTCATCGCTGCGGTCAGTGTGATTGCGGTTGCGGTGGTTGCCCTGAGCCAGGCACCGGAGCTGCGCTGGTACGCCAGCGGGCTGTTCGGCAGCGACGCCTGGCTCGTCTGGCTGTTCGGGAACCAGAGCGCGGTGGCACAACCATCGTTTTCCGGCTTCTATGCGCCATCGAACTACCTGATCGTGCTGCTCGAAGTGTTTGCGATCCTGCTGTTCGCCTGTGCGGTGGCAGCCGAATACGTTGGTACCATCTTCGAGCGTTTGAACGCGCACATCATCATGGCCCGGACCGAAGCGGAACGGGGCCAGGAGATGTGGGCCGGTTTGATTGAGCGTCTGCCGCTACCGGCGCTGCTCATCGATCCGGACACGTTGCGGATAGTGGCTTCGAGCGAGCATGCGGGTATTTACCTACGCGCTGGGGAACTACCCCTGGAGGGACGCCCCCTCTTCGAGGCGCTGAAATTTTCCTATCCTGACATCGTTCAGGAGCTGATTGTCGGCTCGGACGGCGGGGCGCCGGCCACCGTCATTCGCGTCGGGGACCAGCTGCGGGTGACGCAGATCCGGGTGCTGCATGTTTCGCACAAGGGCCGGCGGCTCGCGCTCCTGACCATCGAGGATGCAACCGAGGTCTTTTGCCTCAAGGCCGCCCTGGATACGTCGGAGTACGCTGCTTTCGTGATCGATGCACGCGGCCTGGTTCTTGCTTTCAACAAGCCCGCGGGCGGCCTGTTCGGGGGTGCGGAAATCGGTGCTGATGCCGCGCAGCTGCTGGCACAGCCGGACGCGCCGCCACGGTGGTGGGAGCCGGGACTAACAGGCAGACGAAAAATGCATATCGAGATCGGTCCGAGAATCTACCAGGTGACCAGTTCCGCCGTTTCGCTGGCGGGCGAGGAGGAGCGCATTTTCACCGTAGCATTTCTACCTGTCGCCCGGGCCGGCAGCGCCGATCCGTTTGCGACCAGCTCGACCATGGTCACCACCACCCTGGGGCAGTTGCGATGACGGCGGCGCTGAGAAATGGCCGCCTGGCGGTTGCCGCCGCGGTCGCCTCTTTAATGGCGCCGTGGTCGGCGGTGCAAGCGGCGCCCTCCACGGTCGATGACCGGATCACACTCGGTGCGAACGGGTCTTCTTTGACAGGCACCTTCGCCGACGGGTCAACTTTGTCGAGTGGCGGTGGTGGCGTCGCGGCCGGCTGGTTGCACAATTTCGATTCCGACACGCTGTTCGGAGCCGCTGCCGAATACCAGGCGCTGTCGGTATCACATTGGGCGTTTGCTTCGTTGAACGGCGCCATCACTCGTGGGCCGGGCGACCAGCGCTACACCTTCTACGGTGAGGCGCACGAGGGTGCCGGGCGCGATGGGCCCCATGCCTTCCAGTATCGGGTCGAGGCCCTCGGCGTGACTGGCACCTATTTCCATCGGCTGTCAGCTACCTTGGAAGACAAGCAAGTCAACGTGGAGTCCACGCACGGGAACCTTCCGAAGTTGCAGCTGGCTTATCTATGGAATCCGCGCATTCAGACAACCGTGGGCTATCAGCATTCGTTCGGCGGGAATCTCGGCACCAAGCTGACGACGGCGCGGGTTGACGTGTATGCCTCTCAGCTGAACTTTCTGGCCGGAGGTGCATTTGGGCAGGCTTCCCCAGCGGTGATCGGCCAGGCCCTGACGCTGGGGTCGCATGATCTCAAGGAAGGCTATGTTGGGGTGATCAAGTCATTCCCCCAATTGCGCAGCGAGCTGACTTTTATTGTTGATTATCAGCGCCTCTCAGGTGGCCAGGGACAACAGATCATCTCGGTGGGTAACACTTTATTCATCGCGTCCTCGGTCACTGAGCGCTGGACCGGTACACTCAACTACGTGTTTCATATAGGACATCACGGGACGTAAAAGTGGCGGCGTTGATAAAAAAGCGCGACCTGGGGTGGGTGCCCACTGTGGTGGTGCTCGCCGTCGTGCTCATCGCCGGCTCGCGTCTGATGTATCTGAGCATCCAGCACCATGCCACGGATGCTCGGGCGGCGGCGAGCACGGTCGTCGCGGGCTACGTAGGCAGGATTGATCCCGAGTTGCAGAAGTTGGTGAATCTTGCGGCCCGCCAGGCGGGGGCTGGGGCCAAGGCGCTTGCGAATACCAGCACGTTTACTTCGCTCGAGTCGGTTCCACTGACGAACAACACCTTCTGGATGACCTCTGACGACCGGGTGCTCGCCGCGCGCCCGGCCGAGGCCGCCAACGCGAGTGGTATCGCCAGCGAATGGGAATCAGCAGAGTCGGCGCGCCCAGCGGCGGACTCGGCTGTTCTGGGGCCGATGCGGCTGGGCAGCCAATGGCTCGTTGCCACGCGTGTGCCGGTCGTACCGGCGATTGCCGGAGTCCAGTCGCCCGCGCGAGGTTGGGCGGTGTCCTATGCTGATCTCGATGAGTTGATCTCCAACGCGCACCTGACCAGGCTCACCGACGCCGGCTACGACTTCGAGCTGTCACAAGTCGAGCCGCGCAGCGCCCGGTCGCGCATCTTCATAAGTTCCAGCACGGATCCGCTGCTCGATGCGATGACCGCTAAGATTCGGCTCCCCAACGGGTTTGAGCCTGCCATACCTGGAAGTTACCTCATGGTAGCGATCCGTCCGCGCAACGGTTGGTATCCCGCCACGGAGCTCGCCTCTGACATCGGCCTGCTGGCTTTCCTTGCGTGGCTGCTCGCTTTCGGCACTCACGACCTGAGTCATGCGTTGCAGCGCTCGCGCTCGGCCCTTGCCGCGGCCCGCAAACGCCTGCGTAACATCAATCAGCAGCTGGCGACCGAGATGCAGCAGCGTCTCAGTCTGCAGGAGACTTTCGACCACGCGCGTTTTCACGACGCCTTTACAGGCTTACCCAACCGCCGCTATTTCATGGACCAGTTGGACAGGGCGCTGCGGGATGTGCGGACGAAGCGGCGCCAGCGAATAGGCGTCATCATCGTGGACATCTCCCGGTTCAAGCTCGTCAATGACATGTTGGGTCATACGGCCGGCGATGAGCTGATGGTGCAGGCGGCGCGCCGGTTCGAGAAATCGACCGCGGCGTTCGAGGGGGTGTTGGCTCGCTGGGGCGGCGACCAGTTTGCCGTGTTGATCCTGGATATCGCCTCGACCGATGTGGCGTTGCAGGTTGCAGGTCTGCTGCAGGATGAGTTGCGTACGCCGTTCGAGCTGCGGCGCCACAAGCTGGTCGTGACTGCGACTTTCGGTGTTACGAGTGTCGATTCGGGTCAGCAGCGGGCGGAAGACGTGGTCCGCGAAGCCGATATCGCCTTGACGGTCGCCAAGCGTCAGGAAACCGCGAAGATCGTTGTCTACACGCCCAACATGGCGGGGCAGGCAGCCACGCTCGTCAGCCTGGAAGCAGACCTGCATGTGGCGCTCGAAAAGCACGAGCTGCGGCTTCTGTTTCAGCCGATCGTGGACCTGCGCACTTATCGTATGGTCGGCGCCGAGGCGCTGCTGCGATGGCGGCACCCGGTGGAGAGTGTGCTGGCGCCCGACAAATTCCTGCGAATTGCCGAAGAAGCCGGGCTCATGGTGCCAATCACCCGCTGGATCATTCTGCGGGTGATCAAGCTCGCCGGGGAATGGCTGCGGCGCCTGCCGGCCAATCAGAGGTTCTTCATCAGTATCAACCTGTCGCCCACGGCGCTGCGCGATCCGGGCCTGGCTGATTACATTGCCGCGTTGCTGCGCGAGACGCAGCTCCCACCCTCGCTGCTCAAGTTCGAGCTGACGGAGGCTGCCCTCATCAGCAATGTGGGTGCGGCACGCGAGGCACTGGATCGCCTGCATGCCATGGGCATTCAGCTGATGCTGGATGACTTCGGTACCGGCTACTCGTCATTGAGTTACCTGCAGTTGTTTCCGTTCGATTTCGTGAAGATCGACCGCCCGTTCGTCAACAGCTCGGGCTCCGACCAGGCCAACACCGGCATGATGGCGGCGCTGGTGCAGATGGCCGGCAGCCTGAAGCTAACGGCCATTGCCGAGATCATTGAGACCGAAGCGGCGGCGCGTGCGCTGCAGGAAATGGGTTGCGACTACGGGCAGGGTTACTACTTCAGCGAGCCGATCGAGGCCGAGCTGGCCCTGCAGCGCCTGCGGACCCAGCATCCCTTCCAGCCCACGCAGGCCACCGGCACATTCGCGCCGCAAAAGGAACCGGCTGGCAAGGATACGATCGGCGACGAAACCGTCATGGTGCCGCCACTCGAAGTAGACGAGTCGCCGACCGTCATGATCCCGGCAACCTCCATTGGGTTTCCACCCGACGACGATTCGCACTGACGCTGCCGGGCGCCTGAGTAGGCCTGACTGCGCCGCTTCAGTGGTGTCCCAGCCAACGCAGCAGCACGTGGATTATGCCGAACGGCATGCCGGTGAATAACATCGTCAGTGCGAGGGACAGCCAGATCAGGAGCGGAAACAGCATTGCGACCAGAACGGCCATGATTGCGAGCAATGGTGCAATAATGAGCCACGCACGCAGCGGCATCTGTGCTCGAGCCGCTCGGGTGATGTGGGCGCCCATCGCCCCGAGCGCGCGCAATCTGCGCTCGACCGATGGAAACATGGGGACAGCACTGCTTCCGAACACTCCCGCTTGGTGACCGCTGTGATCGGCCACTGACATGTGGGCGGCCCACGGGGCGAGCGGCGTGCCCCGCGCGTCCGTTACCTTGTTCAGCGCACCGGCGAGAGTGTCAGGGTCACGCGTGAGCCTCACGGCGGTGGCGTCGGCCATGTACTTGCGCTGCCGCCAGGCCAGCGACAGCAGCGGACCCAACACGAACAGGTTGAAGATCGCGCCGAGAAATCCAGTCATGACGAGTGGGCCTGCCAGAGGCAGCCACAGGTAGGGCCGGATCTTCTGCCAGCGGGCAGCGAGTGCTGCGCGTGGGTTGGTGAGGAAGCTGGGCGCCGTGGTGGTGCCAGGGCCGGCGGCGACGCTCTCGTCGCGGCGCGCGCTGTCGCTGGGGCTGGCGTTGTCACTTGCACCACGGCTGCGCTTTGCCGCGGTCTTCTCGTCCTCATCATCGAACGGGCTCGCGAGTTCCATTACCAGCTTGCGTGCGCGCGCCCTGGTCGGTATTAGTGTCGCAACGACAATCTGCGTCAGGTTCCTGCGAGCGTGTGTCTGGGTGACCAGCGTCCCCAGGCGCGTGATCAGCGCGAACAGACTCAGACTCAACGCGGCGCGCACACCGATCTTCATGTCGCCGTCGGCAATCGATGCGATCAGGTTGGCTGCCACACCTTCCATCTGGGCGCGGCTCAACAGACCCAGCAAGCCCTGGGAAATGACGACGGTGGAGTGTTGCTCATCCATGCCAAAGGCCACCGCGTCGACCGCCGCGCTGTGCGCAACGAACACGCGTGGTTGCGGCAGGTTTGCGGCGATTGCCATCTCGGCCACGACATTGCCGAAGCGCTGTTCCGCCAGCACCGTTGGATCGGGCGGGCGCGCCGACAGCTCGCCGGAGTCGAAGGCCATGCACAGGCCCAGCACCCGTCGCAGCGCGTTGAGAACGAATGCCATCCAGACCAGTCCGGGCAGTGCCGCCAGAACCACGAACTGAATCCAGCCTCCCACGCTCATCTTTCCCGGGGCGTTGATGACTCCATCGAGGGTATGTCCAATACCCGGAACCAGATCAGGTGCCGGAATGATCAGGTTGAGCAGGTCGAGCAGCAGCGCCAGCGCGCCGTAGAAGAGGGGGGACATCAGGACCGCGACGATCAACGCAACAGCGAGGTTGATGACGCGGGTGGCAAACGTTACACGCCACGCGGCGCGCCTATGACGCGCGATTGCGTCGAAGAAACTTTCGCGCTCGGTGGGGGTCCAGGCCGCCCAGCCCGCCGCCGCCGCAGTCGCGGCCGGCGGATTCACGGCCAGGTTCGGAACCGTCGTCACGCCTTGAGTTTGTACCCCGTGCGGAAGATGACCCAGACGGCTGCGAAGCATGCCATCAGAAATACCGCGATCATGCTGAAGCTGACTACGATGTTGACGTCCGAGATACCGTAGAAGCTCCAGCGGAATCCGCTGATGAGGTACACGACCGGGTTGAACAGCGCGACCTTCTGCCAGAACGGCGGCAACATACTGATGGAATAGAAACTCCCGCCGAGAAAAGTGAGCGGTGTAACAATCATCAACGGCACGATCTGCAGCTTTTCCCACCCGTCGGCCCAGATGCCGATAATGAAGCCGAAGAAACTGAAAGTCACGGATGTCAGCAGCAACGAGGCCACCATCCACACCGGGTGGGCGATCGAGAACGTCACGAACAGCCGCGCGGTGACCAGGATGATACTGCCCAGGATGACCGATTTGGTTGCGGCCGCACCTATATAACCGATGACGATCTCGGCCGTGGATATGGGAGCTGACAATATTTCGTAGATGGTCCCCGAGTACTTGGGCATGTAGATGCCGAAGGCGGCGTTGGACACGCTCTCGGTGAGAATGGAGAGCATGATGAGTCCAGGTACGATGAAGGCACCGTAACTGACACCATCGATGTGCGCCATGCGTGAGCCGATGGCGGCTCCGAAGACGATGAAATAGAGTGAGGTCGAGATTACCGGGGAGGCGATGCTCTGATATATGGTCCGCCAGGTCCGGCTCAACTCGAAGCCATAAATGGCCCGGATCGCGTGGACGTTCATCGGTGCGAGCTCACAAGGCTGACGAAGATATCCTCCAGCGAGCTTTCGATCGTCTGCAGGTCCCTGATACTGATGCCGTGCTCGCCCAGCTTGCTCAGCAGGGTGGCGATGCCCGTGCGCTCGCGCTGGGTGTCGAACGTGTACACCAACTCGGTGCCCTCGGCAGCGAGCTCGAGCTGCCATTGGGCAAGCTCGGTGGGAACGCTTTGCAGCGGATTGCGCAACTGCAGCGTGAGTTTTTTCTTGCCGAGCTGCTTCATCAGCAGGGTCTTCTCTTCGATGAGGATGATCTCTCCCTTGTTGATGACTCCGATGCGGTCCGCCATCTCCTGGGCCTCCTCGATATAGTGGGTGGTCAGGATGATGGTGACGCCGCTGCGCCTGAGCCCGCGCACCATTTCCCACATTGCGCGCCGCAACTCCACGTCAACACCCGCGGTGGGCTCATCGAGGAACAGAATTCGCGGCTCGTGCGACAGGGCCTTGGCAATCATGACCCGGCGCTTCATGCCGCCGGAGAGCGTCATGATCTTGGAATCCCGCTTTTCCCACAGCGACAAGTCGCGGAGCACTTTTTCGAGGTACGCCGGATCGGGTGCCTTGCCGAACAGGCCGCGGCTGAATTTTACCGTGTCCCATACGCTCTCGAAGGCATCGGTAGTCAACTCCTGCGGGACGAGGCCGATCTTTGAGCGGGCCGCGCGGTAGTCACGAATGATGTCGTGGCCGTCCGCCAGGATGGCGCCGCGGGTGGGATTGACGATCCCGCAAATGATGCTGATCAGGGTGGTCTTGCCGGCTCCATTGGGTCCGAGGAGTGCGAATATCTCGCCCTGCTGGATCTGCAGATTGATGTCTTTGAGCGCGTGCAGGCCCGAGGAATAGGTCTTGTAGAGATTTGAAACGCTGATGACTGGCTGCATGAGCTATTGTTGCCTACCGAAAGGCCCGAATGGATAGAAATTGACGCCCACCGACAGCAGCGATGAGTCGAAGGAGCCCGTGCTCGTTCCCCACACGGAGCTGTCCCCCGATGCGCTGCGCGGCGTCGTGGAGTCGTTCGTGCTTCGCGAGGGCACTGACTATGGTGAGCGGGAGTTCTCGCTGGAGCAAAAGCTGGCTCACGTGTATCGCCAGCTCGAGCGCGGAGAGGCGCAGATCGTGTTCGATCCAAACACTGAAACCATCGACATCGTACCTAGGAGCCGGTCTGACTAAGTCAGACCGGCTCCGGCAAGGGGATCTTCTGCTGGGAGGACGCCGTCGCCCCGATCGAAGCCACAATGACCAGCGCAATCGCAGTCCACTGCACCGCGCTGAGCCATTCGTGCAGGTAGATATATCCGATCAGCGCGCCGAAGGCGGGTTCGATGCTCATCAAGACGCCGAATGTCCGTGCAGGCAGGCGAGTCAGCGCGATCATCTCGAAGGTGTATGGGATGGCTGTCGACAGAACCGCGACGACGAGCCCCGGCAGCAGGATTGAGCTCGAGAACAAAGCGTGGCCACGGTCGATCAGTCCAATTGGCACGATGATGACGGCCGAAATCACGCTGCCCAGTGCGGCTGTCTGCGCGCCGTGGTTGGCACCCGCCTTCTGGCCGTAAATGATGTAGAGCGCCCAGCAGGCACCCGCCGCGAGGGCATACAGTGCCCCGACCGGATCAGTACCAACACCGATGTGCGCCACGGGCAGCAACAGGACGAGGCCGGCTGCCGCCAGCAGCACCCAGCAGAAATCAATCAGGCGGCGCGAGGACAGTACCGCGACGGCCAGGGGGCCGGTGAATTCGAGTGCCACGGCAATACCCAGCGGCACCCGGTTCAGCGCGAGGTAGTAAAGCAGATTCATCACGCCAAGCGAGACACCGTAAACTGCAAGCGGCCGCCAGGTGTTCGCTGTGATCCGGGCGCGCCAGGGACGCATTACGGCGCAAAGGATGATGGTTCCGAGCGCAATTCGGACTGCCACCATGCCGACCGGCCCCGCCAGGGGGAACAGGGTCTTCGCTATGGATGCACCTGCCTGAACGGAGGCCATCGCGGCCAACACCAGGGTGATGGGCAAGGCGCGCGCGCCGAGCGCGCGCGCCGGGTTCGACATCCGGCTGATAAGCTGCTCCGTTCGTGTGCCCGGCCAGGGGCGCTCGGCTAGGGGCGTCCGGTCAGGGTTGCGCGGCGAAACGAGACTAGTCGTTACACTATGGAATCAGGACATGTCGGACACGCAGTCGAGGTGTTCCGCTCGGAGCGCGTTCCGGAGTGCAATGAGCGTGCATTCATGCTCTATGCGGTCGGCATTGCAAGTGCGCTTGCGAGAGATTCCGCCGGCTGCGTTTTACTGGTAGAGCTTGCAGACGCACCGGCCGCGCTCGACCATCTGCGCCAGTACGAGATCGAGCGACTCAACAAACCGCCGCCGCCGCCTCCTCCACCGAAACTGCATCCGCATGCCTTGACCGGGAGCCTCATCTACGCCCTGGTCATCGCAGGCGTTGCAATCGCAATCTCCAATGGCCTGTGGCGGCTCGACGCGTTCGATGTAGGGGAGCTTGACGCGGCCCTGGTGCAGAAAGGGCAGTGGTGGCGGGTGTGGACAGCGCTGACGCTACATCTGGACGGGGCGCATCTCGCCGCCAATATGCTGGCGGGTGTCTGGTTTGGTTATCTTGCTGCGCGCCTGCTCGGAACGGGAAATGCCTGGTTTCTGGTCGTCATGGGGGCCGGGCTTGCGAACTGGATCGAAGCCTTCTTCGGACCCGCGGCGCACCGCTCTGTTGGTGCATCTACTGCGGTGTTCACCGCGTTGGGGCTACTGTCAGCCTACTCATGGCGGACGCGACTTGCATACCCGCAGCGTTGGGCACTTCGTTGGGGACCGTTGGTCGCAGGTGTGGTGCTTCTTAGCTGGACCGGTACGGGCGCGCAATCACTCGATGAACCGGGCGGTGGCGCCGGACAGACAGTCGATGTTGCCGCGCACGCGCTTGGATTTGCGGTGGGACTGTTGGCTGGGGCGGGCGCGGCACTGCAAGCCGTCACGCGCGTGTTGAATCGCATGCCCCAGTTGCTCGCGGGTCTGCTTGCGCTGGTTCCACTGGTGGTGGGATGGATTCGCGCGCTGAGCAGCTGAGTGTCAGCGCTGAGTTGGCGGCGGTCGTAGGGCGGTGGTCGTTCGGCGCCGGCTGTGCAGCGGCGGTCGTTCGACGCCGGCTGTGCTGTGCAGCGCTGGTGCTTCAGGCTTGGCCGCTGGCGAGTACCTTGCGCAGTTGGCTGAGGTCGTGCAGCCGCTGCGCAGCTTTGCGAAGCGCAGCGACGTTCGTGACTTCCGCATCGTAGAGCGCGCGGTATTCGGCTTTCGCCTCGAGCCACTGCCGGGTCGTTATCTGCCACCGATCGGCCAATGTGCCGGTGCATGCCGTGGTCGCGGCAGCCTGCCAACGATCACCTGTCGCCTCAAAACTCATGAGCCATTTTCCTGTTGCGATGTTGGGAACAGGTTGCACCGTGCATGTTACATGCCAGCGACAAAGCGTTGACAGGCACAAGAAGGTGTTAGCAGTGTGACGCAGGTATCAGGGCGCGGCCGAAGCCGCAGGTGGCCGCGAGGGACACGGCGGCAGCTCCTACCGCAGGGCGCGCAGCATCCGCGGCGTTGCGAGCCATTTGAGTGCGGCATGTCCGGCGCGGGGCTTGCCATCGAACGACACGCACGCCACCGCGTTTTTCTTCATTTCGATGGGTAGCGAGCCACCGCCGCCGAGCAGGCAGGCGGCAAGCAGGTGCCCCAGGTCCGGTTGATGGCCGACGACGGCTGTCAGCTTGCTGCGGTCCTGCGCGAGCAGCCCCAATACCGCCAGTGCCGGCTCGCCCGGTGACAGCTCGGGGGCCTCTTCGGCCGCTGGCCAGCCGGCGATATCGGTCAGAATCTGTGCAGTCTGCATGGCTCGCACCAACGGACTCGTCAACAGGCGCTGCGGCCGGGCGGTGAGCTTCTTGAGTCCGGCAGCTGCCTTGCGCGCGCGGCGTATGCCAGCTGGCGACAGTGGGCGGGCAGCGTCTTCACGCCATCGGTGGCGATCGCGATCAAAGGCGATCGCGTGCCGGACTATCAACAGGTCCATTGAATCATGGCCCGGAGCTGGGCAGGGACCCTTGGGGCGGTGTGGCTGCCTCCAATTTGGACTTCAGTATTTTCCATCGCCCCTGGACCTTGCGATAAGCGCGCGGATGCCGCTTTCGCGCCTTCGATGCACGGTCAGCATAGTGCGCGGCGAGCCGGCCCATCAAGAAAAGCGTCTCGGGCGGTAAACCCTTCGCCGGCACCGCGGCGAGGGCCTGCAGCCGTTGGCCGGCCACATTCGCATCCTGTTGCATGCCGAGCTTCTCCTGCCACCGGCGTAACGAACGCACCATTGCATTGGCGGGTTTCCCGAAGATGACAGCGACCGACTCCAGGAGGTAGCGCAGTTTCTTCACTTTGCCGCGGACCGCGTGGTACGACTCCATCGTAGATTCCGGAGTGAGACGGTTGGCACCCTTACGCACCTTCTTGTAACGCGTGCGGATCAATCCGGCCACCACCTGGAGTGCAGGCGCTCCCGGCGCTTCGGGGGCGTCCGAGGGTTGGGCCAGTGCGAGCCGCAACTTAGCGAGATCCTTCTGTACTGCACTCGAGTCGAGCAGGCTCAGCATCCGGGTGCGCACCCGGGCGCGCTCGGAATGCAGGTGCTGTTTCAACGGTTCCAGGGCTGCCTGGTCCGCCTCGGCCAGCTCCCGGTGGAATGCATTCAGCTCCAACAGGGCGACGTCCAGGTCGCGTGCCTCGCCCAAGGTGCGCAGCACTTTTTTGAGGGTCGGCCGGATTCGCACCAACGCTGCAGGAAGATACGCGCCGAACTGGCGCAGGATGGCATCCAGGCGGCGCCCGGCCACCCGCAGGTCGTGGAGTTCCTCGGGGTCGTCTCCCAGCCGCGCACCGGGCTCGTGTAGATCCCATGCCGACAGATAGCGGCGCAGGTTTGCGAGAGCAACTTCGTCGATGCGCATCGCTGGATTTACTGCGCTTGGTGCGAGCTCGGGAGGCGGCGCTGGCGCGAGGCCAACGGATTTCAAGCCCTGTGAAAACTTGCTGTCGGATGCTGCCTCGAGCGAGCAACCGCTCTGAAGCGCCTTTACCAGAGTTTGCAGGGGCTCATGCGTGTCTGTCAGCGCTTCGACCTCCACGCGCTGCATACTTGTCTGCGGCTGACCATGCGGACGGGAGATCACGGTTTCGTCGAGGGCGATTTCACCCAGCGGCTTCTCGTCGTTTGCTGCGTGCACCGCATATCGCTGTCTGGAAGTGTGCACTTCGAACAATGGTTGCAATGGATGCGCACCGCTCACGGCATGTACGCGCATTCCAACAGGTCCCGTTGACCGGGCGATCGACTCGCTCTCTGTGCTCTCGAGCGATTCGCTCAGCTCGCGGCGATCGGCCATCGCAGCACTGTTGGAGCGAAGTGACTTGAGTGTGGCCTCCGCCTTACCATCCTCGGACCGTATGCGTAACGCAAAGCCGGCGCGGTGAATGCGCCAGTCATCGGTATCGAAGTAGGTATCGAAGATTTTCAACGTCGAGCGCGGTTCGAGCACGAGGCCGTCAATGGTGCCGTGATCGCTCAGCCAACGACGCACGGACGCGAGATCAGTGGAGGCAAGCTGCCACTCCACTTCGCGTCCGTCTTTGTGGCTGGGGTCTTCTGTAGGGACGGGATTGGGGGTAGATGACATTTCTGTGACAGTCTAAAGGAGCGCAGCACCTTGGGTCACGGCTGTAAGCATGACGGGCGGTCGACCAGACCGGATCATTGTAAGCAAGCCAGATCTGGGCCGCTGCGTCCTCCCAGGAGGGCACTCACCGCATCCGCCGCATGATCGATGCGACAGAATACGGTGAGCCCTTTGGCCTCCTCGTGCGCGGCCGATTCAGGATTTCGATCCCGGAAGGTCGAACACCAGAACCTCCGCCTGATTGCCTTGCTTTAACACCAATTCTTCTGTGTCGGTGAGCTTCAGAGCGTCACCGGTGTTTAGAACGGTTCCGTTTGCTGTCACGGCGCCGCGTGCAATATGCACGTAGATCCTTCGACCGGGTTTCGTGTTTAGGGTGGCGGTTTCCGTGCCGTCAAACAAGCCCGCGTACACGCGCGCGTCCTGGTGAAGGAGAACCGAGCCGTCATCCTGATCTGGGGAGGCGATCAGACGCAGACGGCCCCGCTTTTCCTGTGCGGAGAAGCTCTTCTCCTCGTAGCTCGGCTCGATTCCCTGCGCATTCGGCTGAATCCAGATCTGAAGAAAATGCACCGGCTCGCTGCCTGAGGGGTTGAACTCGCTGTGACGGACGCCCCTACCCGCGCTCATCCGCTGAACGTCCCCGGGACGGATCGTGGAGCCGTTGCCCATCGAGTCCTTGTGTGCGAGCTCACCAGCCAGCACGTAGCTGATGATCTCCATGTCACGGTGCGCGTGCGTGCCAAACCCGGCGCCAGCCTGGACGCGATCTTCGTTGATCACGCGCAAGGGACCGAACTCGACGTGCTGCGGGTCGTAGTAGTCCGCGAAAGAAAAGGTGTGGAAGGACTTGAGCCAGCCGTGATCTGCATAGCCCCGCTCGTTGCTGCGGCGAATTTCGTTCATGGGACCTCCTGTGGATGCGAAGGAGGATAAGCTCCACAAATTGAATAAAAAAGCGCAAAATACGGCTCATATCAATCTATAAATCGGATAAATAACGATGGCATTGGCTAAAACTTCACTGGAGCAGTGGGCGGTTTTGGCCGCTGTGGTGGATCACGGGGGGTTTGCCCAGGCTGCCGCAGCGCTGAATCGGAGCCAATCGGCCGTCAGCTACGCGGTGGCACGGCTTCAAGAGGCCTTAAGTGTTCCCCTGCTCGTCATTGAAGGGCGCAAGGCCGTGCTGACCGATCACGGGCGGGCGCTCCTGAGGAGATCGCGCTCGTTACTGCTGGATCTGGGGAAACTCGAACTGCTGGCGCGCAGCCTCAAACAAGGCTGGGAGCCCGAGCTGAGGCTCGTCGTGGATGCGGCCTTCCCGCGCGAGCGCCTGCTTAGCATTATCGGAGAGCTGCAGCAGCTCTGTCCCAACACCCAAATGCAGTTGTCGGATGCCGTGCTGTCGGGCGCAGAGGATGCAATTGCCGACGGGACTGCGGATGTCGTGGTTACGACTCGCGTGCCGACTGGCCACCTGGGTGATTGGCTCCTGGATGTAACTTTCGTTGCCGTAGCGCGATCGGACCACGCTCTCTTTAGTGTCGATCATGCGCTGGCGCCGGAGGATCTCACCCGCCATGTACAAGTGGTGGTACGTGACTCGGGAGTGAAGCAGCCGCGTGACGACGGATGGCTCGGGGCGGAGCTTCGGTGCACGGTGAGCAGTATGGAGGCGTCGCTTGCGACCGTTGAGGCCGGCCTCGCCTACGCTTGGTTACCCGAGCACCTGATACGAGCATCGCTGGACAAAGGCGTGATACGCAGCCTGCCCCTTGTGGCAGGTGGATCGCGCAACGTGCCGCTAAGCCTGGTGTTGGTGAATGCGGACCTGGCGGGTCCGGCCGCCCGCGCTGCCGTCGAAGCTTTCCAAAGGCATCGTCCGCTCGCTCAGCTCGAGCGCGCGGCCCCGTAACTCTCCATCATCAGCCCCGTGCCGCCGCGTGAGACGTGAGCGACCACGGCTGTCCGTCGGTGCAGCTTGGTGACAGTGCCCAGATTGATCGCGAATGCCAGTACGACCTGCTGACCTTTGCGCAAGCCGAGATTGGTGGTCTCGATGAACACTCCGGTGGCGCTCAGATTCACCGCCTTGCACAGCTTTCTGCGGCCACCCGGAATGGTTATGTAGACAACGGTTCTTGCACGGTGCCTCGTGTGCAGGCGGCGTTCCACTTGAATGAGCCTCGCGTAATTCTATTAGTTGTGCGTCGCGACCTAGCCATTATGCCGTCGTCCGGCCCTGCGCCATGCACCGCTTCAACTTAATTGCGTAGTGATTTTGGATCGCGGCACAGCCGTCGGCAAGGGGGGGCTGCGCCCGCTCAGCGCCGGCTGAGACGTTTGGCGGGGGGCGCCTTTTTACCCCGTTCGTTCCGCCCCCTTGTGAATTCGCGAGCGTGACCTGCATCACATTGCGGCACCGCTGATCGGCGCGCGGCAACCATTGGTCGGGCGGCTGCGCAGAGCGTCCCCGGACCCCGGAAACTGCGCAGCCAGGAAAAGCACCCAACATGGCTACTCGGTGACCTGCAGTTCGCGCGCGCCGAGGCGATCCGGGCCGACAACACCATCTGTCTCGCGATAACCATCGTCTGTTCGATCAGCGGGTGTACCCCACGTTCGCGGTGGAGTCATTCAATGTCAGAGTCACCTTCCCTGGCAGAACCAACAAGACCTTTACGGTCAATCACCTTGGGCACAAGGCGCCACAGATTCGAGCGGTGCTGCGACGACGGCTTGCTGGAACTGAGATTGACTTAATCTCCGTTCCCGGTAGTGTCTGACCCGTCGTCACCGGGACGCGCAGGTCAAGGGGTTGTCATGGGCTGGATCGTTCTGCTCGTCATCGTTGGGATCGTGCTCGTCCTCATCTCGACGTATAACCGTCTGGTTACGGCGCGCAATGCGTTCAAGAATGCGTTCGCGCAGATCGATGTGCAGCTCACCCGACGCTACGACCTGATCCCTAACCTGGTGGAAACCGCTAAAGGTTACATCAAGCACGAGCGCGAGACTCTCGAGGCCGTGATCAAGGCGCGCAACGCCGCATACGCGGGCTTGAAGACGGCCGCTTCGGATCCGGGCAATGCCGTGGCCGTGCAGCAGCTGTCAGGTGCCGATCAACAGCTGGGAGGCGCGCTCGGGCGCCTGCTGGCGGTCGCGGAGAGTTACCCGGATCTCAAGGCCAATCAGAACATGATGCAGTTGTCGGAAGAGCTCACCTCGACCGAGAACAAGGTGGCGTTTGCGCGGCAGGCCTACAATGACTCGGTGATGAGCTACAACAACGCCCGCGAGGTCTTTCCGAGCAGCATCGTGGCCGGCATGTTCAATTTCCAGCCCGCGCAGCTCCTGGACGTCGCCAGGCCCGAAGCGCGCGAAGCACCCAAGGTCAGCTTTACCTGACGGCGCGGTCGGCGCTGGTCAGCGCCCCGGCCCAGGCGCCCGACGTCACATGGATTTCTATGCACGGCAGGCAGCGGCACGCGGGCAGACGCGCTGGCTGGTAGTCAGCTTCGTCCTTTCCTTGCTTGCCGTCGCACTGGCGTTGGACCTGGTGCTGTTCACTTTCCTGTCATCCGGGAACAGGGCGGGGCCTGGCGTCAATCCGCTGGAGTTCGCCGCGCTGAATCCGGGCGTGGCGCTGTTTTCCACGCTGCTTGTGATGGGAGTGCTGGGGCTCGCGAGCCTGTACAAGTCGCTGGAGTTGCGCGCGGGCGGCGGGGTTGTTGCGCGCAGTCTCGGCGGCGTGCTCGTGGCGCAGGATACGACGGATATTCAACGCAAGCGGCTGTTGAATGTCGTGTCGGAAATGGCGATTGCCTCGGGGGTGCCGATGCCCGAGGTGTATGTGCTCGAGCATGAATCGGCGATCAATGCGTTCGCGGCCGGCCACACACCGGCGAACGCCGCGGTGACCGTGACTCAGGGCGCTCTCGAGCGGCTCAACCGCGATCAGCTCCAGGGCGTGATCGGGCACGAGTTCAGTCACATACTGAACGGAGACATGCGCCTGAACGTGCAGCTCATGGGGTGGGTGTTCGGGCTGTTCGTGGTCGCGTTGATCGGCCGGCTCATTCTCAACTTCAGCCCGCGCAACCGGCGTGGCAACAACGGAATCCTGGCGCTGGGTCTTGCGGTCATGGTGCTGGGATACGTTGGACTGTTTCTCGGCCGCCTCATGCAGGCGGCCGTGTCGCGGCAGCGGGAGCGGTTGGCCGACGCCTCCGGTGTACAGTTCACGCGCAATCCGCAGGGGCTGAAGGACGCGCTCGTGAAGATTGCGGCTGTGCCGGATGGGTCGGTGCTGACTACGCCGCACGCCGAGCAGGCCGCGCACATGTTTTTCGCTGAGGGGCTGAACCGGTTTTTCGCGACGCATCCGCCGATACTCGAGCGGATCCGTGAGTTGGATCCGCAATTCGACGAGCGCGAGCTTGCGCGGGTGGCGGGTGAGTATGCGCGGGTTGTTGGGGGCGGTGAGGCAGGGTCGGACGGCAGTCAGGCGGGCCCTGATGCGGGACGCGCGGGCCTGGGTGGCGTTGCCGGGCCGGGCGGTCGCGCGGGTTTCGGCGACGCTGACCTGGGCGCGGGCGCCGCTGGCCTAGCGCCGCGCGCGACGTCGGCACGGCGCGGGGCGCCAACGCCGAGCGTGCCGCCCACGCCGAGCCTGGGGCCAGCGCCGAGCCTGGGGCCAGCGCCGAGCGTGGCCTCCGCGCCGAGCCGCGGCCCGGCGCTGGCGCGTGGTGTTGCCACCCCGCCTGCGGGCGTTTCTTCCCTCGCCGGATCGGTGGATGCGGCCCGTATCCGGCAAGCACAGGCAATTCATGCGGCGCTGCCTGACAGCCTGCGCGAATTCCAATCACCCGGCAGAGCGCAGGCGTTTGTGCTCGCGTTGCTTCTCAGCAAGGAGCCCGCCGTACGCGAACGCCAATTTGCGCTGTTGGGACAGTCGCTGAGCGTTGGCAACTTGGCCGTTGTCCAGCAGATCGCGCCGGTGGCCGATGCTCTCGACGCTATGTTGCGATTGCCTGCGCTGCAGCAGGTCTTTCCGGCGCTGCGCCGTGCTCCGGTTGCCCAGCGCCGGGCGCTGGCGCAACTCGCATCGCAACTCATCTATGCCGACGCGCGCATTGACGCTTTCGAGTTCTCGCTCGCCAAGCTGCTCGAAACGCTGTTGAATGATGAGTTGGACGCTCGCGTACCTCACGGCACTCTGTCATTGGAAGACGTGCAGGAGGAAATCAACGTGTTGTTTGCCACTCTCGCCCAACTGGGGGCGCAGGACGAGCACAGCGCACAGATTGCCTACGAAGCGGGTATGACCGTCGTGCTACCGATGCGGTCTCCGGAGTACCGGGCGTTGAGCGACTGGCCGCGGCAGCTGAGCAATGCTTTGCCGCGTCTCGGGCAGCTGCATCCGTTTGCCAAGAAGACTGTGATCGATGGCCTGGTGAGGACGATTACCAGTGATGAGGTGATGACAGATGGGGAGTCGGAGTTGCTGCGCACGGTGTGCGCGTTGCTGCACTGTCCTCTCCCGCCGCTGCTGATTGGGGCGCCCTAGCGCAATTGGCTCGCCTCTTTCTTCGGTTCGACAGGCTTAGGGGCGATTCAGGAAGGTGCGGATCTCGGCACCGAAGCGGTCGAGGTCGATCAGGAACGAGTCGTGCCCTTCGATGCAATCCAATGGCGCGAACGAAGTTGCCGCCCCTGCCTGCTCGAAAGATTTCGCCAGCCGCTCCTGCTCATCGATGGCAAATAACATGTCTGATTCGACACCGATGACGAGCGCTTTCTCGATGCGCGAGTGCGCCAGGACCGCGGCGTGCGATTCACCATGCGCTGCGAGGTCGAAGCGGTCCATTGCACGCGAGATATACAAGTAGCAGTTGGGGTCGAAGGCGCGCACAAAGCGGCGCGCGTGCGCTTCAAGATAGCTCTGAATAGCGAACTCCGGCGCAAACGGACCCTCCTGCGGTTCCGTCGCAGGTTTACGCCCGAAGCGCTCCCGCCACTCATGTGCGGAGCGATACGTCATCATGCCGAGCTTGCGCGCTATACGCATGCCCGTCGCTGGAGGCTGCTCATCCGTGTAAGCACCGCCGCGCCAGTCGGGATCGCGCAGAATCGCCTCACGTTGAATTGACCGTAGTGCGATAGCGAACGGCGAGGCAGCCGCCGACCCTGAAATACTGATGAGCCGGCGTGTCGCTCCCGGAAATTGAGCGGCAAACGCGAGCACGACCATGCCGCCCAATGATGGTCCGATAATCGTGTTGGCGCGCTCGATCTTGAGCGAACGCAATGTCTCGTAGCCCGCACGCGCGATGTCCTCAACAGACAAGTCAGGGAAGGCAAGCCGGTAGGGCGCGCCCGTGGCCGGATTGATCGAGGCCGGTCCGGTCGAGCCAAAGCAACTTCCGAGCGAGTTTACGCACACCACGAAATGGCGGTTGGAATCGATCGCGAGCCCGGGCCCCACCATTCCCTCCCACCAACCTTCGGTGGGATCCCCAGGGGAGGATGCCGCATGCGCGGACGGTGAGAGTCCGGTGAACAACAGAATGGCGTTATCGCGCGCTTCGTTCAGCTCGCCCCAGGTCTCGTAGGCGATACGAGCACCATGCAACTGTCCGCCGCGCCACATTGGGAACGGATCGGGAAGCGTGGCAAAGCGTCGCGCGTCCTCACGCCGCGTGGTTCCTGAATCGGTCACGGCCGCATTCACGGCTCGGGATCGCTGCCTTCGGCAATCCCTTCGAAGAGCGGCGTGGACAGGTAGCGTTCGGCGGTGTCAGGAAGCATGGCGAGAATCACAGAGCCGGCCGGCGCTTCCGCGGCTACCTTGAGTGCCGCTGCGAAGGTGCCACCGGAAGAGACTCCGCAGAAAATTCCTTCGTTGCGCGCCAGCGATCGGGCGGTCTCGATGGCCTCAACGTCCGTGACTGGCAAAATTCGGTGTGCCACTTCCCGATCGAGTACCTGCGGAACGAAGTCGGGCGTCCAGCCCTGAATCTTGTGTGGCGCCCAAGGCTTGCCGGACAAGAGTGAGGCTGCCGCGGGCTCGGTCGCAATGATCTGTGTGTCGGGCCGTGCCAGCCGGATCATCTGGCCCGCGCCGGTCAGCGTGCCGCCGGTGCCCCATCCCGTCACGAAGAAATCGAGACGCGATCCTGCGAAGTCCTGGAGGATTTCGGGGCCCGTGGTGTTGCGGTGATAGGCCGGATTGGCCTCGTTCTCAAACTGCCGCGCCAGAAACCAACCGTGTTTCTGCGCCAGCTCCGCGGCTTTCTTCACCATGCCGGTGCCGCGCTCGGCGGCCGGTGTCAGAATGACCTTGGCGCCGAGCATTCGCATGATCTTGCGGCGCTCGACCGAGAATGTTTCTACCATGAGCGCGACGAAGGGGTAGCCCTTGGCGGCGCATACCATGGCGAGTGCGATTCCCGTGTTGCCGGAGGTGGCTTCCACGACCGTCTGGCCCGGCTTCAGCGCGCCGGTACGTTCGGCATCTTCGATGATGGCGATCGCGAGCCGGTCCTTCACCGAGCTGAGCGGGTTGAAGAACTCGCACTTCACATACATCGTGATGTTCTTCGGCGCCAGGCGCTGAATCTTCACAATGGGTGTGCGGCCGATGGTGCCGAGAATGCTGTCGTAGATCATGGGTCCTTCTTATGCGCCTGCCCAGGTGGAGACTGCAAGGAATGGTCGAGCCTCACCAAATGCCGGATCGTTATACTAGAGGTGTGCGCATCCCATGACCAGATTGCAGAAATTGTTAGCCGCCGCGGGGCTCGGTTCGCGCCGAAGCATCGAGCAATGGATACGGGATGGGCGCGTTACCGTCGCCGGCCGTGTCGCACAGCTCGGCGATCGTGCCGGCCCCACCGACGAGGTGCTGCTCGACGGCCGCAAACTCGATCTCGCGGCGACACGGGCGCCCGGGCGCGAGATCCTGCTTTACCACAAGCCCGTTGGTGAGATGACAACTCGCGCCGATCCGCAGGGCCGGCCAACGGTCTTCGAGCGCCTGCCGCAGCCGCGCAATGGCCGATGGATCACCGTAGGCAGATTGGACGTCAACACATCCGGGTTGCTGCTCTTCACGACCGACGGCGAGTTGGCTCATCGCTTGATGCATCCCTCCAGTGAGATTGATCGCGAATATCTCGTGCGGATTCGCGGGCGTCCTTCGCAGTTTGCCCTCAACCAGCTGCTCGAAGGGGTAGCGCTGGAGGATGGTGCCGCTCGGTTCGATGACATCGTTCAGGACGAGACTGACGGCAGTCACACTACGTTCCGGGTGGTATTGCACGAAGGGCGTAACCGCGAGGTGCGCCGGATCTGGAGCGCAATTGGATTCGAGGTAAGTCGCCTGATGCGAATTCGTTATGGCCCGATCGAGCTCCCCCGCGACCTCCGGCCCGGCGGATGGCGCACCGCAAATGCCGAACTGGAGGGAAAACTGGCAAGGGCCGTCCACCTTCCGGAGGTGTGAGCGGGTCTACGGTCGCCGGCGTGCGCGCTGCGGCATGCTCCTTGCGTTGCCTCGATATGAGTGGCTTCGGGGAGAAAGGAGATTGGGCTGATGCAGATCCTGGTCAATTGCGACGACCCCATCTGCTGCGACGAAAATCTGTTCCAGCGCGTCGAGGGTGTCATTGCGGGAACGCTGGAGCGTTTCGGTAGCCGCATCTCTCGCGTTGAGGCGCACTTGAGCGACGTTAGTAGCTTAAAGCAGGGGAATCGAGACAAAGTCTGTAGCCTGGAGGCGTGGATCGCCGGGGCGGGGTCAGTGACTGCCAGCCACGAAGCCGCCACTCTCGCCGAGGCAATTCACAATGCCGCCGACAAGCTCGAGCGGCTCATTGCCCGCGAAATGCGGCAGCTCGATGCAGCCGACCTCGACGGCAACGACGTGCGACCCTCGGCGGCCCCGAAGTAAGGCTTGCCGTAAGGCTTGCCGTAAGGCTCGCCGTAAGATTCGCCGCAAGGCTCGCCATAGGGCTTGCCGTTGGGCTTGCTGGGAGGCGCGCTGGCGCCGCGGTGACGCTGCCGGGCTCCGCGGCGAGGCGTTCGCCAGCCCCGATGAGGCCTTCGCCCCGGCCACTTTTGAAAAAAAGCGCCTGAACCGACCGTAACCCAGCAAATACCGCGCCAAGATGCATTGACACCCTAGACCCGCGAAATCAGAATACGCGGCTCGTTTTCGCGGAGGGGTACCCAAGCGGCCAACGGGAGCAGACTGTAAATCTGCCGGCTTACGCCTTCGTAGGTTCGAATCCTACCCCCTCCACCACTTAAGGCCGGGGTGGGTTCGAGCTACGTTCGTGGGTCCTGGTGGGTACGGCATCAGCGGGTGTAGTTCAATGGTAGAACCTCAGCCTTCCAAGCTGATGACGTGGGTTCGATTCCCACTACCCGCTCCAGTGAGTTTGCCCACGTAGCTCAGTCGGTAGAGCACGTCCTTGGTAAGGACGAGGTCACCGGTTCGATTCCGGTCGTGGGCTCCAACCCGAAGAGCGGGTGGAGCGATGGTCTTATCGGCGCGTAGCGCCGCTGTATTGACGGGGTCGCGGCTTTGCGCGATCCCCGTGGAAAGTTGGGCGCAGCCCATGAAGAGAGTCACATCATGTCGAAAGAGAAATTCGAACGCAGCAAGCCGCACGTGAACGTGGGGACGATTGGACACGTGGATCACGGCAAGACGACGCTGACAGCGGCGCTGACGAAGGTGATGGCCGAGACATTCGGCGGTCAATTCATGGCGTATGACCAGATTGACAAGGCGCCGGAAGAGAAGGCGCGCGGGATCACGATCAGCACGGCGCACGTGGAGTACCAGAGCAAGGAGCGGCATTACGCGCACGTGGATTGCCCTGGGCACGCGGACTACGTGAAGAACATGATCACGGGTGCGGCGCAGATGGACGGGGCGATTCTGGTGGTGTCGGCGGCGGACGGGCCGATGCCGCAGACGCGGGAGCACATTTTGTTGGCGCGCCAGGTGGGTGTGCCGTACATCGTGGTGTTCATGAACAAAGCGGACATGGTGGACGACAAGGAGCTGCTGGAGCTGGTGGAGATGGAGGTCCGCGAGCTGCTGTCGGTGTACAAGTTCCCCGGGGATGACACCCCGATAGTGATTGGGTCGGCGCTGAAGGCGTTGGAAGGGGACAAGAGCGAGATTGGGGTGCCGGCGGTGGTGAAGCTGGTGGCGGAGATGGACCGGTACATTCCGATTCCGAAGCGGGAAGTAGAGAAGCCGTTTCTGATGCCGGTGGAGGATGTGTTCTCGATTTCCGGTCGTGGCACGGTGGTGACGGGCCGCATTGAGCGCGGGATCGTCAAGGTGAACGACGAAGTGGAGATTGTGGGACTGAAGGCGACGGTGAAGACGATCTGCACGGGCGTGGAGATGTTCCGCAAGCTGCTGGACGAGGGTCAGGCGGGGGACAACGTGGGCGTACTGCTGCGCGGTACGAAGCGCGAGGACGTGGAGCGTGGGCAGGTACTGGCGAAGCCCGGCAGCATCACGCCGCACACGAATTTCGAGGCGGAAGTGTACGTGCTGACCAAGGAAGAGGGCGGCCGGCACACGCCGTTTTTCAAGGGCTATCGGCCGCAGTTTTACTTCCGCACGACGGATGTGACGGGAGCGATCGAGTTGCCGGCGGGCACGGAGATGATCATGCCCGGAGACAACATCAAGATTAACGTGGAGCTGATCAGCCCGATCGCGATGGAAGAAGGGCTGCGCTTCGCCATCCGTGAAGGTGGCAAGACGGTCGGCGCCGGCGTCGTCGCCAAGATATTGAAATAACCCTTTCCAAACAGGCGAAAAAACGGCGTGCCTGGCGCACGCCGAGCTCTGGAGTGACTTAGATGGCTAACCAAAATATTCGCATTCGCCTGAAGGCGTTCGACCATCGTCTGATCGACAGCTCGGCTCGCGAGATTGTCGAGACGGCCAAGCGCACGGGTGCCACGGTTCGTGGGCCGGTACCGCTTCCGACGAAGATGGAGCGGTTCACGCTGCTGGTCTCCCCGCATTCGGATAAGGATGCGCGCGACCAGTTCGAGCTTCGGACTCACAAGCGGCTGATGGACATCCTGAACCCCACCGACAAGACGGTGGACGCTCTCATGAAGCTCGAGCTTCCCGCGGGCGTGGACGTCCAAATCAAGCTGAATTGAGGCGTCGGGGGGCTGCGCTGGCGCAAAACGCTTGCGTTTTGCGCCAAGTGAACTAGACTGCGCGGCTCTGTGGCCCCCGGCCTGCTCGAATTGAGCGGAATCGTGGGGCCAGTCGCATCTGCGACATCGGGCGAGGTTGGGGCGGGGTCCCGAAAGACCCTTCAGTTCCAAGACCACTCGAGATCAGCGTAGCGCTGCTTCAGCGCGCGCGAATCTTCGGTCGTCTTCAGGACCTTCCCCTTGTCGGTGGTTGAACAAAGTGGGCCTACGCGCCAATCGCAGCGCGTAGGTGTGTGCTGAGGAAATAACACATGGCTATCGGACTGGTCGGCCGTAAGGTCGGCATGACGCGCGTGTTCACGGACGCCGGCGAGACAGTGCCCGTCACCGTGATTGAGGTTCTGCCGAACCGCGTCACGCAGGTGAAGTCGCAGGACAAGGATGGCTACCGAGCCGTGCAGGTCACGTACGGTACTCGCCGTCCGCAGCTCTATTCGAAGGCTGTTGCCGGTCATTACGCCAAGGCCACCGTTGCTCCGGGCAAGGCGCTCGTCGAGTTCCGGTTGGGCACCAACGAGTCCTCCGAGCTCAAGACGGGCTCCGAGCTCAAGGCGGACCTGTTCAAGGCCGGCGAGCCCGTCGACGTCACGGGCACCACCATCGGTAAGGGCTTCGCGGGCACGATGAAGCGCCACAACTTCGGCGGCTTGCCCGCGACGCATGGCGTCTCCGTCTCGCACCGTTCACCGGGTTCGATCGGCCAGCGCCAGACCCCGGGTCGCGTGTTCAAGGGTCGCCGGATGTCGGGACACATGGGTGTCATGCGCCGGACCACCGAGAACCTGAAGGTTGTCGAAGTGGATCTCGAGCGCAACCTGCTCCTGATCCGCGGCGCCGTTCCGGGCGCGGAAGGCGGTCAGGTCATCGTTCGCCCCTCGCTGAAGGCAGCGCGCCAGGCGAAGCGCAAGACCGTTGCTCCGACGAAGGTGGGCAACGCCCCGAGCAAAGACCCGGCAAAGGCTGGAAAGAAGTAAACCCCTATGCCAACACTCAAACTGGTCAATGGTGGTGGCGAGCTGCAGGTTTCCGATGCAGCGTTCGGCCAGCAGTTCAACGAGTCGCTGGTTCACCAGGTTGTCACCGCGTATCGCAACGCAGGACGCTCGGGCACAAAGGCGCAGAAGACTCGCGCGGAAGTGCGTGGCGGCGGCAAGAAGCCATGGTCGCAGAAGGGCACGGGTCAGGCGCGTGCCGGCTCGAGCCGCAGCCCGATCTGGGTAGGTGGTGGCCGCGCGTTCGCTGCGAAGCCCCGCAGCTTCGAGCAGAAGGTCAACCGCAAGATGTACCGAGGTGCCATTCGCGCAATGCTCTCCGAGCTGGCGCGCACCGATCGTCTGTTGGTTACGGATGGCATCGAGCTCGAGGCGCCGAAGACCCGTCTGCTCGTCAACCAGCTGAAGCAGTGGGGACTCGAAAAGGCCCTCATCATCGTGGAAGCCACCGACGAGAAGTTGTTCCTGGCAGCCCGCAACCTGCCCTATGTCGAAGTCGTGGAGGCTGCCGGTATCAACCCGGTCGCTCTCGCCGCCTACGACAAGGTGTTGGTCACGCGTGGCGCCGTAAAGATGCTCGAGGAGCGCCTCCAGTGATTTTCTTGCGAAGCTTTATGAACGGGGTCGCGCAGCGATCCCCGTTGAACCCCGCCCGGAGGGCGTGAGATGAATCGCGAGCAGCTGATGAATGTTTTGATTGCGCCGCACGTGACGGAAAAGACGTCACTGGCGATGCAGAACCACAACCAGTACACCTTTCGGGTGCGCCGTGAGGCCACCAAGGTCGACATCAAGCAGGCTGTTGAGTTGATGTTTGACGTGAAGGTCAGCGCAGTGCAGGTCGTCAACGAGCCCGGCAAGTCGCGCCGGTTCGGCAAGACGCTTGGCCGCACGCAGGACTGGAAGAAGGCGTATGTCAGCCTTGCCGCGGGCCAGGCGATCGACTACGAAGCCAGGGCCAAGGGCTGATCCGAGGGATATTTAAATGGCTCTCATCAAATACAAGCCAACATCGCCGGGTACGCGCACGGTCGTCAAGATCGACCGCTCGCACCTGTACAAGGGCGGCCCATACCTGCCGTTGACCGAGCACCAGAACAAGACGGGTGCCCGCAATCATTCCGGCCGCATTACGACACGCCACGTTGGTGGCGGCTCACGTCAGAAGTATCGCGTCATCGACTTCAAGCGTGACAAGGACGGCATCGCTGGCGTGGTCGAGCGCGTCGAGTACGATCCGAACCGCACCGGCCACATTGCTCTCATCAAGTACGCGGACGGTGAGCGTCGCTACATCCTCGCGCCGAAGGGCGTGAAGCCTGGTGACGAGATCCGCTCGGGTGCGGATTCCCCGATCAAACCGGGTAATGCGATGCAGTTGCGCCACATTCCCGTCGGCTCGATCGTGCACAACGTCGAGATGAAGGCCGGCAAGGGCGGTCAGCTCGCACGTAGTGCCGGAAGCTCCGTGTCGTTCACCGCGCGGGAAGGCATCTATGCCTACCTGCGTTTGAAGTCGGGTGAGACACGCAAGGTGCATATCGACTGCCGCGCCACGCTTGGTGAAGTTGGAAACGACGAGCACAACCTCCGCAGCTACGGCAAAGCCGGCGCGAAGCGTTGGCTCGGTATCCGCCCGACGGTACGCGGTCTCGCGATGAACCCTGTCGATCACCCGCACGGTGGTGGTGAGGGCAAGTCCGGCCAGGGTAATCCGCATCCCGTGTCGCCGTGGGGTCAGAACGCCAAGGGCCTCAAGACCCGTCACAACAAGCGCACGGACAACATGATCGTTCAGCGCCGCAAGAACCGGATCCGCTGAGCGGGAGCTTAGAGACACATGCCACGTTCACTTAAGAAGGGCCCGTTCGTCGATCTGCATCTCGCGAAGAAGGTGCAGGTGGCGTCTGCCAAGAACGACCGCAAGCCGATCAAGACCTGGTCGCGCCGCTCGATGGTCATTCCTGACATGGTCGGACTGACGATTGCCGTGCACAACGGCCGCCAGCACATTCCGGTGCTCGTCACCGAGAACATGGTCGGTCACAAGCTCGGTGAGTTTGCCCCGACGCGTACGTTCAAGACCCACTCCGGCGACCGCAAGGTCGAAGCGGCCTCCTGAGGCACGGGATAAGCACCATGCAAGTAACCTCAGTATTACGTTACGCCCGCATCTCGCCGCAGAAGTGCCGGCTCGTGGCCGACGTCGTACGCGGCAAGCCGGTCGGCAATGCCATTGCAACCTTGAAGTTCATGCCCAAAAAGGGGGCTGAGCTCGTGCGCAAGTTGCTCGAGTCCGCGGTTGCGAACGCGGAGCACAATCACGGCGCCGACGTCGACGATCTCAAGGTGTCATTGATTCACGTTGATGCCGCACCGGTGTTGAAGCGCTTTGCCGCTCGCGCCAAGGGTCGCGGAGCGCGCATCGTCAAGCGCAACAGTCATATCACCGTTGGCGTCAGCGACGGGAAGAAGGACTAATCATGGGTCAGAAGGTCAATCCGCTGGGCGTGCGGCTGGGTATCACTCGCGACTGGACGTCGAAGTGGTATGCCGGCAAGAAGCAGTTCCCGCAGCACGTCTACACCGATTTCAGGGTGCGCGGTTTCCTGCGCTCGCGTCTCGCGGAAGCATCGGTGAGCCGCGTTCATATCGAGCGCGCCGCGAAGAAAGTCAACATCACGATTCAGACGGCGCGTCCGGGCATCGTGATCGGCAAGAAGGGCGAGGACATCGAGAAGCTGCGCCAGGAGACGGCGAAGCTGCTTGGGATGACTGTCGGCGACGTGCGTTTGAACATCGCCGAGATCCGCAAGCCCGAGCTCGATGCACAGCTCGTTGCAGACAGCATCGCGCAGCAGATCGAAAAGCGCGTGATGTTCCGCCGCGCGATGAAGCGCGCCGTGATGAGCACAATGCGCAGTGGTGCGTTGGGCGTGAAGGTCCGCGTTTCGGGCCGCCTGAACGGTGGCGAGATCGCGCGCACGGAGCAGTATCGCGAGGGCCGCATCCCGCTGCATACATTCCGCGCTGATATCGACTACGGCCTGTCCGAATCACACACCACCTATGGCGTGATCGGCGTGAAGGTCTGGATCTTCAAGGGTGAGGTGTTCGACAAGGCGCAGCTCGAGCAGGCACCGGCTGAAGGCGAGGCGGCTGCCGCGGCAGCGGGCGCACCGGGTGCGACTCCGGCGGCTCCACCAGCTGCTCCGGCTGAAGCGCCAGCGCAGGCCTGATTGAGAGTAACCGATCATGATGCAGCCTAAACGCACCAAGTACCGCAAGATGTTCAAGGGCCGGATGGCCGGCCTGGCCCAGCGCGGCAGCAACGTGTCCTTCGGCGAATTCGGACTGAAGGCAACCAGCCGTGCCCGCATGACCGCGCGCGAGATCGAAGCAGCGCGCCGTGCCATGGCCCGCTATGTGAAGCGCGGCGGCCAGATCTGGATCCGCGTGTTTCCTGACGTGCCGATCAGCAAGAAGCCGCTCGAAGTTCGTATGGGCAGCGGCAAGGGTAACGTCGAGTACTGGGTGGCGAAAGTGCGCCCCGGCAAGGTGCTCTTCGAGATGGAAGGAGTTGATGAGACCACTGCGCGTGAAGCATTCCGTCTCGCCGGCTCCAAGTTGTCGGTCTCCACGTCGTTCGTAAAACGGCAGGTTCGCTAATGGACGCCAAACAATTGCGCGGCAAGTCTGCTGCTGAGTTGACAGACGAGCTGCTGAAGCTCCGCAAAGAGCAGTTCGCGCTGCGTATGCAGCGCGCCACGGGGCAGTCGCCGAAGCCCGACCAGTTCACGAAGGTCCGCCGCAACATTGCGCGGCTGAAGACAGTGCAGCGCGAGCAGCAGGTTGCCGCCGGTACCGGGAGTAAGAAATGAGCGTCGAAGAAAGCAACGTCGTCCCGGCCAAGGGCGCGGTTGAAGAAAAAGGCGCGCGCACGCTCACCGGAAGAGTCGTGAGCAGCAAGATGCAGAAGACCGTCACCGTTGAAATCGGGCGGCTGATCAGGCATGCGCCGTACGGCAAGTTCATCCGCCGCACGACGAAACTGCTGGTGCACGACGAGAAGGGCGAGTCCCACGAGGGTGACCTCGTGACGATTGCTCCGTGCCGGCCGCTGTCACGCCGCAAGTCATGGCAACTGATTGAGGTCGTCGAGAAGGCCTCGGGAGCGCCCAAATGATTCAGTTGCAAACTTTTCTCAACGCTGCAGACAACAGCGGTGCCCGCACCCTGCAATGCATCAAGGTGCTCGGCGGCTCGAAGCGCCGTTATGCAACCGTTGGCGATGTCATCAAGGTGAGCGTCAAGGACGCCATTCCTCGCGGCAAGGTGAAGAAGGGTGAGGTGTACGACGCGGTTGTTGTGCGTACGAAGCATGGCGTACGTCGTCCGGACGGTTCGCTGATCCGCTTCGACGGCAACGCTGCCGTGCTGCTCACAACCAAGCTCGAGCCGATTGGCACCCGTATCTTCGGGCCCGTCACGCGCGAGCTGCGTAACGTGCAATTCATGAAGATCATTTCACTGGCCCCCGAGGTGCTGTGAAACATGAGCAGGAAGATTCGTAAAGGCGACCAGGTCGTCGTGCTCGCAGGCCGCGACAAGGGCCGCAAGGGCGCGGTGCTGGAAGTGCTCCCGGGCGACCAGGTGGTCGTCGAGAGCATCAACATGGTGAAGCGGCATCAGAAGCCAAATCCGCAGGTGAACAAGCAGGGCGGCATCATCGAGAAGGCGATGCCCATGCCGTTGTCGAAAGTGGCGATCTTCAATCCGGGTTCGAAGAAAGCGGACCGCATTGGATTCAAGACGCTCACCGACGGCAAAAAGGTGCGCTTCTTCAAGTCGAATGGAGAAATGATCGACGCGTAAGCGTCGATCGTCGGGAACCACTTATGGCCAGGCTGCAAGAATATTACCGCGCGACTGTCGTGCCTCGGTTGAGGGAAGACCTCAAGATCGAGAACGCGATGCAGGTGCCGCGCATCACCAAGATCACGGTCAACATGGGTGTTGGCGAAGCGGTTGCGGACCGAAAGGTGATGGACGCTGCTGTCACGGATCTCACCAAGATCACGGGACAGAAGCCGCTCGTCACGAAGTCACGCAAGGCAATCGCATCCTTCAAGCTGCGCGCGGGACTCGCCGTGGGCGCGAAGGTGACACTGCGCGGAGCTCGCATGTACGAGTTCCTCGACCGGTTGATCAACATTGCGATGCCCCGCATCCGTGACTTCCGCGGCGTCTCCGCGCGCTCCTTCGACGGCCAGGGCAACTACAGCCTGGGCGTGAAGGAACAGATCATTTTCCCCGAGATCCAGTACGACCAGGTCGATCAGATCCGGGGTATGGACATCACGATTACGACGACGGCGGTCGATAACCGCCACGGCCGAGCACTGCTCGAGGCTTTCAACTTCCCGTTCCGGAAGTAAGAGGAATTCTAGGGCTATGGCGAAGACCAGCATGGTCATGCGCGAGCGACGTCGCGCCAAGATCGTAAAAAGATATGCGGCACAACGTGCTCAGCTCAAAGAGCTGATTCGCGCGCCGCGCACGTCCCCGGACGAGCGCGCTGCCGCACAGGCGAAGTTGCAATCAATGCCCCGCGACGCGAGCCCATCGCGTCAGAGGAATCGTTGTGCGATCACGGGCCGCTCACGCGGTGTGTATCGCAAGTTTGGACTTGCGCGCGTGAAGATCCGCGAAGTCGCCTTCCGGGGCGAGATTCCCGGTCTCACGAAGGCGAGCTGGTGAGGGGCGCCCTATGAGCATGACTGATCCCATCGCCGATCTGCTGACTCGCATCCGCAACGGCCAGACCGCTGGCAAGCCCGAAGTGCAGTTGGCATCGTCGAAACTGAAGACGGCGATCGCCAAAGTGTTGAAGGACGAGGGTTACATCGCGGACTTCCGCACTGAGACCGACGCCGGCAAGCCGACGTTGACCATCGGGCTGAAGTATTACGAAGGTCGTCCCGTGATCGACCGGATCGAGCGTGTCAGCCGTCCTGGCCTGCGGATCTACCGCGGCAAGGATGAGTTGCCCAAGATTCTCGGTGGCATGGGCACGGTGATCGTGTCCACGCCCAAGGGTGTGATGACGGACAAGCAGGCCCGCTCGATCGGACAGGGCGGCGAAGTCCTGTGCATCGTGGCGTAAGAGAGCCTAACTATGTCGAGAATTGCCAAAGCACCGGTCGATCTGCCGAAAGGCGTGACGGCGACCGTGTCACCGGAGTCGGTGACCATCAAGGGCCCCAAGGGAACGCTCAGCGTGCCGCTCAGCCGCGGCGTGTCGGTCGTGCAGGCGGACCAGAAGCTCGAGATCAAGTACACGGATCCCGGCTTGTCGCGCACGCAGGCGGGCGCCACTCGCGCTCACCTCGCCAACATGGTCACGGGCGTCACCAAGGGCTATGAGCGCAAGCTCGAGCTCGTAGGCGTCGGCTTTCGCGCGCAGGTGACGGGCAAGACCCTGAACCTGACTCTGGGCTTCTCACATCCGGTGACCTTCCCGATTCTGGAAGGCATCACCATGGAGACGCCGAGCCAGACGGAAATCGTCATCAAGGGCATCGATCGGCAGAAAGTCGGTCAGATCGCTGCCGAGATCCGCGATGTCCGTCCCCCTGAGCCCTACAAGGGCAAGGGTGTGCGGTACGCGGGCGAGAAGATCACCCTCAAAGAGGGGAAGAAGAAGTGATTATCACGAAGAAGCAGCGGCGCTTGCGCCGCGCTATCAAGACGCGGGAGCACATTCGTCAGTTGGGAATCGCCCGTCTGACCATCCACCGCACCGCGCAGCACATTTACGCCCAGGTCACCGGAGCCGATGGCGCCAAGGTGATTGCGGCCGCCTCGACCGTTCAGCAAGCGGTCAAGGAAGGCCTCAAGGGCACGGGCAATGTCGAAGCGGCAAAGGCTGTGGGCCGTGCGATCGCGGAGCGGACCAAGGCCGCTGGCGTGAGCAAGGTCGCGTTCGACCGTGCAGGTTTTCAGTATCACGGGCGCGTCAAAGCGCTCGCCGATGCCGCTCGTGAAGCGGGCCTCGAGTTCTAAGAAGGCATACAGCACATGGCAAGACCGGAAAAGAGCCAGTCGGGTGACGAGTTCGTAGAGAAGCTCGTCGCGGTGAATCGCACGGCGAAAGTCGTCAAGGGTGGCCGTCAGTTCGGCTTCACCGCACTGACAGTTGTGGGTGATGGCTCGGGCCGTGTCGGTTACGGCTTTGGCAAGGCTCGCGAAGTGCCCGTTGCGATCTCGAAGGCGATGGCACAGGCGCGCAAGAACCTGATCAACGTGGCGCTGCGGAACGATTCGCTGCATTACGCGATCAAGGGTGTGCACGGCGCTACGCGCGTGTACATGCAGCCTGCTTCGGACGGTACTGGCGTTATCGCCGGAGGCGGAATGCGCGCGGTGCTCGAGTGCGCGGGTGTGCGCAACGTGCTCGCCAAGAGCTACGGCTCGCGTAATCCGATCAACGTGGTTCGCGCGACGATCAAGGCTTTGGGAAACATCCGCTCGCCGGACGACATTGCGGCGAAGCGCGGTAAGACTCTGGAAGAAATTACGGGTTGACCATTATGGCCGAGAAGACCCAAGTCAAAGTAACGCTGGTCAAGAGCCTTCATGGCCAGCTTGCAAGCATCGCGGCGTCTGCACGCGGCCTCGGCCTGCGGCGGATTCGCCAGAGCGTCACAGTGGCTGACACTCCCGAGAATCGCGGGATGATCAACGCGGCTGTGCACCTGTTGAAAGTGGAAAAGCAGGCGTAAGCGGCCCCGCAGTTTAGGACCAACGATATGCGACTGAATACACTGAAACCCGGCCATGGATCCAAGCGTCCGCGCCTGCGCGTGGGACGTGGTGCATCCGCTGGCCAGGGCAAAACCTGCGGCCGCGGCGTCAAGGGACAGCGCGCTCGCAAGGGTGGCTATCACAAGGTCGGATTCGAGGGCGGTCAGACTCCTCTCGATCGCCGGCTGCCGAAGTTCGGTTTCCGCTCCGGTATGGCCATCACGCGCGCCGAAGTGCGTCTGGATGAGCTGGCGAAAGTCGAGGGCGGAGTCGTTGACCTCGAGTCGCTGAAGAAGGCGGGGGTCATTCCGGTGTTCGCAGAGCGCGCCAAGGTCATTCTCTCCGGGGAGCTCAAGAAGGCAGTGACGCTCAAGGGCGTCGGCGCCACGAAGGGTGCCCGGGCGGCTATCGAGGCGGCTGGCGGTAAAGTTGAAGCGCCGGAGATCGATCCTGCCGACCTGCCGAAAGCACGCGACCCGGTAAAGCGGGCCCAGGCAGAGGCAAAAGCACAGGCCAAGGCTGAGGCGGATGCAAAGGCCAAGGCCGAAGCCAAGGCAACCAAGAGTGAGGCCAAGCCTGCGAAGGCCCCCAAGGCGGCAAAGGCGGCCGACGCCGGTGCCGATCCGAAGGGCCAGGCCTGAGCCTTTCATTCAGGAATTGAAGCCCCACATAGAGCAGAACACGCTTGGCTAACTCCACATTCAGCAATCCGGCTGCCGGTTTAGGCGACGCTGCCCGTTTCGGGGAGATACGCGGTCGCCTGCTGTTCCTGGTGGGTGCCCTGATCGTGTACCGCATCGGGACGTATATCCCGGTCCCGGGAATCAATCCGAGCGAGGTGGCGCGGTTCTTCACGGACCAGTCGAACACCATTCTCGGCATCGTGAACATGTTCTCCGGTGGTGCCCTGTCGCGGTTGTCGATCTTCGCTATGGGTGTGATGCCCTATATTTCGGCGTCGATCATCATTCAGATGATGTCGATGGTCATTCCCACGCTCATGGAGCTGCGGAAAGAGGGTGAGTCCGGACGGCGCAAGATCACCGAGTACACGCGCTACGCGACGGTAGTACTCGCTGCGTTTCAGTCATTCGCTGCGGCCGGAGCCTTGGTCAAGGGCGGTCTTACGCTGGTCACCGGCTGGCAGTTCCTCTTTACGGCCACGGTCACCATGACGACGGGGACCATGTTCCTGATGTGGCTCGGTGAGCAGATTACGGAGCGCGGAATCGGCAACGGCATTTCCATGATCATTCTGGCCGGTATCGTGGCCGGTCTGCCGGGCGCCATCGGTACCACGGCTGAGGCCGTGAACACCGGTGAAATGACCGGCCCGTTCGCGTTGCTGCTGATCATCCTCGTGCTGGGAACGACCGCCTTCGTGGTCTTCGTCGAGCGGGCCCAACGCAGAATTACCGTGAATTACGCGAAGCGCCAGGTAGGCCGACGCATGTACGCGGGCCAGACCAGCCACCTGCCGTTCAAGCTGAACATGTCCGGCGTGATTCCGCCCATTTTCGCCTCGAGCCTGTTGCTGTTCCCGGCCACGCTCGCGAGCTTCTTCGGGGCGAATTCGGAAGGCCCGGTGGCGATCTTCATGCAGAACATGGCGCAGGCCTTGGGTTACGGCCAGCCGCTGCACCTTGTAATTTACGCTTTGCTCATCATCTTCTTCTGCTTCTTCTATACCGCGCTCGTCTTCAACGCGCGGGATACTGCGGACAATCTGAAGAAGTCCGGCGCGTTCATCCCGGGCATCCGCCCAGGGCAGCAGACGGCCGAGTACATTGACAAGGTGCTGACGCGCCTGACTTTGTGGGGCGCTCTTTACGTCACGGCAGTGTGTCTGCTGCCTGAGATTCTGGTTTCGTCGCAGGGTGTTCCGTTCCACTTCGGCGGTACGTCCCTGCTGATCGTTGTGGTGGTCGTGATGGACTTCATGTCGCAGCTGCAGGCTCACATGATGTCGCATCACTATCCGGGTCTGCTCAAGAAGGCGAACCTGCTCGGCTATGGCCGACCAGGCTCGGGTGGTTAATCTATGAAAGTTCGTCCGTCGGTTAAGAAGATCTGCAAGAACTGCAAGATCGTTCGCCGTCACCGGGTGGTCCGCGTGATCTGCACGTCAGATCCGCGTCACAAGCAGCGGCAAGGGTAAAAACATGGCACGCATAGCCGGCATCAACATCCCGATGAACAAGCACGTTTGGATCGGCCTTACGCACATCTACGGCGTAGGACGGGCACGTGCACGCTCTGCCTGCGAAGGCGCTGGCGTGAATCCGCACACGAAGGTGAAGGACCTCACCGAGCCGGAGGTGAATGCCATCCGCTCGCAGATCGCGAAGTTCGCGGTCGAGGGTGACCTGCGCCGCGAGGTGTCCATGAACATCAAGCGCTTGATGGACCTCGGCTCGTACCGTGGCATCCGTCACCGGCGCGGACTGCCGGTCCGTGGCCAGCGCACACGTACTAACGCACGTACCCGGAAGGGTCCGCGCAAGCAGGCGGTGAAGTTGAACGCACCTCCGGGCAAGGCATAAGAGGTTTAGCTACACATGGCCGATCAGAAACCCAGTGGCGGCGGCTCAGGAGCGCAGGCTCAGAGCGGCGGTGCCAAGAAGCCGAAGAAGGCTCGCAAGAACGTGCTCGATGCAATCGCGCACGTCCATGCCTCCTTCAACAACACGATCATCACGATCACCGACCGTCAGGGCAACACGTTGTCCTGGGCGACCTCGGGTGGTTGCGGCTTCCGCGGCTCACGCAAGAGCACGCCTTTCGCGGCACAGGTTGCGGCTGAGAAGGCCGGCACTGCCGCGCAAGAGCATGGCGTGAAGAACGTCGAGGTACGTGTTGGTGGACCCGGCCCAGGCCGCGAGTCCGCAGTGCGTGCGCTCAACAACTGTGGCTTGAAGATCACCAGCATCGCTGACGTCACGCCGATTCCGCATAACGGCTGCCGTCCACCCAAGAAGCGTCGGGTTTAGAGGTTTATAAAGTATGGCGCGTTATACAGGTCCCACATGCAAGCTCGCTCGCCGCGAGGGCACGGATCTTTTCCTCAAGAGTGGCGCGAAGCCGCTCGAGAGCAAGTGCAAGTTCCAGGTGCCGCCGGGCGGCATCAAGGGTGAGCGCCGCCAGCGCTTGTCCGACTACGGAACACAGCTGCGCGAGAAGCAGAAGCTGCGTCGCATGTATGGCGTGTTGGAAAAGCAGTTCTCCAACTACTACACGGAGGCTGCACGCCGCGCCGGAGCCACGGGTGAGAACCTGTTGAAGCTGCTCGAGTGCCGCCTGGACAACGTCGTGTACCGGATGGGTTTCGCTGCAACACGCTCCGAGGCGCGCCAGCTGGTGAGCCACAAGGCCATCATGGTCAACGAGAAGCCGGTAACGATCGCCTCGTATCAGTGCAAGGCCGGCGACACTGTCCAGGTCCGCGAGAAATCGCGTAAGCAGCTGCGTATTCAGAGCGCATTGACCGTGGCCCAGCAGGTCGGCCTGCCCGACTGGGTCGAAGTCAACGACAAGGAATTTCGTGGCGTCTTCAAGACGGCACCGGCGCGGGACGACATCCTGCCCGACATCAACGAGAACCTCGTCGTCGAGCTCTATTCGAAGTGATCCATACAGGCTAAGCGGGCCGGTTCGCTTCGTAACGTATCGTATTTGGTTTTGTTTGGGTCGGCTCCTCAAGCCGGCAAAGTGAGATTCTATGCAGGGATCAGTCACCGAGTTCTTGAAGCCCCGTGTCGTCAAGGTGCAGCCCATTGCCCCTCGCCAGGCACGTGTAGTCATTGAGCCGTTCGAGCGTGGCTTTGGCCACACCCTGGGCAACGCGCTGCGCCGCGTGCTGCTGTCGTCAATGCCCGGCAGCGCGATCACAGAAGTTGAGATCGATGGCGTGCTCCACGAGTACACCAGCATCGAAGGCGTACAGGAGGACGTGGTCGACATTCTGCTGAACCTGAAGCAGGTTGCGATCCGCATGCACACGCGCGACAGCGCGGAGCTGCGTCTTCACAAGAAGGGCCCGGGCCCCGTCACGGCTGGCGACATCCAGACGGATCATGACATCGACGTGGTCAACCCTGACCTCGTCATCGCCAACCTGACGAAGGCGGGCGAGTTGAGCATGAACCTGCGGATCGAGCGCGGACGTGGATATCGGCCTGCCGCTGCGCGCGTGGCATTCGAAGAGCAGACGCGGCCCATCGGCCGCCTGCAGCTCGACGCCTCGTTCTCACCGGTTCGGCGTGTTACGTATTCGGTTGATGCAGCGCGTGTCGAGCAGCGCACCGACCTCGACAAGCTCGTCATCGATATCGAGACGAACGGCACGATCGACGCTGAGGAAGCGATTCGGCGCGCGGGCAGCATCCTGAAGGATCAGCTGTCGGTGTTCGTCGATCTGCAGGGCGAGGAAGAGGCCGCCACGAAGGTCTCCGAGATGCAGTTCGATCCGATTCTGCTGCGTCCCGTGGACGAGCTGGAGCTCACCGTGCGCAGTGCGAACTGCCTCAAGGCTGAGAACATTCACTACATCGGGGATCTCGTGCAGCGGACGGAAGTCGAGCTGCTACGCACGCCGAACCTCGGTAAGAAGTCGCTTACCGAGATCAAGGAAGTGCTGCAGAGTCACGGCCTGATGCTGGGAATGCGTCTCGACGGATGGCCGCCCGCGGGTCTGAAGCACGACGAAGAGCGCGATGTGATCTAGGCCCTGCGGGCCAACTTTCCAGGGGGATCGTGCTGCGCACGACCCCCGAGATGTAGCGGCGCGAAGCGCGCCGGAAGAACAGGATATTTGTTATGCGCCACCATCTGTCCGGCCGGCAGCTGTCTCGAAACAGCTCGCACCGGCATGCGATGCTCCGGAACATGAGCGTTTCGCTCCTGCGCCACGAGACGATCCGTACCACTCTGCCGAAGGCGAAAGAGCTGCGTCGGGTGGTCGAGCCCCTCATCACCCTCGCCAAAACCGACGGTGATGCGAATCGCCGCCTGGCGTTTGCGCGGTTGCGCGATGCGGATGTGGTTGAGAAGTTGTTCGCGGATCTCGGTCCGCGCTTCAAGGCCCGCCCAGGTGGATACACGCGGATTCTGCGGATGATGCCGCGCGCTGGAGACTCCGCGCCCATGGCCCTGATGCAACTGGTGGACGGCCCCGCGGCCGCGACCGCCGAGGAAGCACCGGCCGCCAAGAAGAAGGGTGCGCGCCGGACGAAGAAAGCTGAGGCCGCCGGCACGGAAGCGGAGGCTGCGCCGAAACGCGCACGCAAGAAGAAAGCTGCCGCTGCCTGACGGCGGTTGTCTCTCTGAGTTGAGATGTAAGAAGCCGCCCTCGGGCGGCTTCTTGCTATGCACACCCGCTTGTCATGCGCTGCGCGCAGGGTTCAAAGGGGATCGCTTCGCGACCCCCGAGGAGTAGCGGCGCGAAGACGCGCCGGGGAAGACTAGCGCCTTTAGTCGGGTTCTCGTAGGCTCATTGCTGCGGCAGGTAATAAGAATCGCCACAACATGGCACGCGCGCGGCAAGTGCGCGTTGCGGGAGATGCCCATGAGCCTGGCTTCCGAGTTCAAGGAATTTGCGATGAAGGGCAGCGTCATCGACCTCGCGGTCGGTGTCGTGATTGGTTCCGCGTTCGGCAAGATCGTCAGCTCGCTCGTCGCTGACGTCATCATGCCGCCGATAGGGCTGCTGATCGGCAACATCAACTTCAGCGATCTGGCGCTTCACATCGGCACCGATCCTGCCGGCAAACCGGTACTGTTGAAGTACGGGGTGTTCATTCAAACGGCGTTCGAGTTCCTGATCATCGCCTTCGTGATTTTCATGGCGATCAAGGGCATCAACCGGCTCAAGCGTCAGCCCGCTCCCGCGCCACCGGCAGCGCCCCCGCCGCCCCCACGTGAGGAAGTGCTGTTGGAGCAGATCCGCGATCTGCTCGCCAAGCGTAGCTAGGGCCGCAGGCCCTTAAAACCGTCGCGGGTCAGGTTCTCGCAGCCGCTGCTGGTCACCGCGAGGTCGTCCTCGATGCGGATTCCGCCGAACCGCCGCAAACTGTCCACTCGTGGCCAGTTGATGCTCCGGCTACGCGAGTCGGAGCGGGCCGCGTTCAAAAGCTGCTCGATGAAATAGATTCCCGGCTCCATGGTCACCACGAATCCTTCCTGCAGGACACGCGTGAGCCGCAGGAAGGGATGGCCCGGGGGTCGTGGTATTTCGCCACCTTCGGGCGACAGCATGAATCCTCCGACGTCATGCACCTCAAGACCCAAAAGGTGCCCGATGCCGTGCGGGAGGAAGACGCTCGATACTCCGGCCGCGACGGCTTCCTCTGCGCTGCATGAAGTTATGTCAGCCTCGCGTAACAATGTTGCTGTCAGTTGATGCGCACGAAGATGAACGTCGCGCCAGTCGACGCCGGGACGGATGCCTGCGCATAACGATTGCTGCATCTCGTCCATCCTGTGGATGAGCGCTGCGAAGTCAGCGTCCTGCAAAGAATAGGTGCGCGTAATATCGCTCGCGTAGCCTGCGAATTCGGCCCCAGCGTCGATCAGCAGCGAGTCTCGTCGTGCAGGTGGCTGTTTATCCAACAGCTGGTAGTGCAGGACGGCGCCACCATCATTCAACGCGATGATCGGGTTGTACGGCAGCTCCTGCTCGCGCAGGCCGCACGCCCGCAGGAATGCCAACTCTATTTCAAACTCGCTGCCGCCGGCCTGAAAGGCCTGCAAAGCCGCGGTGTGTCCCCTTGCGCCCAGGCGGTTTGCTTCGCGCAGGCATTCCAGCTCGTATGCAGTTTTGGCCGCGCGCCCGAAATCCAGCCGCCGCATCAGACTTGGGGGATTGACCGCGGCAACTCCCCAAGCGGCGAGCTCCGCAAACTCGTCCCCGATGTAAGCGGCCGTGCTCAAGTCCCTCGGCAAGGCTTTGCGCGCTGCCGCGCGCTCGGCTATGGGGCGAATCTCGAAATGCTGTGTCCAGTACGCTTGCGGCAACGCGGGTGGTTTGTGCCAGTAGTCGGACGGGCTGTGGAAAAGCAGTTGCGGGCGCTCGCCGGGTACGAAGTAGATGAAGCTGTCCGGCACGTCAGATAGTGGGACCCATACCTTGAAAGGTGCGTGCACCTCGAACGGGTAGGTTCGATCGTCCTCGAAGATGGTCAGAAGTGACCCTGAATGCACCAGAAGGCTGCGAAAACCGCTCGCCTCCAGTGCCTGCGCCGCGGACTTACACACGGACTGCAGATGCGGGCCAAATGCTGCGGCGAGGGAGGCAGCCAGGGCAGCTCGCGATCCAACGTCGGACATCATCAACTCCGGGGAAAAACAGCCTGTTTCGGCTCGCCGCCGGGCACTCTTGCCATATTACCGCTGCTGATCTGCCTTGCCGCAAGGCTCGCCGTAAGGCTCGCCGCGAGGCTCGCGGCCACCTGTGGGACATGCGCCCGACGTTGTATGGGGAGCACAAACCACCACCCTTCGATGTCGTGAGCGACAGACAACTCGCTGCCGACTGTTTCAAATCGAGCGGGGACTCTATAGAATTTGCCGCTGCGATCCGTATGGGACTCGCGGAACGACGAAATTCGTTCATATCGTTTTCATACCACTCTTGCTTCTCTTTGGGGTACCGATCGATGAACACCAAACTCGCTCTAAGCGCACTCGTTGCGGCGCTGATGCTGACGGCCTGCGCGAAGCAGGAAGCCGCCAGCCCTGACACCGCAGCTGCTCCGCCTGCCACTACGGAAAGCGCGCCCGCGGCTCCGGCTGCCGACGCTCCTGCTGCTCCGGCTGCCGATGCTCCGGCTGCTGCCCCGGCTGACGGCACTGCCGCTCCGCCGCCGGCCGACGCTCCCGCCGCGCCGCCGAAGCAGTAAGTAATTCGCTGACGAATTACTTCTCGAGCTTTTAGCTCAAGACGGCCCGGACGGATCGCGCTTGCGAACTGTCCGGGCCGTGCCTTTTTGAGACCCCGTATTTGTTGGCCCGACCGTGAGTGTCAGTGTCCGAGATGCTCGACCTTCCGAGAGCGACCGGCTCTGGATAGGCAGCATCTACCGCGAATACCTCGATGACCTGGCCGCATTGAGCACCGGCATCTTTCCGGTGCTGGGCGAGGTGGGTCATCGCGAGCCGGATCAGATTGCCCGCTGGTTCGGTGACCGCAACGCGTTTCCCCTGGTCATTCTCAAAACAGCCGAGCGCGTCGGATTTGCGATGGTGGCCCGCAGCACCCATCCGCCCGGCCCCCCGGTCGTTGAGTACCGCATGGCCGAGTTTTTCATCTCCCGCGCGAGCCGGCGCCTGGGTGTAGGCAGGACCGCGGTCAATCTGATCCTGAACCGCTTCGCGGGCAGATGGGAGATCACCGAGTACCTGCGCAATCCCGGCGCTGTCAGTTTCTGGAGGCGGGTGGTCGCCGGCTACACGCGCGGCATCTACCAGGAAAGAGTGATCAACGGCGAGGTGCGCCAGATCTTCGATTCAAGGATTGAACGTTCGCGCTGAGTGTGTGGGTTGCGTTGTGACAGGCACCGCAGCCACCCGACAATTTCGCAAGCGTCTTGCGCCGGAGCATCGCCACCAGGTTGCCACCTGCACCGGCAGGCAGTACAGACAGTGCCTCGAGTGTCTTCAGCCTCAGGCGTACAGACATCAAGCGCCATGCGCTGAAGATGGTGCAACCGAAGACGATCAATCCGACGAGTAGCGATTCCAGTGCGGCCACACTACGCTCCCATGTCAGCCTGCGCCCAGCGCAACCGCTATGTGATAAGTAGCAAACGAGCCCACGTAAGCCAGAGCGAACAGATAACCCGCCATCAGCACCGGATACCGCCACGAATTCGTTTCGCGCTTCACCACTGACAGCGTGGATAAACACTGCGGCGCGAAGACATACCAGGCGAGCAGCGACAAACCTGTCGCGATGCTCCAGCTGCCGGCAATGATCGGTGACAGCGCACCCTCCAGGTCACTGCTCCCCGACATTGAGTACACCGTGCCCAACGCGCTGACCGCAACTTCCCGCGCTGCAAGCCCGGGCACTAGGGCAACCGAGATCTGCCAGTTGAATCCCAGCGGTGCAAAAATGACTTCCAGCCCGCGTCCTATCATGCCGGCAATGCTGTACTGAATGGCGGGTCCACTCGCGCCCGCGGGTGGCGCCGGGAAGCTCGCCAGAAACCACAGGATGACCATCAGCGACAGGATGATCGTGCCGACCCGGCCGATAAAGATTCGCACCCGCTCCCACAGGCCGAGCAGCAGGTTGCGCAGAACGGGCAGCCGGTATTCCGGCAGCTCCAGCAGCAGCGGCTGATAACCGGCACGCAGCACGACCTTCTTCAACACAAAGGCGACCGCCATGGCACTGAATACACCCACACAGTACAGGGCAAACAGGACCAGGCCCCGCAGGTTGAGGATTCCAACACTGCGCTGGGGAATGAACGCACCGATGAGCAGCGCATACACGGGTAGCCGGGCCGAGCAGGTCATCAAAGGCGCGATCATGATCGTTGCCAGCCGGTCGCGGGTGGAGGGAATGGTGCGCGTCGCCATGATGCCCGGGATCGCACACGCGAAGCTCGAAAGCAGCGGAATGAACGCGCGCCCCGACAGGCCGACCTTCCCCATCAAGCGGTCGAGCATGTAGGCCGCACGCGGCAGATAGCCCGAGTCCTCGAGCGCGAGAATGAACAGGAACAGGATGAGGATCTGCGGCAGGAATACGAGCACGCTGCCGGTTCCGGCGATGATGCCGCTCATCAACAGGCCGCGCAGCGGTCCGGGGTGCATGTTGTTGCCCACCCAGTCGCTGAGCGATGCCATGCCCGTCTGGATCAGGGTCATGGGTACCTGGGCCCAGCTGAAAACCGCCTGGAACATGAGGAACAGCACAATCGCCAGCAGCACGGGACCTGAGACCGGATGCAGGACCACCGCATCCAGCCGTGACAACATCGCGAGCCTTGCCGGCACGCGGTAACCGATCTCGTCCAGGATCCGGCGCACCTCGAACTGTGTGGCCTCGATCTCGGCCGCCGAGCCGGTTGAGAAAGGGGCCGGGGTACCGTCGCCGCGCGCCACCGAGAGGGGAGCCGCGCTGCCGGCACCGTGTGCCAGCGAGATGGGTGCCGAGCTGCCGGTGGCGGGAGCGGCCACAGCGTCAGCCGACTCCCGGAAGTGCCGGTCGATGGCCTCGAGGAGCTCGCGCTCGCCACCGGCCCGAACAGCCACCGTCTCGATGACCGGCACGCCCAGGGCCCGCTCGAGGGCCGCCCGGTCGATGCGATAACCGCGCCGCTTGGCCAGGTCGCTCATGTTCAGCGCCACGATCATCGGCCGTCCGACCCGTTTGAGGTCGAGGACCAGTCGCAGATTCAGCCGCAGGTTCGTGGCATCAACGACGCACACGAGCAGGTCCGGCGGTGGCTCGGATGCGTGCCTGCCCAGCACTACATCCCGGGCGATCGCTTCGTCGAGGCTCGTGGGTTCGAGGCTATAAGCCCCTGGCAGGTCGATCAGGCGATAGGTCGTCCTAGTACGGGGACCGACGAATCGCCCCTCCTTGCGCTCGACAGTGACGCCTGGGTAGTTGGCGACCTTCTGGCGGCTGCCGGTCAGCCGGTTGAATAACGCTGTCTTGCCGCAGTTCGGAACCCCTATCAATGACAAGCTGGGGGACAAGCTGGGCGACTGGCTCTGGTCCAGCGCCTGCGCCGCGGAAGCGTTCACAAGGCCTTTAGGGGACGGGAAATCTCGACCCAGATGGTTTCTGCTTCGCAGCGCCGCAGGGCCAGCGTCGTGTTTCCGACGCGGACGACGAACGGATCACGGCCCGGCCGGGTTTCCGCAATGATCTCGACGTGCTCCCCGCTGCAGAATCCGAATTCCAGCAAACGGCGAACAAGGGGGGTGAGAGTGCCGGATCCGGCGCCCACGCTGACGATCACCCCCTTCGTTCCGGGTGACAGGGCACTCAGGCTGATGTAACCGGGGTCCAGCGCTATTCCGCCCGGTGCGGCGACTGCGTCCATGACCCCAGTATATGAGAACGGTTCGCATTTGCAACGAAGCCGTCACACAGGACCGTTTCAGGCTGCAATCTTTGACTTAATCAGCCCGTGCCGCTGCTCGACCTGCGCGCCGCGGCTATCTCGAGCAGCGGCCGCAGATACTCGCCTGTGTGCGAACCCGGATTCGCGGCGATTTCCTCGGGCGTGCCACTGCCTACGATCTGGCCGCCGGAGCTGCCCCCTTCCGGCCCGAGGTCGATCACCCAGTCGGCCGTCTTGATGACATCGAGGTTGTGCTCGATCACCACGATCGTGTTGCCCTCATCGCGCAGCCGATGGAGCACATCGAGCAACTGCGCGACGTCGTGGAAATGCAGCCCGGTCGTCGGCTCATCGAGAATGTAGAGCGTTCGGCCGGTTGCGCGCTTGGCGAGCTCCCGGGCGAGCTTTACACGTTGCGCCTCGCCGCCCGACAGAGTCGTCGCATTCTGGCCGAGCCGCACATACGACAAACCAACATCGGTCAGCGTCTGAAGCTTCCCGGCGACCCCGGGTATGTTCTGGAAGAAGCGCAGCGCATCCTCCACCGTCATGTCCAACGCTTCGTGAATGTTCTTGCCACGATAGCGGATCTCGAGTGTTTCGCGGTTATAGCGCTGTCCTTTGCATACATCGCAAGGCACATACACGTCGGGGAGGAAGTGCATTTCCACCTTGATGACGCCGTCGCCCTGACACGCCTCGCACCGGCCGCCCTTCACGTTGAAACTGAATCTGCCGGCGTCATAGCCCCGCGCGCGCGCTTCGGGTACTGCCGCGAACAGCTCGCGCAACGGAGCGAAGAGTCCCGTGTAAGTGGCCGGGTTTGACCGCGGCGTGCGTCCGATCGGGCTCTGATCGATGTCAATCACGCGATCGATCTGGTCCAGGCCCTCGACCCGCTCACAGGGTGATGCTTCCAGCACACTGCCATTCAACTTGGAGGCCGCATAGCCGAACAAGGTATCGATGATCAGCGTCGACTTGCCCGAGCCGGATACGCCGGTGACACAAGTGAACAGGCCGAGCGGGATCTCTGCGCTGACGTTGCGGAGGTTGTTGCCAGTCGCCCCGACGATTCGAATCTGTTTGTCCGCCGCGCGCGGGGTCCGCAGGCGCGGCAGGGCGATCTGCCGTTTGCCGCTGAGGTACTGACCCGTGATCGAAGCGGGATTCGCCTGGATCTCGCGGGGCGTGCCCTGCGCCACGATGTGGCCGCCGTGCACACCGGCGCCGGGCCCGAGATCGACGACGTAGTCGGCCTCGAGAATGGCCTCCTCATCGTGCTCGACCACGATGACCGTGTTGCCGATGTCACGCAGCCGCTTGAGTGTTCCCAGCAGCCGTTGGTTGTCACGTTGGTGCAGCCCGATCGAAGGCTCATCGAGAATGTACATGACGCCCGTCAGGCCTGAGCCAACCTGGCTCGCCAGACGGATGCGCTGCGCTTCGCCGCCGGACAGGGTTTCCGCGCTGCGGTCCAGTGTCAGGTAGTCGAGCCCCACATCTACGAGGAATCGCAACCTCTGCGCCACATCCTTGACGATTTTCTGCGCAACCTCGCCGCGCCAGCCGGCCAGATTGAGCGAGCTGAAAAATTCGAGCGCCGTGCCCACTGTCATGTGAGCCGTCTCTGGCAGGCTGCGCTCGGCGACAAAGACGAAACGTGCAGCTCGGTTCAGGCGCGTGCCACCGCAGTCAGGGCAGGGGCGCATCCCGAGGTACTTCGCCAGTTCCTCGCGGACGGTCAGCGATTCCGTCTCGCGATACCGCCGCTCGAGGTTGGGCAGGATGCCCTCGAACGGATGGCGCTTGCGGGAAGTCTTCTTGCCCTCGGTGTAACGGAATTCGATGACCTCATCGCCACTGCCGTACAACAGCACCTTGTGCACCTGCGCGGGCAGCTCGGTCCAGGGTGTCTCGATGTCGAACGCGTAATGGCGCGCGAGCGACTGGATGAGCTGAAAATAGTGTGCATTGCGGCGATCCCAGCCGCGCACGGCGCCACTGGCCAGTGACAGGTCGGGATTTACGACCACCCGGTTGGGATCGAAGAATTCCTTCGTGCCGAGACCATCACAGGTCGGGCAGGCGCCGGCCGGATTGTTGAACGAGAACAGTTTCGGCTCGAGTATGGGCACGCTGTAGCCGCAGACCGGGCAGGCGTGCTTGCTCGAAAACACGAGCTCTTCGCGGCTCGGCTCATCCAGAAAGCTGAGCCGGGCCAGTCCGTTGGACAGCCGCAGCGCGGTCTCGAAGGATTCCGCCAGGCGCTGGCCTGAATCCGGCCGCACGCGCGTACGATCCACGACTGCCTCGATGGTGTGTTTGCGCTTGGGATCGAGCTTCGGCAGCGCTTCCATCTCGTAGATGCGGCCGTCGATCCTCACGCGCACAAACCCTTGCGCCGCCAGGTCTTCCAGCACTTGGGCGTGCTCACCCTTGCGATCGCTGATCAAAGGCGCGAGCAACGCGGCTGCCGTGCCGTCGGGAAGCTTCAATACCTGGTCCACCATCTGGCTCACGGTCTGCGCCGTGAGGTCAATGAGGTGATCGGGGCAGCGAGGAATACCAGCGCGCGCGTAAAGCAGCCGCAGGTAATCGTAGATCTCGGTAACGGTCCCCACGGTCGAGCGTGGATTGTGCGAGGTCGCCTTCTGCTCGATCGCGATCGCTGGTGACAGCCCCTCAATGCCATCGACGTCGGGCTTGTCCATCATCGAGAGGAACTGCCGTGCGTACGCGGAGAGCGATTCGACGTAGCGGCGCTGTCCTTCGGCGTACAGCGTGTCGAATGCGAGCGACGACTTGCCCGAGCCCGACAGCCCGGTCAGCACGATCAGCCGGTCACGCGGCAGATCGAGATCGATTCCCTTCAGGTTGTGAGTGCGCGCCCCGCGGACGCGAATCTGCTGCATCAAGAATTTTTCCGGCAAACCATCGAGTGTACCCGCTGGGACAAATCAGGCAAACGCACAGCCTTTTGCAGTTACCGCGGGGGCCGCGGTCTACTAGAATGCGCCCCTACAAATCGAGGGCTGCATATGGCGCGCGGAATCAATAAGGTCATCCTGGTCGGAAATCTCGGCGCCGATCCCGAGACCCGCGCCATGCCATCGGGCTCCACCGTCGCCAATCTGCGCATTGCGACCAGCGAGAGCTGGCGCGACAAGCAGAGCGGTGAGCAGCAGGAGCGCACCGAGTGGCACCGGGTGGTTCTTTTCGGCCGGTTGGGTGAGGTCGCCGCCGAGTACCTGAAGAAAGGTTCCCAGGTCTACATTGAGGGCAGCCTGCGTACTCGCAAGTGGCAGGACAAGCAGGGCGTGGAGCGCTACTCCACCGAGATCGTCGGCAACGACATGCAGATGCTGGGCGGCCGTGGCGGTGGCGGCATGGGTGGCGGCTCCGGCGGCGGTGGTGGCGGTGGCGGGTCCGGAGCGGGATTCAGCCAGGGTGGCGGCGCGGGCTCGGGCGGCGGGGGCGGCGGGGGCCGCGGGGAGCCGTTCCCTGAATATTCGCCCTCCGGAGAAGGCTCTGGCGGCGGCGCACGCGAAGATTTCGATGACGACATTCCTTTTTAGATAGCTAAGGCATTGTTTCCAATGGATTTTGCGTTACCAGGGTCACCCTTTGGTGGCCTTGGCAGTGCGCCGTGAGGCACAAGGCCTTAGAATTCCCGTCCTTCCCCTATGTCCCGCCGCTACTTCATTAAGACTTTTGGTTGCCAGATGAATGAGTACGACTCTGCCCGGATGGCGGACGTCCTTCATGCCGGCGGCGATCTTGCGGCTACGGATAACCCAGCCGAGGCTGACGTGCTGCTGATGAACACGTGTTCCGTGCGCGAGAAGGCGCAGGAGAAGGTGTTCTCACTGCTCGGCGAGTGGCGCAAACTGAAAGCTGAGCGGCCGCACATACTGATCGGAGTCGGCGGCTGCGTGGCGAGCCAGGAAGGCGAGGCGATTACCCGGCGCGCTCCCTTCGTCGATCTCGTGTTCGGCCCACAGACGCTGCATCGTCTCCCGGAGATGATTGCGGAGCTGCGGCGCACGGGCCGCTCCGTAGTGGACGTCAGCTTTCCGGAAATCGAAAAGTTCGACCACCTGCCCGCGCCGCGAGCCGAGGGCGCCACGGCGTTCGTCTCGATCATGGAAGGGTGCAGTAAATACTGCAGCTTCTGCATCGTCCCCTACACGCGGGGCGACGAGGTCAGCCGGCCCTTTGCCTCAGTGCTCGACGAAGTGCGGCAGCTGGCCGCCCAAGGTGTCCGCGAGGTCACGCTGCTCGGTCAAAACGTGAATGCATATGCCGGCCCCATGTCCGACGGGGCCGTCGTCGATCTCGCTACGCTCATCCATCATGTCGCCGCCATACCTGGCATTGAGCGAATCCGCTTTACGACCTCGCATCCCGTCGAGTTCACGGACAGCCTGATAGAGGCCTATGCGAGCGTTCCGAAGCTGGCGAACCACCTGCATCTGCCCGTGCAGAGCGGCTCTGACCGGATTCTGTCGTTGATGAAGCGGGGCTACACAGCCATTGAATTCAAAGACAAAATCCGCAAATTACGGCGCGTGCGGCCGGACATCAGTATTACATCCGACTTCATCGTAGGTTTCCCGGGCGAAAGCGAGCGTGACTTCGATGCCACGCTCGGGCTCGTGCGCGATGTGGATGTCGATCAATCGTTCAGCTTCCTCTACAGCCGGCGTCCGGGCACACCCGCTGCGTCGTTGCCGGACGAAGTCGATCCCACGGTCAAGCAGGAAAGGCTTACCCGGCTTCAGGCTCAGCTCGAGGCGCAGGCCAGTGCGATCAGTGAAAGGATGGTCGGCACGGTCCAACGCGTTCTCATCGAGCGGTCGGCCAGGAAAAATACGCACGAGCTTGCCGGGAGGACCGAGAACAACCGGTGGGTCAACTTCGCAGGTCCCGCGTCCCTGATCAATCAGTTTGCAGACGTCGTGATCACTGAGCTGCGAGCGCATACGCTGCGCGGCAGGCTGCTGTCCTGAAAACTCCAGTGGCCCCCTCAGCTTCCGAATCTCAGCGGGAATTCGATCTCGAGCCGACAGACAACGCGCGGCTCGCGAACCTGTGTGGCCCGCTCGATGAGAATCTGCGTCTGCTCGAGTCGCGCCTGGATGTCGAGATCCGCAGGCGCGGCGACAATTTCCGCGTGATCGGTGCGCATGCCGAAAGCGCCGAGGACACCTTGCGCGAGCTGTTCGATCTGGCGAAGAACGAAGAAGTGACACCTGAGCGCGTTCACCTGGCTTTGCAGGAACGTGAGTCTGGGCAGGTTGTCGGCGATCCGGATCATTACCACAACGCTGTGCGCGTGCCGCGCGGTGGCATTCGCGCGCGCGGCAGTCACCAACGCGAGTACCTTGCGGACATCCGCACCAGGGACCTGACGTTCGGGATCGGTCCGGCGGGTACCGGCAAGACGTATCTCGCGGTAGCCTGCGCGGTCGAGGCGCTTACCGCGGATCGCATCCGCAGAATCGTCCTGGTGCGGCCCGCGGTCGAAGCCGGCGAGCGGTTGGGGTTTCTGCCCGGCGATCTCACGCAGAAAGTCGATCCATACCTGCGGCCAATGTACGACGCGCTCTACGAGATGATGGGCTTTGATCGCGTGGCGCGATTCATCGAGCGCAATGTGATCGAAGTGGCACCGCTGGCGTTCATGCGCGGCCGCTCGCTGAATGAGTCCTTCATCATCCTCGATGAGGCTCAGAACACCACGCCCGAGCAGATGAAGATGTTCCTGACTCGCATCGGCTTTGGCTCCAAGGCCGTCGTCACCGGAGACGTGACGCAGACAGATCTGCCCGCCGGCAAACAATCCGGTCTCAGCCAGGTGATCGACATTCTCCGTGGCGTGGACGGAGTCGCGTTCACATTCTTCGATGCGCAGGATGTCGTAAGACACCCGCTCGTCCAAAGAATAGTTCGCGCCTATGAGGCACGGAGCAAATCATGACCTTGTCCGTAGAGGTGCAGCGTCGCGTCAAAACATGGGCCCCGCCCCGCACAGACATCGCTGCCTGGGCCAGTACGGCGTTGGGTCGAAAGGCGGCGGGTCGCGAGTTGGGCGTACGCGTCGTTGGGCCAACGGAGAGCCGCCGTCTCAACGCCCGCTACCGGGGCCGCGACAAGCCGACAAACGTGTTGTCATTTCCGGCTGCCGATTTACCCGTGGGGCCCGAGCGGCCGCTGGGTGACCTGGTTATATGCCCGCAAGTGCTGCGAGCCGAAGCGCGTGAGCAGCGCAAGAGCTTACGGGCTCACTGGGCGCATCTCGTAGTGCACGGTGCCTTACACCTCGTCGGATACGACCACGAAGATCCCGCCGATGCGAACCGCATGGAGCGCCGCGAGGTCTCCGTCCTGCGCCGTCTCGGCTTTCCGAATCCGTACCGGAGCTCATGATGGCCAAGGACCTCAACGCGACCGGGCGCTGGCTGAAGAGAATCACGCAGAGTTTCTCCGGAGAGCCTCAGGATCGAGAGGAGTTGCTCGCTGTCATGCGAGAGGCTGGTGAGCGCGGACTCGTAGACTCTGAAGCGCTGACCATGCTCGAGGGGGTACTGGAGGTCGGCGACATCCAGGTGCGCGACATCATGGTTCCCCGTGCCCAGATGGTTTGCGTGCGGCGGGACGATCCGTCGTCCACGATCATGCCCGTCGTCGTTGAGTCAGGGCACTCGCGCTTCCCGGTGATGGATGCGGACCGCGATGACATCGTCGGAATTCTGTTGGCAAAGGATCTTTTGCGCCTGTGCATCTCGGACGTGCACGAGCGTTTCGATATCCGCGAATACATGCGCCCTGCCGTGTTCGTGCCGGAATCCAAGCGCCTCAACGTGCTGCTCAAGGATTTCCGGCGAAACCGCAATCACATGGCAATCGTCGTCGACGAATACGGCGGTGTGTCAGGTCTCGTCACCATAGAGGATGTCATCGAGCAGATCATCGGTGAGATCGACGACGAATTCGACGTCGAGGACGACCAGAACATCCGCAAAGAGGCCGATCGGCAGTACACCGTTCGCGGCGTCACGCGGATCGACGAGTTCAACGAGTATTTCAACTCGAATCTCTCCGAGGAGGAGGGCTTCGATACGGTGGCGGGCCTCCTCATGAAGGAGCTCGGCCGCCTGCCGCGCCGCGGCGAGGCAGCCAACATCGATGGCTTCGAATTCCGGGTGGCGCGGGCCGACCGGCGCCGGATCGATGCGCTGCGAGTGGTCCCACCGCGGGATCTCGTACCGCCGGATGAGCGGCAGCCCGGCAGCGAGTCGTAGGAGCCTGCCACATGAACATACGGCGCCTGCTCGCGCTGGCCGCCGGCGCGCTGTTGGCCTGCGGCTTTGCGCCGCTGCAATGGTGGCCGCTCGCCGTCATCTGCCCGGCCGTCCTGATGTGGTTGTGGCAGGGGGCAAAACCACGCGAGGCCGCGTGTCTCGGCTTCTGGTTCAACACCGGCACGTTCGCAGCGGGCACCTACTGGCTGTACGTCAGCATCCACATTTTTGGCGAGGCGCCTGTGTATGTGGCGGCGTTTCTCATGGTCGCCCTGGTGGCGATCATGGGCCTGTATCACGCCGCGCTCGGTTACGTGGTGGCCCGGTGGCTGCCGGAAACTGGCGCGCTGCGGTGGCTGGTAGCAGTGCCGGCAGCGTGGCTGCTGATGGAATGGTGGCGGGGCTGGTTCCTGTCGGGCTTTTCATGGCTGTCACTGGGCTACTCCCAGACCGATACCTGGCTGGCGCGCTTTGCGCCGGTCGCCGGCGTGTATGGAATCAGCGCGGTGCTGCTGGTCTGCGCAGGGGCGATTACGGCGCTGGTGCTGGGATCCCTGCGGACGCGGATCGTTGCGGGCGTTGTCTTTGTAATTCCGTGGCTGGCCGCGGCCGCGCTGGGGTCGGTCGAATGGACTCACCCCGCGGGCCCACCGGTTACCGTTGCGGTCATCCAGGGCTCGATTCCCCAGGATCAGAAATGGCTGGACTCGAACAAGCAGACCACGCTCGACCTGTACCAACGGCTGACTGAAACGGCCCTGGGCGCGCGCCTGATCGTGTGGCCGGAGTCAGCTCCGCCGGATCTTGCGAATGAGCTGGTTTCCTGGATTACCGCGATGTATCGCGAAGCGCGTACCCATCACTCGGCGCTGGTGTTCGGCGTGGTGCGGTCATCCGACGACGGCCGGCAGTACTACAACTCGGTGCTGGCGCTGGATGACAACCTCACGTGGTACTCCAAGAATCACCTCGTGCCGTTCGCCGAATTCTTCCCCGTTCCCAAGTTCGTACGGTCCTGGTTGCGGCTGCACAGTCTGCCGTACTCGGATTTCACGCGCGGCGGTGACGACCAGCCGCCGCTACCCGCTGGCGGTCTGAATCTCGGCGCGACGATCTGTTACGAGGATGCCTACGGCAGCTCGATGATCGGTGTGCTCCGCACCGCGGACGCTCTCGTCAACGTGACCAACGATGCCTGGTTCGGCCATTCCACCGCCCGTCACCAACACTTCCAGATAGCCAGGATGCGTGCGATGGAGGCTGGCCGATATATGGTGCGCGCCGCCAACGACGGCATTTCGGGTGTGATCGGCCCGCACGGCGAGGTGCTCGCCCGCGCGCCTGAATTCACCCCATATGTCCTCAAATCGACGGTCACGCCGCTCAAGGGCCTGTCGCCCTATGCGCATGTTGGAAATTGGCCAATCGTGAGCCTCTGCGCTGCCGCGCTGGCGTGCGGGCTCGGGCTGAGGAATTATAGGAGCCTGCGCGTTTCCGCAGCCGTCCCGGCGGGCACGCCGGGTGCTGCCAATTGAATGCGCGCGCAGCAGGTAAAATCCCCCGTCCCGCCGTTGGGGGCTATTGATGCCCCGCCCCGTGGCGGCAAACGCAATGTCCCGCCCTTTGGTGGGCAAACCGCAATGATCGGAGTCGAGCATGAGTGTGTCGTCACGCCGCCCTGTCCCTGAGGCCTCCCTGTGGCCGGTGTTGTGCATTTCCATCGCGCTTGCCGCTTGCTCCGGCGACTCGAGCGCCCAGGGATCGCACCCGCAATCACAGAGCCAACCACAGGCCCAGAGCCAACCACAGGCGGCTCCTGCGGCCTCGGTGCCGACAGCTCCGGCGGCGGAGACCCTGGTGCGCGCGTTGCCCGACTTCTCACCCCTGGTGGAGAGATACGGGCCGGCTGTCGTGAACGTCGAAGTGGTCGAGAAGGCGCAGCCTGCCACCGGCGGCGGCCCACAGGGCTTGTCGCCGAACGATCCCTTCTATGACTTCTTCCGCCGTTTCGGTATTCCGACACCTGACCAGGGACCGCGCGGCAATGCGCCTCCGGTACGCGGCGCTGGCTCGGGGTTCATCGTCAGCGCGGATGGTTATATCCTGACCAACACGCACGTTGTTGGAAATGCCGATGAGGTGACGGTGCGGCTGACGGACCGGCGCGAATTCCCGGCCAAAGTAATCGGCGCCGACGAGCGCACGGACGTCGCCGTCATCAAGATCAATGCAGCCAACCTGCCCACGGTCAAACTCGGTGACCCCGCGAAGGTGAAGCCGGGTCAGTGGGTACTTGCCATCGGCTCGCCGTTTGGCTTCGACAACAGCGCCACGGCCGGCATCGTGAGTGCGACAGCGCGCTCGCTGCCGAGCGACAACTACGTGCCGTTCATACAGACCGACGTGGCCGTCAACCCGGGCAACTCGGGCGGCCCGCTGTTCAACCTGGCCGGCGAAGTGATTGGTATCAACTCCCAGATCTTCAGCCGCACGGGTGGCTACATGGGCGTGTCGTTCGCAATTCCGATCGACGTGGCGCGCAATGTGGAAGACCAACTCGTGAAGTCGGGCAAAGTGGTCCGCGGCCGCATTGGCGTGACGATTCAGGACGTGAATGCGCAACTGGCCGAGTCCTTCGGGCTCGACCGCCCGCGCGGCGCGCTGGTGAGCTCGGTAGAGAAGGACGGTCCGGCAGCGAAGGCGGGCCTGCAGCCCGGAGATGTCATTCTGGCGGTCAACAGCAAGCCGATCGAGCGCTTCGGGGAATTGTCCGGTCAGATTGCAGCCATGAAGCCGGGCGCCGACGCCGCGCTGGATGTGTGGCGCGGCGGCAAGAAGCAAACCGTGAGCGTGAAGGTCACGGAGCTGAAGGAGCAGCAGGCACAACAGGCGAAGCTGGGTGGCAGGCAGAAGGACCGGGCCACCAACCAGGCCAGTCAGTATGGTTTGACGGTGCGCCAGCTCGATGCCCAGGAGAAGGAACAGGCGGAAACACAGGGCAATCTCGTCGTCGAAGAAGTGACGGGACCCGCCGCTTCTGCCGGTGTGCAGCCGGGTGACATCATCCTCGGTGTCAACGGCAAGCGCGTGAAGACGGTGAAGGAGCTTCAGGACGAGGCGAAGAGCTCCGGCAAGAATGTGGCGTTGTTGATTCAGCGCGAGGACGCGCAGATCTTCGTACCGTTGCGCATTCCGTGATGGACGAGATTTACGATCCCGCCGCGGTGGAAGCCGCGGCGCAGCAGCATTGGCGTGCGCTGGATGCCTATCGCTCCAAGGAGCACGACCCGCGATTTCCCAAAGGGAAGTTCTATGTGTGCTCGATGCTGCCGTATCCCAGCGGCAAGCTGCACATGGGGCACATGCGCAATTACACGTTGAATGACGTCGTCTACCGCTTCATGCGCTCGTCCGGCTACAACGTGATGACGCCGATGGGTTGGGACGCGTTCGGTCTGCCTGCGGAAAACGCTGCGATAGACAAACGCATAGCACCCGCAAAATGGACACGCGCAAACATCGCCGACATGAAAGCGCAGTTCGCGCCCATGGGGTTTGCGATCGATTGGTCCCGGGAAGTTGCTACCTGCGATCCGAGCTATTACCGGTGGAATCAGTGGCTGTTCCTCAAGATGCTGCAAAGCGGCGTTGCCTACCGCAAGACCCAGATCGTCAACTGGGATCCGATCGATCAGACCGTGCTCGCCAACGAGCAGGTGGTCGATGGCCGCGGTTGGCGGTCGGGCGCGCCGGTGGAAAAGCGCGAGATCCCCGGCTACTACCTCGCAATCACCCGCTATGCGGAGGAATTGCTCGAGCAGGTCAAGAACGACCTGGAGGGTTGGCCCGGACAGGTGCGCACGATGCAGGAGAACTGGATCGGACGCAGTGAGGGCTGCGAGATCCATTTTCCGTACGCGCCCGATACCCGGACTCTCATGGAGTCGGATGGCGCGCTCAAGGTCTTCACTACACGCGCGGATACCGTCTTCGGCGCGACGTTCATGGCCATAGCGGCCGAACATCCCATTGCACTCGCCGCGGCTAAGCGCGATCCGCGCCTCGCCGCCTTCATCGAGGAATGCCGCCACGGCGCCGTGATGGAAGCGGATCTCGCCACGCAGGAAAAGAAAGGCCTGGCGACGGGGCTGCACGTGCTGCACCCGTTCACGGGCAAACCCGTTGAGGTCTGGGTCGCCAACTACGTGTTGATGGGATACGGCGAAGGCGCGGTGATGGGCGTCCCGGCTCACGACGAGCGGGATTTCGAATTCGCGCACAGGAACAAGCTGCCCATCGTCAGCGTCGTGAAGTCGAAGACCGGTGCGTACGATGAGGTGCGCGAGCCCTGGATTGCCGCTTACTGCGAATACGGAATCACCATCAATTCCGGGGAGTTCTCAGGACTCGAATTCCAGGCGGCGGTGGACGCTATTGCCTCCGCCCTGCAGGCCAAGGGACTTGGCTGCAAACGCATTCAGTACCGCCTGCGCGACTGGGGTATCTCACGCCAGCGTTACTGGGGCACACCCATCCCCATCATCCATTGCGATGCGTGCGGGGCTGTGCCCGTGCCGGAGAAGGACTTACCAGTCGTCCTGCCGGAGGATCTCGTGCCGGATGGCACCGGCAATCCCCTGAACAAGGATGAGCGGTTCCTCGCGTGCACGTGTCCGCAGTGCGGGAAGCCAGCGCGGCGTGAAACTGACACGATGGACACGTTCGTCGACTCGTCCTGGTATTACATGCGTTACTGCTGTCCCGACGCGTCGGTCATGGTCGATGAGCGCACCGATTATTGGATGCCCATGGACCAGTACATCGGGGGCATCGAGCACGCCGTACTGCATCTGTTGTATGCGCGGTTCTGGACCAAGGTGATGCGCGATCTGGGCCTGGTCAAATTCGGCGAGCCGTTCAAACAGCTGTTCACTCAGGGCATGCTGCTGGCCCATTGCTACTACCGCGAAGACGCCTCCGGCAAGAAGCGCTGGTTCTACCCTGCTGAAATAGAACAGCACTTCGACGAGCGCGGCACACCGATCAGCGCGATTGCCCGGGAAGACGGCAAACCCGTCATTTACGGGGGCATCGAAAAGATGTCCAAGAGCAAGAACAACGTCGTGGAGCCCGGCGCGTTCATCGAGCGTTTCGGCGCCGATACGGCGCGCGCGTTCGTGATGTTCGCCGGCCCTCCGGATCAAAGCGCGCCCTGGTCGGATGCAAGCGCCGAAGGCGTGCATCGCTTCCTGAAGCGTCTGTGGTCCTTCTGTTACGAGCATCGCGAGCGTATAGCGAATGCGCCACCGCTGGTGGCTGCTGCGCTCGACAGCGGCCTGAAAAAGATTCGGCGCGAGCTGCATCTTACCCTGCACCAGGCGCTGTTCGACTATCAGCGCATGCAGTACAACACCGTCGTCTCGGCCGCCATGAAGATGCTCAACGCACTGGATGGCGCGAAGGGACAGCCGGGAGCGGCAGCGCTGCTACGCGAGGGCGTGGGTATTTTGCTGCGTACCCTGAATCCGATCGCGCCCCATGTCGCGCATGTATTGTGGGTGCAGTTGGGATACGCCAAGGAGGTGGGTGATCTGCTCGATGCACCGCTGCCAGTGCCGGCGGAAGCTGCTCTTCGTCAGGATGAGCTGGAGCTGGTCGTGCAGGTCAATGGCAAGTTGCGCGGGCGCGTGACCGTGGCCGCGAACGCGGCTGAGGATGAGATCAAGGCTGCCGCGCTGCAGGACGAGCATGTCAGGAAGTTCGTGGACAAGCCGCTGCGGAAAGTCATCTACGTGCCCGGCAAACTCATCAACATTGTAGTTTGATCATGCACAGGGGCGTAACACGTACGGGAGTCGTGGCGGGCGCGCTGTTGGCAGCGCTCGCAGGCTGCGGGTTTCATCTCGCAGGCCGCACGCCGCTGCCTGAGTCCATGAAGTCCGCCTTCGTGCAGGCCGCCGATCAGCAGACGGATTTCGTGCAGAGCCTGCGCAAGGCGCTTCTGACATCCGGCGCCAGGCCGGCGTACGCGAAGCGCGGTTCTTCGTCGGTCGTGAACATCCTGAGGGATGAAGTCGTGCGGCGCACACTCTCCGTGTCGGCGCTGAACAAGCCAAACGAGTACGAAGTCACCTATTTCGTGCGTTTCTCCGTGAGCGCCGGCGACAAGGAGCTGCTGGCTCCGCAGGAGATGTCGGCCACTCGCAGCTACAGCTTCGATGAGACCCGCCTGCTCGCGAAGGAGCACGAAGAGGCCATCCTGCGTCAGGCCATGGCCCACGACCTGGCCGACCGCGTGGTGCGCCAGCTGTCGAGCCTCTGACCTGCCGGCCAGCGGTAAGTTGCTTGTTGCATCTGAATCGCATCGATCGAGTTGCATTGGCCCTGCTGCTGAGCCGCTACGGCCTGGCATTGACCCTGATCGCGCCGTCCGAAGTCATCCCGGGATCCTATTGGGGGGAGAGCGAAGCGGGCTTGAAGGGTGACAAGCTGTATGCGCGCCTCGACACGCCGGTACATTCGGTTCTCCACGAAGCAAGCCACTACATCTGCATGAGCCCGGAGCGGCGTTCGGGGCTCGACCGCGACGCGGGCGGCGACGATGCCGAGGAGTCCGCGGTCTGCTACCTGCAGGTTCTCCTGGCTGACGAGTTGCCTGGCATCGGGCGCGAGCGTCTGTCTTGCGACATGGACGATTGGGGCTACAGTTTCCGCCTCGGCAACACTCGAGCGTGGTTCACATCGGATGCCGAGGATGCGCGCGCGTGGTTGGTCGAGCACGGTGTGCTCGATTCCAACAGCCGACTCACGGGGCGGCTCAGATGAGCATCGGTGGAGCCATCAGCGCGCGAAGCGGTCCGTCGCACTGATCAACTCGTGCAGATTTCCGGGCTCGAAGGCCGAGTGCCCGGCATCCGCAACAATCCGCAGGTCCGCCTCGGGCCACGCACGATGCAAGTCCCAGGCGCTCTTCATCGGGCAGACCACATCGTAGCGGCCCTGCACGATCACGGCGGGAATGTGCCGGATCCTGCCGGCATCTTCGAGCAGCTGAGTGTCGGTGCGGAAGAAGGCGCGATTGATGAAGTAGTGACACTCGATGCGGGCGAACGCGGCGGCGTACTCATCCTCCTGAAACTTCGCGACATACTCCGGGTTCAAGTGCAGGAAGCTCGTGGCTCCCTCCCAGACGGACCAGGTCTTCGCGGCCTGCCGCAACACCTTCGGGTCGTCACTCGTGAGTCGTTTGTAATACGCGCCCACCATGTCCGAGCGCTCGTCCGGCGGAATCGTAGAAACGTACTCTTCCCACAGGTCCGGGTAGAGGGCGGCGGCGCCACCCGGGTTCTGGTAGAACCAGTCGATCTCCCACTTGCGCAGCAGGAAGATGCCCCGCAACACCAACTCGGTAACACGCTGCGGGTGGGTTTGCGCGTAAGCGAGTGCGAGGGTTGAGCCCCACGAGCCGCCAAACACCAGCCAGCGCTCTATGTTGAGGTGCTCGCGCAGCCGCTCGATATCCTCGACCAGGTGCCACGTCGTGTTGTCCACGAGGCTCGCGTGCGGGCGGCTCTTGCCGCAGCCGCGCTGATCAAACAATACGATCCGGTAGAGCTTCGGATCGAAGAAAGTGCGCATCTTCGCATCGGTGCCGCCGCCCGGACCCCCGTGCAGGAACACTGCCGGCTTGCCGTTGGGATTGCCGCTCTCTTCGAAGTACAGCTCGTGTACGTCCGAGACGCGCAGAAATCCGGTTCGAAACGGTTCGATAGGGGGATACGGTCCCCGCCGCTGCAACTGGGTCATTCAGTATTTGTAGACTTCTATCTTTTCGGCGCTCAGCTCGTAGGCCGTGGAGCCCAGGCGCGTCGTCTTGGTCTGCAGGTGCAGTTTGCCTGTTATCCAATACGCCTCGTAGATGGACTCGATGCTGGCTCGCCGGGTGTTGTGCACGTAGACGATCTGGTTGGGTGGCGGCGGCGGCACATGAATGCACGAGCCGAAATAGGGCACCAGGAGAAATTCGTTCACCCCGCTGTTCTTGACTGCGTCGAGCGGAACGATGAACCCCGGCAGCCGCACGGTTGCGCCTTCGAGCGTTTTATTGACGTTGAAGTCCTGCGCCTGCACAGCCGGTGGCCCGCCTTCGCCGCGATAGTCATGCACGGGGGCGGGAGCTACCGCGGTAAAGTGCGCACGCTCGCCCTCCGGCAGCAGCTCCTTCCAGTCCAGGTCCAGAATACGACCGGGCTTTGACGCAACGGCCTTATGCCCTGGCTCACTGGGAGAAGCCTTGGCATGCGCTGTAGCCGCCGTCACAAACCCGACGGCCGCTCCCAAGGCCGCGACTGTCAGGGCTGTGACGATCAGGAGTGGGGTGATAACTGCTGGACGCAATCCCATTGTGTGTTCGATCCTATCGCGACCTTGCCTGGACGAAAACCTTGAAGCTCACGCCTGACGCACTTTCCGCACACCTCGAGCAGCAGTTGTTGCGCGTGTACCTCATTTCAGGGGACGAGCCGCTGCTGACGGGCGAAGCCACGGACGCTATTCGCGCTGCAGCCCGTCTCAAGGGATTCAGCGAGCGCGACGTGCACTTCCTCGAGCGCGGCTCCGATTGGGACGATGTGCGTGCATCGGCTGGGAATATGTCGCTTTTCGGATCGCGGCGCGTGGTTGAGATCCGAATGCCCACCGGCAAGCCGGGAGTGGCCGGCAGCGCTGCCCTGGTGTCCATGCTGGGGGTCGACGACCGCGACACGATGTATCTCATTCTCACTCCGCGGCTGGACCGTGATGCTCAAAATTCGAACTGGGTGAAAGCCGTGGAGACGCATGGAGCGTGGGTACAGGTCTGGCCGATCGATGCCGACAGGATCGGCACGTGGCTGCGCGGGCGCGCGCGCCGGATGGGACTTGATATTGCAGGCGACGGCATCGAATTACTGGCGGAGCGTACTGAGGGCAATCTGCTGGCCGCTCACCAGGAGCTCGAGAAGCTGAGGTTGATTGCACAGCAAGGCCAGATCACGGCCGACACGATCCTCGCGAGTGTCGCGGACAGCGCGCGCTTCGATGTCTTCCAGCTAGGCGAATCAGTGTTAGCTGGTGATACGGAGCGTGCGTTGCGTATGTTGGGCGGCTTGCGCGCCGAAGGGGTCGAAGCGACGCTCGTGCTGTGGGCACTCACCAAGGCCGTGCGTGACCTTTGGGCCTGTGTGGCGGCGCCTCCGGGGTCGCGACCGAGGGCGTGGGGCCGTCAGGCCGCCGCACTGGAGAAGGGCGCGCGTCGCGCGTCACGGCTGCCCTTTTCCACGCTTGCCATCCGCGCGGGCCGCGCGGATCGGATGGTCAAAGGGCGATTGCTCGGTGATGCCTGGGACGAGATGGCTCTGTTGGCCGCCGAGATCTGCGGCCACCCGGCCTTGCAGGCGCCCCGATCCGTGCTCAAATAAGGGTGCGTTGGGCGCACTCGGCTGTGCGCCTCCCCGTACACAGGCGTTCATGATGCAACCCATAGGGCTTTTTGGCGGCACGTTCGATCCGATCCACTACGGACACCTGCGTACGGCTTTCGAGCTATGGCAGGAGCTGCGGCTGACCGAGGTGCGCTTCATGCCCACCGGCAGCCCGCCGCACCGCGAGCAGCCTTATGCCGTGCCGGAGCTGCGGCTGGCCATGGTCAAGGCGGCGGTCGCGAACCAGCCGGCCTTCGTGGTGGACGATCGGGAAATACGGCGCACCGGTGTGTCATATTCCGTTGATACCCTCACGGAAGTGCGCAAAGAGTTTCCCGACCGCTCCCTGTGCCTTCTGCTCGGAATGGATGCATTCCTCGGCCTGCCCAATTGGCACCGCTGGCGGGAGCTGCTCGATCTTGCACACATCGTCGTGGCGCACCGCCCGGGCTGGAAGGCCCCCACCATGGGCCCGCTGGGCGAGGTCATGGTGGACCACGGCACGGGCACGATCCGCGATCTGCACCAGAATCCGAGCGGCCGCGTATACGTGCATGCCGTGACACAGCTTGAGATTTCGTCCACGGAGCTTCGGCAGCTGATTATTGCTGGACGGGATCCGCAGTATCTCGTTCCCGAGGAAGTCCGAGAGATTATCCGGGAGACGAGGTGCTATGCTCCCCGCCAACGCTGAGGAGCATCGCCTGGTTCAACTACTGGTCAGGAGAAATCACTTAAACACATGATCACTCGCACACGCCCGCGCCGCTCTCCGGAGCCAGAGCGCGCTTCTCCGTTGCAGGACCTCGTAACGGCCGCGCTCGACGATATGAAAGCCGTCAACGTGAAGGTGCTGGATGTACGAGGGCTGACCGATATAGCCGACACAATGATCATTGCGTCGGGCAATTCCGACCGGCACGTCAAGTCCATCGCCGACCGCGTACTCGAAAAAGCCAAGGAGTCGGGTTTTCGCCCGTTGGGCAAGGAAGGCGAGCGCGACGGCGAATGGGTTCTGGTCGATCTGCAGGACATCATCGTTCACGTCATGTTGCCCCGGGTCCGCGAGTTTTACGGGCTCGAGCGGCTGTGGGACAACGGGACTGAAACCCCCGCAGCCACTGTGCAGGCGCCACGCCCGGTCAAACGAGGACGGCAGCCGTCCTGATCTGCAGTTCGCCCGATTAATCCGGCAATAGCGGGATGAGTCGTGTGCGAATTGTGGCTGTCGGCTCACGAATGCCGAAGTGGGTCCTCGAGCCCTTCGAGGACTACATCAGCCGGCTCAGTCCCGCGCTGAAGATCTCTCTCACCGAAATCCCGCCCGGTGCCCGCACCGCGGGGCAGCCGCCTGCCAAAGCCATCGAGACCGAAGGTCAGCGAATCCTGACAGCCGTGCGGAGCGGCGAATATGTGGTCGCGCTCGACGAGCGCGGCACTGAGATGACGACCCGCCAGCTGGCGTCGTGGCTCGCCGGGCGCCTGCAGGATGGGCGCGACCTGGCCTTTCTCATCGGGGGGCCGGATGGCTTTGCCGCGGAAGTGCTGCAGCGATGCGATTTCAAGTGGTCCTTGTCGCGCTTGACGTTTCCGCACGCGCTGGTGAGGGTCCTGTTGGCGGAACAGCTCTATCGCGCTCATGGCGTGCTGTCGAATCATCCGTATCATCGGGACTGATGCTCCCCATGGACTCAACCAGTCCCGTGCTATGCCTCGCTTCGGTTTCACCGCGGCGGCGTGAGCTTCTGTCACAAATTGGGGTATCGCACCTGGTAGTGGGTGCGGATATCGACGAGACATTTCTGGCTGGGGAGACTCCACGCGACTACGTCATCCGGCTTGCGCGGGAGAAGGCGCTTGCGATCCGGCGGACGGGTCAGAAGCTGCCCGTGCTCGCGGCGGACACGACAGTGGTTGTAGATGGAAGGGTCTTCGGAAAGCCTGACGATCAGGCGCAAGCGGTGCATATGCTCGCCGCGCTGTCCGGGCGGGCGCACGAAGTGTTGACTGCGGTCGCTCTGGCAGATTCGCGCGGAGTTACCGAAAGAATCAGCGTGAGCACGGTGCGATTCCGCGAGGTGTCCCTGGAGGAATCCCTGGCGTACTGGGAAACCGGCGAGCCGCGCGACAAGGCCGGTGGATACGCGATCCAGGGTGTGGGCGCCGTATTCATTGAAGAGCTGCGTGGCAGTTATTCCGGCGTGATGGGCTTGCCGCTGTTCGAAACGGGCGAGCTCTTGCGGGCTGCGGGTATTGCATACTGGGGCGCGGGCCGCAGGGGGGAGCGCTCTTGAGCATAGAGATTCTCGTCAACGTAGCGCCGCGCGAAACGCGCGCTGCAATCGTCGAGAACGGAGTGTTGCAGGAGATCTACGTCGAACGGACGAGCCGGCGTGGTCTCGTCAGCAATCTCTACAAAGGACGGGTATCGCGCGTACTGCCCGGTATGCAGGCAGCATTCGTAGATATCGGGTTGGAGCGGACAGCCTTTCTCCACGTCGCCGATATCGCCAACGCTCCTAACGATGACACCATCGTTTTACCGCCCGTTGAGGACATCCGGCGGCTGGTCAGTCCCGGCGACGATATTCTCGTACAGGTCATCAAGGACCCGCTTGGAACCAAGGGCGCGCGCCTGACGACTTTCGTTGCGCTGCCTTCGCGCTACCTCGTGTACATGCCGCGTGGTGAAGGTATCGGCGTGTCAGCCCGAATCGACGATGAGACCGAGCGCCAGCGCCTGAAGGAGGCGGTAGCGGGTTTCATAGCGCCCAATGCGGAGGGCGGTTATATATTGCGGACGGCTGCGCAGGGAGTGTCGGTTGATAGTCTGCATGAAGACATGGTGTATCTCGAGAAGCTCTGGCGGCATGTGCGTGTCAGGGCACTCGAGACGCAGCCCGGTGGCATCGTGCACGCGGATCTGCCGCTCGCACTGCGCGTCCTGCGCGACGAGTTGTCCAGGGGGGTGAGCCGTGTGTTGGTTGATTCGGCACGCGAGCATGCTGACATGGTTGAGTTCGCCGCGGCTTTCATGCCGGACGCAGCCACACGCATCGAGCTCTATGGCGGACCGCGGCCGATCTTCGACCTGCATGGCATCGAGGAGGAAATCGCCAAGGCGCTCGATCGCAAAGTGACCTTGAAGTCGGGCGGTCACCTGGTGATCGATCAGACCGAGGCCATGACGACCATTGACGTCAACACGGGAGCCTATGTCGGTCACCGCAATCTCGAGGAGACGATCTTCCGCACCAACCTCGAAGCGGCTGTCACGATTGCGCGGCAACTGCGGCTGCGCAATCTGGGCGGGATCATCATCATCGACTTCATTGACATGCACGACGAGGCGCACCGCCGCCAGGTCCTCGCGGCGCTGGAGCGTGCACTGTCGGGCGACCGGGCACAGACCCACATCGTGAGCTTGTCGCCACTGGGCCTCGTCGAGATGACCCGCAAGCGCACGCGGGAAAGCCTCGAACATCTGTTGTGTGTTGCGTGTCCGACCTGCGAGGGGCGCGGTTTCGTCAAATCCGCGGAGACGGTGTGCAACGAGATCTTTCGCGAGATTGTGCGACAAAGCCGGCAGTTTGCCAGCCGCGAGCTGCTGATACTGGCTCATCAGGACGTCGTGGATCGCCTGCTCGAGGATGAGTCGGCCACCCTGGCTGAGCTCGAGGCTCAGGTCGGACGGCCGATCCGTATGCAGGTCGAGGCGTTGTATGGGGTAGATCAGTACGACGTCGTGCTGGTTTAGTCTTTCAGAGGAATTGGGCCACCGATGAAATTTGCCGCTCCGTCCCAGAGTTGGCTGCGGGTTGCCCTGCTGGGCACGCTGGGTGTGGCCGTGTTCCTCTTGCTCATCCTGTTCGCATACGAGCTGGCGCGCGCTCGAGTGCCCCAACATCGCGCCGCCCTCGAGCATCTCGTCCGTGCGCAGACCGGGTTGGATGTTCGTTTCACCGAGCTGGGACTGCGCTGGGGTTGGTATGGCCCCGAGGCGGTCTTTCGGCAGGTCGAGCTCGACGAGCCGGGCAGTGCAGAGGCTCTGTTGCGTGCTCCGGAGCTCGTTGTGGGGTTTGACGCCTGGCGTACGCTCAGGAGTGGCCATCCTGAAGCGGGGCGCATTGAGCTCATTGCGCCGGAAATTGATTTTTCAGGTGTGGGTGGACGCCGCGGTGTTGGCAACGGTGCTCAGCGCGCCGGCGTGACTGCCGCTTCCGTTGACTCGTCGGCAATCGGGCGCGCGGCCGTGTTGCAGCGCTGGCGCGGCGGTCGAATCGACATTGAAGGCGGTACGTTGCGGCTGCCTCCGGCGGCTGGCAGCGCGAATCTTTTCAACTACGTGCAAATACGCCGTGCCTCGCTCCGCCGATCCGATGACGAGTGGAGCGTCGCGGGTCTCGTGTTCTTGCCCGACCGGGTGGGACGCAGCGCGCGCATCACGTTGAGCTTGACCGGTGATCTTGGCAAACCCGCCGAGCTCACCGGGAAACTGCGCGTCGAGGCGCGGCGCCTGTTGTTTCCCGGCTGCCGCGATTTTCTCGGCGGACTGCCCGATCTGGCGCGCTATCTGCCGAGGGGTGGCAACGGCGACCTCACGCTGGATCTGAATTTCGAGCGGGGCGCGCTCGTTCAGGCGAGCGGCAACGTTCGCGCCGGAGGGTTGGTGTTTGATGGGCCCGCGGCCGGTGGCTTCGCCGTGAGTGGTGTTGCGGCCAGCAGCGTCGGGCCCGGCGGCGGCGCGGGGCCCGTGGCGCCAGGTAGCAACGAACCTGCGACCCCGCGGGCCAATCTGTTGGTGATGGATCGGTTGCGCGGCGATTGGCGGGCGACGCGCCTGGGCTCTGGCTGGCGGGTTCGTGTTGACTCGCTTGACCTGGTGAAGGGCGAGCCGCTGGGTTCGCTCACACTCGACACCAGTGACTCGGCTGTGCAGGCGGCGCCGGGCCGTTGGATTCGCGGCAAGCTCGAACAGGCGCCGTTGGAGTCCGTCCTGGCGGTGGCGAGATGGTTGGCGCCGCATTTCGACCTTGCAGGAATCCAACTCGACGGCACCGCGCGCACTGTGGCCTTCGATTGGGCATCCGGGCGTCCTGAAGGGCAGCGGCTGCAGACTTCCGCGCGCCTGGACGATGTGGCCCTTGTTCCCCGCTCGAAGGATTTCACGCTCAGCGGCCTCGGTGCCGGCGTTTCCGGAACCGAAAGCGAGCTCACCATCGATGTCCAATCCCGCACGGCGCGGCTGGAGCTGGCGCAGTCCCAGCAGCCGCCGCTGGCTGACGTACATGTCGCCTCAACACTGCGAGTCAGCAGTGGCCACGATGGCTGGCAAATCGCAACGGATGAGTTCCTGTTGGAGCACCAGCGCGCTGGACTGACTCTGAGCGGCTCGCTGCAGGATGATCCCGTCGACCCACGCATTGCGGCCACGGGGAAACTCATCGGCGCCGATATTCCGCTGGTCATGCGGTTGCTTGGCGAGAATACCGCGCAGGCCTTCGGCGCAGCCGCATCGAGGCTCACCGCCGGCCGAATCCAGAATGCTGACTTTGCCCTCCACGGACCCATCAGCAAGTTGCCATTCGATAGCGGCGGTGACGGTTTTACCGGCTCGCTGACACTCAGGAGCGCGGTTCTGTCGGGCGGTGACCTGTGGCCTGATGCTGAAGAAATCGATGCGCGCGTCGAGTGGCGGGGTGCACGGATTCAGGCCACGATCGAGGCGGGTCACGCGGGACCCTTCCGGCTGACAGCGGCGAAAGCCCAATGGGCTGCTGACGGTAGCAACGCGACCCGTTTGACAGGGCACGTGAACGGTCGCCTGGAGGATGCCATTGCATGGGTCCAGGAACATCCCGGGCTGCAGGAATACGTACCTGACATGCGATACGTCGCGGCTCGTGGTGAGGCCTCGTTCGATTTCAGTGTTTCGGTGCCGGCAAGTCTGGCCAGCCAGCCCAAGGCGGCGCTGGCGCGTGTCTCCACATTCATCGATGGCGCCACCGTCGAGGCCGTCTCGGGTTTGCCCCCGCTGGAAGGCGTCACCGGCTCATTCGTGTTTGATTCGGGACACCTGAAGCGATCGACCCTCACCGCTTCCTGGCTCGGTGGTCCGGTGATTCTGCGTGTTGGCGAGCGGCGCGAGAAAGGTCAGCGGGTGCTTGCCATTCAGGCGCAGGGGACATTGACGGCGCAGCGGCTCGCCACGCTTGCGAATGCAACCGGTACCGTCGAAGGAAATACAGATTGGACCGGTGAGTTGGCGTACGTCCAAGCCGATGACGCGCAGGAGCCCCGCTGGCGCATGCGGGCGGACTCGAACCTGCTCGGTGTGGTGAGCTCACTGCCGGAGCCGTTCACGAAGCGATCATCGGCAGCAGCGGTACCGGTGCACCTGGAGGTGGCGGGCGCGAACGATGCCGCGCAGCTGCGCGCAAATCTCGGCGACCGGGTGCGTAGCTCGTTCGCTCTGAAAAGGAGTCCGAATCTGGGGTGGGTGGTAGACAGAGGCGCCATGCGTTTCGGTACGGCTGTGCCAGCTGTGCCTTCGGAACCGGTCGTGTTGGTGCGGGGACGTGTCAATCAGCTCGATCTGCCCGCGTATGCAGCTGCTTGGACGCGGCTGCGCCGCGACTCGCTGCCGACGATTCGTGTGCAAATGGTTGCGGACGAGATGTTGGTGGCGGGGCGGCGCTACGCTGAGGTTTCACTGCAGGCCGAACGCACCGGCGCCGGTACTGATCTGTTGATCGATTCGGCAGCGGTAGCAGGCATGGCTCGCTGGCCAACACCGCCTGGTGCCAGACAGGACCGGGGTAACGCGCGCGAGGTGCAGCCGGCCGAGCTGCATCTCACCAGGCTCGATTTGCCCGATGGCACGCTTACCGGCGAGGGGATAGGGCTGATCGCAGCCCTTGCGCCGAGCGCAGTATTGTCAGTCGACGAGTTGAATTGGCGGGGTCGATCACTCGGCCGCCTGACGGCAAACGTGTCGGCCGAGGACAAGCTCGTAGTCCTGGATGATATCCGCCTGGTCAATGGCACTCAGGATGCGCATGGCGTGCTGCGCTGTCAGACAGCGGCGCCGATGTGTCGCTTGAGCTTCGTGGTGGACAGCAGCGACGTCGCGGCAACGCTTGCGGATTTCGGATTCAAGCCGGATGTGGCAGCGAGTGGGGCGTCACTGAAAGGTGACGTCGAATGGCACCCGGCGGCGGATTGGATGGGCAGCTTGCGCGGTGCGCTGGCCATGCGGCTCACTGACGGGAGTTTGCATGGGTCGCGGCGCGGTGAGGGTGCCGATGGGGACGACGCTCACCCGTTTGGGCTTCTCGCCGTGCCCGCGCTGGTCAGCGGGCTGAATGTTCCAGGAGCGGCCGCGGCATCTCTCACGAAGGAGCAGCACGAGCTTCACTTCTCCCGCCTCGAAGCGGACTTCGAGCTGCAGGATGGACAGGCAACCACCTCGAATCTGCATTTCGACGGCGATGCCGAAATTCTGATGCGGGGACGCGTTGGCCTCGTCTCCCGCGACTATGATCAGCAGGTGTGGGTGCTCCGTGGGGAGGAGCGCCTCCCGGCAGCCGTCCGCCGCTTTGGTGCCACGCCCAGGGTTGCGGCGGCGTGGCTCTCCCTGAGGGATCTCTTCGCCGGTAGCGGGGCGCAGGACCGCTCCCAGGCCGTCCTGCGCTTGCAAGGGTCATGGGACGACCCGATGGTAGTGACAGCGAACTGATCGACCGCGCTCATGCGCGTTCCTGTACATTTTTGTTTAACCATGACTCCTTCCATGAATGGCATCGCAGCGATCCAAATGACGTCCGGACCGGATGTCGGCGCAAACCTCGAGCAGGCTCAGCCTCTGCTGGAGGACGCTGCCCGAGCGGGCGCCCGGTTGGCTGTATTGCCGGAAAATTTTGCCTTCATGGGATTGCGCGATGCAGACAAGCGCGCCATCGGGGAACCCGAAGGCTCCGGGCCCATACAGGATTTTCTCGCCACGACGGCCAGGCGGCTGCGCATGTGGATCGTAGGAGGGACCATTCCTCTGCGAGCAGGCGACGATGGGCGCGTGGCTGCCGCTTCGGTGGTGTATGACGCGGACGGTAATCGAGCCGCGCGCTACGACAAGATCCACCTGTTCGACGTCGATATCCCGGGTCGCGGCGAGCATTACCGGGAGTCGGCACACGTGGCTCCGGGGTCCGAGCCGGTGGTCGTTGCTACGCCGGTCGGGCGTCTCGGCCTGTCTGTTTGCTATGACGTCAGATTTCCAGAGTTGTTTCGGCGGCTGAGCGCAGCCGGCGCGCAAATTCTGACAGTGCCTTCTGCCTTCACGAGTCCAACCGGACGTGCGCACTGGGAAACCCTGCTGGGGGCCCGTGCGATTGAAAATCTCTGTTATGTTGTCGCCCCGGCGCAGTCGGGATTTCATCCCAACGGCCGCGAGACTTATGGCGACAGCATGATCGTTGACTATTGGGGCCGCATCGTGCAGCGCTTGCCGCGCGGCCGAGGTTGTATCACAGCGCAGCTCGATCTCGAGCGCCAGGCCGAGGTTCGCCAGAGCTTCCCGGCGCTGCAACATCGTGTTCTGCAGGAGTCTCGCAACCAATGATGGACAGATCCGGAATGAACCCTCCCACCGCCCCTGCCAGTTCCAACAGCAGCGATGCGCTCGCTATTGCGCGTAACCTGATACTGCGGCCGAGCGGCCTCGATGATGGCCGTCTCGATCGCATTTTCGCAGGCGTGCTCACGCATTCCGTTGATTTCGCTGATTTGTATTTTCAGCTCGCGCACGAAGAGGCCTGGTCGCTGGAGGACGGTATCGTCAAGGACGGCAGCGCGAGCATCGAGCAGGGCGTGGGCGTGCGCGCGCTGGCTGGCGAGAAGACCGGTTTCGCATACTCGGATGAGATCGTTTTGCCCGCTCTCGAGGAGGCCTCGCGGGCCGCGCGGGCAATCGCAGTTCACGGCGGCAACAAACAGCTGAGCGCGTGGCAGTCAAAAACGGGTCACGAGCTGTATCTGCCTGCCGATCCCAGCGCTGGCTTGACCGATCAGGAGAAGGTTGCCTGGCTCGAGCGTGTTGACCGCGAAACGCGTCGCCTCGATCCGCGTATCGTGCACGTGACCGCGAGTGTCACCGCTGTGCACGAAGTCGTGCTCATAGCCACGAGTGACGGCGAACTGGCAGCGGATGTCCGGCCGCTGGTGCGGTTCAACGTCTCCGTGCTGGTCGAACAGAACGGCCGCCGGGAGCAGGGCTACGCAGGGACCGGTGGCCGATTCTCACTGGCCGACCTCGTTGCGGGTGACAAGCCCCTGGCGCTCGGCCGCGAAGCTGTGCGGCAGGCGCTCGTGAACCTGGAAGCGCTTCCCGCACCGGCTGGATCAATGACGGTGGTGCTCGGACCCGGCTGGCCCGGAATTCTGCTGCACGAGGCGATCGGGCATGGGCTGGAAGGTGACTTCAACCGCAAGGGCACCTCGGCGTTTGCGAACCGCATCGGCGAGCGTGTGGCCTCTCCCGGATGCACCATCGTTGACGATGGCACTCTTTCGCGGCGCCGGGGCTCACTGAACATCGACGATGAAGGTACACCGACTCAGTGCACGACCCTGATCGAGGATGGTGTGCTGCGCGGCTACATCCAGGACAAGCTGAACGCCCGCCTCATGGGTGCGCAGCCAACCGGCAACGGCCGGCGGGAATCTTTTGCCCACATGACTCTGCCGCGCATGACCAACACTTACATGCGCCCGGGTCCGCACGATCCCCAGGAGATCATCCGCTCGGTCGAGCGCGGTATCTATGCAGTCAACTTCGGCGGCGGACAAGTTGACATCACCTCGGGCAAGTTCGTGTTCTCGGCAAGCGAGGCCTATGCCATAGAAAACGGCAAGCTCGGGGCGCCGCTCAAGGGTGCGACGCTCATCGGCAACGGTCCGGATGTGCTCACCCGCGTGAGCATGGTGGGGAACGACCTGAAGCTCGACGATGGTGTTGGTACGTGCGGTAAGGACGGGCAGAGCGTTCCCGTGGGCGTCGGTCAGCCCACGCTGCGGATCGATGGGCTCACCGTGGGCGGTACCGGCTGAAACGCCGCATATTCAGGCAAAACTCCCAGCTGTCAGGCCTGCCTCGGCATTTCTCGGCGCAGTGGGCGCAAATGCGCTCTCCCCAGAGCCAACATGTTGGTTCACAGTAGGCGCGCGGATGGAGCAGGATGCTCGGCCGGGGAGCGGATGGTTGTTGCGCCCGCTATCAACTTCCAGGTGCGCAGGTATGCGCGGTCCGTGCGCCGGACAGACGGCGGGTGGTTTTCGCTTCCATACCACTCGCCGTCTGCGAGGGCATGACCGTGACATTATCCGACTGCGCGTTCCGGACTGCGCGTCCCGGACTGGGCGTCCCCGTCCACTGTCGTGCATTTGTGTCAGCAATGGACAAACAATGGACAAAGTGTATGCATACGGCGACTGACATAATTTTCCTTTTGCGTGAACGTGCATCCGATTACGATGTCTTGGGTGATGAACGTAGCGAAGCTGTGACGGCCTGCACGCCGCCCCGACTCCCGGGTCCGTAGCTTGCTCGCTCGTATTCGTTCACTTCAGTTGAGGACCGCATGATGCACGCTGAGCCCGCACTCGCCGATACTCAGAAACTCGAAATTCCCATGGAGCTGAGGAGT
>Ga0068858_100000126_pt1 | contig 79740 bp, 76 predicted proteins | sample KBSSwiS12_FD_66589 | JGI IMG/M metagenome (GOLD analysis project Ga0068858, IMG submission 66589) | Switchgrass rhizosphere microbial communities from Kellogg Biological Station, Michigan, USA - KBS Switchgrass S1-2 | ecosystem: Host-associated > Plants > Roots > Rhizosphere > Soil ...
TTGCCCGGCTCGATCGCGTTCGCCGCTCCCTGCACCAGGCCGTAGAGATTCGGCTTGCCCGGCGCGGTGGTGAAGTCGTCCATCTCGTCGTTGAGGAAGAAGCCGCAGCCGGGGACGACGTAGCCGCTGCCGAAATTGTCGTTCAGCGTCGTCGTCAGCGAGACGATGTTTCCCTGCGCGTCGATGATGGAGAAGTGCGTGGTGTGATTCGATTCGGCGAGGACGCTGCCGGGCTCCGCCAGCGAGACGGTCGGCGTGACCATGTTCGACTTGATCGAAGCGCGCCACGCCCTGGCGCGATCCTCGGAGAGGAGCTCGCGATACGGAATGCGCGTCGTGGCCGGATCGCCGAGGTACTTGTTGCGATCGATGTAGGCGCGGCGTTCCGCTTCGAGCTCGAGATGAAGCGCGCGCGGCGTTTGAAATCCGGCGGCGGCGAGATCGTAGCCGGCGAGGATGTTCAGCGTTTCGCCGATCACCAGTCCGCCGGCGGACGGCGGCGCCATCGTGAAGAGCTCGTAATCGCCGAACTTGATGGCGATCGGCGCGCGCCAGACGGGGCGATATTCGCGGAGATCGCGATAGCCGATGATGCCGCCGGCATCGCGGATAGCTTCGATGAATCGCTTCGCCGTCTCGCCTTCGTAAAACTCGCGCGCGCCGAGTGCTGCGATGCGATCGAGCGTGCCGGCGAGATCTTTCTGGATGAGTCGCGCGCCGGAAGCGAGCGGCTGGCCGTTTGGATAGAAGATCGCGGCCGTGCTCGTGAACTGATCCATGTTGCGATTCTTTTTTTCGGTGGCCAGGTCGTCGGCCAGCTCGGCGTCGACGATGATGCCGTCGCGCGCCAGCCGCGCGGCCGGATCGATCAGCTCGCGCCAGGGGCGTGAGCCGAAGCGGTCGTGCATCGTTTCGAGGCCCGAAACGGAGCCCGGAACGCCGCCCGCGAGCGTACCGGTCTGCGAGGCCTTGCTCGGATTGCCGTCGGCCTGCACGTACATATCGCGCTTCGCCGCGCCGGGAGCGATTTCGCGGAAGTCGAGCGTCCAGACGGACTTCGTTTTCGCGTCGTAGTAGACGAGGAACCCGCCGCCGCCGATGTTGCCCGCCTGCGGATGCGTGACGGCGAGCGCGAACGAGACCGCGACCGCGGCGTCGATGGCGTTCCCGCCGCGTTTGAGCACGGCGAGGCCGACTTGCGTGGCTTGCGGGGAAACGGTCGAGAGCGCGGCATGCGTCGCCTGAACGCTCGAACCGGCGAGTGCTGAAGAAATGCAAAATGCAAAATGCAAAATGCAAAACGTCGCGATCAATTTTGCATTTTGCATTTTGCATTTTGCATTCGACATCACTTGCGTCCCCTTTTCGCTGAGCGATTTCTGTCGTAAATGATCTTCAGTCCTCGCAACGTCAGCGTCTCATCGACATGCTCGATGTACTCGCTTTCGGCGGCGAGCAGCGGCGCGAGGCCGCCGGTGGCGACGATGGTCTTCAGGCCTTCGACCTCGGCGCGCATCCGTCCGAGGATGCCGTCCACGAGGCCGAGGTAGCCGAAGAAGATTCCGGATTGCATGTTCACCACGGTGTTCGTACCGATTACGTGCGGCGGCCGTTTGATGTCCACGCGCGGAAGGCGCGCGGCGCGCGCGAACAGCGCCTCGGCCGAGATCGTCAGGCCCGGCGCGATCACGCCGCCGACGTACTTCGCGTCCGCGGTGACGACGTCGAACGTCGTGGCGGTGCCGAAGTCGACGATCACCGCCGGACCGCCGTAGGTTTCGTACGCGGCGACGCAATTCACGATGCGATCGGCGCCGACTTCGAGCGGATTGTCGACGTGGATGGCGATGCCGGTCTTGATTCCCGGCTCCACGAAGATCGCCTCGACGCCGAAGAACTTCTGCACCATCGCCGCGATCACGCTGTTGATCGGCGGCACCACGGACGCCACCATCGCCCCTTCGAGATTGACGCCGCCGAGGAGTTGCTGCGCGAGGATGCCGTACTCGTCGGCGGTGCGCTCGCGCGCCGTCGCCAGCCGCCATGAGCTGACCAGCTCTTCTCCTTCGAAGAGACCGAGGACGATGTTCGTGTTCCCAGCGTCGACGACGAGGACGTTGGACGACATGGGCGCGATGTTACTACGCGAGAATGATGTCGCCCGCGCTCACCGCGATCGTCTCCGCGCCGTTGCGCAGCAGCGCGCGTCCCTGTTCGTCGATGCCGTTCCAGGTGCCGCTGACGGTGCGCTCGCCGATGACGCAGGTGATGCGATCGCCCGTCTTGTGCACGCAGAGGCGCCGCCATTCCTCGATGACCTCGTCGTGCTCGAACGGCCGGGAAAGCCGCGCGTCGACGTGCTCGATGAAGGCGGTGGTCGCTGCGTCGATGCCGCTGAACGGACCCGATACCGACTCGCGGATGGAGATCGCGTTCGGCGCGTCGGTGACCGGTTCCACGTTCACCCCGGTGCCGATGAGCAGATGCGCGCGATCGTCCTGGACGCGTGCTTCGATCAGGATTCCGGCGATCTTTTTGCCGAGCACGAAAATGTCGTTCGGCCACTTGATGCGCGCGTCGATGCCGAAGACGTCGCGCAGGTATCCGGCCACGATGTTGGCCATCGCCAGCGGCACGAGCGTCAGCTCCGGCGTCGGCCGCGTGATCATCGTCGTCGCGTAGATGCCTTTGCCGGCGGGCGACGACCACTGCCGCTGATTGCGTCCGCGGCCGGCGAACTGCTCGCCGGCGATGATCATCGCCTGCGGCAGCGCGAGGTCGTTCTCGATGCACTCGTTGACGATGCGGCGGGCGATGAGATTCGTCGACGCCACGCGCGGCACGAAGGCCAGCGATTCAATGACGTGGAGTCGTTCAACGAGATCGCTTTTCACTGATTCTGTTCGAGCTTCGCGATGCGCTCGCGCAACTCGGTCTGCCGTGTCTGCGCCCCCTGCACGACCGCCGGCGGCGCGTTCTTCATGAACTGTTCGTTCGCCAGTTTCGCGTCGAGCGCGGCCAGCTCCTTGCGCGATTTCTCGAGCTCCCGCGCGAAGCGTTCGAGCTGCTCTTTGCTCACCTCGCGCTCCGGGAACTCGATGGCGATGGCGAAGCCTTCCACCACATCGTGATGCGCGCCTTCGGGCGCCGCTGCGCCGGCGATCACTTCGGTCAGGCGCGCCAGCTCGATCAGCAGGTAGGCGTAGTCGTTGAAGAACTTCGCCTCACGCTCGTTGGTCGTGGCGATGTACAGCTTGAAGCGGTCCTTCGGCGTGAAGCCGCGCTCCACGCGCACGTTGCGCACGGTGGTGATGATCGACGTCACCGCGTTGATCATGCGATCGGCCTCGGCGTCTTCGAGCACGTCCTCCGCCACCGGATACGGCGCCACCATGATCGAAGGCTCCACGCCGCCGAGCTTCATCCAGATCTCATCGGTGATGAACGGCATGAACGGATGAAGCAGCCGCAGCGAGCGGTCGAGCACTTCGAGCAGTACCCGTTTCGCCTGGCGGCGATCCTGGTCGGTGCCGTGCTTCCCGAGGAGCACCGGCTTGACCATCTCGATGTACCAGTCACAGAACTCGTGCCAGAAGAAGTGATAGATCGCGTTCGACGCTTCATCGAAGCGATACGCGGAGAGCGACTTGTTCACGTCGCGCGTCGTTTCGTTCAGCCGCGAGAGGATCCAGCGCTCCACGGTGCCGAGCGCGTCGCGATCGATGTTCCCGCCGTTCTTCAGCTCGACGTCGAGATGCATCATCGCGAACCGCGACGCGTTCCAGATCTTGTTCGCGAACGCGGCGTAGCCCTGCACGCGCGTCTTCGCCAGCGGGATGTCGCGGCCGGTGGCGAAGATGGCCAGCGTGAAACGAAGCGCGTCGGCGCCGAACTCGTCGATCACGTCGAGCGGATCGATGACGTTGCCGCGCGTCTTCGACATCTTCTGTCCGTGCTCGTCGCGCACCAGGCCGTTGAGGAAGACCTGGCTGAACGGGACGCTGTTCGTGAAGCGGAGACCCATCATGATCATCCGCGCCACCCAGAAGAAGAGGATGTCGAAGCCGGTGATGAGGACGTCGGTCGGATAGAAGATGTCGAGGTCCGGCGTCTTCTCCGGCCAGCCCATCGTGGAGAACGGCCAGAGCGCGGAGGAGAACCAGGTGTCGAGGACGTCGGTCTCCTGCGTGATCGACGGCGATCCGCACGTCGGACAGGACGGCGGCGTATCGACGGCCACCGTCATGTGGCCGTTGTCGCAATAGAACGCCGGGATGCGATGGCCCCACCAGAGCTGGCGGGAGATCGTCCAGTCGTGGATGTTCTCCATCCAGTTGAAGTAGGTCGCTTCCCACGTCTGCGGGATGATCTGGATCTCGCCCTTGCGCACGACGTCGATGGCCGGCCTGGCCAGCGGCTCGATCTTCACGAACCACTGCCGCGAGATCATCGGCTCGATGATCGTGTCGCACTTGCCGTGCACGCCGACGGCGTGCTGGTAGTCCTTCACTTCGCCGAGCGCGTTGAGCTCCTGAAGCCGCTCGAGCACTTTCTTCCGTGCGTCGAAGCGATCGAGTACGGCGAAGTCGTCGCCTGCCGCCGCGGTCATCTTTCCGGTCTCGTCGATGACCTGCAGCTGCTGGAGGTCGTTGCGCAGTCCCGCCTCGTAGTCGCTCTTGTCGTGCGCCGGCGTCACCTTCACCACGCCGGTGCCGAACTCCATGTCGACGAGGATCGCGTCGCCGACGATCGGGACGCGGCGGTTGGTGATCGGGACGATCGCTTCCTTCCCGATCAGTTCCTTGTAGCGCTCGTCGTCAGGATGAACGGCGAGCGCCGTGTCGCCGAGCATCGTTTCGGGACGCGTCGTGGCCACGGTCAGCCGGCGATCGGAATCGGCCACCGCGTAGCTGATCTGGTAGAGCTTGTCGTTGCGGTCGCGGTACTCGACCTCGACGTCGGAGATGGCGGTGCGGCAGAACGGGCACCAGTTCACCATCGCCAGGTCGCGATAGATCAGGCCGTCGTCGTACAGCGAGACGAAGACCGTGCGCACGGCGCGGGAGAGGCCTTCATCGAGCGTGAAGCGCGAGCGCGACCAGTCGCACGAGGCGCCGAGGCGCTTGAGCTGATCGATGATCTCGCCGCCGTACTTCTCCTTCCACTCCCAGATCTTCTCCACGAACTTGTCGCGTCCGAGGTCGAAGCGGCTGATCCCTTTCTGCTGGAGATCGCGGTCGACCACCATCTGCGTGGCGATGCCGGCGTGATCGGTGCCCGGAAGCCAGAGCGTGTTGAAGCCGCTCATCCGCTTCCAGCGCACGACGATGTCCTGCAGCGTGTTCACCAGCGCGTGCCCGATGTGCAGGCGGCCGGTGACGTTGGGCGGCGGGATGACGATGGAAAAGCGCGGGCGGTCGCGATCGACGACAGGCTTGAAATAGCCTTCCGCCTCCCACGTTGCGTAGAGGCGCTGTTCGATCTCGGCGGGCTCGTATCGTTTGGCGAGTTCTTCTTTCATGATGCGGGGCGTGGATTATAGGCTTTGCGAGCTTTTGAGCCGTTGAGGCGTTGAGCCGTTAAGCTCAATCGCTCAACAGCTGAATTGCTCGACAGCTTTCTCATGATTCTAGGTATCGAAACATCGTGCGACGAAACATCCGTCGCTCTGCTCGAGCGCGACGGCAGTGTGCGCGTCAATCTGATCGCGTCGCAGATCGAGCGGCATCAGCCCTTCGGCGGAGTGGTGCCGGAGATCGCGTCGCGCGAACACCTGCAGCATCTCTTTCCGCTCGTCTCGCGCGCGGTGGCCGATGCCGGCGCCACATTCAATGATGTCGAGTCAATCGCCGTGACCGCGGGGCCGGGACTGATCGGCGCGCTGCTGGTCGGCGTCGCCGGAGCGCAGGGGCTGGCGTATGGGCTCGGTATTCCGATCATTCCGATCAATCACCTCGAGGGCCACATCTTTTCGCCCTATCTGCAGAAAGAGGGAGCGGCGATTCCGCGCCCCGAACGCTTTCTTTCGCTGGTGATCTCCGGCGGTCATTCGTCGATCTACGACGTGCGGGGCCGCAGCGTGACGATGCTCAATCGCACGCGCGACGACGCCATCGGCGAGACGTTCGACAAGGTGGCGAAGTTCATCGGGCTGCCGTATCCCGGCGGTCCGCAGATCGAGAAGCACGCGCGCGAAGGGCACGCCGATCCGAAGCGCTTTCCGTTCCCGATGCCGCAGTTCAAGGAGGAGTCGATCGACTTTTCGTACTCCGGCATCAAGGCGGGCGCGATCCGTCTGGCGCGCGAGCATCAGATCAACGTGAACGGCGATCGGCAGGCGCTGGCCGATTTCTGCGCCACGTTTCAGGCGGCGCTCATCGCGCAACTGTTCGATCGTCTCGACGCGGTCTGGTCGCGGGTACGACAGGCGCCCTCCGTCCCGACGGAAATCGCCATCGCCGGCGGCGTCGCGGCGAACGGTTCGCTGCGCGAGCGGGTGGTGGAGTGGGGCCGCGCGCACGACGTGATCGTTCGACTTCCGGAGAAGCGCTACTGCACCGACAACGCCGCGATGATCGCGTTCGCCGGACTGCAGAAAGGGGAGCCGGCTGATCCGCGGCGGGTCGCCGCGCGATCGCGGATCGGATGAGGTCGGGAATCCGGCGAAACCTTTTCCCGTCCCCTCCGTCCTAACTTGTGAGCGCAACGAAAAGAACAAAAATCTCCTACCTCTCCTCTCTCGCCGCCCCCGACCGCTCATCGGGGGCGCGATTTTTTTAGGTCATAATCTCGCGCTACATGCGCATCGCGATCGCCGGCGGAACGGGCTTCATCGGTGAGCCGCTGGCCCGAAGTCTGGCCCGGGACAACGACGTCGCGATCCTCACCCGCAATCCTTCCCGGGTGCGCGCCGGCCGCGGAGTGATGTGGAATCCGCCGGAGCAGGACGTCTGGGCCGATGTCGTCGCCGCGGCCGACGTGGTCATCAATCTGGCCGGCGAAAACATCGGGCAGAGATGGACGAACGATCGCAAGGCGCGCCTGGTCGCCAGCCGTCTCGACGCCACGAACGCGCTGATCGAAGCGATGAAGAGCGCTCCGCCGCGCAAGCGCACGTTCATCAGCGCCAGCGCGGTCGGCTACTACGGCTCGCGCGGTGACGAGACGCTCGACGAAGCGTCGACGCGCGGCAGCGGATTTCTCGCCGATCTCGTGGCCAGGTGGGAAGGCGCGGCGCAGCAGGCGGAAGACGTGGCGCGGCTCGTCATCATCCGCTTCGGCGTCGTGCTCGACGCGCACGGCGGCGCGCTGGCGAAGATGCTTCCGCCGTTTCGCTTCGGCCTCGGCGGTCCGATCGGAAACGGCCGGCAGTGGATGTCGTGGATCGATCGCGACGACGTCGTCCGCGTGATCGAGTGGGCGATCCCGAACGGCGATGTGCGCGGCGTCTACAACGCCGTGGCGCCGGAGCCGGTGCGCAACCGCGACTTCACGCGAGCGCTCGGCCGCGCGTTGCGTCGTCCGGCGATCATCCCGGTGCCGGCGTTCGCGCTTCGGTTGATGTTCGGCGAGATGGCGACCGGCACGGTGTTGCCGAGTCAGCGCGTTTTGCCTGCGCGGCTGCTGGCGGAGAGCTTCACATTCCAGTATCCGACGGTTGACGAAGCGCTCGTGCATTCTTTGACCCGCTCCTGACGGGGGCTGGTCAAGGATTGCAACTCGCGGAGGAAGGCGATATCGTACCGCGCCATCTGTGACTGCAATTCGTCTGAGAGGGGCGAATTTCAAAAAAAACGACTGCAGAATTCAAGTCGTTGGATCGGAGACGTCTCCGGATGTTACGTTTTTGTCCGAAGTCGTTTCAGAGCAGTAACTTAATTTCGGGCACGTTTCGGCCGAAGTCCTGCAGAGAGCGGAGCAGAACAAGGCCACGTTTGCTTCAGGGTGTTGAAATTCAAAGGAGGTAGGAATGAAGTTGAACCGGTTTCTGGCAGTACTCGCAGCTGTTCTGCTCATTGGCATCCCAGCCTTTGCTCAGACAACCGCGAACCTGACAGGTACGGTGACTCTCGGTGGCAATCCGCTGCCGGGCGCCACGGTGACGATCTCGTCGCCAAACCTGCTGGGTACGCGGACCGCAGTTACCGACTCGAACGGTAACTACAATTTCGGCGCTCTCCCGCCGGGTGACTACACAGTCAAGGTCGAGATGGAGAGCATGACGACCCAGACGAAGACGGTGAGGGTCAGCCTCGCATCTACCGCTCGCGCGGATGCGGAGATGAAACTCACGGCCGTCGCCGAGGCCATCACGGTCACGGCCAGCGCTCCGGCAGTCCTCGAGACGACCGAAGTGCAGGCCAACATGACGCAGAAGCTGATCAATGATCTGCCGATCGCGCGTGACCTTCGCGGCACGGTTTCGCTGGCGCCTGGCGTCACGAACACGGGCCCCGGCGGCAACCAGGTCATTTCGGGCGCTCCGTCGTTCGACAACCTGTACCTGATCGACGGCGCGACGGTGAACGAGAACCTGCGCGGTCAGCCGCACGATCTGTTCATCGAAGACGCCATCCAGGAGACGACGGTTCTCACCGGCGCGATCTCGGCCGAATATGGCCGGTTCACCGGCGGCGTCGTCACCGCCGTTTCGAAGTCGGGCGGCAACGAGTTCTCCGGCACGTTCCGCGACTCGTTCCAGGCTGCCAAGTGGACGGCGCTCTCGCCGCTCTCCACCGGCACCATCACCCGTGGCAAGAACATCAACCAGACGTATGAAGCGACCCTCGGCGGCCGCATCATCCGTGACCGCCTCTGGTTCTTCGTCGCCGGACGTCACTTCAAGACGAACAATCCGCTGGCGCTGGTGAATCAGCCGGGCCACAACATCGGCGGATTCGTTCAGCCCGCCGCTCCGGGTTACATCTTCGGCCGCAAGCAGGACCGCGCAGAGGTCAAGCTGACCGGTCAGATCAATCCGAAGCACTCGCTGACGATTTCGGGCCTCAACATCACCGACAAGCAGACCAACAACCCGTTCGGTTCGCCGATGGAATTCAGCGCTCTCGACGCTTCGCGCGAGACGCCGAACAGCTTCAAGACCGGCCACTACAACGGCGTCATCACCAACAGCTTCCTGCTCGAAGCGTCGGGCGCCGAAAAGCGCTTCGCATTCAAGGGTTCAGGCGGCGATGCCCTCGGCGACGAGGTCAACGGCACGAACGCGTACGACAGCAGCGGCGCCCGCTTCTTCGGCGCGCCGACGTTCTGCGGCGTCTGCACCACCGAGCTGCGCAACAACCGCAACTGGACGGTGAAGGGCACCTACTACCTGTCCAGCAAGTCGCTCGGCACGCATAACTTCGTGGCCGGTATCGACGACTGGCATTCGCAGCGCGTGTCGGACAACCATCAGTCGGCGTCCGACTTCACGGCCGGTATGTACGACACGGCGACCAGCTGTCCGCCGTCCATGCCGACGTGCGGCATCATCCGCCAGCCGGATGGCAGCATCCGCATCAGCGCGCAGCAGGGCAACACCGTCCTGATCTGGTGGCCGATTCTCGAGTCGAGCAAAGGCACCGATCTGAACACGAAGTCGGTGTTCGTCAACGACAAGTGGGACTTCAGCAACCGGCTGAGCTTCAACCTCGGCGGCCGTTATGACGTCAACCAGGGTCATGACAGCGCGCGGCAGAAGGTTGCCGACGACTCCAAGATCAGCCCGCGTCTCGGACTCACCTTCGACACGTTCGGCAATGGCCGTCTCCGCCTGAACGCCAGCTACAGCCAGTACGTCGCTGCGATCGCCGACGGCAACGTCGCCGACTCCGCGTCGCCGGCCGGCAGCCCGTCGTACCTCTACTGGCTCTACTACGGACCCGACATCGTCAACGCGACGTCGCACGAGTTCTTCCAGAAGCTGTTCGACTGGTTCAACAGCGTCGGTGGCGTCAACAACAAGGACTTCCTGATCGGTGGCAAGACCAACGGTCTCGGTTCGCGCATTCCGCGTCCGCTCAAGTCGCCGTACGTCGGTGAATACACCCTCGGCGCCGGCATGCAGATCGGCTCGAAGGGCTTCGTTCGCGCCGACTACATCAACCGCAAGTGGAAGAACTTCTACACCGGTGAGACCAATCTCGGAAACGGTCAGATCTTCGATCCGCTGGCGAACGGCCTGGTCGACATCAGCACCGTCACCACCACCAACGACTTCACCCGCGAGTACGACGCCGTGCAGCTGCAGGCTTCGTATGCCCTCTTCACGCGCCTGAACCTCGGCGGCAACTACACCTACAGCAAGACCAAGGGTAACCACGGCGCTGAGACCGCAGGGTCCGGCCCGGTGGCAAACTCGGGACCGAATGATTACCCCGAGTACCTCGGTTACGCGAATCGCAACCCCGAAGGCTGGCTCGCCTCCGACGAGCGCAACAAGGTTCGTGCGTGGTTGAGCTACGACCAGCCGACCCGCATCGGAACGTTCAACGTCAGCCTTCTCCAGCGCTATGACTCCGGTCAGCCGTATTCGGCCGTCGGTGTCATCGATCCGCGCCGCCGTCCGAAGGCTCCGTTTGACGCGTCCGCCCCGAGCTCGGCGTTCGTTCAGATCCCGAACCCGGGTTACATCTCGCCCCCGCAGACCGCGAACTACTACTTCAGCAAGCGCGGCGAGTTCCGTACGGACAACATCTCGGCCACCGATATCGCGTTGAACTGGAACCTCCCGCCGCTGCTGGGCAAGGTTCAGTTCTACACGGAGACCGAGCTGCGCAACGCGTTCAACCGCAAGGGTGTCGTGGCAGTCGATACGACGGTTGTGAACAACAACCGCGCCTCGAGCTCGACTTCGACCTTCCGTCCGTTCAACCCCTTCACCGACACTCCGATCGAGTGCCCGCAGGGCGCACCCGCCACGCAGTGCAAGGCGATGGGCGCGAACTGGCAGAAGGGTCCGAACTTCGGCAAGCCGGTCAACCCGACCACGTTCTCGACGACGAACGGTAGCTTCCAGCTGCCGCGCACCTTCCTCATCTCGGCGGGCGCGAAGTTCTAATCGTCTGTTCCACAGTTGTTTCACGAAAGCCCCGGCCTCGCGCCGGGGCTTTTTTTGTCTGAACGCGCCGCTCGAAATTTGTCGCCGGGATTCGCACTTCTCGCCGCCGATGCGTCTTCGTCGCACGTCGTTCGCGGCGGCCGTCGTCCTGGCCGTTTGCCTCGCTGCCTGCCGCCGTCACGCCGAGCAGGCGCTGCCGAAGATCGGAGAGTTTCCCGGCGCGCCGGTGATCGTCATCTCCATCGACACGCTGCGCGCCGATCATCTGCCGCTCTTCGGCTACAAGTCGGTTGAAACGCCGAACATCGACGCGCTCCGCCGCGACGGCATTCTCTTCACCAACGCCTGGTCGCATGTTCCGCTGACGCTCCCGTCGCACGTCACCCTGCTCACCGGACAGCTTCCCGTCGACAACGGCGTGCGCGACAACCTTGGCTATCGAATCGCCGCGCACGGAACATCGCTTCCCGAGTTGCTTCACGCCGACGGATACGCCACCGGTGCCGCCGTGTCGGCGTACGTGCTGCGCGGCGAGACCGGACTGCGCGCTCTGTTCGACGATTACGACGACGCCATCGCCTTTCAACCCGGCGCCGCGCTCGGCGACGTGCAGCGTCCCGGCTCGCAGACCGAAGCGATCGCCGAGCGCTGGATCGAGTCGCACAGGCAGAAGCCGCTCTTCTTTCTGCTTCATCTCTTCGAGCCGCATGCGCCGTACGCTCCGCCCGAGCCTTATCGCAGTCGCTACGCGAACGGGTACGACGGGGAGGTCGCCACGGCCGACGCGATCCTCGGCAGTTTCATCGCCGCGTTGAAGAAGCAGGGGGTCTACGACCGCGCGATCATCGTCCTGCTGTCGGATCACGGCGAAGGTCTCGGCGATCACGGCGAAGCGGAGCACGGCATCCTTCTCTATCGCGAGTCGCTGCACGTGCCGCTCATCGTCAAGCTGCCGAAGAATGCCGCTGCGAATGCGACGGTCGACGCGCCGGCCGGGTTGATCGACGTCATGCCGACGATCGCGACGCTCACGGGTGTGAAGCTTCCCGCAGGCGGACGCGGTGTTCCGCTCACGCAGCTCGCGTCATCACAACCGCGGCGGATCTTCAGCGAGACGATGTATCCGCGGCTGCATCTCGGCTGGAGCGATCTCCGTTCGCTGGTCGATGGCACGCACCACTTCATCGACGCGCCGCGTCCCGAGTTGTACGAATTGCGCGCTGATCCCGGCGAGAAGAAGGACGTGCTCGCCGATCAGCGTCGCGTCTACGCGTCGTTCCGCGCCGACATCGATCAGTACCGCCGCGAGCTTCAGCAGCCGGCGCAGGTCGATCCCGAGGAGGCGCGAAAGCTCGCGGCTCTCGGCTACCTCACGACATCGTCGCCTGCGGCTGGTGCGTTGCCCGATCCGAAAGATCACATCGGCGAGCTCGCGCTGCACGCGGAGGCTTCGAAGCTGCTGGCCGAGGGGCAATACGCGCGGGCCATCGAGTCGCTGCGGGAGCTCGTCTCGCGCAATCCGAATTTCACCGACGCGCTCGAGCAGCTCGCCGGCGCGTACGAATCCGCCGGCCGGTATGCGGAGGCCGCGGAGACGTACAGGCAGGTGCTGGCGAAGAACCCGGCGATGACCGAGGTCGTCGCGCTGTCGCTTGCCGCGGTGTACCTGAACCTCGGGCGTCACGCGGACGCGCGGGCGCATGCCGAGCTGGCGATGAAGAGAAGTCCGGGTGCGGCGCATCTGCTGCTCGGACGTGTGGCATTCGCGCAGCACGATTACGCGACGGCCGAACGCGAGGGGAGGGAGGCGACGCGCGATTCGCACTTCGCGGCGCAGGCGGCGATGCTGATCTCCGACTCGCTGGTCAAACGAGCGCGCGCGGCCGAGGGTGTTGCGCTGCTGGAGAAACAGAAGCGGGACGCCAATGCCGCGGGCGCTCCATTGCCGCGCGGCTTCGACGTCTCGCTCGCCGACGCGTTGATCCACGCCGGCCGCGTCGCGGACGCGGAGATCGCGTTGCGAGAGGAGATCCGCTTCTTTCCGCATGACAGCCGCGCCTACGGCGATCTCGCCGCGATCTACGTTCTGCAGGGAAACCCGAACACGGCGGACCAGGTGATGCAGCAACTCGCGGCGGCAAATCCGGTGCGGGCGAGCTACGATCTGGCCGCCGACCTGTTCACGCATTTCCATCAGCCTCAGCTCGCGGCACAATGGCGCGGCCGCGCGGCGTCCGCTCCGCAATGAAATCGATGAAACGAATTGCTCTGCTCCTCCTTGCCGCGCTCGTCGCCGCCGGATGTCATCGCGGCGCCGAGTCGAGGTCGCACTATCCCGGCGCGCCGGTGATCATCATCTCGATCGACACATTGCGCGCGGATCACCTGCCGATGTTCGGTTACGGCAACGTCGAAACGCCCGCTCTCGACGCGTTGCGCAAAGACTCGATCCTCTACACGAACGCGTTCTCGGCCGTGCCGCTGACGCTGCCGTCGCACACGGCCATGCTCACCGGACTCCTGCCGCCGTCGAACCAGGTGCGGAACAACATCGGATACCGGCTCGATCCGGCGTTGCCGACGATTCCGAAGACGCTCAAGAGCAAGGGATACGACACCGGCGCCGCCGTATCGGCGTATGTCCTCCGCGGCAGCGCCGGCCTGGCGCCGGCCTTCGATTTTTACGACGACGGTGTGGTGACGAAAGCGAACATGCCGGTCGGCACGCTGCAGCGTCCCGGCTCCGACACCGCGGCGATCGCGAAGCGGTGGATCGGCGAGCACAAGGGAAAGCCGTTCTTCTTTTTTCTTCACCTCTTCGAGCCGCACTCGCCGTACGAACCGGTGGAGCCGTTCAAGTCGCGCTACTCGAGCGCGTACGACGGCGAGATCGCCACCGCCGATCAGATCGTCGGCGCTTTCATCGATGATCTGAAGTCGAAGGGCGTGTATGACGACACGATCATCATCCTGATGTCCGATCACGGCGAGGGTTTGTCGGAGCACGGCGAACCGGAGCACGGCATCTTCCTCTACCGCGAAGCGATTCATGTCCCGCTGCTGGTCAAGCTGCCGAAACGCGATCGGGCCGGGGAAACGGACGCCGCGCCTGTGAGTCTGGTGGATCTCTTTCCGACGATCACCGAGCTGACCGAAGCCACGCCTCCCGCGAAGCTGCAGGGGAAGTCGCTCCTCCATCACGACGCCTCCGACGCGCAGCGCCGCGTCTACAGCGAGACGTTGTATCCGCGCATTCACCTCGGATGGAGCGAGCTCCGGTCGCTGGAAGGGGCGCAATACCACTACATCGAGGCACCACGCCCCGAGCTGTACGACATGAACAGCGATCCGGGCGAAAAGCAGAACGTGCTCGCCGACCAGCGGCGCACCTATGCGGCGATGCGCGATGAGCTGACGAAGTACAGCAGCGAGATCACGCTTCCGACGCACATGGATCCAGAGGAGGCGAAGAACCTCGCGGCGCTCGGCTACCTCGGTTCGGCGGCGGGGAAATCAGCAGGGCCGTTGCCGGACCCGAAGGACCGCATCAACGAGATCACCGAGATGATGGCGGCGACGAAGCTCGGCTCGCTCGGCAAGCATGAAGCGGCGATCACTGCGTTCCGCCACATCAGCGAAGAAAACCCGCGGCTGACCGACGCCTGGCAGCAGCTGAGCACCGAGCTGGAGATCGTCGGCCGCTACGACGAGGCGGCCGAAGCATGCCGGAAGGCGATCACGATCGCACCCGACCTGGCGGGCGAGTTCGGTCTGCGTCTAGGCGCGCTCTACCTCAAGCTGGAGCGGTTCGACGACGCGGAGAAACACGCGCGGCTGGGGGGGAAGGTCAATTACGGCTCTTCGCATGTGCTCCTCGCCCGCATCGCGCTGGCGAAGAAGGACTACGCGAAAGCGTCGGCCGAAGCGCAGCTCGCCGAGCGCGATGAGTTCGCGCATCTTCCGGCGCTCGTTTTACGCGCGCAGATCGAAGGGCAACAGGACCACGCGCAGCGAGCGCTGGAAATTGCCCAGGAGGCGGAGAACGAGGCAGTGGAGCGGCACCTGGGCAACGTCGAAACGCTCAACTTCGTCAAGGGCGACGCGTATGCGCGCATGCAGCGATTCGACGACGCGATTGCCTCGTTCAAGCGCGAGATCGAGCTCTTCCCGCTCGACCGGCAGACCTACGCGAGCTTGTACGTGGTCTACATGATCACCGGTCATCCGGCAGAGGCCAACCAGGCGCTCGAAGCGATGGCGGCCGCGAGTCCGAGCCGCCGCACGTATCTGTTCGCGGCGCACACGGTCGAGGCGGTTCACGATGTGCGCGCGGCCGAAGAGTGGCGGCGGCGGGCGCAGGCGCTTCACTGAGATCGCGGGCGCGGGCGCGCTTTCGGTGGCGCGCCCGTGCCCGATCGAGAATGCGTCAGTTTCGCGAGGTGAGACTCCGCCACTCAGGATCCTTCTGGACATAGAGTGGCCGTTTCTGCTTCACCTGCTGCAGGTCGGCCGCCGTCTCCAGCATCACCTGCATCTTCGCGATCACGACCTTCTGCACCGGTTTGGGGAGATGGTGCAGATCGTCGACCAATCGCGTCGTGGCGAACTCCTCTTCATTGAGCTCCCACGGAGCAATCTGCTTCTCCACCGATCCACCGAAGAACTCAGCTTCCGTCAACCCGTAGACGCTCAGCAGTCTGCGGAGTTGCGAGATCTTCAGTGAGCCGATCCTTTGGCCGGTCTCGAATGAGCTGATCGTTTTTTCACCGACACCCGACATGCGCGCCACGTCTTTCTGGCTGAGGCCGCGCATGCGCCGGATTTCGCGTAGTTTCAGAACGAGATCCATCGTGCTTCCTCACTTTCAGAATCGCCGCATGAGGCCGACGACCACCCCCTGCACCGCGACGTCACGGGCAGAGGCATAGATCGGGCTCATCATCGAGTTCGCCGGCTGCAAGCGGACCGATTCTCCCTCGTGGTAAAAACGCTTCAGAGTCACTTCACCGTTGACGTTTGCGACCACCATCTCGCCGTTGTCGGCTCGCTGCCGCCTGGCGATGATCACCAGGTCGCCATCGAGAATGCCGTCATCGACCATCGAGTCTCCACGCACTTTGAGGACGTAGTTCTCGCCGCGCGTGGTGAGATGTTCGGGAACGGCAATCGTCTCGTCGGAGACGTCGACGTCGAGCGGACGACCCGCCGCGATGTAACCGAAGAGCGGCAATTCGCGGACGTTCGATGCCTGCTGCTGGCCGGGCTTGGCAGGCTGCTCGTCAACGACTTCCACACCCCTCTTCTGGTTCCAGTCGCGCCGGATCAACCCCTTCTTCTCCAGCAGCGACAGGTGCTTGTACACCGTGCCGTACGAGGAGAAGCCGAAGTGGTCGCAGATCTCGCGATGGGTCGGAGCGACGCCACGCTCTTTCTGAAAGCTTCTGATGAAGTTCAGAATGTCGCGCTGTCGTTCGGTCAGATACTTCATGACGTCTCCCCTTCCCGGATAATGTAGGCGGTAATGGGGCGAAAGTCAAGCGTAAGTGTGACGTAAAGAAAACTCCCCCGCCACCCGCCGCCCATCGAGATCGAAGAACGTCACGGTCATCGTTTCCGCCGTCACTTCCACCACCGCAAACCCGGCCTGCCGTTCCGTCGAGGCGGGGAAAAGGGTGTGTGGGTGCAGGGCAAGGGGAGGGATCGGTTCCGACGACGCGCCGCTGATCAGCATGCGCGGGCGGCCGTCGACGAGCTCGAGGTGATGGTCGTGGCCGCAGATGTAGAGGTCGACCCGGGCGGCGCGCATGGGGCGGAGGAGGGCGATCATCCGGCGATGTTCGCGGCGTGGGAAGTAGCCGTGGTAGCCCGACGAGACGATGGTGTGATGGCCGACGACGATCCGCCACGGCGCGCGGGAGCCCGCCAGCAGCGCGTTGACATCGGGCGCCTTGGCCTTCCCGCGGACGTAGGGCGTCGTGTCGATCATCGCGAAATCCGCCATTCCGGCCTGCAGCAGGTACTCCCTTGCGGGGAACCGCCACTCCGGAAAGCGCTCACTTGCGGCGATCTGCGCATCGGGATTGCCGCAGTAGTCGTGATTCCCGAGGACCGGGTAGAGCGTAAGGTGGAGCGCGATCAGCGGCTCGAGAATCGACCACCGCCTGTCGTCCACCGATTTCACGCCGCATGGATAGATGTTGTCGCCCGGCAGCAGGATCGCGTCGAGAGGCTTCGCCGCGTGGACTCGGGCGATCCCGCGCGCCACCGCCTCCGTTCCGTCACCGGCATCGCCGACCACCGCGAACCGGAGCACTCCCTCACGCGGCGCGAGCGTGGCCACCGGAGGCGCGGCAAATGACGGCGCGCAGCAGAGAAGAAGGAGGGAAACGAACGTAGAATGTCGCCCCCATGCCTCTCGTAAAGCTCTGGCTGCGCCGCGGCAAGTCACCCGAATTCCTCCGTACCGCCTCCGACTGTGTCCACGAAGCGTTGGTGGCGCAGGCGAACGTGCCGGCCGATGACCGGTTCCACATCATTCAGGAGCTGCAGGACGAAGCGCTCATCGCGCACCCGACCTACGGCGGCGTCAATCGCTCCGCGGACCTGCTGGTCATCGAGATCACGCTGAACCAGGGCCGGACCCTCGAGATCAAGAAGGCTCTCTATGCCGACATCGTCGCACGACTCGGGCGGGCGCTCGACGTCCGGCCGGACGACGTCCTGATCTCCCTGGTCGAGGTGACGAAGGAGAACTGGTCTTTTGGCAACGGTTTAGCGACGTATGGCTGAGCCGCGGGAAATGACCGGCCTGCGGTAGAATGCGCCGCGCTTCCGGGCTGTTCTGCCGACGCGTTACCTGAACCCGGCCTCGGTCGTCTCAGCTAGGGTTCTTAACACCTTCTTATGAATCGACTGCTACCTACCTCTCTTGCGGTCATGCTGGCCGCGAATACCGCCTTGCTGGCGCAGACGGCCACCCAGCAGCAGCCTCCGCGTCCGAAACCGGGAACGATCATCGACAATCCGTCCAGTGGCCGGATCACCGATGCTCCGCTGAACAAGCCTCCCGCAGGCGCGCCGCCGGTGCCGGGGGCCAGGGGCGACCTGGCCGGACAGAAGATCGAGCGTTTCGAGGCGGTCGGCAACTCGACCGTCGCCAGCGACACGATCCGCGTCTACCTCGGCGTGCTCCCGGGTGAGCTGTACAACCCCGACCTGCTGCAGCACAACTTCCTCAACCTCTGGCAGACCGGTCTCTTCGACGACATCCGCCTCGAGGCCGACAAGGGAGAGCAGGGGGGCGTGGTCATTCGCGCCATCGTGAAGGAGAGGCCGCGCATCGGCTCCGTCGAGTACCGCGGCAACAAAGACCTGGCCACGAACAAGATCACCGAGCAGCTCGAGAAGGACAAGGTCGACATCCACGTCGGCAACACCATCGAGCAGACGCTGATCCGGCGCGCGGCGGAGTCGATCCGCAAGGCCTACTCGGAGAACGGCTACGAAGGCGTGACCGTCGAGACCGCGACCGAGGACCTCTCGACGCCGGGCGAAAAGCGCGTCGTCTTCAACATCAATGAAGGGATCAAGGCGAAAGTCGCCTCGATCGAATTCACCGGCAACAAGCGCTTCTCCGACCGCCGTCTGCGGTACGTGATGAAAGAGGTCAAGCCGCACGGCATCGTCTCCTGGATCCGGAAGAAGGACCTCTACATCCCGTCGAAGCTGGACGAGGATCTCGAGAATCTGAAGAACTTCTACCAGGATTACGGCTACTACGCCGTCTCCTTCGGCGAGCCGCAGATCGTGCAGACCAAGGGGCGGAAGAAGCAGCGCGTCCGCCTGATCATCCCGGTCAAGGAAGGCAACGTCTACACGATGGGCGATGTCACGGTGAACGGGAACAAGGTCTTCACGAACCAGCAGCTGATCGGCGACTGGCCGATCGTCAAGGGCCAGACGATTCGCCGCAAGCCGATCCAGACGCGCGCCGACGCGTTCGGCGAGGCGTACCGGATGCGCGGCTACATCTACGCGTACGTGAACCCTGAATACGTCGAGCGTCCGGGCAATGTCATGGACGTGAACATGACCGTCTACGAGGGCGAACAGTTCCGTCTCGGCAAGCTCGAGTTCCAGGGAAACACGACGACCAAGGACAAGGTGCTCCGGCGCGAGATCTTCCTCGAGGAAGGCTCGATCATGGACATGGAGACCTTCAAGCAGAGCATCTACAAGCTCGGCCAGCTCGGATACTTCAAGGTCTCGGAGAACCCGGACTTCAAGGTCAACCAGGAGTCGAAGACCGTCGACATCACGGTCAAGGGCGCGGAGGAAGGGAAGAACGACATCCAGTTCGGAGGCGGTTACTCCGAGGGCGGCGGGTTCTTCATCCAGTCGCAGTTCTCCACGCGCAATTTCCTCGGCGAGGGCGAGACGCTCGGCATGTCGTTCCAGAAGGGCAGCCGGACGAACCTCTTCAGCTTCTCGTACTCCGATCCCTGGTTCATGGACACGCCGAACAGCTTCGGCGTCTCGATCTTCAACCGCAACACCAAGTACCCGCTGTCGGTCGGCTTCGAAGATCGCGGCAAGGGCGGCACCGTCGCCTACGGCTATCGCCTGCACCGCTTCGACAGCTTCTCCCTCGTCTATGGCGTGGAGCGCTCCCTGCAGCACTACGAGACGACCGAGCGCCCGGACGCCAACGGCAACGTGCCGCTGACCGACGTCGCCGACTTCCGCTTCACCACGTCGTCGATCGCGCCGTCGTATGCGTTCGACTCGCGCGACAACCCGTACGATCCGACGCGCGGCGGCCGCTTCCTGCTGACCACCACCTTCTCCGGCGGTCCGCTCGGCGGCACCATCCACATCCTCAAGCCGACCATCACCGCCACCAAGTTCTTCAAGCTGTCGAAGAAGAGCGCGTTCAGCATCAACGGCGAGGGGGGCTACATCAAGCCTCTCGACAAGAACTGCGCGACCACCTACACCGAGCAGGCCGAGACGAAAGAGCGCCTCTGCGTTCCGCAGTCCGAGCGCTTCCTGGTGGGCGGCGAGTACTCCGTCCGCGGCTTCCGCCTCGGCGACCTCGGTCCGAAGGAAACGATCAACGGCTTCTCCAGCAGCGTCGGCGGTTACAAGTACAGCGTCTTCAACTTCGAATACATCTATCGCATCAACGATCCCCTGCGCTTCGTGCTGTTCGCCGATACCGGCTACTCCTACAACTACGGCGAGAAGTGGGACGTCTCGAAGATGCGCTACTCGACGGGCGCGGAGCTCCGGATTTTCCTGCCGGTGTTCCAGTTCCCGCTGCGCTTCATCTACGCCATCAACCCGCACAAGCTGCCGGGCGATAACTTCGAAGGGTTCCAGTTCACCATCGGGAATACGTACTAAACGGGCTCCGATTTCATCGGATGTCCAACCAGATCAAAGGAGATTTCATGAAGAAGGTGCTCATTACGATGGCGGTTGCCGCACTCGCGGCGACGCCGATGTTCGCTCAGGGCGCGCCGTCGCGCGTTGCGGTCATCGACGTGCAGAAGGTCCTGCAGCAGTCCAGCGCGGGCAAGCAGGCTTACGAGAAGCTGAAGAAGATGCAGGACGACCGGATCGCGAAGGCCAAGAAGATGGACGATGAGGCCAGCGCTCTGGACAAAGAGATCAACGACAAGAAGCTCTCCCTCAGCGAAGAGAAGCTGACCGACATGCAGAAGCAGCTCTCGGACAAGAAGATCGCCATGCAGCGTTACGCGCAGGACGCCGACCGCGAGGTCAGCGAGGCCCGCGACCGCGAGCTCCTGGCGCTCGAGAACAAGATCAAGCCGGTCATCGATCAGGTCGGCAAGGAGATGGGCCTGGCGGCCATCTTCAACAAGTTCGAGTCCGGTCTGGTCTACGCGTCGGAAGCGATCGACATCACCGACACGGTGGTCACGCGCTTCAACGCCGCGCAGGGCGAAGGCGCCCCGGCCAAGAAGTAACTGACTGAAAACACGGTGACGAAAAGCCTCCCCTCCGCGGGAGGCTTTTTATTTTTGCGATGACGCTACAATGCGCGGCCATGTCCGTCCCCATCGGGGAAATCGTGGAGTTTGTCGACGGAAGTTACGCCGGGCCGCGCGATCTGGAGATCGCCGGCGTGGCGCCGCTTTCGGCCGCCGGTGACGGGCAGCTCAGCTTCCTTTCCAATCCGAAATACGCCCCGCAGCTCGCCACGACCGGCGCCGGAGCGATCCTCGTCTCGAAGTCGCTGGAAGGGGACGACCGCCGCTTCATCCGCGTCGACGACCCGTACTTTTCGCTCGCCCGCGTCGTCGCGCGCTGGTTCGCGAAACGGCCCGCGCCGATCGGCGTCTCACCCCAGGCCGCTGTGTCGCCGTCGGCGCGCCTCGGGAAGAACGTCGCCGTCGGCGCCTTCACTTCGATCGGCGACGACGTGACCATCGGCGACGACACCGTCATCTATCCGAACGTGACCATCGAGCCCGGCACGACGATTGGCAGCGACTGCGTCGTCTACCCCCAGGTCTCGATCTACAACGGCACCAAAATCGGCGACCGCTGCGTCATCCACAGCGGCGTCGTCATCGGCTCCGACGGCTACGGTTTCGCCACCCACGGCGGCCGGCACCACAAGATCCCGCAGGTCGGCATCGTTCGCATCGAGGACGACGTCGAGATCGGGGCCGGAACGACGATCGATCGCGCCGCCCTCGGCGAGACCGTCATCGGCGAAGGGACGAAGATCGACAACCTGGTGCAGATCGCGCACAACGTCCGCGTCGGGAAGCACTGCCTGCTCGTCGCACAGGTCGGCATCGCCGGATCGACGGAGCTCGGCGATTACGTCGTCGTCGCCGGACAGTCCGGGTTCGCCGGCCACCTGAAGATCGGCTCCGGCGTGCAGGTGGCGGCCAAGAGCGCCGTCCTGGACGACGTCCCCGACAACACGAAAGTGATGGGCATTCCGGCCGTGCCGTTCCGCCAGTTCGCCCGGCGCGAGGCGATGATGAAGCGGCTCATTCAGGAACGCAGAAGGTGAATATGTTGACCATCCAGCAGATCCTCAAACTGTTGCCGCATCGCTATCCGATGCTGCTCGTCGACCGCATCCTGGAGCTCGAGGAGGGGAAGCGCATCGTCGGCCTGAAGAACGTCACGGCCAACGAGCCGTTCTTCCAGGGCCACTTCCCCGGCGCGCCGGTGATGCCGGGCGTGCTCATCGTCGAGGCCATGGCCCAGTGCAGCGCGATCATCTTCCTGCTCGACCTGCCCGACCGCGAGAAGAAACTCTTCATGTTCGGCGGCGTCGACAAAGCCCGCTTCCGCAAGCCGGTCGTCCCCGGCGATCAGCTGATCATGGAGTGCGAGGTCCTGCAGCGCCGCTCCAGCACGGCGCGGGTGAAGGGCGTGGCCCGGGTCAACGGCAACATCGTGGCCGACGCCGAGATGCTGAGCGTGATGACGGACCGGCCGGAGTGATGATGACGCAGATCGACTCCTCCGCCATCGTCAGCAGCGAAGCGTCCGTCGGCCGCGACGTCGTCATCGGCCCCTACTCCGTGATCGGCCCGAACGTGACCATCGGCGCCGGCACGATCATCGGACCGCTGACCCGCATCGAAGGGCCGGTCACCATCGGCGAGCGCAATCATTTTTTCGGACAGGCCTCCATCGGCACCCAGCCGCAGGACCTGAAGTTCAAAGGTGAACGGACCGAGCTGACTATCGGCAACGACAACGTCTTCCGCGAGTTCATCACCTTGAACCGCGGCACCATCGGCGGCGGCGCCATCACCACCATCGGCTCGAACAATTTCTTCATGGCCTACAGCCACGTCGCGCACGACTGCCACGTCGGCGACGGAACGATCTTCGCGAACAACGCCACGCTGGCCGGACACGTGGAAGTCGGCGACTTCGCCACCATCGGCGCGTTCAGCGCGGTGCATCAGTTCTGCAGGGTGGGCGATCACGCCTTCATCGGCGGCGGCTCGATCTGCACGCAGGACGTGCTGCCGTTCGTGAAGACGGTCGGCAACCGCCCGGCCAGGACCTACGGCATCAATCACATCGGCCTGGAGCGGAAAGGATTCTCGAAGGAGGCGATCGAGGCGCTGCAGCGCGCCTATCGCATCCTGATCCGCTCGAAGCTGCGCGCGGAAGACGCGCTGGCGAAGATCGAAGCGGAGCTCGGCTTCTTCGCCGAGACGCAGTACCTCGTCGACTTCGTCCGCAGCTCGAAGCGGGGGATCATCCGCTGATGCGGGCCGGAGTCGTCGGCACCGGATACCTCGGCCGCCTTCACGCGCGCATCCTGACCGAAATGGACGTCGAGGCTGTCGGCTTCGTCGAGACGAACGACGCCGTCGCGGCGGAGGTCGCGGAGAACCTGAAGCTGCGCCGCTTCGAGTCGGTCGCGGCGCTGGCGAAGGAGATCGACTGCGCCGTCGTCGCCACGCCGACCACGACGCATTTCGACGTCGCGCGCGAGCTGCTCGAGGCGGGCGTCGACGTGATGATCGAGAAACCGATCACCGCGTCGGCCGACGACGCGCGGCGGCTCATCGACATCGCCAGGGAGCGCGGCCGGATTATCCAGGTCGGTCACGTCGAGCGCTACAACCCGGCCATCGTCGCGGCCGAGCCGTTCCTCCATGACGTCGGCTACATCGAGGCCGAGCGCCTCGGCGTCTTCGTCGCCCGCTCGCTCGACGTCGACGTGCTGCTCGATCTGATGATCCACGATCTCAATCTCGTCCTGTCCCTCGTGCGCCAGCCGGTCACCGACATCAAGGCGGTCGGCATCCCGGTGCTGACCGACAAGGTCGACATCACGAACGTGCGCCTGGAGATGGCCAACGGCGCGGTGGCGAACCTGACCGCCAGCCGCGTGTCGCAGGAGCGCGTCCGCAAGATCCGTTTCTTCGGCCGCGAGGCGTACATCTCGGTCGACACGCGGGAGCAGGAAGTGAAGGGCTATCGCCTCAACGGCCGCTCGATCGAGCCGCTGGAAGTGAACGTGGAGAAGAAGGAACCGCTGCGCGCGGAGCTGGAGTCGTTCGTCGACTGCGTCCGCGATCGCAAGCGCCCGGTCGTCTCGGCGGAGGATGGCGTGGAAGCGGTCGAGCTCGCGGTGCGCGTCGCCGCGGCGATCGACGAAGCGGTGAAGAGGTGGCGGCATGCCTGATGGCGACAAAACGGGTGTTCAGATCGGAATCATCGGAGGCTCCGGCCTCTACGAAATGGACGGGCTGAAGCTGGTCGAAGAGAAGTTCATCGCCACGCCCTTCGGCGATCCCTCGGACGCCTGCGTCGTCGGCGACCTCGACGGCATCCCGGTGGCGTTCCTCTCCCGTCACGGTCGCGGACATCGCCTCCTGCCGAGCGAGCTGAATTTCCGCGCGAACATCTACGCCCTCAAGACGCTCGGCGTAGAGACGATCCTTTCGGCCAGCGCGGTCGGGTCGATGAAGGAACAGTACAAGCCGACCGACATCGTCTTTCCCGATCAGTTCATCGACCGCACGCGGCACCGTCCCGACACGTTCTTCGGCAACGGGATCGTCGGACACGTCACGTTCGCCGACCCGATGTGCGGAGCGATCTCCGACGCGCTGTTCGAGTCGGCACAGGAGCAGGGCGCGACCGCGTACCGCGGCGGCACGTACGTCTGCATGGAAGGACCGCAGTTCTCGACGCGCGCGGAGTCGAAGCTCTACCGCTCCTGGGGCGTCGACGTCATCGGCATGACCAACCTGCAGGAAGCAAAGCTCGCCCGCGAGGCGGAGATCTGCTACGCCACGATGGCCCTGGTCACCGACTACGACTGCTGGCACGAGTCGGAGGAGGACGTGACGGTGGAGGCCATCATGGCCGTGCTCCACGCCAATGCTGTTATGGCGCAGAAAATCCTCCGCGCCACCGTTCCCCGCGTCGCGCGGCGGACGCGCGGCTGCGCCTGCGCCAGCGCGCTGCAGTACGCCATCGTCACCGATCGCGCGCTCATCCCGCAGAAGGTGAAGGACGATCTCGCGCCGATCATCGGCAAATACATCAAGTGAGGACTCAATGGGAATCCTGGTCGTAGGCAGCGTCGCGTTCGACGCTCTCGAAACTCCCTTCGGTAAAGTCGATCGCTGCATCGGCGGTTCGGCGACGTACTTTTCGGTCGCCTCGTCGTTCTTCACCGACGTATCGATCGTCGCGGTCGTCGGCGACGATTTCGGTGACCAGGAAGCGTCGGTCTTCAAGGGGCGCCGCATCAACCTCGACGGCCTGCAGCGCATCCCCGGCGAGAAGACGTTTTTCTGGAGCGGCCAGTACGGCTTCGACCTGAACGTGGCCAAAACGCGCGACACGCAGCTCAACGTCTTTGCTTCCTTCCAGCCGAAACTGAACGAGCAGCAGCGCCAGACCGACGTCCTTTTTCTGGCCAACATCCATCCCGAATTGCAGCTCGACGTCCTGCGCCAGTGCAACCCGCGGCCGCGACTGGTGGCGCTCGACACGATGAACCTCTGGATCGACATCAAGCGCGCGGAGCTCGAGCGGGTCATGCGCGAGGTCGACCTCGTGATCATCAACGAGGCCGAAGTCCGGCAGTTCATGAACGACTCGAACCTGGTGAAGGCGGCGCGCGCGATTCTGGCGCTGGGGCCGAAGACGATCGTCATCAAGCGCGGCGAGTACGGCGTCCTGATGATCACACCCGACGCGGTGTTCGCGGCTCCCGCCTATCCGCTCGAAACCGTCTTCGATCCCACCGGCGCCGGCGACACCTTCGCCGGAGGCTTCCTCGGATACCTCTCCTCCCGCCGCGAGCTGCACGACCGCGAGTTCCGCCGCGCCATCATCTTCGGCAGCGTGCTCGCGTCGTTCACCGTGGAGAAGTTCTCGCTCGACCGCCTGCGCGAGATCTCCATCGCCGATGTGCAGGAGCGCTATCAGGCCTTCCGCGAGCTGACGCACTTCGAGGACTTCGAGGTCTAGTTCGGCAGGCGGACCGTGCGCGTGCCGCAGCGCAGCGTCACGCGCATCGCCGCCGTCCCCGTGGCGACCGGAAAGTCGAAGCCGAGCGCGCGGATGACGCGCGTGAGCTCGCCGGCGTTCGGATCGTCGAACTCGAGTCCGCCGAGCGAGCAACCGCCCGGCGACGTCTTCGCCGGATGCTTCGCCGGATCGCTCCAGCGAATGAAGAACGGCGCGTTCTCGAGCGGCTGCGCCAGCCCGAACGTCTCCCAATGCAGCACGTCGCCCGATGGCTTTCTGCGCGATCCCGCCTGAGGCACAGTCGTCTTCATGCCGCTCCGCTCCACCTGCTCGCGCGTCGCCCCCACCGCCCACCCGACCGGCGTGAGATGCTCCAGCTTCGCGAGACCGGCGAGATCTGCGCTCACCGTCGCCCCGGCGCGCGGCGCGATCACTTCGATGTACGTGTCGGCGCCGAGCGAGACGAGCGCGTTGTGCGTCCCCCGATTCGGATGTTCGCCGCCATACACCGCGCGGATTCCGGTGAGCGACTGGAGCTCCTGGATCCCGCGGTCGAGATCGGAGACGCCGAGCATGATGTGATCGACGTGGGGTGGCGGCGTCGACGCGCAGGCGGTGAGCGCCACGGCAATCACGAGCAACCTACTCAGCCGAAGGATCCCAGCCATTCTGCGAGACATCCCAGAGGCGATAGTACTCGTCGCGGACGGAGGGGTCGATCTGTTCACCGAGCGAGCGCGGAAGCGACAGCGCCTTGATCAGATCCTGAACGTCGGCGAGATCGCGAATTCGTTCCGGCCGCAATCCTGACGTCAGCTTCAGATCGATCAATTTTTCGAGCCGGATGACGCTCAATCCGGCGATGTCGACGCACACCTCGCATGGATCGGCACAATCGCTCGTTGTTATGAGATCCACATCCACACCCGTGGTCGTGTCGGTTAGCTTCTTTCGCGCTCCCGGAGATTTCGGTGCGAAAACGCGTCCTGCGACTTTGTTGTGGTGATCCGTCTCATCGTCCGATGCACTTTTCCGCGGCCAACAAAGAACCTGTCGGCCTCGTCAAGCCTCTCTCGAAACGTGCTCATCGCTAATGCTGGTAGACGATCTCCCCCCCAACCACCGTCATCCTCACCCTCGTCTTCCAAAGTTCTGACGCCCGTGTGGAGTACACGTCGCCTTCGACGATGGTGAAGTCGGCGAGCTTGCCGGGCTCGATCGTGCCGCGGGTTCCTTCCTCGAATGCGGCGTACGCGGCGTCGGCGGTGAAGCCGCGGATGGCTTCGGGGAGGGTGAGGCGCTGGTCGGGATACCAGCCGCCGCGCGGGTTGCCTTTCTGATCCTGCCGCGTCACCGCGGAGTAGATGCCGAACCACGGGTTGACGGCTTCGACCGGGAAGTCTGACCCGAGGGCGAGGCGTCCGCCTGACTTGAGCACGGTGCGCCAGGCGTAGGCGCCGCGGATGCGTTGCGGGCCGACGCGTCGCTCGGCCCAGTCCATGTCGCTGGTGGCATGCGTCGGCTGCATCGAGGCGATGATGCCGTCGCGAATGGTGCGCGCGAAATCGTCCGGCGCCACGACCTGGAAGTGCTCGATGCGGAACCGCTTCGCCGGTGAGACGCCGGCCTGCTCGTAGCCGTCGATCACGTTACGCACGCCGCGATCGCCGATGGCGTGCGTGTTGACCTGAAATCCGGCGGCGATGGCGCGCTTCGCCACGTCGGCGATGTGATTCGTGTCCGCGAGGACCAGGCCGCTGTTGCCCGGATCATCGCTGTACGGCGCAAGCAGCGCCGCCCCGCGGCTGCCGAGCGCGCCGTCGGCGTACACCTTGATCGAGCGGACGGTGAGGCGGTCGCCGTAGTTCATCAGCGGACCGCGTGCGAACCATTCGGTGAGCAGCGCCGGCTCGTCGCTGACCATCACGTAGACGCGGATCGGGAACTTCTTCTCGTCGATCAGCTCCTGCACCGCGCGGATCGTGTCCGCTTCCGCGCCTGCGTCGTGCATTTCGGTGAGGCCGTTCGCCGCGATCGTCTGCGCTGCTTTCAGCACGCGCTCCTTGCGCAGCGCGAACGAAACCGGCGGAATCTTCGACTCGATCAAGCCCTGCGCCTCGTCGACGAAGACGCCGGTCGGATTGCCGTTCGCGTCGCGGATGATGCGGCCGCCGGACGGGTCAGGAGTCGCAGCGGTGATGCCGGCGGCGATCATGGCCGCCGTGTTCGCCAGGCCGGCGTGGCCGTCGACGCGCTTGAGCCATACCGGATGGTCGGCGATGGCGGCATCGACCTGCGCGGCGGTCGGAAACTGTTTGTCGGGCCAGTCGTTCTGGTCCCACCCGCGACCCTGGATCCATTCGCCTGCCGCGGCCTTGTCGGCGCGCTGCTTCGTGCGCGCGACGATCTCATTCATCGATTGCGTCTCGGTCAGATCGACGACGTCGAGCTTCAACCCGAGGCCGTAGAGGTGGCCGTGCGCGTCGGTGAGGCCGGGGAGGATCGTCGCGCCGCTGACGTCGACGACGCGCGCCTTCGGATGCTTTTTGCGGACGAGCGACGCCTCGTCGACCTGGCGCACCATTCCGTCGCCGACGTAGATCGCGTAATTCGCTCGCGGGCTCTGGCTGTCGCCGGCGACGACGATGCCGCCGGTGAAGATGATTTCGTTCGTCACGGGTGGTGTCCTGTGCGGCAGAAGGCGCGTCGCGCCGCAACCGAGCGCGAGCAACGATATCGCGGCGAGGCAACGGATGAGCTTCATCGCGACATCGTACATTGTTGAAATTCAGGTTGTGGCGCGGACGTTTCCATCTCGCCCGTGAGACGCATTCTTTTCATCGCTCCGCTGCTCATCGCCTCCGTCCTCCACGCCGACGACCGCCGCTTCAGCGCCGCCGATGTACCGGGCGCGGGCATTCACAAAGGCGGCAAGGTCGTCATCACGAACAACAGTCACTCGATCACCGCATATCGCTTCTTCGGCAACATCCGCGAGGCGCTGGTGACGTTGAAATCGGCGCGCGTGCTGGCGTATCAGCCGTACGGCTCCGCGGTTTTCGACTCGAACGCGGACGCGCCGGTCCTGTTCAAAGAAGCGGCGCAGACTCACGGCATCGATCCGCGGCTGCTCGTGGCGATCGCGCATCGCGAATCGGCGATGAATCCGAACGCCACGTCGCGCGCCGGCGCCTGCGGCCTCATGCAGCTCATGCCCGCCACCGCCCGCTTCCTCGGCATCGCGAACATCTTCGATCCGCACGAGAACGTCTTCGGCGCGGCGCGCTATCTCCGCACGCTGCTCGACACCTTCCACGGCGATCTCGACCTCACGCTCGCCGCGTACAACGCCGGGCCGGGAGCGGTGCTGCGCTACAAGGGCGTGCCGCCGTATCCGGAGACGCAGGCGTATGTGAAGTACGTCCGCGCGCGGTACGAGATGACGCTGAAGTAATCAGGTCTCGCCCCACTTCAACTTCGTGCGCAGCACGTCAAAGTAACTCTTGTCCGGCGACTGCACCATCATCACGCGATGGTGCGACTTGCGCACGCAGACGCGGTCGTCGTCGTTGATGGGGAAGCCTTCCTGGCCGTCGAGCGTGAGGTAGATCTCCTGCGACTGGCTGCGGCTTTCGATGCTCAGCTCCACGTCGAGGTCGTCGGGAAGGACGATCGGCCGGTTGGTCAGCATGTGCGGGCAGATCGGCGTGATGACCACCGCTTCCATCGTCGGATAGATGATCGGCCCGCCGGCGGAGAGGTTGTAGGCGGTCGACCCGGTCGGCGTCGAGACGACGAGCCCGTCGGCGCGGAAGGTGGTCACGAAGAGTCCCGCGACGTTCAGTTTGATCTCGATGATGCGCGCCAGCGCGCTCTTGTTGATCGCCGCGTCGTTCAACACGCGGAACGAGCGGTCGTCGCGGCCCGGGCCGTTCACCGTGACGTCGAACGTCACGCGCGGCTGCTGCACGAAGTCCTCGGCCAGCACGCGCTCCAGGACTTCGGGGAACTCTTCGACGCGGATCTCGGTCAGGAAGCCGAGCGTCCCCATGTTCACGCCGAGGATCGGGACGTTCTCCGGCGCGTGGCGGGCGATGGCCAGCAGCGTGCCGTCGCCGCCGAACGTGACGAGGAGGTCGACATGCTGACCGATGTTCGATTTGGTGAAGCACGGCTTCAGGTCGCCGAGCGCGCCGGCGGTCTTCTCGTCGAAGCAGATCTTCAGGCCGCGCTTGCGCAGATCGCTCGCCACCTGCGCCGCATACGCCAGCGCCTCGGGGGACGAATGTTTCGCGGATATGCCGATCGCGCGCACGGAGACTCAGTCTAACCCGTGATACCGGGCAGGGCCCGCTGAACGTCGTTCGGCTCGATGACGATCCGCTCGCCCGCCCGCTCCGGGGCCACGAACAGGATCGGATGGAGGACTTTCTCCAGGATCGCCCGCAGCGCCCGCGCGCCGAGCCTCTGCCGCAGCGCGGCGTTGGCGATCTCCAGCAGCGCGTCGTGCGAGAAGTCGAGCTGGATCTGATCGAGCGCGCAGAGCCGCTGGTACTCCGGAATCATCGCCTCGCGCGGCTGCGTCAGGATCGAGACGAGGTCGTCCGCTGACAGTTCGTCGAGCTGCACGCGCACCGGCAGCCGGCCGAGGAGCTCGGGAAGGAAGCCGTACTTCACAAGGTCGTCAGTCGACGGCTCGTGCGGTTCTGCGTGCCCTTCCTTGAAGAAGCCGATCGCTTTGCCGTCCGGCTCTTCGCCCAGGTCGGTGAACGAGCCGGCGCAGATGAAGAGGACGTTCGAGATGTCGATCTCGACGTAGTCGTACTTGTTCCAGTGCGCCGTGACGTTGATCGGGACGAAGATCTTCTCGCCCTCCAGGATCTTCAGCAGCGCCTGCTGCACCCCTTCGCCGCCGATGTCGCGCGCGCCGGCGCCCGTGCGGGCTCCGCCCGAACGCCGCGCGATCTTGTCGATCTCGTCGATGAAGACGATGCCGTTCTCCGCCGAGCTGACGTTCTGGTTCGTGGCGTAGAGCAGCCGTCCGATGGCCACCTCGACGTCCTCGCCGTAGTAGCCGGCCTCGGTGAACGCCGTCGCGTCGTTGTAAGCGAACGGCACATCGAGGATCTTCGCCAGCGTGCGCGCGAGGTACGTCTTTCCCGCGCCGGTCGGGCCCATCATCAGGATGTTCGATTTGCGGATCGAGACTTCGCCGCCGAACTTCAGGTATTCGATCCGCTTGAGGTGGTTGTACGCGGCGATGGCCAGCACTTCCTTGGCGTGCTTCTGGCCGATGACGTACTGGTCGAGTTGTTCGAAGATGCGGCGCGGTGTGACGTGGAGGAAGCGATAGATCTCACGCTTTTCCTTCATCGGGCGCCTGCAAACGAGTATAGCAGCCGGAAGTTGGGGAAGTTGGGGTCGTATCTGGACAATCAACTTAACAACCCCCCCACGCCTCCGTTAAGTTGATTTTCCAGATGCGACCCCAACTTCCCCAACTTCGGCCCAGATCTCGGTGCGGTGACTCTCCGTCAACGCGATCGAGCCGACGATGAACGTCATCAGCGCAACGCCGATCGACCAGTAGAGTCCCGAGTAGATGTTCCCCGTCTTCGCCACGAGCAGGCCGGCGATGAGCGGGAGGGTGCCGCCGAACCAGCCGTTGCCGAGGTGGTAGGGCAGGGAGAATGAGGTGTAGCGGATGCGCGCGGGGAACGCTTCGATCAGGAACGCGGCGATCGGGCCGTAGACCATCGTCACGTAGATCACCTGGATGAAGACGAGGAACACGAGCATCGGGATGTTCGGATGCGCGGCGTCGCCGCAGGCCTTCATCGCGTGGTAGATCGGGATGTAGGTGAGGGCCGCGATGAGGTTGCCCGCCATCATGATTTTCAGCCGTCCGATGCGATCGGAGAGCGCGCCGAAGACGACGAAGAACGGCATGGCCAGCAGCAGCGCGATGGCCACGACGATGCTCGCCGTGGCGAGGTCGATCTTCAGCACCGTCTGCAGAAACGAGAGCGCGTAGAACTGTCCCGTGTACCAGACGACGCCCTGGCCGGCCGTCGCGCCGAAGAGGACGAGCAGCACGATTTTGATGTTCGCCCAGTTGCCGAAGCTCTCCCGCAGCGGCGCGAGCGACGACTTCCCCTGGGACTTGATCGACGCGAACAGCGGCGACTCCTGCAACTTCGAGCGGATGTAGAACGAGATCGCCACGAGGATGAGCGAGGCGAGGAACGGAAGGCGCCAGCCCCAGGCCTTGAAGTCGGCGTCCGGCATCGCCTTCTTCACCGCCAGGACCACGCCGAGCGAGACGAAGAGGCCGAGGGTGGCGGTGATCTGGATGAAGCTCGTGTAGTAGCCGCGCTTGTTGTCGGGGACATGCTCCGCGACGTAGACCGCGGCGCCGCCGTACTCGCCGCCGAGGGCGAGACCCTGCAGCAGGCGGAGCACGAGGAGGATCGTCGGCGCGAGCAGGCCGATCTGCGCGTACGTCGGCAGCACGCCGATGAGGAACGTCGACAATCCCATGATCGTCAGCGTGACGAGGAACGCGTACTTGCGTCCGACGAGGTCGCCGATCCTGCCGAAGACGATCGCGCCGAACGGGCGGACGACGAAGCCGGTGGCGAACAGAGCCCAGGTCTTGATCAGCGCCCAGTTCGGATCGCCTTTCGGGAACATCAGCTCCGACATCACGACGGCCAGGCTGCCGAAGATGTAGAAGTCGTACCACTCGATCATCGTGCCGAGGCCGGAAGCGAAGATGATGCGGCGGATCGGGAACTCGGACTTCATCGTTTCATTTCCTCCCACTTGCGCAGTGTCTCTTCGACCACCGGCTTCAACGTGTTCCAGCTTTGACGCGTGTCGGGTGACGGCGGAGCATCGGCTTCATCGATCGCTCGCAGCAGTTTCTGCAGCGCCTGATCGAGGAATCGCAGCGACGTCGTCGATGACGGCGGCAGCCACCATGCGGCCGGCGGAGCGTTGTCCGCCAGTGCCGCGGCGTTCGGATGCTTCTTCACCACGTCGCTCGCTTCGGCGCGCGCGGCGGCGACCCGTCCGTGCAGTTCTTCCACCTCGCGGGCGAACGCGAACTGCGCGGCGAAGTCGTACGCCGCGATGCGCGGATCGGCGACGACGGTGAGCGTCTCGGTCAAACGCTTGCCGTCGACCGTCAGCGCGATCTTGTAGTTCTGCGGCGGCGCCCAGACGCCGTTGGTGTACGCGTCCTTCGCGCCGCGCGCCGGATAGTGGACCGGCCAGACGAAGCGATGCATGCCCGGAGCCGTCGCCAGCGTCGACGGCGTGGCGAACCATTCCGGCGCGACCATCAGCTTCGCCGGATTCGCAACCGGCGGCGCGTCGCTGCTGCTGTAGCGGCGGACGAGCGCGTCGTGCTCATCGAAAATCTCCAGCGTCACGGTTTTTGCCGGCGCGTCGAGCACGTAGTCGATGAACGCGCCGTTCGGCGGATTCGACGCCAGCGCCTCGTCCTTCGGCATCGGCGTGCCGGTGAATCCCGCGCCACGGAAGCGGACCGCCGTCGCCGGCTTGAACAGGAATGGGGCCGACGGAACGTCCTGCCGCAACGGCGTCACGTCATCGAGGATCCAGAACGCCCGGCCGTGTGTGCCGATCACGACGTCGTTGCCGTGCACGTCGATGTCGCGCACCGACGTGACCGGAAGATTGAGCTGCAGCGACTGCCAGTGCTCGCCGTCATCGAACGACACCGACACGCCGCGCTCGGTTCCGGCGTAGAGCAGTCCCTTGCGCACCGGATCCTCGCGCACGACGTTGACCGTGATCGGCAGTCCGTTGGCGATCAGCTGCCAGCTCTTGCCGCCGTCGCGCGTGCGATAGACGCACGGTTTGAAGTCGTCGAGGCGATGCCGGTCGACCGCGGCGTACGCGGTTTCGGCGTCGAAATGCGACGCCTCGATGACCCCCACCTTCGACCACGGCGTGAGCGCGGGCGGCGTGACGTTCGTCCAGTGCGCCCCTTCGTCGCGCGTCCGCCAGATCCGGCCGTCGTCCGTGCCGGCCCAGAGATCGTGATCGGCGAGACGCGACGGCGCGATCGCGTAGATCACGCCGAAGCGCGTCCCCGTTCCCGGCCGCAACGCGGCGGTCGCGGCATCGAGGTTTGGCGGGATGCCCGGATCTTCGCGCGTGAGGTCGGGACTGATGACCGTCCAATGTTCGCCGCCGTCCTCCGTGCGGAAGAGGCGCTGATTGGAGAAGTAGAGGACGCGCGGATCGCGCGGGGAGAAGACGAGCGGCAATGTCCAGGTGCGGCGATCGACGTTCGGGTACGCGATGGTCGGATCGATCTCGCGCGTCTGGCGCGTGCGGAGGTCGAGCTTGTCGACGCGTCCGCCGAAGATCACCTCGGGGTCCTTCGGATCGGGGGCGATGTTGTCGCTCTCGCCGCCGGCGGTGACCTCGCGGAACTCCATCATGGTGACGCCGTCGATCGTGCTCGTGCGGCTCGGCACGCCGGCGGCGCCGGAGTCCTGCTGCGCGCCGTAGACGAAGTACGGAAAACGGTTGTCGGTGCTGACGTGGTAGAACTGGCCGGTCGGCTGGTTGTACCAGCTGGACCATGTCTCGCCGCCGTTGGTCGAGACGACGGTCCCCTGATCGACGCCAAGGATGCGGTGTTGCGGATTCTGCGGATCGATCCAGAGCGCGTGGTAGTCGTCGCCCCCCGGCGCGCCTTTCACCGGCGCCCATGTCTTGCCGGCGTCGGCGGAGCGGTAGAGATTGACGTTGCAGGAGTAGACGACGTCGGCGTTCTTCGGCTCCACGGTGATGCCGCCGAAGTACCAGCCGCGGCTCCAGACGCGGTCGTCGGCGCCGGCGCGCGCGAACGTCGCTCCCGCGTCATCCGACCGATACATCCCGCCCTCGGTGGCATCGACGATGGCGTACACGCGCTTTGGATTCGACGGCGCGACCGCGACGCCGATGCGTCCCGGATTTTTCGGCAGTCCGTTCGCGAGCGCGGTCCAGTGGTCGCCGCCGTCGGTCGATTTGAAGAGTCCCGAGCCGGGGCCGTTCGACGGCGGATAGACCGACCACGGCGTGCGCCGCGTGGCCCACAACGCGGTGTAGATCACGCGCGGATTGCCCGGCTCGAACGCCAGGTCGATGGCGCCGGTGTTTTCGTCACCGAGGAGCTTCGTCCAGGTCTTGCCGCCATCCTTCGAACGGAACACGCCACGCTCCGCGTTCGCCGCGTAGGGATGTCCGAGGGCGGCGACGTAGACGAGATCGGGATTCGCCGGATCGATGATGATCCGGCCGATCTGCTGCGAGTCGGTCAGGCCGATCTGCGACCACGACTTCCCGCCGTCGATCGACTTGTACATTCCGTTTCCCTGCGAGATGTCGGAGCGCATGTCGGCTTCGCCGCTCCCGACGTAGACCACTTTCGGATTGGACTCCGACACGGCGATCGCGCCGATCGATCCTATCGGCTGGGAGTCGAAAATCGGCTGCCAGGTGCGGCCGGCGTCGTTCGTTTCCCACACGCCGCCGTTCACGCTGCCGAAGAAAAAATGCTCAGGCTGGCCGGGCACGCCGCTCACGGCGAGGACGCGTCCGCCCCGAAACGGGCCGATCATCCGCCAGTGGAGGTCGCTTGGTTGGGAAATTGACACAGCGAAAAACGCTGCAAGTAGGGTAGAAATCACCACTTCGTCACCTCACCCGGCATACCAGAAAAGATCGGAGCATTTAATCAGAGTTATGAAACGAAATTACGCACTCCTGCTCGTACTGTGTCTGATCGTTTCCCTGACAGCACAGGCGGCCACGAAGACGGCGGCGAAGAAGAGCACCGCCGCGAATCCGTTTTACAAGGCCAGCACTCTTCCTTTCCACGCTCCTCCGTTCGACAAGATCAAGGAGAGTCACTTCAAGCCTGCGCTCGAGCAGGGGATGAAGGAGAACCTCGCGGAGGTCGAGAAGATCGCGAACAGCAGGCAGCCTGCGACGTTCGCGAACACGATCGAGGCGATGGAGCGCTCCGGCGCGCTGCTCACGCGCGCGGCGAAGGTCTTCTTCGCCCTCACCGGCTCGAACACCAGCGACGGCATCCAGAAGATCGAAGCGGAAGAGGCGCCGAAGCTGACGGCGCACAACGACGCGATCTTCCTCAACCCGAAGTTGTTCGCGCGCGTGAAGTCGATCTACGACACGCGCGACAGCCTCGACGCGGAGCAGAAGTTCCTGGTCGAGCGCTACTACCGCAACTTCATCCGCGCCGGGGCGCAGCTATCCGAAGCCGACAAGGTCAAGCTGCGGGCCCTGAACAAAGAGGAGTCGACGCTCAGCACCGACTTCCGCAAGAAGGTCCTCGGCGACACCGACGCGTCCGCCATCGTGATCGACGACAAGTCGCAGCTCGCCGGCCTCAGTGACAGCGACATCGCCGCGGCGGCCGAGCGGGCGAAAGATCGCAAGATGCCGGGCAAGTGGGTGCTGACGCTGCAGAACACCACGCAGCAGCCGGCGCTCGTCTATCTGCACAACCGCGCCGTGCGCGAGCGTCTCTTCAAGGCGTCGTCGATGCGCGGCAACCATGGCGGTCCGAACGACACCACGGCGCTCATCTCCCGCCTCTCCCAGCTCCGCGCCGACAAGGCGAAGCTCCTCGGCTATCCGAACTGGGACACCTACGTCCTCGACGATCAGATGGCGAAGACGCCCGAGAACGCGCTCAAGTTGCTGAACGATCTCGTCCCCGCCTCCACGGGCAAGGCGCGCGAGGAGATCGCGCGCATGCAGAAGGAGATCGACGCCGAGAACGGCGGCTTCAAGCTCGCCGCCTGGGACTGGCAGTACTACGCGGAGAAGGTCCGCAAGGCCGACTACGCGATCGACGAGGCGGAAGTGAAGCAGTACTTCGAGCTCGATCACGTGCTGCAGGACGGCGTCTTCTTCGCCGCCAAGCAGCTGTACGGCATCACGTTCAAGGAGCGCCACGACATCCCGGTCTACCAGAAGGACGTCCGCGTCTTCGAGGTGTTCGACGCCGAAGGCAAGTCGATGGCGCTCTACTACGGCGACTACTTCTCGCGCCCGAACAAGAGCGGCGGCGCGTGGATGGATTCGTTCGTCGACCAGAGCGGTCTGATGGGAACGAAGCCGGTCGTCTTCAACGTCACCAACTTCACGAAGCCGGCGCCCGGCCAGCCGGCGCTCCTCAGCTTCGATGACGTCACCACGATCTTCCACGAGTTCGGCCATGCGCTGCACGGCATGTTCTCGAACGTGAAGTACCCGACGGTGGCGGGGACGAACGTGCCGCGCGACTTCGTCGAGTTCCCGTCGCAGTTCAACGAGCACTGGTCGCTCGAGCCGACGGTCTTCGCCAACTACGCGAAGCACTACAAGACCGGCACGCTGATGCCGCAGGCGCTGGTCGACAAGATCCGCCGGGCGCGCACGTTCAATCAGGGCTACGCCACGACCGAGTACCTGGCGGCCGCGCTGCTCGACCTCGCGTGGCACGCGCAGGAGCCGGGAACGGGGCTGCGCGACGCGAACACGTTCGAGCCCGAGGCGCTGGAGCGCTTCAGGATCGCCATGGCGGAACTTCCGCCGCGCTATCACTCGACCTACTTCTCGCACATCTGGGGCGGCGGCTATTCGGCCGGCTACTACGCCTACATGTGGAGCGAGTTGATCGACGACGACGCCTACTACTGGTTCAAGGAAAACGGCGGCATGACCCGCGCGAACGGCCAGCGCTTCCGCGACATGATCCTCTCGCGCGGCGGGAGCATGGACGTGGCGACGCTGTACCGCAACTTCCGCGGCCGCGACCCGATCGTCGAGCCGCTGCTCATCGAGCGGGGATTGAAGCCGCCGACGGAGCCGGGCGAGCCGAAATAATCAGTTCGTCACGATTGCGAAGTAACGCGAGGCGCCGAAAAACGGCGCCTCGTTTTGTTTGCGGCTGAAGATCACGATGCCGTAGCCGTCGCGTCGCGTCGCCAGTGCGGCCGTGCCGTCGCCGAGGGCGCCGAGCGGGTCGACGCGCGTGAAGGCAGGGTCGACATGAAACGCGGTCATCTGCCCCTGCGCGTGATTGACCACCACCATGAAGCCGTCCTCGCCGTTGCCGATCACCATGTGCGAGGTGCTGAGCTGTTCGCCCTGCAGGAACGGCGTGATGAGGTGGTAGAGCTTGAAGATGGTCTCGCCGGGGGTGGGAGGCGGTTCGATCGAGTCAAAGATTCCGATCTTCACGCCGCGCAACTGCGGGTCGACACCATGCCGTGTGATGCGAGTCTCGACAGCACGGAGGTCACCGTATTCTCCGAATTCGAGCCAGCGAACGATGTCGGAGTCGCCATCGCGTACAAGGGACATCTCGCGGACGTCCGGGGCGCCGACGGCGATCGGGTCGCGCAGGGCGAGATCTCCGTTGGTGAGGCGGGCGATGCGGACGGGGTGTGTCGTCGGGACGAGCAGCTCGCCGGCGACGTTCACGATCTCTCCCGTCTCCGTGGTGAGGTCCGCCGGCGCCGGCTCGATGTCGGTCAGCGTGCCGCTCCGATCGAAGCGAAAGGTGTGCAGCATGTGGCGCGGAAGGGGCGGAGGCATCATGACCTTCTGGAACGCGCTCTCACACCGGGCGGTGGCGAGATAGCCGTCGTCGATCGTCACCATCGATCGGACCACGGCCTCTCCCTGACAGGCGGCGACCTTCGTCGGACCAATGACGTTCTCTCCATCGATCACCGTCGTGCGGACTGTCGATTGGAAGGCGCTGAGGATCACGACGCGCGCTCCGGCTGATGCGACGGCCGCGCTGCCCGCCTTGCCGATCGGGATCGGCGCATGCGCGCTGCCGTCGTCCGCCACGCGAATTGCGCTCGTACCGGAGTCGTTGGTGCTCAGCACCACCATGTAACCGCCCCTGATGGGAGCGGCTGCGAACATGAATTGCTCGAGCTCGAGCGTCGCGAGCGGCTTGAAGTCGCGAGACAGGACCGTGAGCTGGAGCCGCCCGCCGTTGCTGCGCCAGACGAAGCTGACCAGAAGAAACGTCTCGCCGTTTGAATAGAGGCGCGGGGAAAACCCGGCCGCCACGATCCGCGGCTTTTCGACGCCGTCCTTAGTGATCCTGACCAGCGCGATGCTGGAATGCTGATAGTCCTCGTAGCCGCCTCGCCGCATCGCAACGACAAATGACGTCCCGTCACTGGCCACCGACGGCTCTCTGTAAAACACATCCGGCTCCGACGGGATGATGCGGATCGGCGCTTCGGGAAGACGCCTGCCGTCGCGCTTGAACCGCGCCGCGTAGACGGCGTTCTCATTCCGCCTGTCGTTCCACACCACCAGCATCTGATCGCCGAGGGCGGCCACGGCAGGCGCGTTGATCACCGTGTCCAGCGCCACCAGCGGCACGTCGCTGAGCGGCTCCTCGCCGGCCGCGGCGGCCATCGTCCCTGCGATCAGCAAGAACGCGAGCAGCGGCTGGAGAAACGCAAAATTTCTTGACATCGGCCAATCCTCGATTTCGGACGTAACTAGCTACGGGTCAATCAGATGCCTGTTTTAGCCACCTCGGCCAGCGGCTTGAAATCTATAGCCGGCGAAAGGAGGTGGTGCTGAAGAGAGCAGACGGGAAAAAGGATTCGAAGAAAGCATTCATGTGGAGAAGCCAAACAACTTAGTCAACCCATCAACCAATCAGACAACACAAAACGAAAAAGGAGAACTAAGACCTATGCGGAAATCCCCCATCATCATCGCCATCGTCATCCTCGTCACGCTCTGCACCTCGGCATTCGCCCAGACGCAGGGCAGCACTGCGGCGCCGTCGGGCGTCGTCAACATCAACACCGCCGACGCCTCGCAGCTCGCCTATCTGCCGTACGTCGGAGCCAAAGCGGCCGAGCGCATCATCGAGTACCGCAAGGCGCACGGCTCCTTCGCCAGGACCACGGACCTGATGGAAGTGAAAGGCTTCGGCGAGAAGAGCTTCGAGCGCCTCCGCTCCTACGTGACCGTCGACGGCAAGACCACGCTGTCGGAGAAGGTCCACGGCGCGCGCAAGCCGCGCAGTAGCAAGAAGAGCAAGCCCGCCACCACGGCGTCCAAGTAACGCCATCCCTCCAACTCTCCCTCCGATCCATCCCACCAACCACGGCGGCCGCGCGAAGTGTGTTCGCGCGGCCGCCCCTCGCACGCAAACAGGAGAAGAACTGTGTCTCGAAAAGACCATGGCTACAGCCTCGCCGACATTCTCGTCGTCCTGGCCATCATCGGGATGATCGCCGGCGTCGCGGTCCCGCAATTCAACGCGATGCGGCGGCGCACCGCGGTCCGTGCCTCCGCGGCCGAGATCCGCTCGATCTTTCACGACGCCCGGATGCGCGCCATCACCAGCGGTACGAACTTCGGCATCCGCTTCACGAAGTACGGAAAGGAGTGGCGCTATACCGAGTACTACGACGGAGACGGCGACGGCGTCCGCACCGAAGACATCAACTCCGGCGTCGATCGCCCCCTCTTTACGCCGCGTCCCGTGCTGGTCACCGATCACGGCGCGGCGACGATCGGCGTGCTGTCGAAGACCATCCCCGATCCCGACGGCGCCAAGCTGACCGCGACGTCATCGGCCGTCCAGTTCGGACGCTCGTCGATCTGCTCGTTCTCGCCGTCCGGCGAGTGCACTCCCGGCACGATCTACCTCACCGACGGCCTCGGCGGCATCTACGCGGTCCGCGTCTACGGCGCCACCGCCAAGATCCGCACGCTCCGCTTCAACGAGAGGCGGCGGAAGTGGGAGGAGCGATGAAGCTCGCGTTAGCCGCCGCGCTTCGTGATGATCTCCCGCGCCTCGTACGTCTGGATCACCGACAGCGTGCTGCGGCGGATGAACTCCTCGCTGAAGGCGTCGATCAGCACGCGGCCGTCCATGTCCCGTCCGACCGGCAGGCCGGCGGAGAAGAGCACGGTCGGCACGACGTCGACGGCGTAGGCGGAGGCCGGATTCTCCTTGTGTGCGACGTCGGGACCGGTGATGACGACGAATCCGTCGTCGGCGCCGGGATCGTCGGAGGCGATGAGGTCGCGGATGAGCGACCAGGCCGAAGCGGCCGACACCGGCGGCACCGGACCGGACGGCGAGACGACGACGAGCAGGTGATCGGGGAACTCGCCCGCCAGCTGCCCGACGATGTGGTCGAGCTGCTCGGCGTAGGCGCGGGCGATCTCTCCCCGCGCCGCGCTCTTCGGCGGAAGCTCGTTCGTGCCGATGTGCAGCGCGCGCTGTGCGTCGGCGAATCCCTCGAGGGCGACGACGTCGAGCTCGTAGCGATGCGAGGCGATGGCTTCACGCGCGGCGGCCGCGACCTGCAGATCGCGACGAAGCGCGCCGAGGACCGCGCCGCGCGCGCGGCCGCTGCCGTTGAAGCGCGGCGCGATCGCGGCGAGCTCCGGCGGATCGCCCGCCGGGAGCGTGGTCACGGTCGACGGCCAGCCGACGACCGACGAATGAAACGACAGGCGCTCGAACATTTTCCAGACCGGCAGCGCGTCGCCGGACGGAAGGGCGGCGGAGATCCGCTGCACCGGCGGGATCAGGCCCCACACGCGGAATCCGACGCCGTTCGGCAGCAGCAGAAAGCGATCGTCGGGACCGTTGAGCGGCGTGCGGTACGAGAAGCGTCCCGTGACGCCGTGCCGGTACGGCAGCTTGCCGGTGGCAAGCGAGGCGGAGAGCGATTTCGGGCTGGTCGTCGGGAACGGCTCGAGGCGGGTGAAGTAGGCCCGGTCGCGCGCCTGCTCGAAGAACGGCAGTCCGCCCTCGCCCTCCATCGTCACGATCCAGTCGTACGGCAGATTGCGAATGGCGACGAGGATGACCGGGCGCTGTCCGGCCACCTCGCCGATGTTCGCCACGACCGCCGTCCGTTTTTCGGTGCGGTAGCTGTCGCGCCGTTGGTAGAGGAAGAACGACGAGACGGCGATGACCACGAAGCCGCCGAGGAAGATCAGCCGCGAAGTGCGGCGGTCGGCGTTGCGCTCCATGATCCAGAGCACGAGAAGGATGAACGCCGTGAGGGTGATGAGGTTCGTCGCCTTGTTGAGGATGCGCACCGCGCCGATCGGCAGGTAGATGCGCACCGGCACCAGGTGCGTCCAGTAGATGAAGGAGGAGATGAACGCGGCCAGGACGACGAAGCCGAAGCCGTGCGCGCGGTAGTGCGCCGATTCCGGCTTGCCGAAGATCCGGACGCGCAGCATGCGCAGGCCCCAGAGGATCGAGCCGAAGAGAAAGCCGCAGATCAGGCCGTAGATGATCGTGACCGTGGCCAGGCGTCCCGGCGTGATGTCGACCTGGGGGTTGAGAAAGTAGAGGAGGTGGGCCATGTACAGGCCGAAGATCGCCCCGGCGAGAACGCGCTTGAGGTAGGCCCAGCGGAACGGCATCGGCCCGGGAGTGTATCGCGATGATCACGCCCTCCCGCCTTCGCCGGCTCCGCGGCATCGACGGTGTCTTCACCCTCTTCCACGAGCTCGGATATCCGATCGTCGCTCCGATTCAGATCGACGCCGAGGAGTGGCGGCGGGCGGGGATCCTGCTGAACTGGAACGGGACGTCGACGCTGCACCTCGCGGCGCGCACGCGGCGGTTCGACCTCTTCGTCCTGCAGTCCGAGGCTGGCGAGGAATCGATCGCCTCATTCCTGCGCAGTTATCGTGAATACAATGTGCTCACAAAATCAGTACTGATTAAAAGCGCTGATGAAAAGATCGCTATTTATGATCTCGACGGGCGGACGCTGCGGCGGCTGGACGTCGACCTGGCGCAACCGTCGGTCCACTCGCTCGACCGGCTGAATCTTCTCGCGCATGGCGAGAACCTGCCGCGGATCTTCGATCTGGCGCTGGACCGGGAAGCGATCACGAGGCGGTTCTTCGAGCGATTTCGCGATGCGGTGCGGGATGTGAGCGCCGCGCTCGATCCGTCGGAATCGAAAGAAGCGAGGGACGCCGAGGCGCTGCTCATCATGTCGCGGCTCCTGTTTCTTTCGTTCATCCAGGTGAAGGGATGGCTGAACGAGGAGCGGCGGTTCCTCTTCGATCGCATCGACAGCAAGCTCCTTGCGACGCTCTTCTTCGGTTGCCTCAACACGCCGGTGGCGAAGCGCGACGCGGCGGCGCGGAAGCTCGGCAGGATTCCGTACCTCAACGGCGGTCTGTTCGAGCCGTCGGCGTACGAAACGCGTCACGCGTTGCAGCTGCCGGACGAACTGCTGCAACGCGTGATCGTCGATGTCTTCGAGCGCTTCGACTTCTCCGTCGACGAGGGCGACGCCGCCGGTACGCACGTCGATCCGGAGATGCTCGGCCGCGTCTTCGAGTCGCTGATGGCGAACGACGAGCGCACCGCCAGCGGCAGCTTCTACACGCCGCGCGAGATCGTCGACGCGCTCACCTCGCGCGGCATCGCCGAATGGGTCGGCAGCACGCGCGACCCGAAGGCCGCGCTGCGGAAGCTCGAGACCATCACGGTGCTCGATCCCGCCTGCGGCTCCGGCGCGTTTCTGCTTTCCGCGCTGCACACGATCGAGCGATTGACGCGCGAGCTCGCCGAGCGGGCGGAGGAGGAGGTGCCGCGCGATCTCCGCCGGCGCATCGTCGAGCGCTCGCTCTTCGGCGTCGATCTGAAGCCCGAGGCGGTGCGTCTCTGCGAGCTCCGGCTCTGGCTGGCGATCGTGTCGAGCTCCACGGCGTCGATCGGCGAGGTCGAGCCGCTGCCGAATCTCGACCGCAACATCCTGCAGGGCGATTCGCTCCTCAGCCCGACCGACTTCCTCGGCGACAGCCGCGCCGACATCTATCGCGACTGGCGCTACTCCATCGTGGCCCAGGCCGATCTGCTCGCGCGCTACCGCACGGCGTCGCAGGACGAGCGGCCGGCGCTCGCGCGCATCGTGCGCGAGAACGACCGGCATCTCGCCAGCGAGCTGCTGGCGAAGGCGATCGACGCCGACGAGCGCGAGATGCAACGGCTGGCGGCGCCCGATCCCGATCTTTTCGGCCGGCGTGTGACTCCCCACGGCGAGCGATGCCGCGAGCTGCAGGAGCGGATCGCCTCGACGCGCCGCACGCTCGAGCGGGTGGAGGAGGGAGAGCTCGGCTTCTTCTCGTTCGACGTTCACTTCGCGCACGTGCTGGCGGCGGGCGGGTTCGCCGTCGTCGCCGGAAATCCGCCCTGGGTGCGCAACAGCCGCATCGATCCGAATGCGAAGCGGATGTTCGGCGACCGTTACGCGCTCTTCCGACGCAGTGGAGGTGCGGCGTTTCATCAACCCGATCTCTCCGTCGCGTTCTACGAGCGGGCGATGTCGCTCGCCGCGCGTGACGGCGTCGTGGCGATGCTGATGCCGGCCAAGATCGTCAACGCCGGTTACGCCGCGCCGCTGCGGCGCTACGTCTGGGAGCGCGCCTCGATCGTGGCCATCGACGACTGGAGCGACGGCCGCTGGTTCGACGCCGACACCTTCCCGCTCGGGCTCACCGTCCGTCCGCTGCGCGCGCCGAACGGCGTGGCCATTACGTCGTGCGGCGAGTCGTTCTCCATGCCGCAGCGCGAGCTGCCGGTGGCCGAGGCGGGCTCGGAGTGGGCGCTCGTTCCGCCCGATGCGGCGGCGATCCTCAAGCGGCTGCGCACGAAGTTCGCGCCGTTCGCGGAGGTCGTCGGGCGGACGCCGATCATGGGAGTGAAGACCGGTGCCAACGGCACGTTCTTTCTCGACGTCGAACGGATCGCGCGCGGGAAGCTGATCACGAGCGACGGCGTCGAGGTGCCGCTGTCGGCGGTCGCGCGCTGCGTGCGTGGACGCGACGTGCGGCGCTGGTCGGCCAGCGATTCGGTCTGGATGCTCTGGCCTCCGGCGGAGGGATGGAAGACGACGCCGCGCTGGCTCGAGCAGCTGGCGAAGGCGCGCGGCGTCGATGCCAGCGCGTTCCGGCTCGCCTACGTGCGGCCGGAGCACGCCGGCATCAAGGTGGTGTGGAAAGACCTCGCCCGCGGCATGTCGGCGGCGGTGCTGCCGGACGTCGTGAACGTCGACGGCCGGGCCATTCCGCTGATCCCGAATCAGACGCTCTACTCGATCGACACGTCGTCGCTGAGCGAGGCGTACGCCATCGCCGCGTTGCTCAATTCGACCATCGCGGACGCGCTGCTGCTCTGTATTGCCGAGCGGGCCAAAGACGCCCACTTCCGCTACTTCGGCCGAACCGTCGCGCGCATTCCGCTGCCGCGCGTCGAGCACGACAGCGAGGCCTGGTCGCGACTCGTGCGGGCCGCGCGGCGCGCGCATCACGAGGTCGACGACGTCGTGGCGGAGCTGTACGGCGTGACGGCGCCGGAGCTCGACGTGCTGCGGAGATTCGTCGATCGCCGCCTGGAGCGCGATGCTTGCTGAGCATCAGCAGGAAGCCGTGGCGCGCGCGAGAGAGATCCTCGCCCGCCGCGGCGGCGTGATCCTGGCGGACGATGTCGGCCTCGGCAAATCGTTCGTCGCCGCCGCCATCGCCGCGGAATTCCGGCACGTGCAGCTCATCGCGCCGGCGTCGCTCGTCGCGCAGTGGCGCGAGACATTGATGATGTTCGACGTCGAGGCGGAGATCGTCACCCACGACACGATCAAGCCGACAACCGCCGACCTCGTGATCGTCGACGAGGCGCACGCCTTCCGCAATCCGGCCACGCGCCGCTACGACGCGCTGGCGCGGAGCACGATCGCGGCGAAGCTGATGCTCGTCACCGCCACGCCGGTCTGCAACTCGGCGCGCGATCTCGAGGCGCTGATCGGACTCATCGCCCGCGACGACCTGCTGATGGATTGCGGCGTGCCGTCGATCGATCTCGCCTTCGCCACCCGAGACATCGAACGCGTGGTGCACGAGCTGGTGATCCGCCGCGATCGGAGTGTCCTGCCGCCGGCCCTCGCGTTCGGCGCGCTGGAGCGGCGCGTCGTGCGACACGATGTGCCGGAGCTGCCCGGCATCGACGCGCTGCAATTTCCGCTGGTCGACGGCGCGCCGCTGATCCGCCGGTTCCTGCGCCGCCGCCTCGAATCGAGCGAAGCCGCGCTGCGCGAATCGATCCGCCGTCAGCGCCGCTTCTACGAGCGCGTGCTGGAGAGCGGTCGCGCGCTGTCCAAGCGCGACTATCGGCGCGCGTTCGGCGCCGAGGAGGACGAGGAGATCTTCCAGCAGATCCTGTTCTGGGATTTGTGGGCGCCGCCGGTAGATGTGGACACCCAGATGATTCGCGACGAAATGCGGCGGCTCGATGAGCTGAGCATTCCGCCGTCGAACAAGCGCGATCAGCTGGTCAACATCCTGACGACTGAGCCGACGCTCATCTTCACCCAGTTCGCCGCTACCGCCCGCGACCTCGGCCGTTTCCTGAAGTGCGGCGTCGGCCGCGCGGCGCTGCACGCCTTTCGCAGCGGACGGACGAACGTGATCGTCACGACCGACTGCGCCGGCGAAGGCCTCAACCTGCAGCGCGCCGGCGTCGTCATCCACTACGACATCCCCTGGAATCCGGTGAAGCTCGACCAGCGCAACGGCCGCGCGCACCGCATCGGCCAGACGCGCGACAAGGTCAAGGCGATCTACTTCCTCCCCGAGGACCGCGGAATCATGGACGTGATCGCGAGAAAGAACCGCATCCGCCGCGCGACGCTCAAAACCACTGCAAACAGCCAACTGTCAACGGTCACCCTGAGGCCGCGAGTCGCAAAAAGTGCGGCGGTGGTGAAACTGATCGAAGCAGGCCTCGACATCCCCGAATGGCTCGAGCGCCGGCACTGCGCCGGACTGGAGCGCGTTCTACGTGGCAACCGCGAAATATAATCGCCGCCGTGGACCTCCTCATCGTCGACGACGAGGCATCTCTTCGCGACTTTCTCACCATCGTTTTTGAAGAAGAAGGGTGGCGCGTCGAATCGGCCGCCTCGCTCGGCGAAGCGCGCGCCGCGGTGCAGAAGAAGGAGCCCGACGTCGTCCTCTGCGACCTCATGCTCCCCGACGGCTCGGGCATCGACTACCTGCGCGACGTGAAGGCGCAGAACCCGTCCATCGCCTTCATCATGATCACCGCCTACACCTCGACGAAGTCGGCGGTCGAGGCGTTGAAGGCGGGCGCCGTCGATTACATCGCCAAGCCGTTCGACGTCGAAGAGCTGAAGATCATCGTCCACAAGGCCTCGGAGCGGAAAGAGCTGGAGGACGAGAACCTCCACCTCCGCACCGCGCTCGAGGAGCGCTTCACCTTCTCCAACATCATCGGCAAGAGCCCGAAGATGCAGGAGATCTTCTCCATCGTCCAGCGGATCGCGAAGACGACGTCGACCGTGCTGATCTCCGGCGAGTCGGGCACCGGCAAGGAGCTGATCGCGCGCGCCATCCACTACAACTCCGGCCGCCGCGGAAAGTTCGTCTCCATCAACTGCGGCGCGTTGCCGGAGACGCTGCTGGAATCGGAGCTCTTCGGCCACGAGCGCGGCGCGTTCACCGGCGCCATTCGCGAGAAGCGCGGACTCTTTCACGAAGCCGACCGCGGCACGATCTTCCTCGACGAGATCGGCGAGACGTCGACGGCGATGCAGATCAAGCTGCTGCGGGTGCTGCAGGACCGCGTCGTGCGGCGCGTCGGATCGACGGTCGAATCACCGGTCGACGTGCGCGTGATCGCCGCCACCAATCGCGATCTCTCGGACTCCATTCAGAAGGGGACGTTCCGCGAGGACCTCTTCTACCGCATCAACGTCATCCCCATCACGCTGCCGCCGCTCCGTCAGCGGCGCGAGGACATCCCGGTGCTGGTAGAGCACTTCATCGCCAAGTTCTGCGATCACATCGCCATCCCGCACAAGAAGATCTCCGCCGACGCCATGCGGGCGGTCGAGAAGTACCACTGGCCGGGCAACGTGCGCGAGCTGGAGAACGTGGTGGAGCGGATGATCGCGCTGGAGACGAGCGAGGTCCTGACCACGAAGTCGCTTCCCGAGCAGGTGCTCCTCGGCGGCACGATTCCGGACGTCACGTTCGATCTGCCGCCCGAGGGGATCTCGCTGCAGGACCATCTGGAGGCGATCGGGAAGATCTTCATGCTCAAGGCGCTCGACCGCTGCGGCGGCGTGCAGACGCAGGCGGCGGAGCTGCTGCGGATGTCGTTCCGTTCGTTCCGTTACTACGCGAAGAAATACGATCTCATCCCGCGGGACAGCAGACAGGAGGACGTCGTTGAAGCGGAATAGCTCGCTGATGACGGTGATGTTGGCGCTCTTCCTTTTGTGTGCGTTCAAGTGCGAGCCCAATCGCGCTCCGGCGGCGGCCGCGCCGGACGACAACGCGCCGCGCGTGATCTTCAAGGACGGCTTTCCGGTGAAGGTCGAGATCGCCGCCGACGACGAGAATCGGACGCAGGGCCTCATGTACCGCGATCATCTGGCCGACGACCGCGGCATGATCTTCGTCTTCCCCGAGGTCGGCGAGTACTCGTTCTGGATGAAGAACACGATCATCCCGCTCGACATGATCTGGATCGACGAGGCGAGGAAGGTCGTGCACGTCACGCATGACGTTCCGCCGTGTCAGGCCGATCCGTGCCCGAGTTATCCGCCGAACGCGAAGGCGAAGTACGTGCTCGAAGTCGCGGCCGGGGTCGCGGCGAAGCATCACGTGGCGGACGGCGATCTGTTGAAATTCGAACGGTTGGACAACGTGACGGCGCGTTGACATGGACACCCGACTCGAGCGGCAGGCGCAGCCGGCTGAAACGCAGAACCTGCGCAGCGTCTTCGTGCTGCTGTTCGTCGAGGTCGCGTTCTTCCTGCTCGAGCATGAGGATCCGCGCAAGTTCGCCGTCCTCTTCTCCTTCGACCGCGGCTCCGTCGCGGCGGGACAACTGTGGCGGCTCTTCTCGTTCCAGTTCTCGCAGGGCGGGCAGGGCGTCACGTTTTTTCCGCGGCCGCTGGCGTTGTTTTTCACGCTGCTCCTGATCGCGCTGCTCGGATCGGCGATCGAAGAGGAGATCGGCACCTGGAACTTTCTCGCGCTGTTCGTCCTGTCCAGTCTCGGCACGTCGGCGGTCGCGGCATGGCTGAACATCGGCGTCCTCGGCTCGCTGTTCGCGCCGTTCACGCTGCTGTATGTCTACGCGTCACTTCGGCCGCGGCAGCGGATGTACGTGCTGCTGTCGTATCTCTCGCTCGCCTGGCTGCTGATCGGCGTCATGCGCGGCACGCGTGCGAACGCGGCAACGCTCGGCGGCGTGTTCGCGTCGTATGCCTGGTTCGCGATCGCGCGCTTCATTCACGAGCGTCGTGAGCCGGTCCCGACGCGACCGCCCGACGCGCGGGCGATGCGCAATGGTGTGCGGTTCGCCGCGATCCGGAAGGTGCTCGCGGCGGGGGCGGCTGCCGATATCGATCGGCTGATCGCGCAATGCGACGGCGAGCGCGTCGAGGGCGTGAACGTCTGTCCGCCGGGCGACTACAAGCCGGAGCACAACGACGGCTACTGCATTCGCTGCGAGGGATTCGCCGAATGCTCGGCGCGCTACCTGCGGCTCAATCGCCCGACGGCGTAGGCGCGTTTCCGCCGCCGCCCGTTCCACCGCCACCACCGCCCCCGCGACGACGACGGCGGAAGCGGCGGCGCTTCCCCTCGCCGCCACCGGTGCCGGTGGGACGTGGCTCGCCGCCGCCACCCGGCGGAGGCGCGGGGCGCTCCTGCGGACGCGGAGCGGGCGTCGAACGCGGTTGCTGTTGTTGCTGCTGCTGTTGCGGCTGCGCCGGTTTTTCACCACCGCCGCCGCCACCGCGGCGACGACGCCTGCGATTGCGACCGGGACCGCGCTCGCCCTGCGGCTGCTGCTGTTGTTGCGGCTGCGCCTGTTTCTGCTGTTGTTGCTGTTGTTGCGGACGTTGCGGGCGTTCACCGCGCGGCGGACGTTGATCGCGTCCTCCCCGTTCGCGCGGCGGGCGCTGTCCGGGCGGACGGCGCTCTTCCTCGCGACGTTTCTTCCCCGTCCGCTGCTCGAATTCCTGCATCTTTCGCTGCATGAACTTGCGCGATTGTGATTCCTGCTTCGCGCGGAGCTCGTCGTGTCCGCAGTAGGGACAGCGCTTCCAACCTTCGGGATAGGTCTTCTTGCAGGCGGAGCAGATTACGCTTTTGGGCAGCGGCATCGAAATCGGCGCGCATTGTACACTTCCGGGCCGATGCCGACCGACGACCGCCGCCGCGCGACGCTGCTCACGCTCATCGAGCTGGCGCAGGGAAACAGCCCGAATGATTGCTGGGACGATCAACGCGCGGAGGAGCTGCTGCGGAGCCAGTCGACCGCCGAGGAATTGCGCGAATTGGGGATGAGCGAGCAGATGATCGCGCGCATCTTCCCGGAGAAGCGATGACCTTCACCGTCCGCGTCGAGGCGCGTTTCGAAGCCGCGCACTTTCTGCGCGAGTACCGCGGCATCTCCGAGCCGTTGCATGGGCATTCGTACAAAGTCGAGGCCGAGCTCATCGCCCGCGGAGGCGGCGTCGACGAGGACGCCATCGCCGTCGATTTCGTCAGCGCGAAGCGGAAGCTCGAGACGCTGGCGAAGAAACTCGACTACGGCTGCATCAACGACGTCCCGCCGTTCGATCGGATCAACCCATCCGCGGAGAACATCGCCGAGTGGTTCGCGCGCGAGCTGCAGACCGCGGTCGACGACGAGAACGCGGTCGTCAAAGCGGTGACGATCTGGGAGGGCCCGGTCAATTCCGTTCGTTATGAACAAACTCTCTAATCACACGGCGCTCAAGGAGTGGGCGAATGTCATCGAGGCCCTCGGGCGCGGCGAGCAGATCATCCTCATCCGCAAAGGCGGCATCGCCGATCCGCACTTCGGCGTGGAAGCCGATCGCTTCTACCTCTATCCGACGTTCTTTCATCAGGCCGAAGCGGTCGAGCCGCGCGACGTCACGATCACGCACTGGTGCGAGGTGGCGAAGACGTGGCGCGTGAGCGAGCAGGAGACGCTGTACCGGCTCGAGCCCGAGGTGGTGATGCCGCGCGAGACGCTCGACGCGCGTTACCGCTTCCGGCCCGATCAGGCGCTGTACGTCATCGCCGTGCGGGCGTTCGCGCTGGCGACACCGGTGACCATCGCGCAGAAGCCGGAGTACCTCGGATGCCGCAGCTGGGTGAGCGTCGATGATGAGATCGACGTCGAGGGATCGACGCCGGCGCTCGGCGAAGACGCGCTTATGCAGCGGATTGGCGCGATCGACGCGCTAATTGCCTAGCCTTCCGCAGCCACTTCGCGTCGCGGCGCTTCTGGTACGCCGGCATCGTCGCGCGGCGGGCCAGGATCGACTCCACGATCTCCCGGGCCTCGGTGCTTCGTCCCTGGTCGATGTAGAACTCGGCGGCCGCGGTGAGCGACTCCGGCGCGGTCGACGTCGCGACCAGCTTGTCGAAGAGCACCGTCGCTTCGCTCGTCTGCCCCGTCCGCGCGGATGCCTGGGCCAGCAGGCACATGGCGCGCGAGTAGCCGTGCTTCGGATCGATGCTGACGACGTGCCGGAGGTCGCGCATCGCGGCCGCGTAGTCACCGAGCTCGAACTCCGCCACGCCGCGGAAATAGAACGTATGGATCGAATCGGTGCGCTGCGCGAGGGCGTGATCGAATGCCTCGCGCGCCTCGGCGTACTTCCTCTCCTCCAGCAGCAGCTCGCCGAGCTCCTCGTAATTGCCCGCCGACGGGTTGTCGCGCACCAGCGCCCGCAGCATGGCGATGCGACGCCGGCGCGACGGCGCCTTGAACGAATGGCGGATGCCGGAGAAGTCACCCTCGACGACGAAATAGGCGAGCGATCCGATCGGCCCGCCGATGATGATGATCCAGAGCCAGAACGTGTCCGGCCGCCGGCGAGCCCAGTGGATGATCGCCGCGATCTGCAGAATGAAGCCGTAGCCGAAAAAGAATCGCACGTAGTTTGCGTAACATTACGACGTGGAGCTCGTCGCCGTCATCTTCATGATCGTCGTGGGCTGCGGCGTGGCCATCGGCGTGATGGTGGCCATCGGGGTGGCGACGAAGGAGTACGAGAACGGCGGACGCGAGGCGCAGCTGCACGGGCGCGCCGATCGCGAACGGATCGCCGGCTCGATCCTCTTCCAGATTCTCCTCGCCGGCGGAACGCCGCCCGATATCGCGCTGCGCGAGATCCGGCGGAAGGCGGGGATCGGCTCGCCGGTGACGGGCGGCGTCGACGTCGCGAACTGGGGCGAGGCCTACGCCCGGGTGGCGACGCGCGCCGAGCGCGAGCTGCTGCTGGAGATCGCGGTGCAGCTCATCGCGGCGAACGGGACGCCGGTGCCGCTGCGGCAGTACGCGGCGCTCCTCGATCTCAGCTTCGGCCTCGGATTTCAGACCGACGCGCTGGCGAAACTACGCGTGCAGTACGGTTTCGAGTACGTCGACCACGCCAGGGACGCCCGTCCGCCGGAAGCCGATCGCGGCGCCGGGCGGATGACGCTGTTCGCCCATGACGAGCGGGCGCCGGGGGAATTGCTCCGTGTTCTGGGAATCGAGGAGCCATCGGCGTCGCGGCAGGCGATCATCTCCGCCTACCGAAAGCTGGTGGCGCAGCACCATCCCGACCGCTATCATGACCAGCCCGCCGACGCCCAGGCGGGGGCAGCCGCCCGTTTCATCGAGATCACGAGGGCCTACGAAGCGCTGCTGACGATCTATCGCGAATAGGGGCTTGCAAATCGCACCGGATCGGTGCTATCTTCGCCTTGGGAATTCGGGCTGTTCACTGTTTGTTCACCGACGACTCGCCAGCGTTTCCCTCCAGCAGACCGTAGTCTTTCATGTGAGATCAACCCCAGACGAGGACGGACGTGTCCGGTGCCGGTGACGCATCGGACGTCGTAGTGTCCTCAGCCGCAAGTGCTGAAACGCGGTGCGGGTCGATCAGGTAACTAGCTCCACAACAACGGCTTGGGCCGTGCTGCGGAGCGGGGCGGTAACTATCCCGCCCGATGCCGCATCTAATCAGCGTTGCGGCACGGAGTATGAAGTTTTCGTAGATCAACGGGAGAGACCATGAAGAGTGCCGAGGCTCAAGTGCACGAACAGGGGTGGGACTTCGAGAAGGCAGCCATGCCTTACGTCGACTCGCTCTACAACACCGCCTATCGCATGACGCGGAACTCGGAAGACGCCGAGGACCTCGTGCAGGAGACGTATCTCAAGGCGTACAAGTACTACGACAAGTTCGAAGAGGGTACGAACTTCAAGGCGTGGCTCTTCAAGATCATGAAGAACACGTTCATCAACAACTACCGGAAGAAGAAGCTCACCCCTCACAAGATCGACTTCTCGGAGATCGAAGAGTCGTACGAGCGCGTCATCCAGAAGAACGCCCCCGACCTGATCAAGGATCCGGAGAGCGAGATCTTCCAGGACATGATGGATGAGGACGTCAAGCGCGCCCTTGACTCGCTCCCCCACGACTACAAGATGGTCGTCCTGCTGGCCGACATCGAAGGCTTCTCCTACAAAGAGATCGCCGAGATCCTCGACTGCCCGGTCGGCACCGTGATGTCGCGTCTCTACCGCGGCCGCAAGATGCTCGAGCGGACGCTCCTCGAGTACGCGCGCAAGTACGGCTACATCCGCACCGGCGAGGAGCCGGCCAAGATGCGCTCCCGCAAGGACGAGGCGAAGCCGCGCAAGAAGAAGGAAGACGGCGAGGAGAGCGAGATCACCGAGCCGGAAGAGAACGAGGAAGAAGTTCTCTTCGCCGACGACGAAGATTTCGGCGACTTCGAGATCGCGGAAGAGGAAGAAGAAGAGGAAGAGCCGATCGTCGGACTCGAGTAGAACCACCCCATCGAATCCAACCCAGACCGCCGGTTTTCCGGCGGTCTTTTTTTTGGCTGCTCGATTGCAGAATCGAAAAGCGGAAATGTGGGTCCGTTACAAGTCGTTCACACTCGATGAATGAGTCGTCACCCCAGACTCCAGGAAGGAAAGCAGTGATGCTTTGTGACGATGTCAAACGCACGGTTTACTTTTTCCTCGACGGTTCTCTCGCCGAGACAAGGCAGCGCGATTTCAAGACGCACCTCGGTCTCTGTCCCGAGTGCGACATGCGTACGAAGGTGCATGGCCGCATCCGCCGCTTCGTGCTGTCCCACCTCGCCCCGCAGCCTGCCCCCGAACGACTGAAGATGCGATTGGCGCGCTCGCTCCGCGCGTTCCGCGACGAGTGGTCGCGCGAGCTGACGTGACGCTGATTCTCGTCTCCACGAATCCGAACAAAGGTATCGAAGCGGAACGTATCCTCGGCATGCCGCTGCTGCGCGTGTCGTTGCCGCTGCCTGAGATCCAGGCGGCGTCGGTCGAGGAGATCAGCCGCTACAAGCTCGAAGCGGCTCGCACCAAGGGATACGCCAAGCTGATCGTCGAGGACGTCTCGCTCGGATTCGACGAGCTCGGCAACTTCCCCGGACCGTACGTGAAGTGGCTGCTCGAGGCGGCCGGCGGAAAGGGGCTGGCGGCGATGGCGTACGCCCTGAACAATCGCTCGGCGCTCGCGCAGTGCTGCGTGGCGTACTGGGATGGGAGCGAAGGGAAGCTGTTCACCGGCCAGTGCCGCGGCGAGGTGCTCGTCCAGCCGCGCGGCGAACAGAGCTTCGGCTGGGACGCCTGGTTCAAGCCGGAAGGTTCGGACAAGACGTTCGCCGAGATGCCGGCCGCGGAAAAGGATACGATCTCCCATCGGGGCGACGCGTATCGCAAACTCGCCCGGTATCTCGGACAGTCTTGAGCGGAAAAGCGGACAGCGTCCGCTGGCCGGCTCATCTGATTACGTCAAATAACTCGTTAAAGCTCAGTAGTTTCCGATCCGGCACGGCTGAGAGGGCAACTGGCAGCGCCCTTGAAACGTATCTCCACGTGCCGGAGATGCCGGCAAGGCAGTGGAAAGGAAGCTCGCATGTGGGTCTTTGACGGAGAAGAGTGGACCGATGAGGGCGGAGAACGGAAGCCCGAAACGACTCCGCGTTTGCCGCAGGACGAGTTCGTGCCCGAGCTTCAGGTGATCGAGATCATACAGATCCCACCCGTGAAGCCGCGTTATGTGCCGCCGTTCCCGCTTCCGTAAACTCAACCCGACCCCGACGACAGAGCCGCGCGGAAACGCGCGGCTTTTTTATTTTCCGCAGTGGCGGCCGAGGAAGTTGCGCACGATCGGTTCGATCTGATCGCCCGCCACGGAGAAGATCCGGTCGGCGTGGTAGTTCCCCGGGATGTCGATGATCTGCAGCTCTTTCGGCTCGTTCGCTTCCTCGAACAACGCGGTCGAATGCTTGTGCCCGATCAGCCAGTCGTTCTTCACGTGGACGAAGCAGAGCGGCGCGTGCACCTCTTTGACGTCGTCGAGCGCGCGGAGCTTCGGGCTTCGCTTGAGGTGCCAGTCGAACCGCGGCCGGTGAAGCGCCTGGGACCAGGCGATGTGGCGATGGATCGTGAAGGGGTTGATGCGCGGCATGATCATGGCGAAATCGGCGACCGGGGAGATCAGCGCGATCGCGGAAGTGGGGAAGTGGTGGCGCGCCGCAGTGGTGATGGCGATCGCCCCGCCGTACGAGAGACCGACCAGCGCGATCGACTCCGTGTCGGTCGTCGCCCGCACGTCCTCGATGACCGCCGCGACGTCGTGATGCTCGTTCAGATTGAAGCCGTAGGTGCCTTCACTATCGCCGTGACCGCGGAGATCCAGAACGGCCGTCCGATACCCCTCGGCCTGCAGCCAGAGGGCGAGATGGGTCATCGAAGGATGGCGGCGGTATCGCCAGAATCCGGGGACGACGATGACCGCCGCGCGGGAGGGAGCTTCATACAAATCGTAGTGGATGCGGGTGCCGTCGAAGGAGCTGACGGTGCGGGAGACCGCGTCGGATGGGGGCGCCTCGCGGTCGGGCGCACTTGACAATGGCATACGCATGTCTACTATATACCGCCCGGTGAGACGGGCTGATCCGCTCACCACCCCAATACAACCAACGAGTACCTGAACAGGTTACGAACTCCATCTGCAAAGTGAGGTGATTCCGGCACCCGGACAGGCCTCGAACCGGTCCAAGTAATCCAATCGAATGCCAAGATCAGGCCGCACACCGGTCTGAAAACATTAAGGAGAATCAACGAAATGAAGAAGTCCCTTACGCTTACCCTCATCGCCCTCTTCGCCGTCGCCATGCTCGCCGTCAGCTGCAAGAAGGAAGAGCCGGCCACGGATACGGCTGCCACCGATACGGCTGTCAGCGCGACCACCGAGACGTCCACCACGGTCGTCGACACGGCCGCCACCGGCACCACCGGCACGATGACCGACACGGGCGCGATGGCCGCCACGGGCGCCACGGGTATGACCGGCATGACCGGCTCCACCGGTATGACCGGCGTGACCGGCCCGACCGGCAAGTAACCCTATCCCATCGAGTGTTTCGACGCCCCGCTTCGGCGGGGCGTTTTTGTTTTCTGGCATCCGTGTTGCTGAGCCTACTCCGGGGTCGTGTCCTTCCATCGGACGCCCCCGCCCCCGAAAAATCCAACGGTTTTTTTCCCGGTCGGGAAGACATCCAACGGCAAGGAGGTGAGGGCAGGCAATCCAGAGGCGACCACGACTCAGCATCAAATCGACTTCACCGAAAACAACTCATCAAGAGGAGACATGATGAAGAAATCTATTCTGGTCCTTCTGACCATTGCGGCTCTCGTGCTGTTGCCCACTGCGTGCAAGAAGGAAGAGCCCGCCGCCGACACCGCCGGCACCGACACGTCGATGACCACCTCGGCCACGGATACCGGCGCCACGACCACGGTCTCGACCGACACCGGCACCAGCACGATGTCGACGACCGACACCGGCGCAACCGGCATGACCGGGATGACGGGTATGACCGGCATGACGGGCACGAGCTCCACGTCCAGCACCACGAGCACGACGTCGACGACCAGCACGCACTAACCGCTCAGTCGTATTCGCAACCGCGGCGGGCGCTGTACGGCCCGCCGCATTTTTTATGCGCGCGATCGAGCCGCGAGATCGGCGCGCAGCGCGTCGTACACGCGGCGGACTTCACGCTTCGCCTGCTCGACGTCGCCGCTGTTGTCGATCACGTAGTCCGCCGCGGCGAGGCGCTCGGCACGCGGCAGCTGGTGGCGGATCCGGCGCTCCACTTCTTCGCGCGCCATTCCCCGCGCGACGCCGCGCGCGACCTGCGTCGCGGGATCGACGTCGACGACGATGATCCTGTCGTAGCGCTGCTTCCCGCCGGCTTCGAGCAGCAGCGTCGCTTCGACGACGTAGATCGCGTCTTCTCCGCCGCGGCGGCGCTCCTCCTCGGCCGCGATGCGCGCTTCTTCCTCCATCACCAGCGGATGGATGAGCGCATTGAGCTTCTGCGCCGCGGCGGCGTCGGTGAACGCGACGTTCGCGAGCTTCTGCCGGTCGACCTCTCCATCGGGACGGAGGATCTCGCCTCCGTACGTCGCCACCAGCGCGCGATGCCCCGCGTTGCCGGGGCGGTAGAGCTCAGCGACCAGCGCGTCGGCGTCGAGCACGATGCAGCCGAGATCGCCGAACATCCGGGCGATCGTCGACTTGCCGCTGGCGATGCCGCCGGTCAGTCCGGCCTTCAGGATCACGCGCCTCTCCGCGACGCGGCCGCGGTCACTGTGTTTTTCATCAGCATGGCGATCGTCATCGGACCGACTCCGCCCGGAACCGGCGTGATCCAGGCTGCGATCTCCCGCGCCGTCGCGAAGTCGACGTCGCCGAGAAGCACGCTGCCGTTCTTCGCCAGGAGGCGCGATTTGTCGGCGTCGTGCGCGATGCGATCGGCGAACGGCGACTCGACGCGATTCATGCCGACGTCGATGACCACCGCTCCGGGTTTGATCATGTCGCCGCGGACCATGATCGACCGTCCCACCGCCGCGACGAGGATGTCCGCCTGACGGGTGATCGCACCGAGGTCGCGTGAGCGCGAGTGGCAGATGGTGACCGTCGCATGCCGTTGCAGGAGCATGGCGGCCATCGGTTTGCCGACGATGTCGCTGCGGCCGAGGACGACGGCGTGCGCGCCTTCGATGGTGACGCCGGTCGACTCGATCAGCCGGATGCATCCCGCCGGCGTGCAGGGCGCGAGGGTGGGGCGGCCGAGGTGAAGGAGGCCGACGTTGACGGGATGAAAGCCGTCGACGTCCTTCGCCGGATCGATCGCGTCGATGACTTTTCTTGCCCCGATCTGCTTCGGAAGCGGAAGCTGGACGAGGATGCCGTCGACCGAGTCGTCTCCGTTCAGCCGCGCGATCTCCGCCAGGAGCTCGGCTTCGGTCATCGATTCCGGAAAGATCAGCTCGTCGCCGCGCAGGCCGAGCTCGCGGGCCTTGCGGGCCTTGTTGCGGACATAAATCTCCGAGGCGGGATCGTTTCCCACCCGGACGGCGACGAGGCCGGGACTGAAGCCGAGACGGGTGATTTCGTCGCGTACCTCGGCCTCGACCGTGGCGGCAACCGCTTTCCCGTCGATGAGTTGCGCAGGCATCGGCGTCGGCTTCTATCACGAAGCGCACGGTTTGGGAATGAAGCGATTGACACGCTCTGTTCGGCAGTGTTACCGTTTCACCCCTTTCCCACGGGGAAGGTGTGTAGTTGTAGTCGTCTTTGAAGATTCCGTGGCCCCGGGCAGTTCTACCTGGCGCGGAGTTATTCCGAAGATGTCATCAAGCGAGCGATTCAGGGAGAGTCATGCGTACGTATTTTCCGAAGAAGGGTGACATCGAGCCGCGCTGGTTCGTGATCGACGCCGAAGGACAGGTCCTGGGACGTCTGTCGACCACCATTGCCAACATCATTTCCGGGAAGGCGAAGCCGACGTACACGCCGTTCCTCGATACCGGCGATCACGTGATCGTGATCAACGCCGAAAAGGTGAAGCTGACGGGCAAGAAGGAGACGGACAAGATCTACCGCCGTCACTCCCTCTATCCGGGCGGCCTGACTTCGACCGAGGCCCGCTTCATCCGCGCCGAGAAGCCGGAGCAGATGATCGAGGAAGCGGTGTGGGGCATGCTGCCGAAAAATCGTATCGGCCGGAAGATGCTCAAAAAACTGAAGGTTTACCGCGGAACTGCGCACCCTCATCAGGCGCAGCAGCCCGAAGCGCTGAAGCTGGCGTAGTCGATCAGGAGGACGGTCTTGGCATTGGTTGAGTACTACGGAACTGGAAGACGAAAGACGTCGACGGCTCGCGTGCACATTCGCCCGGGCAGCGGCGCGATCACGGTCAACAGGCGCAGCCTCGATGACTACTTCGCCAACGAAGTGCTGAAGATGATCATCAAGCAGCCGCTGTCGCTGACGGAGACGAACGACAAGTTCGACATCGTGGTGACGGTGGACGGCGGCGGCGCGAGCGGCCAGGCCGGAGCGATCCGCCACGGCATCTCCCGCGCCCTGCAGGTTTACAACACCGAGCTTCGCAAGCGGCTGAAAAAGGCCGGCCTTCTCACGCGCGATCCGCGCATGAAGGAGCGCAAGAAGTACGGACAGAAGGGCGCCCGCGCCCGGTTCCAGTTCTCCAAGCGCTAGTCCCGATGCCCGGTTTTCTCTAAGCGTCGCAATTGGAAGGACAGAGGCGAAAGCTTCTGTCCTTCTTGTTTTTCGTTCTCGATTTCAAATCTCGATTTTCAATTTTGCAAGGAGGGTTCACTTGGCAGTCTCTATCACGATGAAAGAGCTTTTGGAGGCTGGCGTCCACTTCGGTCATCAGACCAAGCGCTGGAACCCGAAGATGAAGAAGTACATCTTCGGCAAGCGCAACGGGATCTACATCATTGACCTGCAGAAGACGCTGAAGCTCTTTAAAGAAGCTTCCGCTTTTATCTCGGATCTCGCCTCGGGCGGGAAGCGCATCCTGTTCGTCGGCACCAAGCGCCAGGCCCAGGACGCCATTCTCGAAGAGGCCAATCGCTGCGGCATGTTCTACGTGAACAACCGCTGGCTCGGCGGCACCCTGACCAATTTCACCACGGTCCGCAAATCGATCGAGCGCCTCAAGGAAATCGAGGCCGTTCTCGGCGACTCCGACAAGGAGATGTCGAAGAAGGAGCGCGCCGCTCTCGATCGCGAGCGTGAAAAGCTGCAGAAGAACCTCATCGGCATCCGCGAGATGGACGGCCTGCCCGACGCACTCTTCGTCATCGACCCGAAGAAGGAATACATCGCGGTCAAAGAGGCGAAGAAGCTCGACATCCCGGTGGTGGCCATCGTCGACACGAACTGCGACCCGGAGGACATCGATTACGTCATCCCGGGCAACGACGACGCCATCCGCGCCATCCGTCTGTTCACGCAGAAGATCGCCGACGCGGTGCTCGAGGGGTACAACCTCGCCGAAGAGCGGTACATCGGTACCGAAGACAAGGGCGAGGCTCCTCCCGAGGCAGCGATGGTTCCGGCGGAGACGGCGGCACCTGAAGCGATGACGACCGCTCCGGCGGTCTAACATCGCCCGCGGCGATCGGATCCGACCCCGACTGAAATTTCGAATGCAGAGGACAGGCGCGAAAAGCGCCTGTCCTCTGTCTGTTTTCACAAGGAGCAACCAATGACACAGATGAATCCGGAAGGGACGCCGATCACGGCAGCGATGGTCAAGGCGCTCCGCGACGCGACCGGCGCCGGCATGATGGACGTCAAGTCGGCGCTCACCGAAGCGCAGGGCAATGTGGAAGAGGCGACGAAGATCCTTCGCAAGAAGGGTCTGGCCGCCGCGGGCAAGAAGGCCGGACGCGTGACCGCGGAAGGCACCGTGCAGACGCTCGTCGACGGCAACGTCGGCGTGATGGTGGAAGTGAACTGCGAGACCGATTTCGTCGGCCGCAACGAGAACTTCCGCGCGTTCGCCGCGGACATCGCGAAGGTCATCGCCGGCAGCAAGGCGACGACGGTCGACGAGCTGAACGCCGAGCAGTGGCCGGGCGCGGGTGAGACCGTGGCCCAGAAGACGGCGGAGATGATCGCCTCGATCAAGGAGAACATTACCATCCGCCGCTTCGTCCGTTACGAAGCCGCGCCGGGCGCGACGATCGGAACGTACATTCACGGCGGCGGCAAGATCGGCGTGATCGTCGAGCTGGTCGGCAGCGACGCGAAGGGCGCGGAAGTGGCGCGCGACGTCGCCATGCACGTCGCCGCCGCGGAACCGCGCTTCCTCCGCCGCGAGGACGTGACGCAGAAGGACCTCGACACCGAGCGCGAGATCGCGCGCGACGCCGCTCTCAAGTCGGGCAAGCCGGAGAACATCGTCGAGAAGATGGTCACCGGCAAGATGGAGAAGTTCTACGGCGAGGCGTGCCTCCTCGAGCAGCCGTACATCCGCGACGACAAGGCGACGGTCAGCCAGCACCTTGCCAGGCAGGGCAAGGAGCACGGCTGCGACTACGTCGTGACCCGCTTCGAGCGCTACAAGCTCGGCGAGGGGATCGAGAAGCGCGGCGATGACTTCGTCGCCGAAGTCATGTCGTACTCGAAGTAACGCACGACACCTTTCACGCTGTCGATCGAGGGCCGGCTCTTCAGCCGGCCCTTCGTTTTTTCATCGTGGATTGAAGACCGCGTCTCATCGTCGATAGACGCTCTGAATTAAGGATCACGCCTCGTCTATTGCGGATCACAGGTTCTGTAGGACAACCTCTCCAGGTTGTCCCGGGACAACGTGGAGAGGTTGTCCTACGTGCAGGCCCGCATCCAGGGATCACGACATCTGAATTCGGGATCACCGTTTCTGATCCGAAATAGACGTCCGGTCATTCGAAATAGTGAGCTTGTGATCCTCGCGAGTGAAAGTCTCTTGAAGAGGACAGCGAGGATCGGGCGGGGGAAGCAAATTCGCGCTCGTTCACCATTCCGTAACGAAGAATCCGTTGCGCATCCGGCTGAGCAGGCCTCTAATTGTAGGCAACGACGAGGTGCCTGGTTGAGCAACGCCGGCAGTCCTCGCGTCGGGGAGGATGAAGTCGAAGCCTCTTCCGGGCAGGCGTGACGCGAAAGTGCTTGTGTAAAGGCCATCGCGCTCACGTGGAGTTGAGCTGAGCTCCTCCAGCCTCAAACCAGGCGCCCGGGGACCGCGGCCTCGGGAATTAGCAACGCTCAAACCCCACCCACCCCGCCCTTTTCGGGCTGAAAGGAGAACGCAAATGTCCCCCAATACCAATCTCAATAGCGCTACCGCGGGAACGCAGGAACCCGCGGCCGTGACGCCGGATTCGATCGTCGACCAGCTCCGCGAGGTACGGCAACTGATTCCCGATTACACCCAACTGCCGATTCCCGACGCCAGGGCCATCCGCCGTGTCGCCCATATGAACGCCGATTTCATCGACGCGGCGATCAACGCCATCGGAGCGTCGAACGTCGTGCAGACGGCGGTCGGCTACACGGATGTGGATCTCCGGGCGGAGAACGATCAGGCCGGCCGCTGGACCGCGGTGGAGGATGAACTGCGCGCCATGCTCAAGGGAGTGGTGGCCGCGAATCTGATTCGTCGCCACCGGGTCGGGCTGGCCGCGCTTCAGGCGTACAGCATCAGCCAGCAGCTCACGCGCCAGAAAGTGCACGCCGATCTTCTGCCTCACGTACAGGGGATGAAGCGGCTCGGCAAGTTCGGACGCAAGCGCAAGGCCGCGCAGCCCGCGCCGCAGCCGGAACCCGCACCGCAGCAGTGACCACGATGACTTCGGCCGGACGCGCCCCGGGGCGCGTCCGGCCCTTTCGGAGGCGAAGATGAACGCCGAAAAGATCCTCTCCATGCTGGCGGCCTTGCGAAAGTTGATTCCCCAGGCGCCGCGGGAGCGGACGGAGACGGAGATCGCACGACAAGGCGGGAGCAGTGGGACCGACGCCATCGCGGATTTCGAGTCCGCGGCGGTCGCCGACGCGCTCGAGTCGATGGCCGATAGCCTCGGCGCCGCGATTGACGACGCGCAGACAAACCTTCTGGCCCGGTGCCTCGAGGTCTATTACACCACCGAGGAACTGTCGCGCGATCCTGCGCACGCGGACCTCATTCCCCACGTCGAAGCGATGCGTCGGGCGTACGAGCAGTCGTACGGCAAGCCGATTCCACCCCGCGGTTAGCCGGATCAACGCAGGCTCCAGAACGGCGAGGTCAAGCCGATCTCGCCGAACAGCTGCTCCACCTCGTCGACGGTTCTCCGTCGCCACTCGGGGGCTCGCCGGTCGGCGCCGAACCAGGCGACGGCGAGCCGCCATCCCTGATCCAGCGCCATCATTCCGCCGCGATCCAGCTTCCACGTGCCGCACCAGCGATCGATGTGCTCTTCCGACCGGAAGTAGAGCATCGTCTTTCACGTGAAGACGATGTCGTTCCACCACTCGCGCGCCGGGATGGCGAAGTGCAGCAGGCCGTCGCCTTTTGCGACGCCGTTCTCGACGCGCACGGTCATCGACGTCCCGCAATCGCCGCAGCTGGTGCGGATCTCCGCGTCGCGATGAAGCATGGCCGGGATGCCGAGCGCGTCCCAGATGCAGTTGCCGAAGTACTCGACGCCGCCCGATTCGACGACGAACGGTGTGGCGACCGCGGAGAACGGGGCGGCCATCAGGATCTCGTCGCTGTCGCGCTGCAGCACGAGCACGCGTCCCGCCGCCAGGCGTCGCAGCGATTCGACGATTTCGGCCGCGGGGGCGTCGAGCTCCGCGATGAGCGGCGGTCTCCCGCCGCGCATCGTGACGTCGTAAACGTGGGCCCGGACTTCAGCGTCGTTCATCATTTCGATCGCCGCCGCGGAGGCGGCGGAGTGCCATCGTAGCGCCGCACGATGCTGGTATAAACTCCAGCCTCGATGACGGACGCCCCAGCAACGAGATACGGTCGCATTCTCCTCAAACTTTCCGGCGAAGCGCTCATGGGCGACCGGAGCTACGGCATCGACCCGGCGACCCTGGCGCGCATCGCAGACGAGATCGTCGACGTGCAGCAGCTCGGCGTCGAGATCGCGGTCGTGATCGGCGGCGGCAACATCTTCCGCGGCGTCAGCGGCGCGACGCAGGGCATCGACCGCGTGGCCGGCGATCACATGGGGATGCTGGCCACGGTGATCAACGCCATCGCCCTGCAGGACGCGCTCGAAAAGCGCGGCGCGCATACCCGGGTCACCTCCGCGATCACGATGTCGGAGTTCGCCGAACCGTTCATCCGGCGCCGCGCCATCCGCCATCTGGAGAAGAAGCGCGTCGTCATCTGCGCGGCCGGCACCGGCAACCCGTTCTTCACCACCGACTCCGCCGCCGCCCTCCGCGCCAGCGAATTGAAGTGCGAGATCATCTTCAAGGCGACGAAAGTCGACGGCATCTACACCGCGGATCCGGAGAAGGATCCGAAGGCGACGCGCATCCCGCGCGCCACCTATCAACGCGTTCTCGCCGAACGCCTGGAGGTGATGGACGCCGCCGCCATCGACCTCGCCCGCAACAGCTCGATTCCGATCTACATCTTTTCTCTTCGCGAGAAGGGAAACATCAAACGGGCCCTGCTCGGCGACGACATCGGCTCGATCGTCACTGACTGACCAGAGGTAAGAACATGATCAACGACGTCATCAAGGACGTGCAGCACCGGATGCATGGCGCGATCGAAGCGCTGCACCGCGAGTTCAAGTCGCTCCGCACCGGCCGCGCCAACGCCGCCATGCTCGACACCGTCACCGTCGACTACTACGGCACGCCGACGCCGATCGCGCAGGTGGCGAGCATCAAGGTCCCGGAGGCGTCGCTGATCGTCGCCGAGCCGTGGGACAAATCGATGGTCGGCGCGATCGAGAAAGCGATCCGTAACGCGGACCTCGGATTGAATCCGGCCAACGACGGCAAGATCGTTCGCATCCCGGTCCCGCAGCTCACGGAAGAGCGGCGCAAGGAGCTGGTGAAGAAGGCGCACCACGTGGCCGAAGAGGCGCGTACCGCGATCCGCCAGGTCCGCCGCGACGGCAACGACAAGCTGAAGAAGATGCTCAAGGATCACGAGATCTCCGAGGACGACGAGAAGCGCGGACTCGACGAGATCCAGAAGATGACCGACAAGCACATCGACGAAGTCGGCAACATCCTCAAGCACAAAGAACAGGACATCATGGCCGTGTAGTCAGTGCTGGGTGCTGAGTGCTGAGTGCTATGGTGAGGGACTCAGAAACTCAGCACTGAGGACTCAGGACTCAGCACTCCGTCCGATGTCTATTCTCGTCATCATTCCCGCCGCCGGAACCGGAACGCGTCTCGGCGGCGACGTGCCGAAGCAATACCGTACCTTCGGCGGACGCACGATCCTGCAGCACGTGATCGATCGTTTTCTCGCCGACGCCGAGGTAACGCTGATCGTCGTGCCGGTGTCGGCCGACTGGCTCGGGCGCATGCAGCAGGAGCTCAGCGGCGATCGTGTCGAAGTCGTTGCCGGCGGCGAGACGCGGCAGGAGTCGGTGCGCCGCGGATTGCTGGCGGCGGAAGGGTCGGAGTTCGACGTGGTCGCGGTGCACGACGCCGTGCGGCCGTTCTTCACGGTCGAGTCGTTCCGGGCGGCGGTCGATGCCGCGAGACACGACGGCGCGGCCCTGCCCGCGATTCCGGTGACCGACACGATTCACGGAGTGCACAACGGAACGATCGCCGCGACGCTCGACCGCCGCGATCTCGTCGCCGCGCAGACCCCGCAATGTTTCCGGCCGCAGCTGCTGCGCGAGGTGCTCGAGCGTGCGGCGGAAGAAGGCATCGAAGGAACGGACGAAGCAGGGTTGGCCGCGCGGTACGGATTCACCGTCCGCGTCGTGGCGGGCGATCCCGGAAATTTCAAGATCACGCGACCCGAAGACTTCGAGCTCGCGAAAGCGAGGTTCTCATGATCCGAGTTGGTCAAGGTGTTGACGTTCATGGGTTCGATGATTCGCGCCCTCTGGTCCTCGGCGGCGTGCGCATCAGCGACAACGGCGGCCTGGCCGGGCACTCCGACGCCGACGCCGTGCTGCACGCCATCACCGACGCTCTCCTCGGCGCCGCCGGCGCCGGCGACATCGGGCAGTACTTCCCCTCCGACGATCCGCGCTGGTCGGGCGCCGATTCGGCGATCTTCATCCGCGAGGCGAAGCGGCTCGTCGCCGAGATGGAGTCGGAGATCGCGAACGTCGACATCACGATCATCGCCCAGAAGCCGAAGCTCGCGCCGTTCCGCGACGCGATGCGCGACAACATCGCGAAGTTGCTCGATCTCCCGCCCGGACACGTGAACGTCAAGGCGACGACGACCGATCACCTCGGCTTCCTCGGCCGCGGCGAAGGCATCTGCGCGATGGCCATCGTCGCCATTTCGAAGGACCTCGGCACGTCGCCGATCGAGGGAGCGCTGTAGTGACCGTACGCGTCCGATTCGCGCCGTCGCCCACCGGCCACCTGCACGTCGGTGGCGCGCGGACGGCGATCTTCAACTGGCTCTTCGCCCGCGGTCATGGCGGCAAATTCATCATCCGCGTCGAAGACACCGATCAGGCTCGATCGACGCGCGAATCGGAGACGATGGTCCTCGAGGACCTGCAGTGGCTCGGCCTGAAGTGGGATGAAGGGCCGGACGCCGACGGGCCGCACACGCCGTACCGCCAGTCCGATCGCACCGATCTTTACGGTTCGGTCGCGCAGCAGCTCCTCGCCTCCGGGAAGGCGTATCGCTGTTTCTGCACCGAGGAGTTGCTGGAGGCGAAGCGGAAACAGGCGGACGCCGACGGACGCCCGCCGCACTACGACCTCACCTGCTACCGGCTCTCGGCGCAGGAGATCTCGGCGCGGTTGAACATGTGGACGCCGTTCGCGCTCCGCTTTCACGTGCCTGACGACGGAGACGTCACGATCGACGACCTGATTCGCGGCGAGGTGACGTGGAAGCGTGAGTCGCTCGGCGATTTCATCCTGGTGCGCTCGGACGGCTTGCCGACCTACAACTTCTCCGTCGTGGTCGACGATCACGAGATGGAGATCACGCACGTCATCCGCGCCGAGGAGCACCTGACGAACACGCATCGGCAGGTGTTGATTTATCGCTCGATGGAGTGGAGCGTGCCGCTGTTCGCGCACGTCTCGCTGATCCTGGGGCCCGATCGCAGCAAGCTCTCGAAGCGGCATGGCGCGACGTCGGTGTCGCAGTACGCGGATGACGGATTCCTCTCCGAGGCGATGGTCAACTACCTGACGTTGCTCGGGTGGTCGACGCCCGACGGTCGCGAGGTCTTTACGACCGACTATTCGATCGCGCACTTCGCGCTGGAGCGGGTCAACGCCGCGCCGGCCGTCTTCGATCATCAGAAGCTCGACTGGTTGAACGGGCAGTACATCCACGCCATGAGCGCGGCCGAGCTCCTTCCGCGCGTCCGGCCGTTCTTCGATGCGCCGTGGCTCGAGGAGGGGATCGAGGTCGTGAAGACGAGCGTCACGCGCCTGACGCAATTCGCCGAGGCGCTGCGGTTCGTGCGCGAGTACACGCCGGTGGAGATCGATCGGGCGTTTGCGGAGGCGCTGGCGAACGACCTGAAGACGAACGGCACGCCGGTCGACGAGGTGAGCTACAAAGCGTTCGTCGAACGGGTCAAGACGGCGACCGGCGCGAAGGGGAAGGCGCTCTTCATGCCGCTGCGGCTTGCCCTGACCGGCGTCGATCATGGTCCGGAGCTGGTGCGGATGATCCCGCTGCTGCAGCACGCCAGCGAGTCCGATCCCACCGTTCTCTCGCCGTTGCAACGGGTCGAGCGATGTATCGGCTGATCCGCGATCTCCTCTTCCGCCTCGACGCCGAATCGGCGCACGAGCTCGCGGTGGAGCAGATGACCCGGCTGCAGCAGATCCCGATCGTCCTTCGCGCGATCGCGCGCCTGTGCGACGCGCGGGCAACGCCGGCGACGCTGCTCGGCAAGACCTTTCCCAATCGCATCGGCATCGCCGCGGGGTTCGACAAGAACGCCACGATGATGCCGTTCCTCGCGGCGCTGGGTTTCGGATTCCTCGAAGTCGGAACGGTTACGCTCCATCCGCAGCCGGGCAATCCACGGCCGCGGATGTTCCGCTATCCGGCGCATCAGGCGATCATCAACCGGATGGGATTCAACAACGACGGTGCCGATGCGGTGGCGGAGCGCCTCCGGGCGTGGGATCGCCGCGTGCCGACGTTCGTGAACATCGGGAAGAATCGCGACGTTTCGCTCGACGCCGCGCCAGACGCCTATGCCGCATGCGCCGCGAAGCTCGCGCCGCATGCGGATGCGGTCGTGGTCAACCTCTCGTCGCCCAACACGCCGTCGCTGCGCGAGCTGCAGCGGCCGGAGCACCTGGAGCGGATCCTCGACGCGGTCGGACCGGCGCTGGTGAAGATCGCGCCGGACGTCGATGACGCCATGCTCGGCGAGATCTGCGACGTCTGCGCGCGCCGTTCGCGCGGCATGATCTGCACGAACACGACCGTCGATCGTCCATTCGCAACAACAGAGGCGGGTGGCTTGTCGGGACGTCCGCTGCTGGAGAAATCGACGGACGTGCTTGCGGCGGTGCGTCGTCGCGTGGGACCCGACTTCCCGCTCATCGGCGTCGGCGGTGTCTTCACGCAGGACGACGTGCGGGCGAAACGGCAGGCGGGGGCAGACCTCGTGCAGATCTACACCAGCTTCATCTACGAAGGACCGGCATTGCCGGGGAGGCTCGCCAGGGCGTGATCATCTACGGCGTCAATCCCGTGCTCGAGGCGATCCGTTCGCATGCGGACCGCATCCACTTCATCGCCGTCGCGCGCGAGCAGTCGGCGCGGCATCAGCGGCTGGTCAATGAGGCAAAGCAAGCCGGCGTGTCGATTCGATTCGTCGGCGCCGATCAGGTCGACCGTATGGCGGGACGCGGTGTGCACAACGGCGTGGCGGCTGACATGGCCGAAAGCGGTTATGTCGATTTCGACGACGCCATCGAGACGGCGAAATTCGTCGTCATCCTCGACGGCATCACCGATCCGCAGAACTTCGGCACGATCCTCCGCGTCGCGGACGGCTTCGGCGTCGATCTCGTCGTCACTCCCGAACATGAGAGCGTCGGCCTGACGCCCGCCGCCGTGAAGGCCTCGGCCGGCGCTTCGGAGTGGGTGCCGGTGACACGCGTGACGAATCTCGCCCGGGCCATCGAAGCGCTGCAGAAGAAACAGTTCTGGGTCTACGCCGCCGCGGCCGCCGGCGATCGCCCCGATCAGATCGATTTCCGCGGCAATGTCGCCATCGTCCTCGGCAACGAAGGCAAAGGGGTCCGGCGTAACGTGCTCGATCACTGCGATCGCGTGGTCACGATCCCGATGAGCGGCCACGTCGATTCGTTCAACGTGGCGACGGCGGCGGCTGTGCTGTTCTACGAAGTGCGAAGGCAGCAGTCGCAATGAAGGCGATGAGCGAGATCCAGGCGCTGACGATCACCACGGGATTGCGATATCGCAGGACGACATGGTGCCGTCCGCGGTCGACGACCAGCCCCTGATACCCGACGTTCGCCGGCAGGAGGATTGCGGGCTTTCCGTCGACCGTCGCCGACCAGTACTTGTGCGCCGTGATCGCCATCACGAGAAAGCCGCGTCCTGCCGACTCGACGTCGAGCTCGATGCGGTTCGCTGGTTCGCTTGCGCGCAATACGCGCCCCGGCGCGGGCGGGAACGCGTCCGGCGTGAACGCGACGTCGATCGGCAGCGGATCGTTTGAAGCGATCGTCCGCGCGACCTCTTCGACGTCTCGCGCCGCCACGAGCTGCCGGGCGAAGTAGAACCGGCCGGCGTTGCGGATGCGCGCGAACGCGACCGGGGCGATCTGGTCGAACCGGCGCGGATCGGCAATCACGCCCGGATCCATCGGCCTGAGCGTGCTCACGTGTGTCGCTCCTCCCATCGCCAGGACGAGCGCCATGCGGTCCGGCCGGTGTCGACGAACGAAATCGAGCAGGTTGTCGTACTCGATCGTCGGGAAGAGCTTCGTCTTGTCAGGGTCGTAATCGCCGACCCCTTCGAAGCCCCAGACGTTTTCCGCGTACGGCAGGAGCCCGTTGCGCAGAATCCACGGCCGGAGGCCGATCGGCAGCGACGGTTGCGGCTCCGTGCGGCGCTGCCGGTCGGCGTGACTGTAAATCCGCACCGGCTGCGGCTCTTTCGCCAGCGCCAGCGCCACCGGGGGCGGCGTGTAGTAGTCGGCGGTGATGCGCGGCATCACGCGATCGACGCGCATTCCGACGTCGATGATCACGACCAGCATCACGATCGCGGCGCGGACCGGGGGCGACAACCGTTCGGCCGTAAAGAGAATCGTCACGACGAAGGCGATGGCGAGGCTGGTCAGCATTCCGTCGCGGAAGCGCGCGGCGAGATCGGCGTCGATGGCCGGCAGACGCCAGAACGTGGAGAAGATGCGATCGAAACCGGGAAGGAACGTGAGTGCCGCGAGCGTCGCGGTGAGGGCGGTGACGATCGCCGCAACGATCGCGCAGACGCGCCGGAATGCGCGATCGCGGACCGCCTCTTCGCCGGCGACGGCGGCGAAGACGGCGAAAACGAAGACCGCGCTGACGAAGAACTTCTCCGGATAGCGAATCGACCGCAAGCCGGCGCGATACATCAGCTTGAAGAGCGGACCCGTGGCGGTGAGGTAACTGACGACCGTGACGATCGCGACGAATGCGGCCCCCCGCGTCCGGCGGATGAATCCGGCGATCACCAGGATCATCGCAATGAGCCCGGGATAGATGCTGAGAAAGAACGGCAGCTGTTCCTGCGGATAGAGGCGGTTCACGTCCCAGAAGAACTGCGCGTACTCGCTCGGTGCGCCGAACAGCGTCGGCCAGATCAGCTCGAGCGGCCGCAAAGCCGGCATGACCCAGGTCGTGGCGCCCGCTATGCCGAGCTCGACACCGCGTCCTGAATCGCGTTGATGATCGAGTGCCGGAACGATCTGCGCGGCGCCGATCAGGATGGCCACCGCGATGACGGCCGCGGCCGCCGCTCCGCGCTTCTTGTACAGGCCGTACGCCAGGAGCAGCGCCCCCGCCTGAATGATCATCGACACGTCGGCGGCGAGAAGGAGCAATCCGAGACAGATGGCGGCCAGGGCGTGACGTCGCTGGCGAAAGAAGAGCGCGATCCACGGCAGCCAGGCCGCCGAAAAGAGGAATGGAAAGAACGAGCCGAAGGAGAGCATCAGTCCGCCGAGGGCGAACGCGAATGCCGCCAGCCAGGCGACCCAGCGGCGGCATCCGAGCGAGCGCGACAGCAGGTAAAAGCCGACCGCAGCGACGGGGTAGTGAAGGATGACCTCGACATGGACCATCGTTCGCAGATTGCCGAACGCCAGGAGCCACTGCGGCGGGTAGAACAGCTCGTACACCGGGTTTGCCGCCAGCGGCTGCCCGCCCGAGGCGAAGGGGTTCCAGAACGGAAAGCCGCCGGAGCGGAGGGCGCGGGCGAGAACCGCCCGATACGGGTAGTAGAAACGCTGGATGTCGCGGACGTAAAGGTTGAGTCCGGCGAAGAGGATGTCGGCGAAAAAGAGGGTGACCGTGGCGGCCAGACCGGCGACCGCTGCGACGTCCTTTTTCAGTCCGTTCACGGCGCCGGAGTATAGGAAATTGGAGCCTCGTCGATCGGAATAACATTCCTCTTGCCAACCGTTTGGCTCTCTGCTATAACCCGCAGTCCCTTCGGCGCGCCGTCTAAGCTCGACCCTTGCTTATGCGGTATCAGCTGGTTCCAGCTGGCGGTATCAAGCTGGATGTGTCTTTGACATTTCGAAGTGTGGTGCTGGCATAGCTCAGTTGGTAGAGCAGCTGATTTGTAATCAGCAGGTCGCGGGTTCGAGTCCCGTCGCCAGCTCCAGAAAGTAATCACCCAGGCCGGAGAGTTGGCTGAGCGGTCAAAAGCAGCAGACTGTAAATCTGCCGGGCTTCGCCCTACGGAGGTTCGAATCCTCCACTCTCCACCAGATTTTTGTACGGAACGCGGGAGTAACTCAGTTGGTAGAGTCACAGCCTTCCAAGCTGTTGGTCGCGGGTTCGAACCCCGTCTCCCGCTCCAGAAGTAGAGAACGAGCGCTCGAAGAAGGGTGCAGATGCGAGGCGGAGGGAGGAGCGGCCGCGAGGCGTAGTTAAATCTACGTTGAGCGGGCGCGACGACCGACAACGAAGCAGATGCGCCGTTATTCGAGCGCGATTACGCCCTCGTAGCTCAGGGGTAGAGCACGTCCTTGGTAAGGACGGGGTCACGAGTTCAAATCTCGTCGAGGGCTCCACCGATTCGACAGTCAGTTTAGGAGTCACATCATGGCGCGCGCAGGACGCGAAATCATCACGTTGCAGTGCACCGAGTGCAAACGTCGCAACTACACGACGACGAAAAACCGGAAGACGATGACGGAGAAGCTGGAGCTCAAGAAGTTCTGCCGTCACGACCGGAAGCACACGCCGCACCGCGAAACGAAGTAGGGAATTTAGGGCCGAGGCTTAGCTTTGTCAGCTACTTGCGGCGGTTCGTGGATGTCCGACACAGGCCAATAGCTCAATTGGTAGAGCAGCGGTCTCCAAAACCGCAGGTTGGGGGTTCGAGCCCCTCTTGGCCTGCCAACCCAACTCAGTCGCCAGCGGTCAGGGGCCGGTAGCCAGAACGCGCTCGGCGCGCGCAAGGCTGCGCCGGCCCCTGACCCTTGTCGATATTCACTGGAGAGTACATGGCTGAAGAAAATGCGATCGTAGCGAAACCGAAGGAGTGGGTCGGCGGCGTCAAGGATTTCTGGCGCGACACCACCTCGGAGATGAAGAAGGTGACCTGGCCCGGACGCCAGGAAGTGGTCGGCACGACCGTCGTCGTGATCATCGCCACCGTCGTCTTCGCCGTCTTCCTCTGGGGCTGTGACCTCTTCTTCTACAAAGCCATCGACTTTCTCTTCACGAAGTTCGGAGCAGGCATCTAAATGGTGGAAGCCGGCCAGAAGCAGTGGTACATCGTCCACACCTACTCCGGGTTCGAGGAGCGGGTGAAGGAGAACCTCACCCAGCGCATCGATGCCCTCGGCATGCGCGAGAAGTTCGGCGAGATCAAGATCCCGACCGAGACGCTCGTGGAGATGAAGGGCGGCAAGAAGCGCGAGGTGCAGCGCAAGTTCTTCCCCGGCTACATCCTCGTCGAGATGGAGATGTCCGACGACGCCTGGCATCTGGTCAAGAACACCCCCAAAGTCACCGGCTTCGTCGGCACCGGCAAGAAGCCGACGCCGTTGACCCAGGAAGAAGTCGATCAGATCCTGACGCAGGTCGTGACGACGAAAGAGAAGCCGAAACCGAAGCACGTCTACGAACATGGTGAGCACGTCCGCATCATCGACGGCCCGTTCACCAACTTCACCGGCGTGGTCGAGGAAGTGAATCTCGACCGCAACACGCTGAAGGTGATGGTCACGATCTTCGGGCGCTCCACGCCGGTGGAGCTCGATTTCCTGCAGGTGGCGAGATACGACGCGACTGAAGAACCGACGCCTGCGTCGCCGAAACGGTAAACGAAATAACAGGACGTTAAATCATGGCTAAAAAGATCACTGGTTATATCAAGCTCCAGATTCCCGCCGGCGCCGCGACTCCGGCTCCACCCGTCGGTCCGGCCCTCGGCCAGCACGGCGTGAACATCATGGAGTTCTGCAAGACCTTCAACGCCAGGACGCAGGGGCAGCAGGGGCTGATCATTCCGGTGGTCATCACCGTCTTCTCCGACCGCTCCTTCACCTTCATCACCAAGACCCCGCCCGCCGCGATCCTGCTGCTCCGCGCAGCCGGCATCCAGAAGGGCTCCGGCGTGCCGAACAAGAACAAGGTCGGGAAGGTGACGAAGAAGCAGGTCGAGGAGATCGCCCGCACCAAGATGCCGGATCTCAACGCGGCGTCCGTCGAGGCGGCCATCAAGACCGTCGAGGGCACCGCGCGCTCGATGGGTCTGGAAGTCGAATAGTTACCGGTTGCCGCTGACCGGTTGCCAGGCAACCGGCAACTGGCAACCGCAGGCGCTTCAGCGCGTAGCTGAGGCAATCAACAACGTAGGAGGCAGGAAGCAACGCCTGCCGCTATCACTACGGAGGTGAAATGGCCAAACACGGCAAGAAGTATCGTGCAGCGGCCGAGAAGGTAGAGGAGCGTCCGTACCAGTTGGACGAAGCGTTCGCGCTGCTCAAGCAGATCACGTACGCAAAGTTCAATGAGACGGTCGAGCTCTCGATGCTTCTCGGTGTCGATCCCAAGCACGCCGATCAGATGGTCCGTGGCACGACCGTGCTCCCGCACGGTACCGGACAGACGAAACGCGTACTGGTGATCGCGCAAGGCGACAAACAGCGCGAAGCAACCGAAGCAGGCGCTGATTTCGTCGGTGGCGACGAGCTCGTGGAAAAGATCCAGGGTGGCTGGACTGACTACGACGCCGTCATCGCCACGCCCGACATGATGCGTTCCGTCGGAAAGCTCGGCAAAGTCCTCGGTCCTCGCGGACTGATGCCGAACCCGAAGACCGGGACCGTCACGTTCGACGTGGCGAAAGCGCTCCAGGAGATCAAGGCCGGTAAGGTGGAGTTCCGCGTCGACAAGACGTCGATCATCCACGTTCCGGTCGGCAAGGTCTCCTTCACCGCGGAACAGCTCCGCGACAACGCCTCGAGCATCATCAGCGCGGTGCGCAAGGCGAAGCCGGCTGCGGCGAAAGGCAAGTACGTCCGCACCATCTACATCTCTTCGACCATGAGTCCGTCGATCGCCATCGACTCGACCGTGGGCGAGGCGAAGGCGGAGTAAGGAGGGAACATGAATCGCGAAGAAAAAGCGGCAGTGATCTCCGAATTCTCCGAGGGCATCGGGCAGGCCACCAACGCCTTCCTGATCGACTTCAAAGGCATCACCGTTCCGCAGGTCACGGAGCTGCGCAAGCAGGTACGTGAGTCCGGATCGAGCTATGTCGTCATCAAGAACACCCTCGCTCTGATCGCGGTGAAGGACTCGCCGCTGACGCAGATCAAGGACAAGTTCTCCGGCATGACCGCCGTCGCGTACAACACCACCGACGCCGTCATCCTGGCCAAGGCGCTGACGAAGTTCGCCAAGGACGTCCCGGCGGTGCAGTTCAAGGGCGCTTTGCTCAACGGGCAGATCGTGCCGGCGAACGAGATTCAGAACATCGCCAATCTCCCGTCGCGCGAAGAGCTCGTGTCCAAGCTCCTGTACATGATGCAGTACCCGATCCGCGGACTGGTCACGGTTCTGTCGGCGAACATCCGCAACCTCGCGGTGGTCCTCGACCAGGTGGCCAGGCAGAAGAGCGGCGGTGCCGCTGAAGCAACACCGACTGAATAAAGATGGCGCGGGCTTCGGCCCGCCAGAGATTGAACAGAACAACGATTACTTTTGGAGGCTGAAATGGCTATTTCGACTGAAGATTTCGTAAAGCAGATCGAGACGATGTCGGTTCTCGACCTTTCCAACCTTGTGAAGGCCCTCGAGGATCGCTTCGGTGTGTCGGCGGCTGTGGCTGCCGCGCCGATGGCGGCTGCCGGCCCGGCGGCCGCGGCTGCCCCGGTTGAGGCTCAGACCGAGTTCACGGTCGTCCTCAGCGAGGTCGGCGAGAAGAAGATCAACGTCATCAAGGCAGTCCGCGAGGTCACCTCGCTCGGCCTGAAGGAAGCGAAGGACCTCGTCGAGGGCGCTCCCCAGACCGTGAAGGAAAACGTCTCGAAGGAAGAGTCCGAGAAGATCAAGAAAGTCTTCGAAGACGCCGGCGCCAAAGTCACGATCAAATAACTGTTGTCCACGGTTGTCCCGGACGGGGCGGAATGCCCCGTCCGGGTTTTCGCTTTCTAAAGATGTCTCTCGGGTAGAGAGGGGGGGAGCGGCCCTCTCATCAGTTCCCGACCTCCTGCAAGCCACCACGTGCGTTAGCCTGCGCGTGGCCCTGCCTGTCGTAGCCACACCACAATGCAAGGAGTCCACGTAATGAACGGTTCGATGCCCAAACAGGAGCCGGTTCGCCACGATTTCTCCAAAATCCGGAGTTATATGGCGTTGCCGAACCTGATCGACGTGCAACGCAAGTCGTACGAACGGTTCCTGCAGATGAACCTCCTCCCCGAGGAACGTGAAGACACCGGCCTGCAGTCGGTCTTCACCAGCGTCTTCCCCTTCAGTGATTTCCGGGAGACCTGCTCGCTCGACTTCGTCAAGTTCTCCATCGGCAACTGGGAGTGCAAGTGCGGTCAGTTGAAGGGTCTCGAGCACCTGCGCATGACCTGCGCGAACTGCGGCTCGAAGATCATCACCGACCATCCGCACGAAGAGACCGTCGGCTGTCCCACCTGCGGCGTGATCAATAAGAATCGCGTCGAGGTCTGCGACATCTGCGGCAACCCGGTCGACCTGCAGATGAAGTACTCGGTCGAGGAGTGCCAGGAGCGCGGCATGACCTACAGCGTCCCGCTGAAAGTCACGTTCCGCCTCTTCGTCTATGACAAGGATCCCGACACCGGCGTCAAGCACATGCGCGACGCGAAGGAAGAGGAGGTCTTTTTCGGCGACATCCCGCTGATGACCGAGAACGGCACCTTCATCATCAACGGTACCGAGCGCGTCATCGTCAGCCAGCTCCACCGCTCGCCCGGCGTCTTCTTCACCAAGGAGTCGGCGCACACCTTCCTCTCCAAGATCATTCCGTACCGCGGCTCCTGGGTGGAGTTCGAGTACGACCAGAAGAACATCCTCTACGTCCGCATCGACCGCAAGCGCAAGTTCCTCGGCTCGGTCTTCCTGCGCGCCCTCGGCCTCACGACCGACGAAGAGATCCTTCGCCAGTTCTATACGCCGATCAAAGCCCACCTCAAGGAGGACAGCGTCGAGCTCTCGTTCGACAAGCGCGTCCTCGATCAGGAAGAGGCCAAGGACCGTCACTCGGTCCGCGGACGCCGCACCGTTCGCACCGTCTTCGGCGGCATCAAGCTCGACCAGAAGATGGCCGATCAGCTGACCAAGACCAACTCCGCCACGGCGAAGGTCGAAGCCAACGCGCTCGACAAGGCCGCGTTCCTCAGCGACGTCGTCGACACGAACACCGGCGAAGTGCTCTTCGAGTCGGGTGAGAACGTTCCGGCCGACTGGGCGGACGTCCTCCGCTCGCACGGCGTCGAGGACGTCGACGTCATCTTCCCCGAGTGGGATCTCGTCAGCGACATCCTGCTCAACACCGTCCGCAAGGACACCTCGAAGTCGTTCGAGGCGTCGATCATCGAGATCTACCGCCGCATGCGCCCGGGTGATCCTCCGACGCTGGAGTCGGCCAAGGCGCTGTTCGAAGGGATGTTCTTCGACGCCCGCAAGTACGACTTCTCACGCGTCGGCCGCTTCAAGTTCAACATCAAGCTCGATCTCGATTCGCCGGTCACGCAGAAGACGATGACGCCGGAAGATTTCTACGTCGTCATCAACTACCTGCTCCGTCTCCGCAAGGACGTCGGCCGCGTCGACGATATCGACAACCTCGGCAACCGCCGTGTGCGCGCCGTCGGCGAGCTGCTGGAGAACCAGTTCCGCATCGGTCTCGTGCGCATGGAGCGCGCCATCAAGGAAAAGATGTCGGTCCATCAGGACATCGATTCCGCCATGCCGCATGACCTGATCAACTCCAAGCCGGTCATCGCCGCGATCAAGGAGTTCTTCGGATCGTCGCAGCTCTCGCAGTTCATGGATCAGACGAATCCGCTCTCCGAAGTGACGCACAAGCGCCGGCTGTCGGCCCTCGGGCCAGGCGGTCTCTCCCGCGAGCGCGCCGGATTCGAAGTGCGCGACGTTCACCCGACGCACTACGGCCGCATCTGCCCGATCGAGACGCCTGAAGGTCCGAATATCGGCCTCATCTCGTCGTTGGCGTGCTATGCGCGCATCAACGAGTACGGCTTCATCGAGTCGCCGTACAAGAAGGTGAGCGACGGCCGTGTGCTCGACCACTACCGCGTGGTCAAGGTCGGCGACACGACCTTCCAGCTCGGCCAGATCGTCGAGAAGCGCGAGCTGCAGAAAGCCAACACCTCGATCGCCAAGGACAACGCCTCCTCCGCGAAGAAGAAGGGAATGCTGCAGTCGGCCGAGGCCGAGCCGTACGCGTTCTATCTCTCGGCGTGGGATGAGGAGCGCTACACCATCGCGCAGGCGAACGTGATCATGGACGAGGAAGGCAATCTCGTTCACGACCGCGTCATCGCGCGCCAGTCGGGCGACTTCGTTTCCATCGAGAAGGAGAAGGTCGACTTCATCGACGTCTCTCCGAAGCAGCTCGTCTCCGTCGCCGCCTCGCTCGTTCCGTTCCTCGAGAACGACGACGCGAACCGCGCGCTGATGGGCGCGAACATGCAGCGCCAGTCCGTTCCGCTGCTCCGCACCGATTCGCCGCTCGTCGGCACCGGCATGGAGAACGTCGTGGCCCGTGACTCCGGCGCCGTCGTCATCTGCAAGCGCGGCGGCGTGGTCGACCTCGTCGATTCCAACCGCATCATCGTGCGCGTCGAGTCCGAAGACGTCGAGACCGGCGAGACGAAGGAGTTCGGCGCCGACATCTACCAGCTGGTCAAGTTCAAGCGCTCGAACCAGAACACCTGCATCACGCAGAAGCCGATCGTCCGCGAAGGCCAGCGCGTCCGCAAGGGCCAGGTCCTGGCCGACGGCCCCTGCACCGACGCCGGCGAGCTGGCTCTCGGACGCAACATCCTCGTCGCCTTCATGCCGTGGCGCGGCAACAACTTCGAGGACGCGATTCTCGTCTCCGAGAAGCTTGTGAAAGAGGACTACTACACCTCGATCCACATCGAAGAGTTCGAGATCGAAGCGCGCGACACCAAGCTCGGTCCCGAGGAAATCACCCGCGACATCCCGAACGTCAGCGAGTCCGCGCTGAGAGATCTCGATGAATCGGGCATCATCCGCATCGGCGCCACGGTCAAGCAGGGCGACATCCTGGTGGGCAAAGTCACGCCGAAGGGCGAGACCCAGCTCACGCCGGAAGAGAAGCTGCTCCGCGCGATCTTCGGCGAGAAGGCCGGCGACGTCCGCGACGCGTCGCTGAAGACGCCTCCGGGCATCGAAGGCACGGTCGTCGACGTGAAGATCTTCTCGCGCAAGGGCGTGGAGAAAGACGCTCGCGCCAAGTCGATCGAAGAGGGCGAGATCGAGCGGATGAACCGCAACATCCAGGACGAGATCCGCATCATCACCGATGCCCGCAACAAGAAGATCTCGGAAGCGCTCAGCGACAAGAAGCTGCAGCGCGACGTGGTCGACTTCAAGACCGGCGACACGCTCGTCCGCAAGGGCGAGACGGCGGAGCGCGAGACGATCAACCGTCTCTCCCGCCGCGAGCTGCTGGCGCTGCCGGTCGACGAAGAGACGCGCGAAGTGATCCGC
>Ga0068858_100000128_pt1 | contig 79434 bp, 102 predicted proteins | sample KBSSwiS12_FD_66589 | JGI IMG/M metagenome (GOLD analysis project Ga0068858, IMG submission 66589) | Switchgrass rhizosphere microbial communities from Kellogg Biological Station, Michigan, USA - KBS Switchgrass S1-2 | ecosystem: Host-associated > Plants > Roots > Rhizosphere > Soil ...
CCATTCCGCCGTCATCGAACCAGACGAGACCGCCGCGTTTCATGCCGCCAGCCATCGAGGAATACATTGAGGCGGCGCTCAGTATCGATGAATCAATCGTGTCGGCGATATCCGCGAAAGTGTTCTTGTCCTTCTTGAGCCCGTAAAACTTGTTGGCCTGGTCGAGATTGGTAATGCCTGAAAGCTGTCCGATGTTGCGACCGCTGATTGCCGCTGCCGTGTTATACGGCACGAGCCCGTATGCAGCCAAAGCGTTCGAGAGCGATTCGCGCTGCCCGGTGAGCCCGAGCTGGTTCTGCGTGAGATAGCCTAAGTCGGAACGTTCCTGATTCGCAGTATCGAGCGCTGCCTGGGTGCGGATGGGCAAAGTGGCACCGATTGCAAGTCGGCGATCGTACGAACTGGTACCACCCTGTTCGCCGAGCCTTGAACGATTCACGTTGGCCAAGGCCTGCTTTACGCCGACATCGGCAGCAGCGTTGACTGCGGCCGCCCGACGGTTACGCAAGTCAGCCAGCTTGTTGGCCATCTCGCCGGTATAAAACTGGCCGATGGCGCCCTTCTCCTGCCCGACATTCTTTTCAAACTCTCCCTGTTGGCCGAGATACTTCGTGATGTAATCGCCAAGCGCGACATCTTCACCGGCCGCATTGCCACGATAATTGGCGAGAGCTTCGTCGATTGCTGATTGAATCCCTTTGTTCTTCGTCTTAGCTACGACATTGACGTCATCGCTCCCAATCGCACGTGCTATTCCGCCGCCTAAGCCTGGCATATACGGCTGTCTTACTCCTTCTGGCCGAGGATGCAAGCGATTTCGCCGAGCCACTGTGTTTCAGTGGGTCGTAATCCTCGCTTTGCGTAGTGCTTTCCGATGGTGTTCGCCGGCCAAAGACTCGAAGGGTTAAAGTGTGTGCAACCTCTCTCAAGGCAGGCCTGCGCGAGCGCTTCGAATATCTTCATCTCGCGATGCCGCTCGAAATACCAGAACACCACGTACGCCACCTTGGCTGATTTGTTGAATGGGAACGTGAAGAAGAAAGCCGCTGCGCAGGAGTTGTCACCGACCAGGCATGCGCCTTTCTGCATCACGTCCGCAATCATCTCGAGGACAGATTCGTGATCCCACGGGATATGAAAGACATCACCGCTCTTGGCGTAGAACCGTCGGAGCATCCGAGCGATGCGCGGGGCATCGGTTAGGCTGGCATTTCGGAACATTCAAAGATTACCGATCCTTTGTCGTCACAGAGTCGCACTCCGCGCTCAATCGAGATATTCCGTAATTCCCGCATTTGCCTGTCTGTTGGAGGTTGCCTTCGCTCATAAAATAAATCTGTGTCGGTGATTACACATCGAAGGTAGCCGTCTCGCATCAGGACCTCGCACGCCTCAGACGGAACATCTATCCCTATCATTGCGACGGCTTCTAGCCAGTGATGCTCTGCGGTAAGCACCATACCGCTTCGACTAATCCAGAATCTCATGTCAGAGGGCCGGGCGGAACATCTTTGGCTTGTAACCGCTCGTTGAGAAGCTGCTCAAGAAGTTTTACCCATTCCATCATTTTCTCGTGATAGATCTGGTGCCCTCGTTTGAAATCGGAATTGGAGATCAACTCTCCGAGGTTAGGTAGAGGCGGAAGCTTGAGCGTGCCCGGGGCAGATTTACTGACGTAACTGTCGAGAGGGCTAGCCATGGGTTTCTTTTGTTTCTGGATTTCTCCATGCCGCCAGCGCTGATTTGAGTTCCATTAGCAGCCGAACAACCTCATCGGCGGTTTGCTGATTATCGCATTTAATATCGATCTCCCAGTCGGCGGTAGGACCAGAGTGGGCACCAAGATAAGATTCGAGTTCGCTTGCGGCTCTGGCGATTGGACTTAAAACGCATACCTTTTCGTAAAGCTCCTCATTGACCTCTCGCCATGTGAGCGGGCGCATCAACTTGCCATCGTTCGGACACTTTTCGTTGAGCGGCGAGGTATCAGCGGACATTAAGCCGTCACCGACATACAGCACGTTCTTTTGAAGGACGAGCCCGCAACAGTCACACTTCCACGCTCCCGGCATTTCGGCATCAGGTCGGTTCATTTAACAGGAGACCAGCCTTCCGTTTGTTAAGAATCCGTGCCACTGGCCGGGCGCATTGATGCTGGGAGTTAGCGTAGGTTTATCCTCATTGCCGTCCCATCCCCAGATCCGAGGACCGCCAGGAGAACCTTTTTGAACTTCAATGGCTGACCATCCTCCGCCATTTCCCGGCAACGCTAAATAAATAAAGTGTGTCAGCCTGTTTCGGTCGCCTTGTGTCTCGGGTGAATCAAAGTCCCAAGCAAAGTCACCCGGCAGGATCTTCACTTCACTTTCGACCGGCACTTTAATTCTGCGGCAATCAACGCTCTCGGTATTCATTTTTAATTAAAACCTTTCCGCTTCCATGGCTTTCACTAACCCCTCAAGCCCGGAGAAGTCAGCATCGCCGCCGGTACCTGAAATCTTTAGCTCAGCGCACAGCACCCGCCCTTTGCGCATTACTTTCCAGTGCGCGTACTTCGCAGGGATTGTCCCAGTTGCCGCGTGCTGCGCCGGAGTCTTGGCCGTGAGGCAAGCAATCGGTTTTAGGCTGTGCTGAAACCAGACAATGCAACATTCGTCCGTGTTCGGATCTGCCACCTGGGAAGCGATGCCGACGCGCAACCCGATCTCGCTGTCCATCCTGGCCAGGAAATCGATTCGCAATTCGTCGAGCTGCAGTAGCATCTTTTTGGCATAAGCCGGAGCAATCCGGATGATCGAATCATACCCGTCCAGAATATAGCTCCCGACGCTGGAGAGGTAGCCGACATCATTTGTCTCACCAACGCCCGTCGGATTCGCGCAACGCTCGCGATAGAACACGTCGCCAATCTGCTTCAAACACCAGTCCTCGCTCGAAGCGCCCACCAGCATCGTCGCGCCCTCACACTTCCGGCAAAAATCATCAAGGCTCGTGGTGCCCAACAACGCGCAAAGCGAATCTGCATCCGCCTCGAGCTGCGTCCAGTCCTCCACCACCACGTCGCCAATCGTTTGCGGAGTGAGCGTGTAGATGCTCTGGGGCGTAAACGGCGCCGTTGCTGCAAGTGCTGGCGACGGCAGGCCTTCCCGATCGTACGGATATCCAGCAGCGTCCAATTGCTCCACGGTGCAAATATCATTCTCGACGATGAAATCGCGTATCGTAGGAGCCCGGAAACTGCGATAGTTACAAAAGGCCGTGAACCCGAAATCGATCTTATCAGCTACCCGGTAAGTCATCTGCGTCCGGAGCGTCCGATCGGGGCAATTGTTGGTCGCGCCTACGCTCGCCGTCGAAATAAGCAGCTCGTTCTTGTGATAGGCCGCAACGTGCACCTGGCAATTCTCAGTGTCGATGTTGTCCAGAATGATCGGCGTTGAGCGATGCAACCATTCCGCGCGCTCGGGCTGGCCGTAGTACGGGCTGAATATGTGCACGCCATCCTCAGCCAGGTAAGCATGCGCGCTCGGCAGGCTCACCAGTGTATTCGGGTATTTGAGCACCGTCGCGCCAGGGTTATCATCACCATCATAGCGCCGCGCAAAGGCAAAGCTCTGGTCCCCGCCAACTGTCGCCATCTCCCAAATGCCGTGTGTCGTGTAGATAATGAATGAATTGCCCAGCGGACGCCCGGCGAGGATCCGCTCGTGCGTATATAGATCCTTCGAACCGGTAATCGAGCCTACGTCGGCCGGATCGAATGCTGTCGGGTTATCGAAATCGCTCCAGATTAGCCGATAAGCAAACCGTTTCCCGTCCATCTCGACGTCCGCGAAAAATAGACAGTTGCGCCAGGCCCACACCACGCCGGCCCGAGACAGTCCAATTGTTGCCAGATCGGGAAATGGCTGTATCAATGGTGAGCCGGCCACACTGACATCTTCCAGTCGGTGATACATGGGGCTTTCGAAATCGTTGGTGAACGCAAGAAAGTCGCCCACCTGGGCGCAATGAAACCGTGGGGCCGCGGCGCTGGTAGTCTGCTCGCCACCGTAACCGGTACCCAAAATACGCCAGTTGCCAGAGTATTCGTTCAGCTTGGCAATTGCGCCCTGCTTGGCCGCAATCAGGTTGCGCACCTTGCGCGTGCTCTCAGCCTCGAAGAGCAGTGTAATCGGTTGCCGTATCGACGTGAAGTCCTCGTCATTGGACAGGCTCAAAAGCTGGTCGTGGAAATCCTCGTTGTTGTAAGACGTGTTCGAAAGCAGCTTCTTCCAGCCGCAGCCTCGCCTCAGCTTGTTCTGGTCTAAACATTGAAAGTTTTGTCGGAAGCGAAGCGTGCCTGAAGCCATCGCATCAGGATTCGAGCGAACGTCGAGCACTCCCGTGAGCGGACTGATGGGAACTCCTGTTAGATCAGGCTTCAAGTTTTGATCAGGTAATGGAGCGAAAGGAAAGGCGGAACGGTATCAACGGTCAATGTTTCACCAGCGTCATATTCCTGCTTCTCGGTGGCGATGATGTCAGAGGCGGGGGCCGGTGAAATATCTTCGTACGCCTGAACGTCATTAGTTGAACCTTCACCGCTTTCCTCCCTTGTCTGAGTCGCGCCCTGGATGGTGAGGTCGTTGTTAATAATCAAATACTTTTCATCACCGCCAGGATGATCGAATTGTCCAACAGCGTGCTTGTGATCCAGGCTCAGGGCGAAGTCCTCAGCACCGCCTGCTGTCGTTAGAGTATTTGTAGCGCTTGCCCCGCGCGCAAACTTGTCGCGTAAGTCAGGCACATTGAATGTCGTTGAACCGTTGCCGGCGCCGAACGTCTCGCCGATCGCTGAAAACAGATTGGCGTAAGTCGTCCGGCTCACCGCATCGCCATTGCATACCAGCCAGCCCGTAGGCGGTGACGCGAGACCAGAGAGCATGATGAGGCCGGAAGGCAGAATCTGGTTAACCACCTCGGGAGTAAAGTTTCCGTCATCGTCGAATAAATACGCAACCAGATCGGCGACTAACACAGGCAATCGGAGAAGTGTGTTGATGAACTTGTCGCAGAGGGAACTTGTGACGTCGGCGATGAGGTCCTTGAAATCTTGGGGGACAAAAGGTGCCATGGTTAGTCCTTAATAAAGGTTTGAATAATTTTCACGAGCATGCAGATTCCTGTAGTTATCCTCCTGCACAGCCGCCGTGGCAAACGCATGCGCCGACTTGGCCAGTGCCGCCGGCGTGATGGTGGCTCGGTTGGCAAGTATGCCAGTTATCGCTGCGGCGACGAACTGATCATACCTCTCTGCTGGAATCTGAGGGTTGCGAATTGGCTCACTCATTGGGGCGTTGTAGCCCCCAAGAGAGTGTTTTGCAACCTAAAGTTAAAAGGGTCGCCAGCGAGCCACCTGTCAGGTAGCTCAATCGTGCGGATAACAGAGCAGAATCAGATGTAATCCCGATCTATTCACGACTCGCGTGTTTGCGACTGGCAAAAGGTGATAGCCCACACCCACGGGTTACTTTTCCATGAGTGCTTTTTGCCGTTGATTGAATCCCAAAGTTGAGAGTAAGCCATTCGGTAGCTACTTAACTGGCCTTGAGCCGGGAAATTTACACCTTCAGCCCTGGCATCTTCCTCGCTTATATCCTGCAATCGCTCAACTCGAACCGACTGAATTGCAAGGCTGATTCGGCTCGCCCAGCGCGGCATGAAGATTGATGGACGCCACTCCTTTTGCTCGAACTCAGTTTCGTTGGCGCGATACTGGACGGCAGCTTTTGATTGCTGATACTCGTATTCACGGCCACCGAAAACTCGCCAAGTTTCCTTAACGTAAAGTCGATCACCTTTTTGACCGTACGGACAATTCACACCGAAGCTCGGCATCCACAGCTTTGTTTTATCACCCTTGCCAGTTTTTACAGGACCAACCAGATCGAACACTGCGCGGATATTTGAGGTCATGCCTCGGAAATTATAGTGGCTGAAATCTCCTTTAATGGCTCTACGTGTTTGAGTCTTTCGACCTCCTAAAATCGCTAGAACCATCGGAGCCGAAAACAGTATCGGTCGCTCTTTCAAATATCCTCCAATAGTGTTCTGCGATCTCCAATATACTGATCGAGGGTCATTGGTTTGCAGAAATCGGGCATAGGTTCACCGCGCAGGCAATCAGCGCAGAGCATGATCCCGTAGCCAACGTAAGTCTGAGGATGCTTCGGCAGGCTGCATTGGTCGCACAGCCCGATACCAGGGCGGAGCGTACAGAGACTTTTTCTTTCTTTGCTCACTTCGGTAGTTTGTTGAGCAGCGCTAAAACGATTCCAAAAGCCAGCGCAACCGAAATAAGGAGTGTGATAGTGGAAGCTTTCATAGCGAAAATGGAAGGGTTCTAACTCTGAAACCGCAGGCCTGCTTATGTCCGCCACCTCCGTGTTTTACTGCAATCTTTGAAAGGTCAATATCAGGTTTTCCCGGCACGCCATACATCGACACTCGCCAATCCTTACCAGAGAACGTGAATCCAATTAGCCCATCGTGGTGAGGTTTTATACCGGCCTCAAACAAGTGACTGCGGATGTCTAATTCATGCGAGCAACAAGCGAGAAAGTTTAGACCCTCAAATTGCATGTCGAATCCCTGAGTCGTGATAACATCCCGATATTCATTTGACCGAGCGAATTCGAGAACTTTTCCGCCTTCCAATAATTCAGCAACACAATGTTCGCCAGCAACTCGATCTTCGCCAAGAAGATATTTCCAAGTTATATCGTTTAGTTTTCGACTTCGAAGCCCATGCTGAAAAAGTTCGGCATCAGGATCTCGCTTGTCCCAAATGTCGTATTCGCCAGCGAGTCTAACAGCAAGTGGTTCGTTTACAGTTCGTTGTTTGTAGTCCTGAATCATCGGCAACACACCAGCAGCACGAACCGAGTTGCCAACATTGCCGAACTTGGTATTGCCATCAACAATCTCAAACCATTGCCACGCCAACCGACATGCTGCCACTCCATCTATGCGATAACCTGGAAGCGATGAGCCATATTTGTCGATTGCGCTCTTGTGGTGGTCGATCCATATCACATTGGAGTGGCAGCCATCTTCAAGACAATCTGGAGAAAGGTCGAGAATATAAGTTTGGCCATCCGGTATCGGAAGCTCCTTGTCTCCATAATCCCAACCAATTAGTTCAGCACTGGGTAGGAACTTTCGCGCAATCTCTCGGCAAAAGATTCCATCAAAATCTGCGGAATGATAAATGACTGTAAGGTTTGCAACGTTCATCGTGATGTGACTGTGGTGCGACTGACGAAGATTGTCAAGCCCAGTTCAACACCACGTTCCCGGTATCTCCGCCGAAACCGTCAACGCGAATATAATACGTCGTTCCAATAGTGGCAGAAAACACGACCTGGCTTTGTGGCGAGATTGGCCCAGGTCCATCATCGTTTTTCACGATCAATGTAAGCGCGTTAACAGCCACACCGGTATAAACCGATAGCAACGTGTCAAAGTCGGAGCCGTCTGTATCAAATGTCACACTCCCACTTGCCGGTGCTACCCACTTGTACCAGATCGAAGTATTTCCACCGCCAGCAAAAGGGCCGAATGGAGGCTGCTCTCCGCTTTCAAGTGAGGCGTACTGATTGCTTCCACTGATAGTGCCGCTCGCTCCCGAGATCAAAATTGCATCTGCAAAGTCATCATTCGCCGGACGATCTTCATAATGGAAAGGTGAAGGGATGGCGCTAATCACCGCACAGTCCTCGCCTGCTATCGTTAGATCAGGGGGTATCAATGGCCGAATAGTTATTGTGGCGTCGATGCTGGCTGAGCCAAGTGTCGGATCACCTTCACTGATCACTGCAATTCTCAGCGGCCCCTGAGCCACTAACTGAGATGCCAGCACTGTAACGACGTAGCTTCCAGTTCCACTTACAAAGCGCTCATCTAAAACCGAAACGGGGTTCGTGAACAAAAGAGCCACTCTATTATCATTGCTGGTACCCACCACGGAGGCATTGTAATTGACGGTTACTTCAACTGTGTAATCTGGAAACGGATTGCAAAAAGACGTGCTTTGAAAATAAACATAATTCGCGTTAGGCAGCGGAGGCGCCGGTGAGGTCGAGACAACGCTTGCGGTTAATGTCTGGGTGTCGTTGTCGATGGTGTACGACGATGGCCCCTCTATGGCGTAAAGGCTCCAAATCAAATCTTCAATCTGAGTCGATCCGGAAGGAGAACAGCACGGCCCCGCAGCAAGATTATGATCTGCAATGTAACGCATCCCGGCGTATTCGGCCATATTATCAGCGTCGGCCTGGCTGATCGAAGACGTAAAGACACCAGCGTTCACCTTAACACAGGCAGGAACCCCGAACGTCGGCCCGCCATCACAATATAGATAAGAGGTAAATTCGTTATTAAGAAACGAATCAGGACCGGAAGAAACGACGAGATTAAACGGAGTTGCGCAGCCCACTGGTGTTCCCACCGTCACACCAACCTCCGTCGAGCATGACTTTGGGCCAGTAACCGTAAGCGAGACTGATTTCGCGCATATCATGTCGAGCTGTCAGTCACCGTTACGGTAATGCTGAAGGTGCCGTTCTCTGTCGGAGTGCCGTGCAGCAAGCCATCGCTATCGAGTGTGAGCCCGTCGGGAAGCGTCCCAGAGCTCAGCGTGAAAGTATATGGCGCGGTACCGCCCTCGGCCTCAAATTGGAATTCGTAGGCCACCCCGCTCTGAGCGGCTGGAGGTGTCCCGCTGGTGATATGCGGTACCGCGGCATCGGCCAGTGCTTGGGCGGCCGCGAGCGCCTGGGCATCAACGTCTGCCTGTGCGGCGATGATTTCGTCCTCAGTCGGATTCTCCAGCTCGATCGTGTGCTCGCCAGCAGCTACGCAGCGCTCGAACTCACCATCTTCGTCACATGTCGCCGTAGCGCATTGCCTCACGTTCGCGATGGTTTGAACGCAGGGCAGCTCGTTTATGGTTGGAAGCAAAAGGCTCATTTAATATCCCAACAATAGCGCATTTAACCCGGTTGAGCACGGATCGCACATGAAAGTTTCGCGCACTTTCAATTTTTCTTCGCACGTCCACATTAGCTCAGCGAGTGCTTTATCGTAGCCACCGGTGCCCATCGGCAGGCCTGACTTGTAGTAAGCCGCTTTCTCTGGACTGCCATAGTCGCGCTCGTGCGCAAATTGGGTGTAAAGCTGTACGGCCAGCTTGTAATCCTGTTCCTCGTTCACCAAATCTTCATCAGCCCAGGACGTCTTGATACCGTCCCACTCAATCAAGATCAATTCTGTGCTCTGGATATATGGCGCCACATAGATGTTGCCGCGGTGCTTGGCCCATACGCCGGTGAGCGATCTGCAATTGCCATCTGTTGCCGCCGTTGCCCTGGTGAAGCCTAAAGCGAGCTGGTCCTCGAGCGCTGGCATTTCTCCCACAGCAGCAATAGCCTCACGTCCGACGCATTCCGGTTCGGGCCATTCAACTTCGCGATAGGTAATTGCCGAACAATAATCTCGGCCATCCTCATCCTCCACCACTGTCATCAACCGAAGGATTTTACCATTCGGCATCTTGAACACCGTCATGCCGCACTTGAAAAAGGTATTACAAAATTTGATGACATCGACGATGTTCGTTTGCTCGCACCTAACCCATTTAGCGATGTCAGCCATTGCCTCTTGAAAGTGCTGATCGTGAGCGCTCAATACACCGGGCACGACGGCATCTCGAAGATTTTCCGGCTCGGTTTCGCCCCACACCTGCGCGCGCACCTCGTTTTTAAGTGTCAGGAAGGTTTTCACGAGAAGCTTACCGCATTCAGATCGACCATCGGCACGCCAGATGGAGTTGTGAGCCATCCCATTCGGTAGCCGCAAACGCACGGAAAGAGCAGAAAATAAACCATGCCGCCGTTATGAACGGCCTCGGCATGCTGGCCGCGCACGACCTCTCCACAATGAAGGCAATTCAGCATGTGCACCAATGGAATGATGAGAAGCTTCGGGTTCACGCAATACTTTTACCTTCAACACCGCGCGCCAGCCGATCCCGCGTTCTTTTTTGAAGCCACATGAGCGCATCCTCGCAATGGGTCAGCGCCACTGCATTTTCGCGACATCGGTATTGGCCTTCCTGAAATGAGCGAAGCCTATCAATTACGATGGCCAGCAATGATTCCTGTGATATCCCATTCACTCCAGATTCCAAGACGGGTCCGTTTTGAAATGAAATCAGGGTTGTGCTGCCGACGCTCACGGAACCATCGGGCATCATTGATATTTTCGAACCGCTTGGGCCAGAGAGAATCTTCTCAAGTTCATCAATCGTCGGTCTTGGTCCTCGCCGGACTTCTCCCCAAGAAATTTGGTATTGATGACAAGCTCCGCCCTGCCCCGGTTCGTCGAGCACGTCAATGTTCAGTGCATCGTTTAGTCCGTTGAGTTTATGATCGGTTAATGTTCTCATGTCTTTGCTTTCTTCGGCATCTTGGCACGTTTCACGACCGGCGGTTTGAACTCGGTCGGCGCGGGCGGCGCGGTTGACTGAGCGGGTATCTCCGCGACTGTCGGAGTCGGCGGCGCGATTGGCTCATTAGGCGGAGGCGGGCTAGCCACCACAGCAGCGACGTCTCTTTGCGGGACGATCCGGGTGTCGGTGTCCGAGCTCATTCCCCCTCTCGGGTTTAACTGCTCCCGCCAGGGCCGATTTAATTGCTGCCCGCCCAGTGCTTTTTTTTTCTCAACAAAATCCCGGTTGAATTCTTCCTGAGTGATCTCGGTGATTCCTCCGCGACCCTCGGACATCATCTGTTCAAATTCACCATGGATGAACGGATTCTGAGTCGCGAAATAACCAACGCGATGATCTATTGTGGAAAAGACGACCTTCGCACCGTTGCTAAGCCAAATAGGAATTTCTGGACTAAACTTTTTGTAGCATTTCCAGTCAGCCATTCGCCATTTATGACACAGGCGCGACGGTTGGCAATGGGAAAGAGAGGCGGGCACCCTTCTTCAAATTTTGGACGGCCCACAGGGGTTGAAGGTTTTTGTATGAAAAACATTCTCGTTGCTGCGCCGGATCGCTCAAATCAAAAGAGCTAACAGGGCGCTTATGGTCAGCGTGCCAGCCATAGAAACCATATGTATCCCATGTCATTCCTGGCTGAAATTGAGATTCGATGTGGGCGCGCAATTCGGCGGTAGTGCAGCCTATCAGCTCCATGCTCTTTCCACACTTGGTCGCCCCGGACAGTAAACGACCGACCATCGTGCGAACGCTGGACAGCAGCCTCCAAAATGGATCTTTGGCTTTCTTGGCGCGGTATTTATTCCACGACGCTCGATCTGCTGCCTGGATTTCTTCCGGCGTGCGCTTCTTTCTTGGGCGGGCGAGAAGGCGTCGATATCGCTCCCTGTTTAGAATCCTCCACCTAGCACGGCGCTCAGGATCTTGATTGTATCGCTTCCTGCGTTCTCGGTGCTTTTCACGATAAATTCTGTCGTAGGCAGCACGGGCTTCGACCATTTTACGATACTCAGATCCATCACCAAGCTTCGCCGCAGCTTTTCTAGCTCGATGCCTTTCCCTTGTCCGAAATCGAAGTGTCTCTCTATGGCGTTCTCGATATCGTTTCTGGGCTGCGTCCGACTGTTGTTTTATTATTTCCGGTGTGCGAGTTCCCTTTTTCCTCACCTCTTTAACTGTGAAGCCAAGACTTTCTCGGTACGCCTTATATTGACTGTTCTCTTTCGCCCTAACGATCTCTGGATTGTTAGTGCGCTGATTCTTTCTTCTTGCGCTGATTGCCGCGCGATTTTTGCGATACCACGCCTTTGACCATTCGTTGTGCTTTGCCCTTTGGCCTGCCTCCGAGTTTTCCGTTTCTTCTGGAGGCGATTTGCTTTGCTCTGCTATTGGACTGTCCTCCAAGCCTACCAAGGGTAACTGCATATTTGTGGATTGCATTATTCATTTACACAAATAACCCAAGCGGTAAGGATTGTCAAAAGAAAAAGGGCCGCTTTTTAGGCGGCCCTTTATGATTTCTAAAATGACTTAATACAAATTTCCGTAGGTTGGATTTTCGGTCTTACCAGTTACGATAGGCACAGCCTCATTCAAACCTTCCAGCCACCCACTATCAGATGGGCAGCTTACTATTCCGGTTTGAGTTTGCGATACCAGTGATATGTCCTTCGTCACATTCGCCATCGTGCAAGCGAACGTAGGATCCAGTCTCGCCAACTCTTCGAGCTGGCCGAGCGTGCGCTGTTTCCGGTTGCTGGCGATCATGCCGGGATAGATCGAACCGCCACGAGGACCCGGCTTGCCGATATCCAGAGCGAGCAGGAACCGTCCGCTCGACTTGATGCCTTCGTAATCAGCCGCGCTCACGAGGTCATCAAAGAATTCGTGAGTGACGAGGTTGATCGTGACTCCGGACGGGAATTTCGGCTTGAACGAGCGCCAGCTAAACCCGAGGGCATTGCTGCCTTCGTCGATGACGATGCGGGCAATGTCGCCGAATTCCTGTCGGACGTAAGCGACGAACGCGCTTTCCATGTTGGCCGCATAAACCGAGTCCGTGAACCAATCGATGGAATTGGCCATTTTACCCTGGCTCTTGCGCGAGCGATAGATGCGATAGTTCTCATCCAGCCACTCGTAGAAGTTGAGCGTGTTGTTTTGGAGGTCGCTCACCTGGCCGCAAGTGCGGAGCTGCTCGTAAACGCCAATCATGTTGGCTCGGTAAGCGACCACTTCGCCGCCAGTGCCGGGATCAGTGTTGGTTCCGGTAACCGTGAGGATCTGCTCAAGATTCTGCCATAGGGCCAAAGTCTGATTCGCGCTAATCGGTTTGCCGAAGAAGAAGCTCATCAGCCAACGGCGTTGAAACTCTTCCTCATCCTGGCGATTGCGCTCGGCAAGCGGGAGATCTCCGAACTGTTGGAAATACTTGTTGCTTTCCATCAGGCGAGCAAACACCTCTTTGTAAGTCGAGCTCACGCAGCGGGTTCGGCGCATGGTTTGCACCCAGTACGGCACGACATGGCGAGGATCGAGCGTCGGCCGGTTCTGGCACCAGCTTTCAAAGTCGTTCACGTTATTGCCCATGGCGATGAGCAGGCCTGACGTCGGAGCCGAATCAATAGGTGTGCTAGATCCTGAATTTTCGCTCGTTATTAGCACATCCACGTAGGACAAGTCGGCTGCTACTTCCGAGGCGAGCACCTTCCATACGCCACGGGTCGAGGCACCGTTCCCGGCACGGCCAAGAAGCAATACCCGGTCACGATCGAGGAACCATTGACGGTTCATGTCGAGGCCGTAGCGAGTTACAACCCGGATCACCCGGTCACCAGCCGCTCCCAGTGCTTTATCGGCTGCTGTCAGCGGTCCAGTTACCAGTGCGGTATAGGCGCTATTGGCCTGGCCGGCTGTGATAGCCCAATAATCCTTGTTGATGATGCTGTCCTGGCGCGCTTTGACGAATGGATAAAGCAAGCCCGGCCCCCTGTCGATCTTCTCCATGTGCATCAGCGAACCAACGTCCTTCTGGGAACTCATCACCCAGTCGTACATACCGTTGATCTTGGTACCACAGGCAGCCATTTCGAATTGGGTCTGGAACCAGGCATCCATGTCACCGAACAGCCCGTCGGGCCGAAACAGCGATTCAAGCTGGGCAGGTGTCAGGTGCGCTACGCTCGCCCGCGTGATGGTTCCGCACGTATCGTAGTTGTTGGCAACCACGACGTGGCAGGGAGTCTCTTGGAAGCGCGCGCTCGTGGAGGTGACGCCCATCAGGGCAAATACGAACGCCCCGCCGGCAATGGGTACCGCGTGGCTTAATATGCCCGGCAGCGCAAGCGCTACGAGGCCGGTGAGAATTAACACGCCCAGAATCAGGACGGTTAGCTTAAACGGGAAGGACCAGGTTTTTTTCATGTGCTCTCATTCGTGCGCCGGCGGTAGTGCCGGTTTTCACTATGAGAGCCATTATCTACTTCCAGAGGACGGCCACAGCCCCTTCACCGAAGCTTTTTGCAGGTCCGGCATCAGGTTTTCCACCAGTCAACATATCAGACCCACTCGAAAGCGATGGTGGGCGCGCCGGTTCCGTTGGCCGGGCTGCTGGTTCTGGCTGTGGCGCTGGCTGCGGTTCAGGCTCTGGTTGTCGCACATTTGGATCGGCAGCAGGCTTACCATTGCCATTTTTGACGTATTTCTTCTTCGCCAGGGTGTCGCGACGCGCAATTTCGCGCTTTGCCCTGTCGGTAATATCGCTCTGAATAATCTCTTTCAGATCGCTCGCCTGGAGACAAATGCGCGTAGCTTTGAGATCGTCAAGCTTTTGCTGTTTTTGTGCATCGGTGCCCGGACCATCATAAATCTGCCGTTTCATCCGCTGCATATCGGCTATCGAGGTGAATTGCTTGCCGTTAATGATCTGTTCCTCGGCTGGGCCGTTGAGGATTTCGTTCTCAGTGGCGTTTGAATAACGGAGAATCGCGGCATGCGCCCACCGTCTATCGGCATCGTTCGGATCATTGGGATCGTGCCGGTGTGGATTGATTTGATACCCGTCCAGCTCGTCAACCTTTTCCAGCTCAGTCCTGATGGCTACCAGCTCCGCGGCAGCAGTTTTTAGGATATCGCAGGCGACTGGATCTGTCTCATCCACCTTGCCGACTGCCTCATTGCTCAGGTCCGGGCGCCCGCCACTGTCACGCAGAAGCTTGCCGAGCGCAGGATCGACGGCATCCACCATCGTAACAACAGCCTGCTCCACTCGTGATTTGATGACCGGTGCCGCTCGCTCGAATGCCTTCTCTGCCTGCTGCTTCTGAATCATCGGCTGCATCCGCTTTTCCCACAGTTCCTCGGCGCGCATCTCGACCTTGGCCTCGTCCATCGCCGCTCTATCGATTGCTGGCGCGTTTGCCTCATACCACTTGGTATGCTCGGCGTTGTCCCAATCGAATGTTTCATCCGGATTCTTTTCAAGCCAGTCATCTTGATAGGCGTAGGCCTTTTTGGAGAAAGCGATAAACTTCTCTGGCATGTCGGCCATTTTCGGATCGTTAGCTGCCATGTAGCGCAGGATCTTGAGATCGCGAGCATCATCGGCCGTCAATTCAGGTCCATCCGAAGGCGCAGGCGATGGCGGTGCCAGTCGATCGGCCACGGCATCAGCCGCAACCCTGGCCGTACGCTGAATAGTGTCCTCGAGGCTTACGCTGACTGGCCTCGGTGCCGGGGCGGGTTCTGGGGCTGGCGCGGGCGCGGGTCGCGTTGGTGCCGGAGCGGGAGCAGGTTCAACGACAACCGGAGGCTCTGCTGGAGCAATAGCTGCCGGCGGCGCTGCAGGCCTAACAGCAGGCCGCGTATCTTCTCCCCACAACGCGGAGACAGCGCTTTTGGCCAAATCTTTGAGCTGCTCCGGCGTTGGCGGCGGCTCATTGCTGGGCTCAGGTGTTGGAATCTGCGGTTTCACCGGTTCCGGTGCCGTCCTGTGAACGATTTCGATCATATTGTTTTGTTGCGTAAACTGGCTTTAGTTCAGATGCCGTAAAACTGTACTTCTCACTGTGCTGCGCCATCAACTCGGCGACGTCTTTGTAGAAAATGGCCTTTCTCAAACATTCCCGAGATTCATCGTGCTGCGTCTCATCACCCGCCCCCAGGTTGGCAGACTTTGCCAGAGATTCAGCCGCCAGATCAAGCAAGTGCTGGCGGTAAAGCAGGGCCGGGGTTTGGCGCAGCCATTCGCGGATTTGCCGCTGCTGCTCCACCGCCATTAGTTTCGGCAAGAGCTGTATCATCAAGTGTTGGTAGATTATTTACTTTGAAAAGGACATCAATCTCTCTCTGGGTTAGCACCGCCTGGGTTTGCAACGCCTTCGTCGCTTCGAGTAATGGAGTGATTTCCTTTTGCACTTCGCCGTGAACGATCTTCACGACCATCTCGACCATAGCCTGCAGCTCTTGCTGCTTCTCGGCCGCCTGCTGTTCCGGGCTGGTATTGGGTGCCACATTCCTAAATTTGAAATCCTTTTCGATGCCGGCCAGCCGGCAAATGCGGTTCAGCCACTCGAGCGCCTGATCCGGGCCGATGGACTGCATCAGCATCGGCACACTAAGAGATTGCTGCAAAATTAAGGCCATTGCCTGGGCGGCTTTCGCGTTGTCCTGACGATCGTTGCCGTCGCGCGTGCTGATAAGCGACCAAATCGGCATGGCCGAGAGGTGCTTTTTGTTCACTTTATAGAGGCGCCACTGGTCCTTGGGAACGATCAATTCCTCCTTTTTATGAGCGAGGAATCCCAAGTCGTTAAGCTGCTGCTGCGTCAGCGGAACGTCGCTCGGCAAGTGAACCCAGAAATCTTCGTCGCCGTATTGCATCAGCCCGATATAAAGCTGCCGCTTCCAGGCATCGCGGGCGATATCAACCGGCGTGGCGGTAAATTGAAGCCTCGAGCTGGTGCTCTGTTCGATGTTTCGAACTTCATCCACTCTCAGCTCGTGCGAGGCTGCCTGGGCAATCTCCTGGCTGCTCATCACCAGCACGCGCTCGAGTATCTCAAGAATCGTCCGGAGCACGTTCGACATTTCGGCCACGTTGCCTCGAGGGAAATTGAAGCTTTGAACCACGTCGGGAATGCCTCGGTTACCGACCTGCAGCTTGAGCGCTTTCTTGCTCGAATAGCCGAAGATGTTCAGGAACCGGTAAAACTTTTCGCCGAGGTTCCTGAGCTGATCGATTGTGTCACGCGCACCATGCCGCTGGTTCGGGTCACCAGTCATTAGCTGGTCCTCGTCGATAAAAGTCAGGTTGGCCAGATTCTGCTTACACGTCAGAATGATCTGCGTGAGCATGTTGCTGAAATGATCTTGGAACGGGAGGATCTCCAGGCTGAGGCTTGCATTCTTCGTGCGGCTCTCATCGGCGTCGTAGCCGTAGTAGATGACGGGATCATACGGTACCGGCGCCGCGTAGAGGATAGTGCATCCATCCCCGGCCACCATGAATCGGAACCACACCGGACAATCATAATCGCCGAGTCCATTCTCCTTCGGGATCAGCCGCTCCCAATACTCTGTAATCAGCACGCCCTGGTCGTTGTAATCCGTGCCGTAGTACAGGCTGCCGATCGCCTTCTCACGATCAACCGACGGACTGCCCACTGAAAGCTCTGCGCCAAGCACCGCCCCCTGTGGCATCTTCCGCACAGGCATGCACGTCAATTGGCACCCGGAATAGACTGAGGTGAAAAACAACCGGTTATCTGCGATCAAATCCGTGCTGCCTAGCGCTATCCGGTCCTTGTTCCAGTAGTTTCCACTCAAGATCTCGCGATAGCGAGCGATGCGCCAGTAGCCGGCAAACTCACATCCATAGCCGTAATTGAGCGTGAAGGGCGGGTGCGCCAGGTCGTAGAACATGCGCGATGGATGAGGCAGGTGATAATCGATACCCTCACGATCAGTCACTTTGATTTCATCATTCAGGTTTGCCGGGGTGCCGTCATCCTTCTTATGCCCGAGCGCCACGTCGATTTCATCGGCATACTTGCGCTGATCTTCCCAGTGCCACTCGTGCTTTGGAAATTGCAGGCACATCGAGTAATGCAACATTTTCAGCACAGCCTGCTTCGTCACGTCGAAATAACCGTACTGCGTTGAAATCACCTGGACGCGATCGGTAAGCGCCTTGCATTTCAAGTTGAGCACTGTCGTTTGATCAACTGGCTCGTATTTGAAAAAAGGGGTCAGGCGGCGATCGTTCATTATCTTCGCCCACCGGATCGTGACGTACGATCGTACGAGCGGAACAAACACGTTGAAGAACGTCGGGACATTGAGACACTTTTTTAGCTGCTGAGTTTTGGGATCCATGACCTCAGTGATCATGTTTGTCAGCCCCCAACTCTGGAACGCTTTGTAAACTGACTCATCATTCGGGTCTTGATCGGCCAGTTGCTGCAGGAGGGTTTGCGTCACCTGGCGGAATGGAGTTTCCCAAGCGGTATCGAGCGCATGATAAACCCGGTAGTCAGCGAAATTGCGCTGCATGCCCTCTTGAATGCGGGAGCGTATTCGATTGATCAGTCTGCCGCGTCGGGCCGCGAGAGCTAGCGGGATATCTTGATTATTGACATCGCCTTCCGGAACGGCGAGCGGATCGATGCCAAGCCACTTCTCTAAGTTTTCTGGCGTGAGGCCATACTTCTTTAAGCAATTTAAGTCGGCTGACATAGCTATATGGCGCGCTCAAGGAGTGAGTGATCAACCATGTCCCCGATACGTTCACCGAGTTCGATGATTGGACGCTCTATCTTAGGAATGAGCCTATTGTTCGACTCCATTACCCAATCATACATGCCGCGCGTTTTCCCCTCGAGTGCTCTCATATCAAACGACGCGTGGAAAAAGGCATCCATGTCATCAAACAGTCCGCTGGGTCTAAATAGCATCTCGAGCTGCGCTGGAGTTAGCTGCGCAATTGACGCTTGAGTGATACTTCCGCAATCTGGCGTAAATCCAGGCGGAGTTATTACCTTCCAAACTATTGGCTCAAACTTTGGAATGAAGATAAGCGGAGCTATCGCAAGGCTTAACTTCGTGAAAAATGAACGACGGCTCTGCATCACTTGCCCATCTCGCGACGTTGCTTGATCAGCTCGGCGGGAGTCCTGGCCTTTTTCTTCGGAGTGGGCTTCGGAGTCTCTTCACCTTCATCGCCGCCAGCCGCGTCCAGGCTCATCACATGAAACCGATGCTCAAGCGGAGGCGTTTGCGTGTCGCGCACCAAGCCGCCCATCGCCATCTTTTCATCGTCGGTGTCCTTTACCCGCTTCAGCTTGGCGCGCACGTAATCGCCGCCTTTCGCAACCACTGGATGATGCGCCGGAAGCCTAACCTCGCAAATCGGGTCTGACATATAGCCCCTTATGCGCCTTGCGTGCGGCACTGTCAACGGTAATCTCAATACATGAACATAACCAAAGTATTAGGAGATCGCGTACTCATCGAACCTCTACCCGTCGAACAGGTCAGCGCCGGCGGAATAGAACTGCCTCAATCCGTCCGTGGAAAACAGTCTGTCGGCATCGTGCGGATGGTTGGCGAAGGCACTGGCGACCCATCCATGCGTGCGCTCATGGCCGAAATTGCAATCGGGCAGACTGTCAGGACAAATATCAATATGGGGAGCGTCGAGGTTACATTTAATGGCGCAGAGTGCCGGATTCACTCGGTTCGAGACGTTGAAATGATTCTGTGAGTTGACATCATGCAAGATATTCACGGCAATTGGATACCCGACTCGACTCCAAAGCAACTGGAGGTATTCAACGACAGATCCCATGTGCTTCTGGTCTCAGGGCCGCGGGCGACAGGCAAAACACGAGGCTGTTTGAATAAAATCGTTAGGCATTTGTGGGAAACGGATAGGGCTCGCTGCATTATGTTCGCCCGCACTAAGACGCTTGCGAAAGATGCCGGAACTTGGAGCGTGCTTCATCAAAACACGCTCCCCGAATGGATAAATGCAAACATCGGCCTACGCTATACCAGCTTCAACAATGGCATTCCTGGCGCAAAGGTTGATGGCACGACCAGAAGCCCCTACTTCAAAATAAGAAATCGGCACGGAAACGATTCTGAAATGTTTTTATTCAGCTTGGACAACGACGACGATGCTGAGACAAAAATGAAGAACCTCGAAGCCTCGATGTTTTATTTTAGTGAGCTGGATAATTTTGGCGACCGTCGGGTTTTAGTTGTCCCGCTGGCTGCCTTGCGTATTGGCACATTCGAAGAGCAGCAATGGATCGCCGATTGCAATCCGAGCGAAGAGGGCGAGCAAAGCTGGATCTACCAGATTTTTTTGAAGGAAAGATTGATGACGTTTGAGGATTTCAGCGCTCATCAAAAGCGATCCGATCTTCCGCCAATGACTGAGCAAGAGTTTAAGGATTTCTATGGCAATATGAACGTCATAGAGATGTTTCCGCAGGACAATTTATTCGCTGATCAGCGCCTTCTTTCAAATATAAAACTTTCTTGTGGCGCCGACGCCGGCCTCTACGCGCGCCACGTCGAGGGCAAGTGGGTATGGGGCGGCGGCGATGCCTCACGCCATTTCCGCAGCTACTTCAAATCTCATCACATCATCGGCAAAGCTGATGGCCCAGAGGAAGACTGGGAAACGGCCGGGCTGACGGATGGCTGCTACGAGCTGGTCACCGGCTGGGACTTGGGCGAGGTGAACCATTCATTTCACATCATCGAAAAGACATTCCCGCGCACGCCGCTGTCCTTGGCCATGAAGATGAACATTCCATATTTCACGATCATCGACGAGCTGGTTCTGATAGGAAAAGAGGTTTCGCATGAAGAATTCGCGATGGCAGGCATGGAGATGATCGAAAAATTAGAGGAACTCTACGGAAAAACTTTCAACCTCGAAGGGATAGCCTGGTCCGATCAGAGCGCCATCACGAATTACAGCTCCATCGCGGATACCTTCCCTTATCAGCTCGTGGCGGCCGCGACCGGTGATCGCATCGTCCTCCGCGGCGTTCCGAAGGCGCACCATTCAGTGTTCGAGCGCGTGCGCCTGGTGAAGCAGCTTCTTAGTCAAAACCGGCTGGCCGTGTCGGCGCACTGCGAGCATACCCTGGCGATGTTCCGTGATTTGAAGAAGGGGAAGGACAAAATCAATTTCATCGAGCGCGACAAAAACAAGCACAAGCATCCGTTTGATTCAATGTCGTACGCGCTGCTGATGGAATGCGCTGAAGAGATCCAGGCCAACGCCTCGACTCCGAACACCGTCAAGCGATCGCTTGGGCTCGTGCAGGTGGGGTGATGCCGGCCATCAGCTTCGCCAGCATCTTGCGCTGCGCGACGGTAGCCCGGTCGAGGTAAGAAAGATTTCGATGGCGCAGAAACCGGAGATGCTTCTTTGGCTGCAGGAGGTTCACACCACAGGCATGGCTGAAAGCTTCGATATCGGATAGCCTCAGCAACGACCAGCTCGCCATGTGGGAGATTTGAACTACCCGAACCCGTGAGAGCCCGCTCCTTTCACAAATCTCCTCTTCCGTCATCAACCGTAACCCATTACTCGAACGGGCCAGCAATCGGCAAAGCCTTGGAGGGATTCGATCAAATCTGGCCGTGTACGTCATAGTGGCGTAATTACCGTGTTCGTTATGGCAATCCGATGCTGTGACATGGTGTAAAATCCATAAGCCTTGGTTGGGTCCAGCTCGATCTTCATGGTGTACACCCCGTCACTCAGGCCGGTGATATCAAACCACATACAGGGTTGAACATTGTACGCATCTCCCCATCCGGGCATGAGGTTGGGAGAATTGCAAGATCCGGGTTGTGGATCGGTGTTCCATCCCAGGTCCAGAACCTTACCAAAGTTGATAACACACCACCCCATCTTTCGGCTTGTGACTTGGGCGGTATCCCCGATCAAAGTGAACTTGCTGAAGTTCGTCAGGTGAAAGTGATGATGGCATGGATCGTAAAAGTAGTAAGGCCCGCTCGGGCCATACCAGTAATTGGCATTGTTCGGATTCCATACCGTCACCGGGAAGCGCAACAGCTTGCGCGGGCCAGGTTCAGCGCACCCCTCGGCCACAGCACAATCATTGGTACCGAACGTCAAAGTTTCAATCCACGCCGCTGCCCAATAAACGTGAGTAGCGGCAACCCCAAACCGATCATCATCCAGAATCGTGATCGTGTTAGTCGGTGGCTGTTCAATGCGATAGAAACAGTTGGGTTGAGTGATCGGGAATGACAAGAATGTATTGGTGACAGGACTGACCAGAACCGTCCACGGCCCTGTGCTGTTCGTGCTGCACCAAACTGTGTATGCGCTTGAGTTTGTCCCTGGACTCCAACTCAGGGTTATCGTGCCATTCGAGGCTGCGATGTTCGTGATCGAAAAGGTTGGGAGTGGAACGAAAGTGAGCCGCGCCGAAACCTTCATCGGCCTGCCAAGGCTCTCCACTTGCTCCTGGTGTTTGGGAGATCTGATGACTAGGCCCAGGACAGCCAGGGCCAGCAGTGTTCTCACGCTACTTATTAACCTTCATTATAAACGCATCGCTGTTTCCGTATGACGTGAGTGGAATGGTTCCGAACATGACAGGTGTTGGCTGTTGGTTCGGAGTGTGGCTTGGGCTAAAGAACCCACAAACGACTGGATTTCCACTCAGATCACTGACCAATCCTTTGGCACTATCAACGCCCGTTCCCCCAACCTCAAGCGGCCAACCGTCCTGCAACACAAGCGAGTTGTTGTATTTGGCGACAAAAGCGTCGTATTGATTTTCTGGTGTTACAGGCATTGACCTTCCACTAAAGTCGTAAACACCACTGCTGCCCAAATAACAGGTCATATAAACCTCGTTTTGAGATCCAAACATTACCGCCGTAGGGCCACACGCATTTACTGGATTCATGTAAGTCGCGGCCATGTAATGTCCGTCAATGGCGGAGTACTTGGCAAGGAACCCGCTTGCGTCGGATGCAGTGCCATTTACAGTTCCACCACCCAAATCAGTCCTTATTGAAAAATATCCCGCAACCGCAATCGTGCTGTATTGAGGATCAATGCCAATACAAAGCCCAACAGTTCCCTTAAGGGGGTAGCCGTGTGGAAACGACCACGAGGATGCACCATACGATCCGTCAGGTGCGATTTTGGCCACATACATCCACTGCTGCTGGCCTCCCGACGTGTGTATAGCTGTCGATTCATCGCCAAGCTGCAAATAGCCAGTAAAATCGCCAGCGAGATAAATATTGTCCACAGAATCGAGAACAATATATACATTCGGTGGTCCACCTCCAGATTGGTACATTCTCGACCACAAATGATTGCCGTCATGCGAATATGAGGCCAGCACTATTGATGGTCCTTGGTAAGCATTAGTAACGGGGCTTCCGGGATGGCCTGGAGTTCCAAAATTTAATGTGGGAGGAAGAGGACCAGGCGCGAATCTTCCACCAACGATAACATTTCCGGCGCTGTTTATTTTAATCGTGGTAAAGGCATCGTTTGTTCCTGTTGGAATACCGAAACTATAGGACCAACGATGTACCCCAGTTGAGGTATAGCTTGCGATCCATGCATGGCCACCAGGAAGATCACCCCCACCAAGATTTGCAGTTCCAGAAACTAGCCCGCAGAGATATATATTCCCACTGGAATCCACCGCTATTGCGATGGGCTGTAGGTCTCCCGACGATCCGCCGTAACTTACGGACCATACATGATTCCCCTCGTTGTCGTACTTCACGATAAAAATAGCAGACCTTCCTGTCGGCGATGTAAGGCCGGCTGCCGAAACCCCCGGCGTTCCAAAATTAGCCGTTCCCTTGAAATAGCCAGCCATGATAAATGAGCCGTCAGGGTTTCTGGCTATACAGGCTGCTGCATCATTTAACGAACCCCCGCCCTTTCGCGCCCACGCCACGCTTCCCGACGGCTGATTCACCGGGCTCACCGGTCCAGCGATCGTTGACGGGATCTCTTGAGCGGTAAGTGTAATTCCTCTTACGCGATAATAAGCGCCGTTCGGAATTGGGTTTGCGAAAACGTGGGCTGGCGATGAGAGATGCGCGCTACTGCGTGATAACGGGGAAAAATTATTGTTCAACGATTCTTCAGCAACGTAATAGTCAATGTTGTCGCTCATAAAAATGGATTTAATCCTAAAACTCTGGTGGTGTCCATGAAAGATGAACTCCATCGGCTTGTACATCTGCCGTCAGCGGCATTGGCACCTGATCGTGGATACGAAAGTAGGCATCGTCGCCAAGCGCAGGCACCGAAATCGATCTGGCCATCGTCGAATTGCCGATCGCCTGCCACGGCGAACTCAGTGAATCCTTGCGCTCAACGACAAATGGGCCTGTGCCACCCTGCCAGGTAATCGTAATAATCCCACCAGCGACAGAAACCGATGCGACTGAAGCAGCTGGAGGCGCAGATGGGGCCGCGGCCAGTCTTTGCTTAGGTTGCACGACCTCTACAGAGATTCGAACCTTCCTTAAACTGTCAACGAACTCGGTGTCCTTCGGGCTTCGAAGCGTCCGTCTCCATCCAGGGGGCATTGGCACAGCGGCCGCGACTGCGACAGACGAGGACAGAAATTTGCGTCGATTAAACATCAGAGTCCGCCCTTGCGCGCGCGGAAGCGTTTGACGCGGGATTTTCCCCAGGCTTCAAGAATATTAAGTGCTCGATTATCTGGATGCGTGATTAGCATGCGCTGAAGTTTTCGCATCCACACCTGCCGCTCCTCGCTCGCGCCTTTGTGTTCGGATTTCTTTGGCATTTTAGTTGAATGGGTTGTGATGCCAAAATCCCAGGATGCCGATCAGGATTAAGATGACGAGGCGTGAGCCAGTTCCGGTCCACGCCCATTTTGGATCGTTGGGAACGAAACAGCCGAGCCCGCAGAGTAGAAGCAATATCCACCAAAAAACTTCGATTACCATAATTTTCCTTTTTTTGTTGACCGAGTTAATTTTCCACCCGTGTAATTATCCATCTGTCATCTGCCAGCCCGGGATTAGCGGCATAGTCGAACGGAATATAAAAAAAGCCCCCAAACGGTCCCCACGCCGCGCCGTATGAATTCTTGATCTTGAACAGCCGTTTAATTCGGTCGTAACCAACACACTTCACGGCATGACCTCCAATCGGTGAACGCTCCGAGTCATCCGGCAACCGGAGTATTCCAGTGCTCTCCATCTCGGGAGTTTCAAAGAACCCAAAAACACTGAATCCAAAGACAAACGGACGTTTAACCAGAGCAAGGCATTGCATCATCTCTGTCTCGCTCGGAGCAATGCGCCGGTACTCTAGGGCCTGGTTTTTCTCCGCAGTCAGGTAAGTATCGAACGGAGGCTGCTCTGTGAACTTGGAAATGTCGTAGGGCCAATCAATCTCAGGGCACACCCCTTGTTTCACAACTGACCTGATCGTATCGCGCAGCGAAGCCCCGGAGTCGTAGTCAACTGTTCCCTCAATATCTCGCGTGTTGTAGTACAGGAACAATCTTGACGGGGTGATGAAACTTAAGCCCTGGGCCTTGCGCTCGAAATCAAAAGCGGATGCCACGGAATTGGCTGTGCAACTGCCAAGTTGGCCTTGGTTGTAAACTGGAGGGCATTGCGCAGACAGGTCAACCACGTCCGGCAACACGGCATGAGGCATCGAGAAAACCCTATCTTGGATCTGGGGCAAATCCCTGACCCACCCGTAGCGTTTTATCTGTCGATGCTTCATTTCATTCCCAACTCGCTAAAGCCATGCTGACCATCAGGCCAGTAACAAATGCCACCGTACCCCAGAACAGGACTGCTGCGATCCTGAAAGCTGTGTCTATGAATTCATCTTTCATTTGGGAATTGGAGGCAGAGTAGTTGTCGAATCAGCAGCAGATTTTAGCCCTTCATACTCTACACTGCTGATAACCACGTTTCCATCCTCATTGATATACGGCGTCTGGTGCCTCGTGAAAGCCACGGCATGATTGGATGGTTGCGTGATGCGCTTGGCCACGGTCACGGTTGGCGGGGTTGACTTGAATGGCTGGAAAGCAATCTGGATCTGGCAACCGCATAGCAGGAGTGGAATTAACAGCCAGAGAAGTCGAAGGTTCATCTCGGACCCTTTAATTTCATCACGCCCTGGAGTTTAATAGTCGCAGCCGTCTTTTCATTCCCCGCCTGAGTCGTGATTTCCTGCAAAGCACCGACTATTGTTCCTGCGCGATAGTACTCACCAATCTGTGTCATGCCCTGAGAAAGCGGATAATCTGCCGAACTGAGTGTGATCATGTTCTCCTGAATCTGAACCAGCTTAGTTTTCCGGTTCGCATCCATGGTCGCTATCAAGGCGGTAGTGGACTGTTGAAGGAAGAAGTTTTTATCAACCGAAACCCTGCCTCCGGCCACGCCAGCCGAGATTGCCGCCAGGATTGATTTGGCGGCCTCGCCAGAAATCAATGTTCCCGCCCCGCCCAGTCCTATAAGAGCCAAGTCCGTGATGGTGTCAAATGTTGCCCTACCTTGATACAGGCCGTTGATAAACTGATCGTAATTCAGATCAGTCAGGAATATCAGATCGTTCAAAACTTGATTGCGTTGAACTTCCGGCACCGGATCGTTCGGTATGCCACCGGGCTTGGCGTATTTTGCGATTAGGTTTGCTGCCAATGAATTTTCAAAGGCGACCTTCTTTGGTGATCCTTTAGGGACACCGGCGCAACCGCAAAGCACCACAAGAATTATCGGTAAAAGTTTCATGGTCCTATGAAATTCCTAATCTCGTTCGCCATAAACCACATTCCAGCGCGGTAGTGGACCTGAGCGCAGCCAGGATACGCTTTGTCCCACTCGTGCGCAGATCTGTCAGCCAGCTCCGCCTCTTTAGAGATATATTCCCTGAGCGCTTCAAATTTTTCCTCCGCTGTCATTTAACGCAAATGCGGCGGCAGAGGCTTGGCCGCTTTTAACAAAGCGGGATTCCCTGGCGGCAAACCTGCCTGCATCCCATTGCATAAATCCTTTCCATAGAGCCGGATCTCAGTGTCATTCGTGCTGAGGCCGGAAACCACCACGTTGAGCAGCGAGAGGCTTCCATTGATAATCAGTCGAGCTGTAACGTTTGTTACATTTGCCGCCTCAAGCGCTTTGACGATTTCAGAAGGCGTAACGTTTGTTCCGTTTGCCACTGCGCATACCACCGGAACGGCAGCGCGGACATGCGGTGTGGCTTCGGGATGAGTCTCAAGGCCAATCTGCTCGCCGAGCGTGACAGCGGCAGTAAACGCCGCATGGCTCATTGCTGGGTTACCAGCACAACCCACGAACATCAGGCACACGCCGGCCAGGACTGCCGCGAGCGCTACAGTCAGCAGGCACAGCTTTTTCTGACGTTCAGCTTTTTCGGTTTCGAGCATCAGTTCATATCGGGTTCGGAGTTTGATGATGTTATTCATAAGCAGGGGTATCATTTTGCCTCACCCTGCGCCTCTGGCTGGCGCGAGTCAACAGCTAATCGTAACCCGGACGAAACGAAGATATCCACCTCCCGGGCTGGCCGAACACAAATCCAGTTGCAACCTTCCACTCCGGCACCGACATAATGCTCCATCAACTCGGGTATTGTCCGGCCACAGTGCGGACAGAGTATCGCCTTACTCTTTTGAGCCATCAAATTCCTTCTGAGCCTTTTTCAAAGCCAGATCATCTCCTGTTTGAGCGAGGGGAACGTTTCCGGCACCAGCAGCAGCCAAACCATAGGTCACTGCCACCCCTTCGATGATATGGATCGTGGCGCGGATCTGCTGGGAATAAATCTGAAACCACACCTCGAATATCTCCAGGCCCGTTTTACAAAACAGATAAGTCAACGCTGCATATCTGGTGTGTTTATTGGCCCATAATGCGGCAAAGACGTTCTTCATTTTTTAATAAAGAAAAAGAGTAGCCCGATACCTACGCTGGCCGCAATAGCCCAGAGCACGATGGTGATGCTGCTTTTCCCTCCTCCGGCAGCAATTGCGTCTCGGACAGTATCGCGCCATTCATTGGCTCCGACCTTGTATTCTTTCAAAGCTTGTTCAGTTTTCTCGCTGGCCTTTTCAGCAGACGCAAACGCGGCCTTGATAGCTTCTTTGTTTGCCGCGTTACGCTCATCCATGAGCTTCTCGAAAGCCAAACGAAGCTCCCGCTCAGCCTTGATTCGCTCAGCTATGACTTCGATTTTATGGCAGTTGGTTTCATCGTTGCTCACAAATACAAAACTACTTCGCCATCACCGGAAGTGCGAGAATGAAAAAATTTCCACATTAGAAAGGCTTGAAACAGGCAGTCGGAGTGCCGATAGTAAACGTAATCGTGGCATATTCCCCGTTCTGCAAAAGCACCGTGTTCTGTCCGATGGTGGAAAAAATAGTTCCTCCGTTTATGCCGACTGTGCCCGTCACAGAAATTCCATCAACATACACGACGCAATTAACCCCAAGCGTATTTGTCCAGTTTACCGGGCTTGCTCCGATAGTTATTGAAGTGCAGGCGACAAGATTGGAACGATAAGAAGCAAGGCCGTTAGTGGACGTGACAGCACCTTTGAAAATAGCGTTCGTGCTGAAAAGCCAAGTTCCAGTGGTTGATCTTGAGTAGTAAGTTTCCATTGCACTGGCGACAGACGGATCGTTATTATTCCCATAACCAACCGTTGTCGATTGAGCCAGATACATCAATGCCTGAGCTAGAGAAAGCACGTAAGATGACCCTACTTGGAATGTTGGCCTGCTTCCAGTGTAAAGAATCCCATCTGTGGCGGATGCGGTAAATCCATAGCTGGGTGAGTTAAAAGCTCCGCTTCCTAGCTTGATTGTGGTGTTTGTGAATATTGGGGTATATCCGTTTGTCACCACCCCCACTGGAAGGTTGGCCAGTCCGATGGAGCCTACGGTATCAGTCCCGCCAATCACTTGCCTGATTCCGTCTGCGGCATAGACGCCGAGAACGATGAGGCAACCAAGGGCGAGGATTAGAAGGGATTTGATCATGGGAAAACCAGTATTTCAACGGGTGCGTTAATCAAAAGGTCATTCCCAAGGCCATCTCCATCAAAACTAATTTGCACAGTAAGAACATCTGAGCTAGTGCGCTGAATTGTTGCCTTGGCGAAGTTGTTTGCCGGACCACTATATTGAATCGTGGCCCATGTTTTGTTGGTCGTAAAAGCTCCCGTTAATGTAGCTGTATAATTTCCAGGGGCGCCGTACCCCCAAACAATAGCTCCAATTCCGTTAGCCATAACTGTCGCTACTGGAGCCGCTGTTCCGGTTTGTGTTAGGGTTGCGCGATAAGATTTTACAACCGTATCGGTCCCGCCCACGACTTGGCGCACGCCATCAACTGCGTTCAACCCCAATCCAATTAGCGAACTGACACAGACTATTGCGATTAAGGTGATGAAGTTTTTCATAATGGCATTGTAACGTGACCCCATTCCTGATAAAGAATAGACGGCGAACGGACGGTTCTGGCCGTCTCGATCGCCTGAACACGGTCAACCTTGAAAAGAAAGGTCGAACAATGTCTGAACAGATAATCGCAGAAGTGGAGGAATGGCGTCCAGTAAAAGGTTTTGAGGGATATTTCGTTAGCAACCTCGGAAGGATTAAAAGCTCTCCAAGAAGAACTCACAGGAAAGAAATTATACTCAAGGCATCTGGTAAAAGATATTTGCACGTCAGCCTGTACCGGAATGGTGTCGCCATTAATTGTGATGTCTACTTGGTTGTTCTTAAAGCATTTCTTGAAAAGGACGACCCAGAAAGAGATTGGGGGAACCACAAGGATGGAAACAAAAAGAATAACAGATTGGAAAATCTTGAATGGAGCACTCCATCTGAAAATACCAACCATGCTCATCATGTGCTTGGCTATAAGCGGTGCGGAGAGCAATGCGCTTATTCGACATTTACAACGGCGCAAATAATTGAAATGAGGAAGGATTTCCGGGCTGGAGTAAGCACTGGAGAAATAGCCAAGAGGCTTGGAAGGAACAGGACTACTATATACGCTATTTGCTATAGAAAGAATTGGAAACATATTCATTAAGGCCATGTAACCACGCAGACGCTATCGGAATCTAATTCCAACCGCAGCCCAATAAGCCGAGATGTTGTAGCTTGTATTGCTGAGGTGACAGAAGTTAGTTGAACCGAAACTGTCGTGCTGCTTACTGAGGTACTCCATGAGTTCACCACCGTTGCTGTAGTTCCCGGAATAGTAGAAATTAGTGATGCCTGAGAATTTGTCGCGGTCACTGTCCCGGACAGGTTTTTTGCGCTGATGGATATATCTTCTCGGCACGAGGTCAGATCGCTCCCGCTCTTAATTTCAGTTGTTGCTGATAGTTTTGCTCCAAAACAAGTAAGTGAAGTTGGCAACGTTATTGATACAACCGTCGTCGCAGAATTTGTAGTGAAAGTTTTAACCCCGCCTTGAACAATCTGTCGATTCACCACATTCCCAGTTCCATTGTCAGTTGAGAGAGCGATCTGATTCGTTGCGACCTGTAAGCTCGGCTGAACATTCCAGCCTACATTAAATGAGTTGGCTGTGTTGTTTGTGAATAATTTTCCATAGGCAAAACTGAAACCACCAGCCGCTTCATTTCTGATACTTTCTCCGAAAGTAACCGCACACTGTCCTGTTGCGGTTAGCCAGCCGAAAACATTGGAAGAAACGCCGTGAACAAATGCCCCGTTTCCATGTGCCCAAATGGTGCCTATTCCGTTAGCATAGCCCGAAGCCGATCCACCTTTCTGAACATTTTGACCGGCAACAAGGTCACCAACTTTAATAACAGAATTGCTTTCTGCCTGTCCCCACGCTGTCGTTCCGTTTCCATAGGTGATAATCATACCATTGGTGCCGCCTATGTATCCCCTAGCCATAGACCCAGGCCCGTATGACTCAATAAGCCCACCATTCTCTGCATCTCCGTACGCCATGGTTCCAATATCGTGCGCAATGATTACACCGCCATTAGCCACACCAAATGCCAAGGTTCCACTTGCGTTAGCGGTTATATTGGCAGATCCGTTCAAAACCGCCTGACCAAATCCGAACGAACCAAATCCAGATGATAGAATACTGCCGCCATTAGAGGCACGGCCTGCCGCTATCGCCCCTTGGAGTGATGAGGTAATGGTCCCGCCAGTTATGGCGTCACCAAAAGCAAATGTTCCAGGTTGAGATGCCAGAATTGTGCTGCCTGAGGCATTGGCATGGCCCCACGCCATCGCGCCTAACTCTGATGTTTTTATGGTTCCTGCCGCCTGAGCCTGCCCTCCAGCCAGCGATCCTTCACCGTCAGCGTAAATCAAACTGCTCGCACCAGATGCAGATCCGAGTGCGAAAGAACCGACAGCATCCGCTAACATTATCGCGGTGGCATTAGTCTGACCCGCAACAAAGGTTCCAACTGCGCCAGCCGAGAATTTAGCCACCTCTTTTGTTGCTGGGTTGCTGTACATGATACCGCCCTCTGGAACATTTGTTACCCAGAAATTATTGGCAGTGGAAGAAACGCTACTCACATAGTTGCTTAACCCACCACCATTGGCCGGGCTAAATCTAATCACAGTACTGCTCGCGGCAGGCACCGACACCGTGAACGAATTGGTGTATGAGCCAAGCAGCGCATTGGTCCAAACTTCAGTCACCACCGCTGGATAATTACTGGCGAAATTAAGTTGGCCCCAGTTGACCGTGAGATTTGTTGCCGCGCTCGGATCTTCATTACTGAAGAACACCGCAACATCACCGCCAATCAATGGTCGATAACAAATCTGGTTTGTCGGGCCAAAGTTGATAACTTTGAACCCGCTGTTGGCCCCGCGCAACTGATCCTGCCAAACTGAGATTTGACCAGCGTTCGTGACGGTTAGTCGAAATGAGGTGTTGGTGAGCACCCCGCCGCTCGCGCTACGTATCCATTCATCACCACCAGTGATGGCCATGACACTCAGCAGATCCTTGCAGTCAGCATAGTTCCATGAACCGTCATATAGAAGATTATCGGTTTGAGGTATCCAATGAATTGTGCCCGCTTCCCAATTAGTGAGAGAATGGATGGATGATCGAAGTGCTCCGATGGCCAGTCTCAAGACTCCTGAACTTCCTGGTTCGTTTACGACCACCCCAGACTCCAGGGCCACACCGTTTGCCTCTCTCTGAAATGACACTGGGAATGGAGGGTAAAACCAAAGATAATTCAGGATCAGTCCATGGGTCCGGTTTGTGTAGTAGTGAAACCAATCCGAACTCGCCGATACTCCGGGATACGCTAGTGACCCAGGCCATGTCGCAGATCCTCCATATCCGCGCATTAGCTGTTGGGCAGAACCAGGTGTGCCGGCAAAGGCCGTTGTCGTGTCCTGAAATGTAACCCCACCAACACCCCACTGGTAAAACGTGGTGATGTCCAAATGCTTCGAGCTTGGCGTAACCATAGGCTGCATCAGACCACCTCCAGGGATTCCGTTCGGGCCATTGGGATACATCCAAAATGTTGCGCCGGTGAACGCATCCACATCAAACTCAGTGTTGTTCGTCTGAACCGGGCGAGTGTCTCCGTAGAGCGTTAACCAACCCTCGAAATAATTTGTGCCAAGATAGTAGAATAAATTGGTTCGGCTCACCGTCTGCATCGGCCATGAATTGGTATTCCAGGCGAGCACACCGTTGGCATCACGGTGGTTGGTTAGGAAGTAATTCTCGATACCGAATGCCCGGATGAAATCGTAGTTTGTCAATGTGCCGTAGCCATACGCAAAGAAGTTGCTGATGGCCACCCGCATAGTGGCCTCGCTGGTCACACCGTTCACCCCGGACGCTATAATGAAAGCCGGGTTTCGCTGGTTCGAGTTAATGTCATTCCCGGGAAGGTCTTTCATGCCCGAGGCAGATCCACCGTTCAAATCGTTATACCACGAAAAGCTATAACCATCCTCCGTCTTGCTCATGTTACTGTACGTGCGGCCTATCGGCTCGCGTCCTGCGTCATAGTTATTCCATCCGAGCGTGAGCAAGTAGCCTTCATGATTATGAAAAAATAGACCCATGGTGGACGGCCAACTATACCGCGCCCCAATCCCAGCAAATGCTGATACGTCCGGGTATGGAGAGGAAAGACCTTCACCGAATCCGAGCTTATCTCCACCGCCTTGATCGATTAACAGTTTTGAGTTGATGAGAACCTCGCCGGGATACTTGTTGCTGATCGATGAGGCGGCCGCCTGATTCGTTTTCCAAAAATCATTTGTTGAGCTGACTTGGAAAATTATGTTACTGAGCCCGGTCCCATTCGTGTTGATAGAGAGAGAAAGGCCATTGCTCAAAAAAGAGTTCGTGTCGAACTGGCTGAATGCTGGGAATTTATTTGTTTTAACGCCAACAAAAAATGGCGACGGGAAATTCGTACTGAAGTCAGTTGTTAAAAGCGACCTGTAATCAACAAACCCAGCTCCGAGGCATCCAGTGGCCGAAAGGAGTGAAATAATAATCAGTTTTAGCTTGTTGCTCATACGGTTTATTGGATAGATAAGAAGGCTCCCGCGTCACCTGCGAAGCGACGGGGAGCAAAGACACAATCAAACATTACTTGATTATGGCAAGACCACACATTGCACAAGACCCCACGCTTCCTCAAGGATTTTCCATCACGTTTAGAGAACGATTTTGGTCCAAGGTGACCATAGGTGATGGGTGTTGGATTTGGACTGGAAGGCCGATGACGAACGGGTACGGATCCATCGAAATCGGTGGAAGAGGATACCGAAAGGAAACGTCGCACAGAGCCTCTTGGATCTTGCATCATGGCCAAATCCCCGACGGGCTTTGGGTTCTTCACAATTGTGATGTTCGGCTTTGTGTAAGACCAGATCACCTTTTTCTCGGAACTCAAACCGATAATAATAAGGATGCCGCGAACAAGGGGCGAGTAGCTCAAGGTGTAGGCCATTACGCGCACAAACTTACAGAAGATGACGTGAAGGACGTACGAAATCGGCATATTCCTTACGTTGTAACATGCCGCATGCTTGCTGCCGAAAAAGGCGTAACGCCAGCCGCTATAAGCGCCATAATAATTCGAAGAAATTGGAAGCGATGTTAGGTCCATACACCTTCACTCCAGATCCAAGTTTCGAATGGTGCATCAAGATCCATCGCGATCGCCACGCTGGCAGTCGGAGTAAATGGCGGTGCGCCCTGTGCGTAATGTCCGGAAAAGACCTGCGTGCTACCTCCGCCACCAAAAACTGTCCACGTTCCGTTTTGGAACTGGTAGCCTATTTCAGTGAGTGAATCGATGTAAACATCTCCCTCGCCCGCATCCGTGCTTGTCGGCACACCTTCACCAAAAGTCACACAGCCGCAACGCGGCACGACGTATTTCGGACCTTGCGCAGGTGGCACATACGGATCTGCCACAATCCCCCAAGTACCAAGCTCGTTCATAGTGAGCGCACTTTGCGCCCATCAGTCGGCATTGCAAGCTTTTTCCTACCGGCGGGAGGATGGGAATTTTGGAAACACTGCCGGTGGTGTACTACACCCAGGAAAGATGCACACCGTCAACCTGGCTCGATGCTGTCAGCACGTACGGCTTTTTGACTGTCACTACGTTCCAATCGACTTCCCATTTTTTGCTATCCAAATTCGAATGAAACAGAATGATCAACCGATAATTGAAGATATGATCTGGGGCGTCAGTGTCAGTGTATGTGGCCAATAACGACGGGGCGACTAAAGGATAATGCGTTGGATAAAGACCTAGCCCTTGCAGAACAACAGGAGCCGGTGTTTGATTTAGGAGCGTCGTCCAGGCTGCATCTGGTGCCATAGTGGAATATGCCACCTCGGACGGAAAACCATCAGCAGGCCCATCACCGGTTGCGGACTGCGGCGTAGCCCTTGTTGTGGTCGATCTTTGAAGGATGACTTGATCAATTATTATATGACTTGGAGGACTTCCCGTGGGCTCTCCGTACCCTGGCATCAGATTCAACTGCGGCCACGTCCAGGTGAGAACAGTTGGGCCATAATCTGGAGGACCGGGGTTTGTGGCGCTCAATAAGTAGCCACGCGAACTCAGAATCCCGCCGAAAAATATAGGATCTTGCTCCGCGATATCCACATCATCACCACTGCTGGGAATAAACAACCGCTGAAACCCTTGCCTTTTGAACGCCCATCCCGCAGCACTTTTAGCGTAAAGTTTTCCTGTCGTTGGATCGGTCGCCAAATCTCCATCACGCCCAACTCTGAGATCCGGAATGCCGCGCGTGCCGAAAACGCTTCGAATGCCGCCAGCAGGGGATGGAGGAAAATTCATACTTCAGTGCCAGTGCCCAGGAACAACCAGCCATCCACAGATTTGATGTAGAGCGAGCCCTCGTCTGGGTCCACGGCCAGATCACCATCAGCGCCAACATTCTGCGGGGGTTGACCAACGGTGCCAAGAACGGCGTTAACTCCGTATCTTGGATCAGGAGGATAATTGACGTTCATTTTCGCAACTATGCTCCGTTCGTCTTACTTGGCAACTCTTTTTTTGCTTCGTGGACGTGCACTTGTTGGGCAGCTATCACTGTCCCGGTGCCAAATCCCTGATTCAGTGGCCGATCAACCTCATCGGGTCGGCCAGTCGGAGCGGCCGCCTTTTCCAGCTCGAGCGCCAGATGTTGCGTGTTTGTCATCGTTTGGGTAAGCCCACTAATTTCGTGAGCCAGCCCGCGGATCATCGAAACCCGAGCCTTGGCGCCCCTGGCCTGCTCTTTTGCCAGCCGATCGATCAGAATTCGAATCGTGTCCTCGAGGCGCTCTTGTGAAATCAACACCCGGCCGCGCTGTGTCCGGAGGATGCCGAGCCCGCGAGCGTAAATCCCGAGCTGCGCAAGACTCCTCACCTGATCCTGGCGCAAGTTTGAAACACCTGTCAGATTGCGCAGGATTCCGACTGCAGCCTCGTCGTCTAAAATGCGCTCATCTATCCCGACGTCCATTATCGGCATCGGCTCGTCCATTTTTTGAAGCTTATTGTCCATCGCCATTTATTTCTTTTGACCATCCGCCCAAGTCGCGCTCACGAAGCCAGCAGGTCGCGTATTTGTCTCGAGCGAGTTCGTCCATTTGGCAAAAACAGCCGGCCTCTGGCATTTCGCGATCAAGCGGACTTCCGCATGTCCTCAAGCCCCATCGTCGGAAAAAGATAGGACAGTCCTCGCAGGTTAGCAATCGCCGCTGGTAAACCGAATCGCTCACTTCCTCGCTGGGTGGAAAAAACCACGTATGGATTGCCCAGGACCCTTTGCGCCACGTCTTGAGAGAAAATACATTGCTGCCCAGCGCGCCAACCACAATCGCCGCAGCATGCCTAAGTTTGTGCTGGAATGAACGCTTCACCATTTGGACTCGTTCCTGCTTGGTTAAATTTTCCGGTTACTGGATCTCTAAGAATGAACCGCCTGGCCTTTTGCAACGCTTCCGGCCATCGCCTACGTCGCTTCATCGCCCGCATTTTGTAGGCCTTCACAATCTGTATTCTGCCAAGCGCTTGCTTCTTCTCGAGCTGCTTTTGCCGTTCCGCCTGGGGTATCTTTGGCTGAGGCGGTACCAGTTTCGACCTTACAAATCTCCCTTTTACCTTCTCGGGAGGCATCCGAAGTTTTGAATAGATCATGTAATCCCGATGAAGTCGTCTTGACGCTTCCCTTACTCGCTTTATCCAGGCGCGGTACCGTAGCGCATAGCCATGGTCGCCGAGCATCTCTATCCGATCAGCCTCGGCACGCCGCGCAATACGTGTCCAAGTCGGGCAAATCTCCAACTCGATCCCGCGCATGCACGCCGTTCCGTCCCATGCCAGGAGTTTGAAAGCGCTGTACTTGTGCAGCAATTTCATCTCCCTGGATACTTCGTGCCAATTACGCCGGAACGGGCTCGGGTGCAGCTTGAAGAAATACAAATCGATCGGCGTCTCTTTGTTGATGAGGTGCCAAAGGAAAGCGTTGCAGAACTGATTCAGCCAGTATTCGAGCTCTGCCTCACTCCGCCCCACCCCGTTGAGATACATCAGGCTCAGAAACTCATTTCTCTCGGCTCGGCTCTTTCGCTTAATCCCTATTTTGATCCGGCGCCGGCGCTCCCACACGAATTGATCCTCAGGCTCTGCTGTGATGTCTTTCACGCGCTGGCCGATGCGTCGGAGTTGGCCGAAGGAAATCTTCAGCCCGTCGTTTGCAATCTTTGGAAGTGTCCCCAGACGGCTACTGAGCGCCGCCTGTTGAAACGGTGTCAGCGCCATCGCACGCCAGATATGCGCGATTGCTCCGTGCTTCTCTACCCAGAACGGGATCGCCCAGGTCACCGGAGAGGTTCCGGTCACTGTCCACAATTCCTTTTCCATCTATTTTGAGATTATCACGCGAAAAATCTTTGACAACCTCGGGCTTTGTAGCACAATGCAATCACGATGAACGTTGCAACGCAGGAATAATTCCACTTCCCACTTATGAAAGACAAACCGCAAGACGCAGAAATTGTACACGAACACGCCGTAGCTCGAATTGACTCCGACAAACCCGTCCTCAGCGTAGCTGGCATGATGCAGGCAGTCATAGACAAAGGAATAAGTGCTGAAAATGTCGGGGTGATGGAGAAGTTAGTTGGACTCTTCGAGCGCATGGAGGCCAAGAAATCAGAGCAGCTCTTTAACGAGGCCTTCGTTTCACTTCAAAAGGAGATGCCTCGGATCCAAGCCAAACAGGCTGTCCCGAACAACGACGGCACGACGCGATACGTCTTTGCACCTTATGAATCGATTATGGAACAGGTTCAGCCGTTTCTCGTGAAGCACGGATTCACTGTTTCGTTCTCCACTCGTTTCGACGGGCCGCGCATTGTCAAAATCTGCACCCTGCGGCACTCGGCGGGCCATTCCGTCTCAAACGAATTTGCGGCCAGGATTGGCGCGGGCCCGCCCAAGGCCAGTGAGGCTCAGGCAGACGGAGCGGCCGGGACCTATGCCAAGCGCTTTGCGCTGTGCGATGCTCTCAATATCGTCGTCGAAGCAGATAGTGATGCCAGGGCGGAAGGAGGCCCGGTCTCTAATTCGCTGGCCGTGGCGTTGCGTAAGCGCGTTCTCCAAACTGGAAGCGATGAAAAAGCCTTTTTGCGTTATGCCAAATCCCCAGTGTCCGACAACGCAACCGAGGCTGAAATCGTAGCCGCTTACCAGAACATACCAAGCGGAATGTATGACGCTCTTGATCAGAATCTACAAAGAAAGGAAAAAGTGAAGTGAATTGTGCAATTTCAAAGTGGTCCCCGGTTCACGTTCGGCTTTCGTCAAAAACCACCAAAAGCCCGAATGGATGCTGGATTTGGGGCGGTAAAACAAATCCAAACGGCTACGGAATAATGCAAATCAATAAGACCCAAGTTGGGGTTCATGTTGTGGCGTTCGAATTGGCAAATGGAAAGCTAGGGCCGGGCAAAATTGTCTGCCACTCGTGCGACGTTAGGAACTGCGTCAATCCAGATCATTTATTTTCTGGAACGCACGCAGATAACATGGCCGATATGGTGCGCAAGAACAGGACAGCACCTCCAGGAAAGAAGCTTTGCCCATCATCGGCCATGGAGATACGCAGGTCAAATCTTTCTGCCAAGCAAATATCAAAATTATTCAACATCACAACTCAACACGCACTGCAAGTAAAGAAAGGAATAGCATGGGCCGCAATTGTTTGATCTACGACATCGAAATCATCAAGGCAGTGCCAGATCGCAAGTTTCCAAGGGAAGATGGCATCGAATACTGCTCGGGCTGGGAAGATCACGCCAACATGGGAATCTCAGTAATCGGCTGCTACGATTACTCCGACGGGCGATATCGCGTTTTTTGCAAGGACAACTTCGTAGATTTCGTGCTGCTATGTCACGACAAACAGCTTGTGTCATTCAATGGAATCGGATTCGACAATCGCGTGCTCAAGGCGTGCGGCGTAACGGATTTGATGGAAGGCACCAAGGATGAGAAGCATTACGACATTCTGCGCGAGTTGTGGGTAGCTGACGGGCTCGGGCCTGATTTTGTTTACCCATCACACATCGGATTCGGATTGGATGCCGTTGGATCGGCCAACTTCGGACAACGCAAGACCGGACATGGCGCGCTCGCTCCGGTGGATTGGCAGCGTGGTAAAATCGGTTCAGTAATCGACTACTGCCTGAATGACATCGCGATGACCAAGCGCTGCTTTGACCGAATCAGAGCCGCCGGCGGATTGCGCGATCCTCGCGACCCATCACGATTCATTCAAATGCGAACGCCATGAAACGATTCGACTGCGTACAAGGCTCGGCAGAATGGTTGAGCCTCAGATCGTGTATTCCCACCGCCTCAGAGTTCGATAACATCATCAGTCCAACTTTCGAGATCAGGAAAGGGCAAACCCCGGCAACTTATCTTTCACAAAAGCTGGCCGAAATCTGGCTTGGTGGCCCACTGCTCTCGTTCGGCGCATGGGCCACCGATCAGGGCACCATACTGCAGGACGAGGCGATACCATGGTTTGAATTCGAGTATGGATGCAAGGTTGATCGCGTCGGGTTCATTACAAACGATGCCGGAACTGTTGGCTGCTCACCTGACGGACTGCTAGACGCCGAGACCGGGCTCGAAATTAAATGTTTACAGCCCGTGCATCATGTTTCCGTTCTCTTGAACGGCGAACTCCCAAAAGACTTCTCGGCCCAGGTTCACGGGAGCATGTACGTCACCGGTTTTCCGAAATGGAAACTCTGCTGTTACCGGCGCCGATTTCCTCCGTTGATTATCACTGTCCATCGCGATGAGGAGATCATTTCCAAAATCGATGAGGCTGTGGTGCTGTTCCTCGACAAGCTAAAGCGCAGTATGGATTACCTGATCGAACTGAACGGCGGAGAGCCTCCGCGTAAACCCGAGCAATCTCCGGGCAAAGTCAAATTCTCCTGGGAGAGCGATCCTGATGACGTCCCCCATTAAATCCCAAAACTAAAACTAAACGCACACAAATAACTAAAACGTATGATCGAAAAGACACACGCCTTTCGTGTAGGCGATTTAACCTTCGGCACTCTAATTGAGGCCCAGGAGCACGAAATCACTTGCATCATCTCGGCTGTTCCTGGTTGGAACGACAAAGAGCAGCAGAAGCAGGTCGCGTCGGTAATCGTCGCGGCAAGCGTAAAAATCGTGGACGTTCTAAAAACTGGTCCACGCAGTCATGTGCGTGCTCGCAAGATAAACGGCGGAACTCGCAAGGCCCGAGCGCCTAAACCAGTTGTCGAATCTGGAAAGGTGGCGGCATGAAGATCCTCTCGCTTTCCTCGGAAAATATAAAACGTTTAAGTTGTATCGAGTTAACCCTCGGCGACAAAGGCAATCTCGTCATCGTCTCCGGAAACAACGAACAAGGAAAATCGTCGCTTTTAGATTCGATTGAGATGACTTTGCATGGTGGCGCGAGCATCCCGCCCAAACCCGTTCGTCGGGGCCAAGACAAGGCAACAGTCGAAATGACTCTCGGCAACATCGGTTTGCCTGAGTTGACGGTTAAGCGCGTCATCACGGCGACCGGCGGCGGCTCTTTGGTCGTCACGAACAAGGACGGCACGCGCATGAGCTCGCCCCAGTCGGTTCTTGATGCGCTCGTCGGCAAGCTTAGCTTCGATCCGCTCGCATTCGCGAAGATGAAGCCGGCGGAGCGTTCGGAAACCATCCGCCAACTGCTCGGGTTGAATTTCACCCAACAAGACAAAGATCACGAAGCACTGTTCAACCAGCGCACTGAGGTAAATCGTCGCGTGAAGGCGAAACAGGCGATGCTGGCTTCCAATCCGCGCCACCAGGGCGTTCCGAAAGAGGAACAATCCACGGCTGTAATCCTGGCAGAGCAGGAGAAGGCGACAAAAGTGAATAATGCCAACGATCAGGTTCGTAGGCGCGTTTCTGAGTTGAAAATCGCATCCCAACATCATGCGAACATGGCAAAGGACCATAAGTCCGCCATTGAACAGACAGCCGTTGAGATTGCACGACTCAAGGAAAAGCTAAATCGCCAGAATGAGGCATTCGATATGTGCGTGACAAATGCCGAGAAGGAACTTGAGGCTTCGAAAACCGCGCAGGCTGAGGCTGACGCCTTAATCGACATTGACACCTCAGTTTTTCGCACGCTCATCAATGAGGCTGAGGCTACCAATTCCAAGATCCGAAAAAACAAGGAGATCGACAAAATCGAGTCCGAATTCAAAGAGGCTTCGAAAGAGGCGGACTCTCTCACGCGCAAGCTGGATGCAATCGATCGTTTCAAACGTGATGCCATCGCGGCCGCCAATTTCCCCGTGCCAGGCATGGGCCTCGGCTATGCTGGCGAGGTGTTGATCGACGGGCTTCCGTTCGAGCAGGCCTCCACGAAGGGCCAGCTCATGGCCTCGCTCGCGATGGGTGCCGCGCTCAATCCGAAGCTGCGCGTGATGCTTGTCCGGAGCGGGAACGATCTGGACGATAAGGCTCTCGTCGTCCTGGCTGACTGGGCCAAGGACAAAGATTATCAAATCTGGTTGGAAAAAATTCATGGCGGAGGTAAGGCTGCGATTATCATAGAAGACGGGCACGCAGTTGAGCCTGTTATCGAACAAACGCCAGAGTTAATCCCGCAGTAAACCCAAAACGAAAAGGAATCAAAAATGGCAAAAATCCCATGGAACAAAGTCAAAGAACTCGCACTCGAACTCTCAGGCAACCTCTGGGACGATCAGGAAAAGGAAATTCGACGCATCGTTGAAGCTGCTCCGGCTGACGAAAAGCAAATCGTCGTCTCTTTCGCCCACACCATTGACTGCAATGGCGACTCCCCAACGATTAAGACCAAAGTATCGTTTTCTGAGAAATTCAGCGAGACCGCGACAGGTTCAGTTGACGATCCCGCGCAAATGACTCTCGAAGAGGCTGGAAAGAAAGCCTGATTTTGAGCGACAAACCGAAGTTTCCGCGAGACCAGGCCATGAGCGTAGCAAATGCGCTCGTGGCCTTGCTCCGTCCGTACGTCACTCAGATCGAGATTGCTGGAAGCCTGCGCCGCGGCAAGCCAGAAGTCTCAGACATCGAGATCCTTTTTGTGCCGGCCACACAAACCTCGCCCGACGGACTTTTCGACACACTCACCGTTGATCTGGCCGACGCCTACATCGAATCGCTCTATAAAAGCGGCTTGATCGGCAAGCGGTTCAATTCCGCCGGCTACATCGCCGCCTGGGGACCTAAGAACAAGCTCGGAATCCATATTCCGAGCGGCATCCCAGTAGATTTCTTCGCGACAACAGCCGACAACTGGGCCGTCAGCCTCGTGATTCGCACCGGTTCACTCGAGACGAATCTCAAACTTACTACCGGCGCACACAAGATGGGCCGCAGCCTTCACGCGTACGGTTCGGGCGTATCAATTCATGCGACGGGTGAGCAAATTAAATGCAACAGTGAGGAAGATGTATTTCGGTGTTGCAATGTTCCATATTTACCACCAGAATTACGCTAATGAAGCCCGTTAAATCAAGGTATGGCATGATGCTGGTTCTTCGCATTTTTACTGTTAATGGGGAGAGGTGGTGCGCCTGTTGCTGTGATTGCGGAACCGAGAAAAGCGTAAGGTTGAGTGACCTTCGAACGCAAAGAATAGTTTCCTGTGGGTGTTATGGTAGGAAAAGGAGACATGAAAGAACTCGAACTCATGGGTATGCCGGATCTGGAAAATCCCGAACAACCGAATATCGCAGTTGGGCGATGATGAAGTCGAGGTGTTCAAACAAAAAGCTCAATACATGGAAGCACTACGGTGGACGTGGAATAAAGGTTTGTGATCGATGGATGAGATTTGAAAACTTCATCTCAGATATGGGGCCAAAACCCAGCCAGAAACATTGTATCGAAAGAAAGAATAACGACGGCGATTACACTCCAGACAATTGCCGGTGGGCTACAATGTTGGAACAGTCACATAACACACGCCGCACACTTACTATCGATCACTGTGGCAGGACAATGACTGTCGCTGAATGGGCCAGGGAAACTGGAATCACAGTCCGAACTTTATATGACCGATATCACAAGGGGCTCCCATTATTCTCGAAATTAAACCTTTGCACCACCAGGTCACCAAGGAATATCCAAATTTGCAAATAGTTTGAAATAACCTTTGACGCCTCTCGCAGTCGTGGTAAAACACCCTAGCGGATTGAAACACCGCTAAAACTATGTCACACTCTTTTGGCCTGCCGCTGAACGTGCGCGAATGCGTAGCGGCCTGGTTCTCCACCTGGCTTTGTTTCAGCGGGAGGCGGCGGGCCTTTTCTCTTCCCAACAATGAGCATCCGGATAATGTCGCAGGTATGGTCTGACTCAACAATTACCAAACAAGGTGAGCTGTTGGTAATGCTCGCTATAGCAGACTTCGCAAACGATCAAGGTGAGGCTTGGCCATCTGTTTCAAAACTGGCCGAAAAATCACGGTTAAGCGAGCGTGGAGTCCAATACATTCTATCTAAACTAAAGTCGTCCAGGCATTTATCTATTGAAGTAGGAGGTTCAGGACCGAAAGATTCTAGCTTATATCGGGTAAGGGTGAAAGATTTGCACCCTAATCTCACTAAGGGTGAAAACTGTGACACGCTAAGGGTGCAATCTGAGGCGGTTAAGGGTGCAAACGGCGACAAAAAAGGGTGCAAAAGCTTTGCACCCGATCCGTCAGTACCCGTACAAGAGATCCGTCATAAAGATCCACCACTGGATTTGTCCGTGGAATTTCCTCCTGGATTTCCAAAGTCTGATAAAGAAGCACAGGCTTCGGCGTGTACTATCGGATGCCCTGCTGATTTTGTTTCGGCAACGTGGAACCATGCAGCGGGAAGGGGTGGTAGGGATAGTAAAGACGTTCCGATCAGGTCATGGAGACACCATCTTCAAGCGGCCTGGCAATTTCAGCGCGGGAGGGACGGTGCGGGAAAAACTCCAGAAAAAAACCAACTTCAGGAAAGAATTGAGGTTAAAAGCCTATGACGGAAGAGTTTCAAGAGCGAGAATTCAAAATTAAGACCATTTCAAACGAAGAGTATGATCGCAGGGAGGCTGAGAGAAAAGCAATAGACGATAAGTTTGAAATTGACGAAATCCGAAGGAAATGGAACTGCCCACTGAGACAGGTTTCTTGTAAGCCGATAGCATCAGGAGAATGGGGAGAAAAGCTTGAAGTTCTAAAATCAAAGCTTGGGACTGGAATGATCGTTGCGCTTACCGGCGGAAGAGGCAATGGAAAGACACAGCTCGGAGTAGAGATTATGAAGATAGTCTCAGCCTCCTTAGAGAAGTGTTATTTTTTCACCGCTACCGAGTTCTTCATGCTGATAAAATCGACCTATAAGAATGATGCAACTAGAAATGAGGCTCAGATATTGAGCGATCTTCGAAAATTCAAACTGCTGGTGATTGATGAAATCGGGAAAAGATCAGAAAGCCAGTGGGAAAATAACCTTCTATTTGAATTGATAAATAAACGGTACGGCGACATGACGGACACTCTCATAATCGACAACCGGCAAAAAACTGACTTCATTGCGACTATTGGGCCGTCTCTCGCGAGCAGAATTAGCGAGACTGGAGGTATCATTGAATGCGGATGGGCATCTTTTCGATGAACGCTCCACTATTCGAATCCAGGCCCAGGTTCAAAGGGTGTCCGCCTATTTGCCTTAAAGAAAACCTGGCCGTCGTTCGAAACCGAGGCTGCGGCTCATCGCTGGCGTACCGCTCCGAAAGATGGGAACCCGCTATACGAGCCTAATTCGATTACTAAAATGTGGCGGTGTGAAACTTGCCGGTGCTGGCACTTTTTAACTAAGCCTCGACCTCCTGCTGGCGCGACATCTGGAAGTTCAAGAACCCGATAACTGTATGAAGATAATTGGCCTTACACTCACTCCAAACCTTCAGTCCATTGAGGCTGCTTTTGGAGATTTATTTCATTCAATTCTTTGGTTCAGAACAGCCGACCGGGAAGCGACTGGGGTTGACGATGGTTATGTCTGTGAAGTGCTGTCAAAACAAAACCCTGACATGGTGCTGGCTTTTGGAAGAATAGTTTTTGATGTCGTTTCAAGGCACGGCGTGATGACGATGCAGGGGCCATCACTAACCGCGCTTAACGCTGACGAGTTATTGAGAGGGTTCGCTGATAATGTCAGGTCTGCAATCAATCGCGGGATTCCAAAAGAAGAATTAAGGGTGATGGGATACGGACCCGTCGGACAAATGGAGATGGAACCATGAAAGAGATTCTCTTCAAGGAATGGATGACCGCGCAAGCTAAACACTTCGGAATTTCATGGCATGGAGCCTATTGCAAGTGGAGAAAAGGCCAAATAAAAAGCCCGCCGATGAGAAAAGTAAACAGCCGAGTTATTTGGGTTAAAGTAGAAAACTAAAAACGCCCGCCCTCTTTCGAGAGCGGGCGTTGAGGGGAGAGTTAATTAAACCGTGGGCTTGTTCGTCGGAGTGCCGACGGTGATGCCGAGGTTCTTCGCGTTCTCGCCGGCAACAGTCAGCTCGATCGTTTCCTGCAAGTCCTCGACGCCTTCGCCGAGATCCGCGTCCGCGTCCACAAGGAACACAGTTACGCCAGGTTCGTCAGAGGAGATCAGATCGGCGGACAGCCCGTCTGCGGCTGGAACGACCGTTGAAGTTCCACTGATAACGCTCCACACGGGAACGCCGTCGAGTTTGGCAGGTTTGCCTGAGTCTGTTTTTGGAGTGAGGGTCACATTGACCTGTTGTGCGTTTGTAATTTTTGCTGCTACCATGGTATTTACTTTCTTTTTTTGGATTACGAGGCCGAATGCTACGTCGAAATGGCCTCTTGGTTTACTGCATTCTGGCTTTAGCTCGCCTATAGACCGAGCCACAGCCAAAAGTCCTTCTCGGATCGCGCAGGCGATCTCGTCGTGCTGATGCGGCTTGCTCATGGGCATCAACATTACACCCGATCACCCTTGACAGCTATCAATTATTCAATTACAGGTTTCATCACGATGAACGTTGCAACTGGTATGACACGTCAAAGGGCCACGGAACTACTTCCAGTAATTCAAGCTTTTGCTAGAGGAGAATCTGTTCAGGTGTCGATTTCATTCCCACCATCCGATTGGGAAGATTACGACGGAAATTGCGCAGATTTTCAAAATGAAAATTGGATTTGGAGGATCAAGCCAAAGCCTCGCGAGTGGTGGATAGATGAACAAGGCGTGGCTAGGCACTATAAAGAAGACGCCATCCGCAATAGTGGAAAGTTTAGACCGATCCATGTGGTGGAAGTGTTCGATTGATAAAAAGCAAAATGACACAAGAACTGTTAGCTAAGAATATAATTTTGTTGCTCAAAGGCATTTGTTGGCATAACGACGCTCGATCCACCTGGGATCCGTTCGACGGCCGGCTGCGCATTACGTTCTCACCTCACCCAGGCGATCTCCGATTTCTCATGGGCGAGGGCGGGCGCTGCATCAAAGGCCTGCAGCACGTCGCCGCAGAGATTGGCCGGCGCAATGACTACTCAGTCAGCATCAGTCTTATGCAAGCGTATCAAGGCAATGCCGAGAAGGAAGATCGCCGGTTCGAACAGAACGTCACTTTCGATCACGACGAGATCGTCCGAATCGCCAGTGGTTTGCTGGCCTCAGCGCTGGGGCGCCAGGTTGATTTGAAAGTGATTCGGAAAAACGATAGGCTCGATCTCAAGACTGAGGTTTTGACCGTTCAAGAGGACCGCGTAATCACCGCGCTCAATGAACCGCTTTACGCCTACGGTTTTCGCCAAGGCTGCATCATCAAGCTTTCAACACTCAACTCCACAGTCGTAGTATGAGCGAAGAAAAACGAATCCGTCCAGTGATAATCCTTCCAGAAAACATGATGAGCAAAAAGGATATTGCTCAACTTCGAAGGAACATGCTTTGCGTTGTCGAGTGCAAAGACCCTTCCATGGTGCGTTTTTGCGAGCCGCCGCCGAATGGGTATTCGGAGCAGGAGAAGGCCGCGATCCAGTTGTGTAGGCACGTTATGACTCAACATTCCGACGTGAGCTGGACAAAGCGGCAACTTGCTGAACGGTTGGCTGATTTCTTCATTAGCGGATCGCCGCTTCAAGCACCGGCGCGGGTGCCATCCGTTCCAACGACAAAGAAATGACCGAGGATGAACTCTCCATCTCCATGCGGGCAAATGGAATGCTTCCAGACGGAAAAGGAGGCTGGTTCAAACCAAAACGAAAACAAACCTCGACCGGAACTGATATTCAGCGCGGAAGTGGATGGAAGGTTGCCGAGCTGGAACGAGCTATTAGGCATGGAACACTGGTCGCGGCATCAGCTAAAAAAGGCGCTCCAAGAAACGTTCTTGTCCGGGTTACGTCAGTCCGGAGGTTCCTGCTCGATGACGATAATCTTTGCGAAAAGTTCCATGTCGATTGCTGCCGATACGCTGCAATCATTCATGGAGACAGCCCGGCTACGACGCGAATTGAAGTTGCTCAAGTTAAAGCTGGGCCTGACAAAAGAGAGTACGTCAAAATCGAAATCTACCAGTTATAAAGCGCCACCAGGCGATCCGCCTTTCTAAAATGACTATCTCAGACGAAGAACAAAAATCCATTGAGCAAAACGTTTCTAAGCTGATGGAACACTACGATTCGGTTAGGATCTTTGTCACACGACACGACGGTGAGAAGGACACAACCGAATCTTTTCACACCGGCGGCGGAAACTTTTACGCGCAGCTTGGGCAGGTTCGTGAATGGCTCGTTGTTCAAGATAGGCTCGCTCAAAGGCATGCCGACGAAGAGGAGGAAGATTAAAATGGAATTCTACAGAAGCCAGATGGCTGAACCGAAGGGGCCGCGTGTGTCCAGTGGTAAGGACTCCCGACAGACGTACGAAACTCCAAAAGATTTCCTCGATGCCGTCGTTCGAGACTGGTGCCACGGCGAGGCGTTCTCCTGGGACCTGGCCGCGAGCGCGGAAAACTCCAAAGCGCCGCAGTTCATTAGTTCCGGACAGAACTCTCTACTTTATAACTGGAGATCGTTAAACGGTTTACTTTGGCTCAACTGTCCATTCAACTTCATCACCCCCTGGGCCAAGAAGTGCGCTGAGGAATCAGCTTACGGCGCGCGTATCGCGATGCTCGTGCCTGCCTCAGTCGATGCCAACTGGTGGGCGCAGTATGTGCACAAGAAGGCGGCTGTGCGCTTCGTTTCGCCGCGGATCTCGTTCGACGGTGTAGCGCCGTATCCGAAAGCGATTTCACTGCTGTTGTACGGCGATTGGATGATTCCCAATTTCGAATGGTACGAGCCGTGGAGGTGGAAAAAGTGAATATGGGAATTAAGCTGTCAATTAAACATAGGGCATGGGACATACTCAAATCTCGCGGTGAAATGAGAGGTTCGGATCTGGGCTGGGAATTGTGGGGAGAAACCACAGATTGCGCCAATCGTGGAACGGGCTCTCACAGACACAATAAATTCTGCCGTGCAGCCGGTAAAATTTTGAGGCACCTGGAAAAACAAGGTCGAGTTATTAGTGTTCCAAGAAAAAGGCACACAGTGTGGAGAGCGGTTGGAAATAATCCGCCATGAGCGCCGCCGGCAAACTTCACAATTGCGAGTGCGGCAAACCGCGCACGTACTCGTACGCCTTCGATGCGTTCTACTGCGAGGCTTGCGATCAGTTCTTGGACAAAGTGTGTGAAAATAGAATCTGCATCTTCTGCAAGGGCAGGAAAGAAAAGCCCAGCCAAAACAATTTGTGCAAGGCGAAAGGACAGAGGTGAAACTGGATCACATCGAGATTACTAACTGGTTCGAACCCGGCCACGAGTACTGGAAATCCGTGCAGGCCAAGCCATCCGAGCCGCTCATCCAGGCGACTATCTCAATGACTCTCTCTTGGAACGAATACCACGAGCTTATCAAGCGGGACGAAGAGAAGATTAAGTTCGTCGAGAAATTGCCGGAATGAACCTCGCCTTATGGGACCGCAGCACGAATCTGATTACGCTCCCGGATGGTACAAGAGCCGGAACAAGTTTCGGCGTAAAAGCCCGAACCGGTTTCACTGGCAATGGTCGCGCTTCAGTCGCAGGACGCACGATCACCTCGTTCATTGCCTGGAGTTGTCGCGCAGGTGCCCGTCGAGGCCGGGGCGAGGAAAGGTTGCATGACCTGTTACGCAGTCCAATACGAAGACGGAATCTGGCGCGGCAAGGTTGTCGATAACGACGGAACCGCACTGGCAGTAATCGGTTCTCAGGACGGATCTTTGAACCGGGACGATGCTGACAGGGCGGCAAGAGAAGTAGCTGGTAGCCTTCGTTTCAATCTGGATTCGTTCGTTAGGAAGTTCTCCTGATAAAAATAATCTATTGACAGGATCGGGGGAGATGTGCGAAAAGTGCGCAATGATGTTATCGACCATCAGTGAATCGCCCGTTCTGGGCGGGGGAGCCCGACTCCCGTCGATACCGTCCAGAACAGGCGATTTTGATTTGCGGAGTAGAGCATCGGTAGCTCGCTTGGCTCATAACCATGAGGTAGCAGGTTCGATTCCTGCCTCCGCTATCCCTTTCTTCGGGTCGAAGCCTAACGGTTATCTTGAACGTACTCCGTCGGGCACTCTCTTATCCGAAGATTTCTGCTCTCCCGCAGTGGTCGATGCACCACGGAGCCCGAGTGATATCCCGGGAACACCAGAACGATCGTTTAGCCGATCGGAGAGCACCAATTTTTATGAGACCTCCGGGTCTGGATCACTGCAAATCCTGGGGTTAGCGGCCTGTCACCGCGCCGTCGGGAGGACACAGCCAGATGCCAACCACCGTACGGGGGAAGACCGGGACGACAGCCCGGTGAGGTCTCGCCCTTTTCAAGAAATTCCCATAACTGAGCCGAGGCTATGCAGACGAACTACTTCAAAATCTGGCGTTCAAGAAACATCGACGATGCCGCAAGAGAGAGACACGCCAGAAAAGCGTGGGCCTACAGGCAACGAGTTAGGGCTGAGGTTATTGCGTCAATGGGTGGAAAGTGTGTCAAATGTGGATTTTCAGACCCAAGGGCGCTTCAAATCGATCACATCCATGGCGGAGGCTCCCAGGAAGAACAGGGCGGAAGCCGTTATGCTTTATTTGCCAGGCTGTCAAAACATCCAGATCCTATTAAGTTTCAATTGCTTTGCGCGAATTGTAACACCATTAAGCGAGAAGAAAACGGAGAACAGACAAAGTGCAGAAAATACCAGGCACCAGACATTGCGCCAATGTGGGAGCCAGCCGTGTTTGATTTTTAATGGCACCGACAGGGATATTGCCAGCGACACTTTCGGTCGCGCGCTGATTCTCGCGCGGCCCAGGCGAAGCTCACCGACAGATATGGCCTGCCGGGTCTTCGCCTTCAATTTACGGCTGCAACAACGTGACTCGGAGCGCGTTAGCCCTGCTGGTGGTTCACCGTTTCCACTCAACCGCGCCGCCGTAAACTGTTCTATGCTGATGGCGCTAAAGCGGGCATCCGATTTCAACGCAAGCGTATCCGCAAGGATTAGGGGCAGTTGCTACCCACGGGTGAAGCCTCCTTTGATAAATGCAACCGCTTGCGCCAATTTTCCATGAACCAGCAAAAACAGTTCAAAGTGCTTAGTCAAAAGCTTTTAGAACTGGGATTTGCGTCATACAAAGAATATCTTCTTTCACCTCACTGGTCCGCACTCAGAAGGCGATTTTTCAATAAACACCGATCGCCGCCCTGTTCCGGCTGTTGGAAAACGACCGTTCCGCTTCAACTCCATCACAGAAATTACAACCGAATCGGCCGGGAAAGGTTGTCAGACCTTGTTGCGCTCTGCGGTAATTGCCATCGTAAAACTCACGATTTTTGCCGCGCCAACACTCAATATGATTTTCATTCAGCCCATCGCCAATCACGACGCTGGGCGGGTTCTTTGACAGCAGGACAAATCAGCAAGGGCGCTACTTAGAAGGTAGTGCCAGCAGCAGCCACGGCACCCCGGAGCGGGGCGTGGCCTGAGTCTAAAACCTCACGTTTGGGAGGAATGCCCGCTGCCCTCTGTGCCAGTGACGTTCTGGGAACTATGCCTCAATCTGACCAGCCGTCCCGCCGGCAAGCTTACAAGCCCATCGGCGACAAGCGCACAGCCAAAAGACCTGTAAGCACAGTGAAGATTGCCCCGAAAGGTGCACCGTTCCATGGTTGCTTGCGACGGAACCATTCACTGCCACGGCGACCTAACCAGCCGCACATCCTGCCCGCAAAGCTGTCATCGATCATCAAACAGTCTGACGACACCGGGGACGACAATCCCGGGAATGTCTTGGAAACAATCAGGCTGAAAACCCATCAAGGGCCACTACAAACCTTGATTGGGATGCTTCATGTCCACACTCAATGTTCCACGTGGAACTTTCACCCTCAAAGGCGCCAGCAAAAGAGGTTCTCGAAAAACACCCTCAAATCCCGGCAAAAAATTTCTGGCGGCCTATCACATTTTCAGCCACGTCCAGAGCATCATCTGAAAAACTTTGAGTCCAGCAGAAGCGTATACGACACCCGCGCCGACCCATACCCCCGTACACCGGCATGACGGCGGGCCGGCAGCGTCCAAAAGGGCCGAACCCGAGGTCGGAACCAGGTGATTCTCGAAAACTGGCCTTGCAAACGACTGCAAATCAGGCTTGTTTCACTATCTGGGAAGGAGAGTACGCTATTTTTCGATACCTAAGCGTTTCACTTAGGATTAGGCATGTTGAAACCGATTACAAACGGCATTCACGTTTTCTTGCTCGGTTCACCATACTTGGCACGTTTCTTGAATTGTCTGGGGTGAATGCGGGAGGTTGGCGTCCGTACTTTCCGGGCGCGGCGGTCGTCCCCGAAAGCCAAAGGTTGACAGTCAGGCGGTGACGCTGTATACTGGCGCCTCATAGATTCAGGTGTGTTTAGGGCAGTGCGAGCCGGGTGGATTTCCCATCCGGCTCGCTGCTTTGCGGGGTGGCGGCGGCGAGCGTCGGACTCAACGTCCCGTCTATGCGCTCGGCTGATTCCGATGCGTCCTGGGGCATTCTAGCGCGGTGGTTTGTTCTCGAAATTGGCATTTGGGCATGAAAAGGCCCCGATTGGCTGTCTCGGGGTTGTTTTGAGGGGTTGTTCTAACGCCCGCAACAAGGGCAGGGACGCTTTGGTTTTGGTGGTTCCATAAATCCGTTTTTGTCGGGGCAGTCCCGAGATCCAATGACGGTGGCTCCCATTGCTCGACATTCCTCAAACAACGTTTCGCAGATTGGCGCAGTCAGTCCCTTTGCGTTCATTCCAGTTATTGCGTCAATGAGGTCCTGGGCTTCGTTGGTATATCCAAACGCTCCGCCCGCGCCAAGGTGATTGTCCCGAGCGCGAGCCCGAGCCAGATGGTGAGCAGGTTCATGGCTTCACAAGCGTTGCAGTCACCTCGTAGTTGCCCTCGATGTGCACCAGGCGATAACCCTGGGAGAGTTTGCCGGCGAGGTAAGGCGCCAAGTTGTTCGTGCCCGTGAGCTGGTAAGGGCTCGGCAGGGCAGGGTTCTCGTAACCGTCGATGAGGCGCGACTGATCCACGTTCTGGATCTCGTACCCGCCCCAGTTGTAGGTATTGGGGAGTGGTGTGCCGTCATCGCTGGTATATTTCCACGTCCAATAGAACGGGACGGCGTGCACAATGATGACATCGACTGCGCCAGGCGGTGGCGGTTGAGGTTTGTGCTGTTCGGGCTGGTTTACGGCCGCCACTGCGACGAGTGACGCCACTGCTAAGGTTAGGATTACATGCGTTTTCATAGGATTTACTTAGTTTTTATGGGTGTTTGATTGCAAGCGGCCTCGAATGACCCCTTGCCTTTGAGATAGTTTGCCTCGGCGCGCGCCTGCCGCTCTTCGCGGCCGTATTCGTCACGCAGCGCAATGTAAATTTCCGACCAGCTAACGCGCTTGGCCGCTTTCTTGGCGTCCTCGAGGTTGCCGTTGATGTAGTTTTCGATGCAGTTCATAGTGCCTGTTCCTCCTCTTCGTAAGAGGTCGTTTCCTCGCGGTAGTGCATCATGCCCCGCTCTGTCTCGATCTCAATCTTCTGCCCGTGCCTATCGCACCAGTGAGCCAGATACAACCGTCCAGGCACAGCGATGATCGCTTCGGCCTCTGCGCCATCAATGCACTCCATCGTGGCAGCATTGCGGATGGTTAATGTGTGAAACGTTTCGTATCCCATAAGTGTTTTCCTCAAAGCCGCCGCCCCGCGCGGTGATGCTCACAAGCTGAGGTAGCGAGTGAATTTCGCGCGAGAACGGCGGCCAAACCGTTGGTGTTTATTGTATGTCGCATCACTGACATGCGAGCAATTTAGCAGAGTGGAAAGCTCTGTCAATTACTTTCTGCAAAATAATTCACATAATTTACTTGCATTCCTTTTTGGCGTGTGAGATTGTGCGGGCGCAATGCCAATTACCAAAACAAAGAATCTCACAAGTGCGGAGCTGGCAAAGATGGTTGCGGCCCTCAAGCCAGGCGGTTCATTTACCGTCACGAATAAAACCGAGCGCGGAGTTGCAAGCGCCATTGCAAAGAATCTCCGAAACGTTGGCGCGATAGATTATATCGTGGCCAGTCGGGAGAATGAGGCGGGAGAATTTGTCTTTTTTATTGTTCCGTCATGATCATCGTTTATCCAGAAACCAAGGCGGAAATGGTCCGATGCAATGCTCTTGTGTCTCAGGCTGTGAAAAATGGGGTGCTCGTACGCCCAAAGAAATGCACAGCTTGTAATAAAGGACGAAGAAAGATTTTTGGCCACCACCGAGATTATTACAAACCGCTTGAAGTGGTGTGGATTTGTGCAAAGTGCCACTGCAAGGAGCACAGAGAAAGTAACCACACCCCGTTCATAACGATTTATCCCGAGAATTGGCGCAAACTCAAAAGGTTTGCGCGACTAGACCCGCTCAAACGCAGCATCGATGAGTTAGTAAACCTCATTATTGCCAACTGGGACGGGAGTTTATTCAGCAACAAACCCCAGGCGAAAGCCTGATCAACCAAAACGGATCGTACGATGCAAACACAAGACCCTATCAACTTAGAAATTCTGCGAGTCAGAATGGACGCCTTCAACGCAGTCACCGGCCCGAGAGTCGGTGACTTTCTGGAACTACCGCGGCCAGATCCGCGGTGCCCGACACATACGCGCCTTACTCACGACTGGGGCGATACGCTTCAAACCGGCGGGTGCGGTGGCTCGTATTATCTCCAAGGCCGCTGCTTGAGTTACTCCGGCGGGCTGGACCCTGGACTTTCGGTTGTCGATCTGGTTCCGACACCAGAATTGAAAACGGGGAGCGTCTGGTTCTTCGATAGGGATATTTCCGGCGCTGGGCGTGGCGTTTATTTCAACGTGCCCATGCGCGTTTTCAAACCACGCCCGGGCGCTAATCTCGACGGCGTTGAGGAAGTGAAGTGTCCTTTCTGGGTTTCATTTCTGGATGAGGAACGGCACAAGCATACGTGCGGCTACTGGTTCACCATCACAAAGAACGCGATGGCTCATACCGCTTTTCGATTACGCTCCGAACTGGACGAATGGCTGAAACGTGAAAAGCTGCACCTGCAACGCGACCTTGTTACTCCCGGCAGTGCTCGGCTTGACTGGGGGTGCGCATGCCAATAACTAATCAGACCACTTGGGATGGATGGGTTGCAAACAATACCGATCCCTACGGGAAATGTTGTATTGATGTCGCAAGAGAAGTGATGCGACTGCTTGACGAGCGGAGTGAGTTCGATCCAGACAGCTTAATCACGGAAGCCGATCGTAAGATTGATTGCGGTGGAATAACTGGCTTTATGGCTGGCTGTGTCGCGCAGATGGTGACGAAATGCCATTCAAGGGGCGAAGAGTTCCGTGAAAAATGGAATAAGTCCTACTGTAGCGATTCCAAAACTGGCGTGGTCAATCCTGCAATCATCACCATCGGAGTTAAACAACCATGAACGCTACCCAAACCGAGATCCACGCCAGCAATGAAGCGCTGGTTGCGGTTCAAACGATTCGACGCACGTTGATCGTACGCGATGTCGTCCGAGAGAGACAGGAAACCCAGGCACGCGGCATTCGTTGCGCGCTGCATCTGATTAAGTTTAACCGCGTCACTGAGGCTGTGCGCGTGCTGGAGAGCATAGGATGAAAGTATTCGCCTCCACCATCCAGCGGGCGCTACACGAGGCTATAAAAACGGCTGCGTATTACGATCCAAAGATTGAGTCGCCTTGCTCACAATCCAAGCCAGTAATAAAAATGCGCCTCAAGTCAAATGTGAGCGTTGGCCGTGCCCTTATTCGCCTGATTCCATTGGTTAGAAGCGATTACAAAAATAAATGAAGAAAGTTTGCGAAAGTGAAAGCGGTTCGCTGGATACAAGCGGTGTTCTTATACAACCCCTATGATTTTACCTGCTTCGTTCGCTTATTTACCGCCGCATGGCCAATTTTGCAGCGATGCCTTTTGGCAGAATCTCAGAGACAATCCGCCACGTCACAAAATGATTTTGTATTCCGATGACGACTGGGGGAAGGACGTCATTCGCATAAAGTCACCGGAGTTTCTAAAGGGCGCCACGTTCGACGATGGCCCGCACAGGGGTAAACCTAACCCCTTTGCAATTCACAATGCCTTGTTCCTCGCTGGGCTCAAGATGTGCAAGGAGCACGGAGCTACGCATGCTTGCTACGTCGAACAGGATTGCCGGGTAGGGCGACCAGGCTGGGATGATGTGATCTTCGATGAGTATTTCAACCTGGGGCGACCGTGCATAGTCGCCGGCACTTGCTCAGTTTACAATCCGGCCAGCCCTGGCATCGACGGGCTACGCCGATTCTACAAGCACTTCAGCACACCACCGAAGCACGGTATTCCTACTGCGGCATTCGGCTGGCTCGGAGCCTCAACGCTCGGACCGAGCTGCATCGTGCCCAATGGCGCGCTGGCTGTTTATGACATGGCCTGGATTACGGGCATGTTCGATGTCGAAAGACAGGCGGACATGGCCACACAGAATACGGCTTACGACCTCGCTATCGGGACCAAGATCTGGGATTTGTTTTCCGAAGACGCGTACGATGTTATCGGCAGCCTCGGCTCGATCTACTCCGGCTACGCAAACATCGTGACGAGCGAAGAGGTCCGCCGCGAGCTACTGACTAGCGGCAAGGTGGTGGCCTACCATCAGGAAAAGACAAACTATATCCCAAAGCCATGAACGTCGATCATTTACAACTTTGGAAAAGCGAAACCGGCATAACGTTTCGCGCCTACATTGCTGTCAAAGCGATGGCTGGATTACTTGCAAACCCGCATTGTCCGCGCGTTGACGGTGATCGTAGCGCAATCAACGGTCCTGTTGTTGCCGAGATCTCCGTGAAGCTCGCGGATCAACTCATTGCCGAACTTGAAAAGCAATGAACGACCAAGAGTTAAACTACCAAACAGAGCGGGCCTCGAAGTATCGCGAATTGTCCAAGGTGCGTAATGAGATTTACGCAGCCATAAAAACCATAACCGCCGAGGACAAAACCGGACCATGCGGCCAAGGTCCCTTCACAGGAAACGCCAGCGAGTCAAGACAGGTCGCATACATGCGGATAGGATTCTCCTGTACGCGCGGAGGTGCCGATCCAGTCGAAATATACATTGCGGATCTTCACATTGAGGCATGGGATCTTGGGCGTGCGCTGGAAAGCATGTTGAGAGCTGCCCTTGTTCCGGTTAACGAGGCGATTGAGAAGCTATGAAAGCCAAGGACGCATTCGCCCAGTTCCTAAAAGTGCGGCAATCGATCTGCACGCAAACCACCCTCGACATCTATCGGTGGATGCTGGTTGATTTTTTCAAGCACATTGACCCAAAGACGCTCGTGACCGAGATCGATCAGGGAATGATCGCTGGCTGGATTCAGAAGCTCCGCGAGGACGGTATCAATCCGAACACCATTCGCAAAAAGCTGGGCATCCTGGGTGTATTCTTTGGCTGGTGCCGTAACAGTGACCTGCTCGACGTGCAGAGCGATCCGCTTGTGGGCGTGCCAGTTGTCCGAAAGGCGGACACTCAGAAAGTGCCGTTCACCTGGGAACAGTTCCAGGCTGTGCTCACGTTCGCAAAAGCCAACCGCACGCGCCGTAGCTATGATTGGGAACACATTTGCACGCTCGCCTGGCATACCGGACTGCGATTGTCCGATTGCTGCTGCCTCCAATGGTCGCAAGTTGACTTTATCAGTGACGTGATAATGGCCCGTCCCAAAAAGCTCGAATTCAAACGGCAAGAGCTGGTGATCCCGATGCACCCAGATCTGCGAGCCCACTTATTGACGAGGTATAGCGCACGCACAAACGAGGAATGGGTTACGCCCGAGTTGAGGATTGTTTACTTGTCCCGTGCGTACAACATAAAGAAAGCCTTTCGGGCACTCTGCGATAAGCTGGGGTATCGGCAGTACAGCATGCACTCATTTCGCCACGGGTTCATAACTCGCCTACTTAATGCGGGAGCGAGCGCAGAAGTGGTTAGGCAAATGACAGGCCAGTCTTTGGCAACATTGTCCACCTATGCCCACATTTCAGTTGATGCTAAAAGAGCAGCTCTTGAAATGGCCGATCAGCCATCACAATCCAAACGTATCACCGCATGAAAAGTGATGGTTTAACCAATCGCGTGAGATCTTATCGGAAGCATAGAGTAAGAATTCTTTACGAATTGGCCCAAAAAAGAAAAGCGAATCTCGAAAAAGCTCGCATGCGAGATCGGGCCTACTATCAGAAGCACAAGGCGAAAGACAATGCTGCCTGCGCTCGTTATTTAGAAAAACATAGGGAAGAAATCAACGCCAGGAAGCGACGCCATTATAAAGCGAATAGGGATCGTATTTTGGCCGAACATGCCGCGAAGTGGCGCAAAGATATTGAAGCGTCACGAAAAAAGGCTCGCGAACAAAATCAGAAGCATAAGATTAAAAACAATGCGAGAGGGCGCGAGAAATACCGGAACAATCGGGAATATCACATTGGGCGTGTTAAGGCGTATTTTCAAAACCATCCCGAGGTAGCGCAAGCATTAAGGGCGAAGAGGCGCGCAAGAAAGATTGGCTCTGTAATAAACCCGGATGCTGTATTGCAGTACGAGAAATCGATCAGAGCAAAAAAATCAGCCGTTTGCTACTGGTGTAAGGGGCGATTTCCGATCTCCGAGATTCACATTGATCATATTGTTGCCTTAGCCCTTGGAGGCCCGCACGCCCTATCAAATTTGTGCGTTAGTTGTGAGACGTGCAATTTGAAGAAAAACGCAAAACCGCTAAGCACATGGGCGCCGTTACTTTCAGAGCCCACATTGCCACTTTAATTTTTATGCCCACGATATACGGCTACCATGCCGACGTTCCCGATCTGGTTCGAATGGACGAGTTAAAGTTAGTAACCCTCTTTCGTCATCGATGGGAGGACGCTGGCTGGACTCCTTTTATTCTCAATGAATGGATCGCTATGAAGCATCCATATTTTGAAGAATACAATCGGGCGATATCAGCGCTGCCTTCAGTTAATCCAGACGGTTACGAAAGGGCCTGTTGGATGCGCCACCTAGCCCTCGCCCAGGTTGGCGGAGGATACATGGCCGATACCGATCTTATCCATTACCCTGTAAAGGAAGAAATCACACTCGCCGAAATGGAAGCGCCTCGCTTACAAATGTTCGACTTGCATACGCCATCACTGATCTACGCCAGCAAAGAGGTTGCCGAGAAGCTTTGCCGCGAGTTCGCTAGTGGAAAATGGGGCAAGCGTGATATCGGCGGCCGTGAGCATTATTCCGACATGTACGCCCTGGAGGATCTGGGCGCTATCGAGAATGATGGCACCATGGCTGATCCAGAGCGCTACTTGATCGAACATCACGATCTTGTGCGCAACTACGGCACCGAGGGATGGGAAACGGCGCCGTTCGTGCACTACTCGAAAGATGCGATGGCGCGAGCCGACAAGCTGCCCAAGTGGAGGCACATTCCGAAGCTGAGATAACAATGCGCTAATTATTCCCCATATAGCCGCATGGGAGCGCAGAGATGGCGGCCAGTATATGCGAAAGAAAAATCATGCACCGTCAGTCAGAATCACAATCACGGTCCCGACGCAAGTTCGAGATTATCTCGGACAACTCGTCAGCATCGGGCTTCATGGCTCAACCGTGGCCGATGTTGCCGCGCAACTCATCTTCGAGCAGCTTCGTGTTGATCTAAAACATCGCCGCGTGAAACTGATTGAACAATCCGCACCGAGAGAGGAATGAGCACTCCAATCGAAATGCTTTCCCATGACGGTCGCAAGATCCCGATCTCGCACTGTCCAACCTGCAAATATCCAATGGACTGCGGAACGTCCACAAACGGGCCGGAAACTAAACGTCCTGGTCCTGGTGACTTCTCGCTTTGCCTGAGATGTGGCGAGGTTCTTATTTACGATGCTGAAATGCGGCTTGTCATTCCTACGGTTCAAAACCTGCTTGATCTCGGAGAATCGAATCGCACATGGCTGGAGTACGTTCAGTTGAAAATTAGGAGAGAGAGGCCGCTCGCAGGCAAACCGGAACCGATTGAATGAAAACCCTCATGCTCGTAATTACGCACCCGGAGGCACAGGCGACCTTGCTCCAAAACGCCGCGACGTGGGCCGTGGCAAATTGCGACGTTTACGGTGTAGAGCACGAGGACCGCCCGCCGATGCAGTGGCCGGCGGAAACAAAGAGCGTGCTGCGTATCGGAACAGGGCTCGCACGCGCGTACGGTCCGGGCAATCCGCTTCTCACAAGATTCCTAAAAGTGTTCAAGTGGTGCGCCAGTAATGCGGAGGCGCTCGACTACAACGTTTTTTGTATTTCTGAGGCTGATGTTATTTTTGTTCGCCCAGTGCCAGAATGGCCGATGCTTCCACTTGGAACGCGGGCAGGCGGTAAGAGTGAAGGGTTTCTTGGAAGCAGTTACTTTCATCCGCCATGGCTAATTTCATGGGAAGATATGTGCGCCATCGTTCGATACAGCGAGCGATTACTGAGTGTCGGCTTGGATGAGCGCGGGTTTCCAGATCGGTTCATTGGACTGCTTTCAGATTTGTATCCAGACGTTGGGTTTCAGGACTCTGGCAACTACTCCCAGAACACGCTCGATCAGCCGCACTACATGGCCGAAGCGATTGCGGCAGTGAAGCGACCTACAACATGGGCTTGTCATGGTTGCAAAACAAAATCTCAATACGATGCGTTGATTGAAGCTTTGGCACCGATGACTTTAACAACAACCGGAAAGTGCAAGGCATGCGGAACGACTATCAGCCCGCATGTTGAGTTTTGCCTTAACTGCACGGGAGAAAACGAGCGATGATTATTTGGGTAATATACAATCGTCCAGAAGATTTTCCGGATCACTTTGTCGTGCGACGGCAAGAATGCGAAGGAGGAAAAACCTCTTACGGAATGGCTCACACGTTTAATACCCTGGCGGATGCCCGCGCTCATGTACCCCCCTGGTTATTTTTGCGTTGCCCGCTCTCCCGAAGATGTTCCGTGCATTGTAGAAACGTGGATATGAAGAAATTGCTAGTGAGTTACTCAAATTGCCAAGGTTCTGGAATTTGTCATTTTCTCAAGCGAACACCCCTCGCCGACGAGTTCGAGTGGACTCATTGGAACAATTACCAACTGATCCTGCTCGAACAGGATCGCGCCGCGTGCTTCGAGTCGCTTAAGGCTGCGGACGTAGTTTTGTTTCAGCCCACCAGCGATCTCCACTGCATCGACGGGTTCACAATTCCTGACTCAGACACACTGTTTGCGAGTTTGCTGCGACCGAACGCGATCAAGATCAGCTATTGCTACCAATTCAATCATGGCTTCTTCCCCATCGTTCGCCTCGGCCCCGGCTTCGATGGTTGGGTGACGAGCGAGCAGGTTCGTCAGCTCGTGAAACATAATCATCCATGGATCAACTTTGAAACCGATCGCCCAACGTTCAGCCTGCTGCATCCTCAAAACGTTTCCTTCGACTGCGCTCGCCGCTTTTGTGAAAATTTAGCTGAGCAGTCTCGCCGTGAGCAATCAGTTGATATTCGTATGACCGATTTCATCCTGGCTAATTTCCAGACACGGCGGCTTTTCCTCACGCAGAATCATCCTTCGAGTGTGATGTTCGCTGAATTGGCGCGGCGAATTATATCCTATCTAGTCGAACCATTTGGTCTTTGGGGCATGGTGCGGCCTTACGAAAAGGACAGCCCGTCGATAGAGGAACGCATCGCGCCAATTCAGTGGACCGACATCAACGAGTCCAACCTCCCCGGCATGCTGCCCGTTCACCCTGCTGTGGTTAGGGAATTGAATCTCAAATACCCAGCGGACACCGATTGCAGCGTCTATCGCACGTGGCTCGAACAAATGATCTCGGAGGCGGCGCAATGACTGTGCGTTTTTGGAAGAAGGGCTCGCGAAAGGACGTGAAAGACCGAATGCTTTGCAAGCGTGAATTAAACTTCATCCCGTCAAATGGTGACCAGGTGTTTATTGATACTGATAACTTCAAAGGAACAACTCTAGTTGCCCATCGCACCTTTTCGTTTCGAGAGATTCCATTCAGCACATCGTCTGCTGCACAAAATCACGATACCGTGGACATTTACCTTTCACTTGTATGAGCGAGATCCATCACCAGGGCGGAGCGCCCGAGCCTGAGTCAGTCAAAGCTCTCTCACGGAAGCTTGCCGCTCTCAACAATGGCGACCTGTCAGATCCTGAGAAAGTGCTCAAGATCTACGGCGATTTCCGCTGGAATCTGAAAAAGGCTTCGATGATCGGCGATGTTACCTATCGCGACATCGACGTGATGCTCGACGCCGTGATCAAGCGGATCGAGAAGCAGATCAAAAACGAAACGGTCCGGGCGGCCGCGCTTCTGAAATTCACCCAGGCGAAAACCAAGCTGTCTGAGTTCATGGAGGATGAGGATATGCGTGCGACAATATGTCACATCCATGAATTACCTTTTTTCCTTTGTCCGTGCCCCAAAGACCCATTACCGGAGAAGCCCGGGCCCTCGCCGGACCCTGGGGACTCGGGCAGCGCCAAGCCTTAACCCGCGCCCTACACGCAACGTCGGTCCCCGACGGCCAGTTCCCACCCGCGGACGCCTCGGCGCCAGGGTTCGGCGACCTGAAAGCGCTTGGCTGCGCGGGGAAAACGTTCTAGGACGAGTTGACCCACCATATCCACCCACCCCAGCCGATCCGGCTTGCGTAGCGCCCTGGCGCGCCTCACCGCTGGCGGCTGTGGCGCGAGACGGAGTATCCACTCCGATATCTGACAAAGCCTGCTTATTAGCCCGTTTGTAGGCTGACTGAGCCTCTTTGGCTGTGGCTTCCGGACCAAGATCGGCTAATTCCTGCTTGAGATATTGCCCACGAGCCACTGTGTAGCTCTGCAACTCCTTATCAGTCATCGGCCTAAACTTGCCGTCGATGGCATAGCCACGGTTAGGATCGATGGAAGGCGGGCGCCAGCCGTTGGCGAAGAGCGCCTGGTAAGCCGCCGCGCCTTCCCGGGCCTTATCGTTAATCGGCACGAGGTTATTGCCGCCGGTAAGGATTTCCGTCACTCGCTGAACGGCGTTACCGCTACCGACCGGATCGCCAAGGAAGTTGACCTGAGCCGACCCGCTGGACTTGAGCGGCATGAAATAGTCCCAAACCGAGGCTGTTCGGGTATCCAGCACCACACCGTTTGCCATCCTTAGAACCTCCTGTATTCCAGGCTGGTACGGAGACAGCGCGCTGGCTATTGATGAAATGGACTTCTCTACATGAAATGTACCCTGCTCCGAGAACGCGCTAAGCAATCCGGAGATAGTTCTGCCGCTGGTTAATGCCCGCCAAGCTGCACTCATGGCCGCGGCAAGATAATCACCAGTGCTTCGCTCACGTATCTTTCCGGGTTCAATCCCAAGCTTTTCAGCCTCGGCATTCAGCTTGTCCTGGGCCTTCTTCTCATTGGCGCCGAGGTCGTGAATTGCCGCGCCAGCGCTCAGCCCTGGCGCAAACATGGCCGCCCAACCGACATTCAGGCTCAATCGGATATGTTTGCCGTCTCCGGTAGGGATATCCACCTGCCCAGGCTTCCAGCCCATACGGTCCCACAGTTGCCGTTCTTCTTTGTCCTTCGGCCAAGCTAGGCGAACGATAATGAATCCGGCGGCAACCAATAGATACATTGCAATTTGCCCAAGTATTCCAATGCCAGCCTCGACTTTGCGCTGTTTGCGCTGCTCGGGATACTTGTAGAACGGGGATCCTCCCTTAGCTATGCCATCTTCACCAAGCTCTCGCTCGTCAACACCGAACCAGCCGGGCTTGAATCCGAGCCCAACCCAAGTCAGCTTGCGATTGAGCATGATCCCGATGGCGTTGCCAAATCGCGTCATGGCCGTTATGCCGATACCGATCGGCAACCCAGCTATACCTGCACCTGAAATGTTGCGCCCCAACTTTGAGACATCGCGCATAATGCTTGCTGCTGTGCCACCAACCCCGCCCTCTTCGCGCTCATTCCAGGCGTTCGTTTCGAGCATGAACATGTTGCGATTCCGGTAATCGTCAGCATCCATCCCAATCGTTCTCATGCGCTCGTATGCTTTGGCCTCCGCAATCCTCCAGGCGGCATGACTAACGGCCCGCTTGGTCGTTTCCTTGCCAGCCCCTTCAAGGAATAGCTTCGCCATCTCTGTCGCCAATACCGCTTCGAGCTTCGGGTCTCCAACGACGAAATCCGCCTTTGCTTCCGCCTCTAACTCAGTCATTCCATTGGCGCGCATTGCACGCACGACCTGTTGATGCATCTCTTGATGAACCAGCGGCACGCCCTGAAACTGATCGAGTGATTGGGCAATCACGTAGCCAATCTTGTGAAATGTCGCAAACTTGAGCAGAAAGGCTTTTGCGTGCTCACCCTTGGCGTCGAGTTCATCCGCCCGCTGCATCATTTTGTCATAGATGCTTACCCGTTGCATGATCGCAGCGACGTTCCGGCCCTGATTGGCGCCGGTAACCACCGCGCCAGCGGCACTCAACGCACCACGAAGCGCTTTAGCTCGCGCCTTGTAGGCTGCACCTATGGAAACCGACAGGTCTTTCCAGACGGCCCCAACGTCAGATCGGTTCCTCGTGCCAGCCGCTACTGCCTGTTCGTGCAGCATCAGCGTATGGGCAATGGCTGACGTTGGGGTATAAGTTGTCATCTGGGTAATGACGACATCGATAAATTGCCGTGTGGCAAACCCAGGTTTCGCTAGAAAATTAGCTGAAATGTAATCCCCGATCGCGCTGGTGATGTTCTCCCGGCCCGCCCGGGTGCGGATCGTGTACGGCTTCATGAACCGCGATAACGAGGTTTCGATCTCCTTACGTAGCCGCATCTGCTCATCCGCGAGTCCGGCCGACTTCAGCCGAAGCATCTCTTCCTGCTGCTCAACGGTCTTGCCTGCCGCCTCTTCGGGGGTGAGCTTGCTAATCTCGTCAAGCTTGTCCGCCCAGCGCTTTACCTGCTGCAGTTGCTCATCTGTCGGTATCTTCCAGCCGGGCTCGATCCTGGCCATCTCGCGCAAGACGTTCCACGGTTTGCCTTCTCCCCCACGAATAAGCTCAATGATCTTGCTACCTATGCGCGTGCCCGGGCCCCACCGCTTGCGCATCGTCGGAGCGTGCTTTTTAAGCGCGTCCTCGAGAGCCTTGCGCAGTTTATCAACCTCTTCCTGGGTTTCCCTCGCTCCACCGCCGGCGGTTCCTTGTGCTTTGCGCAACCTCTCAATTTCAGCGCGGGCTTTTTCTAATTCATCCAATACACGCCGCATAGCATCTCCACCGAGGGCCTGCGACCAGATTTTACCCAGCTCAGCATCGATATTCCGCCCACTCGTGATTGCGTCATCGCGCACGCCCATGAGCGCGCGGAGGGCCAGGCCGCGGGCGCTGGCATCGCTCTGCACTGCCGACCATAACTCCACCCGGATCCATGGCTGCATCTCGGCCATGGCGCTTTTGCTGGCTGGCATCTCGAAATTCTGCCGGATGCTGTTGATGATAGCGCCCAGGTCCTGGCGCGCCTTGCCCGGCTCGCTCTTAGCCAACTCTTCCTTGTACCGGCGCAGCAACGCCTCGCCGTCGGGTGTCGTATCTCGCCCTTGTGGCGTCATCACCCAGACTGGAAACTCCTGGCCGTTCTGCTCAACGATTTGCTCAGTGCTCGGGATACCAACGGAATCTAGAATGTCCTTTGCCAACTTGTGGCCGGCGGCCGGATCAAGTTGCTCTCGGCCCAGGACGTAGTATTCAGCACCGAGGACCATCGTCGGTATACGATGTTGCTCTGCCGCCTCGTCGAGCATTCGATCCATCTCTTCTTTCTGCTCGTCTGCCGAAAGAGAATATTTCGTCTCGCCTGGCGTTGATGTCCCATCTCTCTGTCGCTTGGCAAACTTGAGCACCGCATCAGCCAGCGCCTCGCGCGCGCGCCTTAAGTCGCTAAAATACTGTTCGGCCCCATACTTTCTCAAACCAACCACGAGCCTTTTGAAGAAATCGCTAACTATTCTGGCGAACCGAGAGAATAGCGACGGCTCTTTTTCGTAAAGCCGATTCCAGAATGCCGGGTCGATGAAGCTGTCGCCAAGAAGATCGGCGTTTAAGTTCTCTCTGGCTAATGCCTCATCTGGTAATTCCATCTTCGCCCGACCGTAAGAACTTCGCATCAGCGTCCAATACTTTATGAATCCAGCTTGCAAGGGATCAAGCACAGCGGCGAGTTCTTCATAAAGCGCTGGGTCCGACCTCGCGATCTCGTGCGTCAGCTCGTGGCCAACGACACTAAGCCATGGTTGTTTGGATTCGGCGTTGACGAACAGGACTCCGGGGATTTCTTTTTGCACGAATCCGTTAATTCCCGGCCCTGGAGATGTGATAAAAGCAATCTGGACTCCCAGAATCTGTTCAAGGGCTTCCCGGATATTTCCAGCCACCTGTTGGTCAGTACTAGGATTAAGTCCCGCGCCTGGCGGCTCGACTTCTCGAATAGGCTGATCAGGTCCTCCTCGCTGAGGAGATGGAGGGCGAAGTCGAGAGAGTAACTGAACGGCGGCGCTTCTACGTTTATCCACGACCCGTCTATCTTCAGGCTGTAGCAATGGCTCTCTGGCTCCGGGAACTTCTTCCTTTCCAGCACTTCCAGCATCGTCAATGCTGGCTTGTCTGTATCGTTCATTTGTTCTTTCTAATTCAGCCACCGAAATTGGATTGGCTGGTTCAAATCTTCCTTCGAGAATGTTGTCGAGAAACTCCTTCTGATTCGGTCGCAGCTTTAGTGCGCGCTTGATAGCGTCTATAACCTGAGAAATGATCGCTTTAACTTTAGCCCAGAATCCCTCGACAGTTGAGCCAACCTTTTTCTGGTAGTGGTTGCTCATGGTGTGCACGAAGTACTCTTCGGCTGATGAAATCGGGTAAAGCATCGAACGCAGCGCAAGCGGGTAACCGCGTGACAGGAAATCATCTCCGCCCACTGTGGGATTATCTCTTATATCAGTTAAGGCGGTAACGGTCTCAGGTTTTCCAGCTTCTTGCGCTTCTTTGATTAGGACGTCTGCTGTGGCAACTCTTTGGCGATCAAATTCCACCTTCATTTCCTCTGGCATGATTGGCCATAGGAGGCCGTGAGATAATTCGTGCGGTCCCGTAATTGGATCGGCGCTTCTAGCAATTGATATGATGGTTTGTATTCCACTTCCCCGCTCGGTCGTTCCTTGGAAGTCGCCATCCAAATGATCTGTCACGATGAGCTTTATATCCGGAGCGAGTGCCATAACCGGCTCGCTCAGAAACGCGGCCATGAGCTTTTCGGTTTGCTCCGGTAATCCCATGTGTGGGAGTAAGGCGCTTAGCTCTGCATGCGATCGCGCCTGGTAAGTCGGCAGTGATTCCGTGAGCTCCGCCGGTGGCTCGGTCGCGAGACTGCCTTGCTTTCGCAGCACTTCGACGATGGGTTTGTAACGAATAACCTTTGCCATCACCGCTTCTGCGTTGTCGCCAGTCGGGATGAAGTAGCGCATCTGATAAGCGATTCGTTCCATGAGCACGCCATTACGCTTCAACTCTTCTTGATGGGTGTAATCCGGTCCGGTGATTTCAATCCTGTCCTCGCCGCTCACGTAACGCCTGGAAATCTTCCATCCGTTGGAAAGGTTGAGCACGGCTGCATCTTCAAGGACCGCATCGACCGCCTGGGCGGGCGTCATATCGATCTTGCCTTCCAGCCCGAAATTCTTTTCCAACTCGGGCACGTAATCAGCAGGCATCAAAACGCCAAGATGTCTTTTTCCGGTATCCTCCTGGGCGCGAGCAATCCGGCTGATGCCGGGGATACGATCCCACACCGGCAAAATGGTCCCGGTAACGAGGTGGACGCGCGACACGTACGTCTTTGGCGCAGCATCGAAAGCTTTTCGCCAGATGTCTTCGGCCTTTTCCGCATTAACCATTTCGAATTTGTCGCTTTCGATTTGGTCGGTAGTCATGTAGGCACGTGTGCTTTTGACGTTTGTGCCCAGGCGATACTCTTCAGTCCTTCCGTCCGAGAGTGCCCGCGTGCGAACAGGGTCCAACTTCCAGACCACACCGCTGCGTTTGTTGACGGTAAACTCAACACCTTTCTCTTCTGCCCAGGCTGGGTTCCACTTTGTTAGAATCGTCGGGTGCGTCTGGTCAAGCGCCACCAACTTTGTTTTCGCGCCAGTGTCCGGATCGGTATAAAGCGTTTCGTCTTTCGCGAGCTTCGTGGATTGTGCCGTCAGCGTCTCCATGCCAGCGTCGAGCGTCCCGTTTGTTTTGTGCCATTCGATAACGGCATCGAGTTGTGCGCTGAACCGTTTGAAAACCTTGTCCTGCATGTCGAGGTTAAGGCTCAGTAAACGATTCAGGAATTGCCCGATCTGGATATTCTCGCCGATGAATTGCCCGTCCTTATTGTAAAGTTCCAGCCCTGTCTGGGCAGAGAAGTCCGCTGGCTTAATCTCATCGAATTGATTGTTGGCCATCCCGCGCAGGAACGATCTCAGAGACTCACGCGCATACGTGCTTTCCAGATTGTCGCGAGCGTCGAACACGCCCTGGCTGGTTGTCTGCCGCTGGCCCTTGGTGAGCGCGCCGAGCTGCTCAATGCGTCGGGCAATCGTGGAAACAAAGCGCTTATGCCCTGGCACGTCCGTCGAAATCAGGATGAAATTCGGTGGCTGCTTCTGATTGCTGCGATGACTTCGGCCCAATCCCTGGATGGCGTTATCCGCCCGCCAGCCTGGTTGCGCTACGATATGATCCCGCGTGTCCTGATTCTTGAAATTCCTGTCAGCGTGATAGCTGGCGCCGGTACCGCCAGCATCCGAGAAACCCAAGATCCGTTTCTTCCGATCGTTGAACGCTGTGCGATCTGCGATGTTTGATTGCTGGTTTCGGTTTTCGACAACCTTTTTCCTGCCTTCAGGCGTATCCTTGGTGACCACTCTTCGAGAGCGCCCGGTCACCTCGGCGACATTCTTCTCTCCAAACGTTTCGATCAATTCATCGAGCGCACCCATCGGCACTCGGATCGAGGCCAGCTTATCCTTGAGATCCTCGCGCATGGCCACCGCTTCCTTGCTCTGAACTCGGTTGCCCTCCGAATCCACAACCGGCCGGGATCTGGTGGTGCCGTTGTCGTCAGTGTATTCCTCGTATTGATCGACTGGAAAAGCATTGTCGATGTACTGGATTAGTGATTCACGCGGAGTTATATCGAGCGTCTCAAGATCGGGTGTCTCTTCTTCCTCGCCAGCCTTTGACAGCGCTCGCTCCATCTGCGCCTCATTCGTGTTGACGAGCTGCACGACGACTGAATGCCCCGCGTCAATACTGGATTTGGTCCTGCTCAGGAGTGTTGGCATCTGCAAACTTGTTAGCAGTTGGTTGAAGAACCGTTGATGAGCACCCCAGAAAGCGCTACGCGCGGCAGATTTCGCCTGTCCGTTTTTGTCGGCTCCAGTGAGGCCGAGGGCTGCATTCATGTTTCGCAGCACGATTTGCCAGGCACCGGCCAGCGCATCATACATTTCTCGCTGCTTATCGGTGAGCTTATGCTCTAGCCGCTCGTACGTGACCCCATCGAAACTCAGATTGCGCGAGACATACATTCCCATCGCTTTCAAATCTTTGGCGACGATCTCCATCGCGCCCATGCCTTTTGAACCGATCTCGGAAATGAAAGCGTCACGATTCGGAAAAGGCGTGCCCTCTCCCCAAAGCCCGAGCGCTTCAGCGTAGGCCAGGTTGCTAACCTCAGTGGCACCAGTGGCGCTCACGTACACCTTGCGCGCTTTCGGGAACGCCGCTTGGAGTTGTATGCCCATCAAAGCTTGCTCGCTGGCTTTCTTTTTTCCGCGCGCCCCCTTGGTTTCGACCGCGTTAGCCATCTTGTGGCTTTCGTCCATGATAATGACGCCATCGAAATCTTTGCCGAGCCACTCGACGAGCTGCTTCATTCGCGCTTCACTGCGAATCAAGCTGTACGTGCTGAACAGGACGCCATCGACGGAGGGGATCGGGTTATCCACCTTTTGGCCGGCTGGGCCAGTTTGAAGTTTAATCTTACCATGTCGGATGAGCACGTCTTTAGTCCAGCCGATGCCGTCCATGTCGCGTTGCGCGTCGAAAAACAACTTTCCATCAGCCGTTAGCCATACGTGCCTCTTTCGGCCCTGGTTCCAATTGTCCCAAATGATTGCCGAATTGGTCCTACCTTTTCCTACCCCTGTTCCGTCTCCGATGAAAAATCCACGACGGCGACCATCAGGCAATTCTCGACCGTGCGCAGCGCCAGCCAACATCACCGCTTCGAACTGCGGGCCACTCAACGCGCCGGTTGTCAGGATGGTGGACGGGAGGGACGGCTTATACTTCGTCTCAGGATATGGCACGCTCGACATCGCCGCGCTTTGCGACAGCGCCGTCGGATGATCTTTGGCACCTTTGATGTTGATTTGCGGTTTGTAGTTCTCGAATACCGCGCCCACCTCCATGTCTTTGGCCTTGGCCTCTTCGGCTGCCTCGACACTCAGGTCTTGTCCCAGTACGGCACCCTCTCCTGCGCGTGCAGGTTCAGCACTTGGAGCAGGCTGTCCCCCGCTTGGTACGGATCCTTTTCCTTCAAGAAGTCTTTCGCTAACCGGTCCTGTTCCTCCGGTAACTCTGGGGCCGGTGCCAGCAGACACTCTAACTGTTGTTGCGGGGGCTTTGCTTGGAGGTTCCCCAGCCACTGCTCTAGGCGTCCCGGGTTCTCCACCTGCGGGTTTGGCTGGTTTAGCCTCCACTCCGCTAGTTGGAACAGGTGGAGCTGGCTCGGGTCCGGGGGCTGCTTCGCCACCGCCAGTAACTTCGCCGCCTGCTGGTTCAATGGGTGCTGGTTCAGCGCTTCGAGCTGTTGGTTCTCGTTCATTTCGTATTCCTTCCAGTAACGGTATTAAATCCTCGATCTTTTTGACGGAAGCTGTCTGCCAGCTTTGATTCAATTGATTGGCAGGCGGAAGCTCGCCAGCTTTCGGTTTGTCGATGATAACAATCTGATTACCGAAGCTCGTGCCGTATTTTTTGTATTCGTCTCCGCTGATGTGGACGTTGGCGCGAACGTTGTACTTGCTGGAAATCATCTTCCACCAGGCTTTGAACGTCGCCCGATCGGCCGCCATGCCTTCACCCACGATGGCCACGAGCCGCCCTCCTGGCTGCAATCTTCCCAGCGCTTGCTCAAGGTGCGCGGTGGCAAACTCGGTTGATTTCTTGCCCTTCATCGTCGCGCTCACGCTGAAAGGCGGATTCATTATCACGACGGTTGGGCGTACGCTGTCGGGTAAGATGTTGTCCAACTGCTCGGCGTTCTCGTGGTAGATCGGTTCGAAACCCATCTGTTCGAGAATCTTTGCACGTCGATCACTCAACTCATTGACGACTACTTTCGCACCGGTATTTTTGGCGAACACAGCCAGTCCGCCAATGCCAGCACTCGGCTCAAGCACTACATCACCTGGCCCGATGTTGGCCACCCAGGCAACGGTGAAGCCCAACGGTGGAGGCGTGGAGAATTGCTGTAGCTGGTCTTGCTCGACGTCGCGCTTGGTATGGGTTGGGAGTCTCGAAACCAATCCCTTTAGTCCGTTGATGGCATTGATCGCATTCGGGACTTGGATCCTCGGATCGTAGCTTTGAGGGTGACGCCAGATGTATAGGTTAACTCCCATCTCCATCGCGTCGTATGCGTCTTTGGCTGTGTATCCACCCTCCGCCTGGCTCTTTCCGTAAGCGGCATCAGCAATCCTGAAAAGCTCGTCCGATTTGAATGGCTCGTTTGTCGCGATCTTTCCAGCCACCCATGTTGCTATTGCTTCTTGAGGGCGCGCGAATGCTGGCGGTGTTTCTTTAGGAGCCGCTCCTTCTCCAGATACTTCTCCCTGAGCACCCGCAACCGCTCCTTCTGTTCCGGGCTTAACTTCCGTCCCTGTTGTCGCTGGTTCGGTTTTGGCATGTTTGGGGGCCTCGAAAGAAGTCTTACCTTGTTCAATGGATTGCTTGGCCAGATCGACAACCTGATTTCGGTACGCCTGGGACGCTTTCATCGTCTCCGCCTGATTGGCAAATCCGAAAGCATCTGCGACACGCTTCAGGTCTTGAGTTAAAGCCTTGGCGGCATCCGGTCCTTTTCCTTGCAGCTTTCCGAATCGTGAGTGTAGCGCAAACAGGTCGGTGTGAACCTTATCAGGGAATACCACCTGAATACCCTCATCTTGAATTTGGATTCTTCGAATGCGCTCCGGTGTTGGCTTGCTCACCGTTTCAAAATCCGTTCCAGTCCTGTCGCCGATTGAGATAGCCGTACCGCCTTCTTTGGTCGGAATCAATCCAACCGGCTCACTAACGCGGATCCCTTTCTCGGTATAGGACCGCACGCCACGCTCATCCTCGAACACTGGATTACCGCTCGCGTTTACTCCGATCTCTTTCCATTTGGTTTCCGTTTTTGTGGTCTTTTCGGGTTTAGTTGCCTGCCTCTTCGCGATCACCTCCGCCTCCGGTTCAATCCCAATCGTGTCACCCGGGCTCGCGACCTTCGTTGCCGCATCGAGGACCTTTGGTAGATTCGGCTCATCCGTCAGCACGCCATGCTTCTCAGTACCGTCCGGCGCGCGCACGACCACCGCGCCGATCTCTGTGCCTGGTGCGGGCTTGGCCGGGATGCCGTAGCCGAGCAGTTCGCCGATGGTGCCTTTCTCAACCGCCATCTTAATGCGGCTGGGCGTAATCACTTTCGGGTTGTAGATGAACGTGCCATTACCAGGGACGGGCAGCTTCTTGAGTCCGAACACAGCCGGGATTTCGGGAACAACCTCGCCCTCGGTTATTTGAACCACATTGCGTTTGCCCTCATTGATCATCGCGATCTGCGCCGCGATGGTCTCGGGCTTCTCGGGGATTGTGGCGGTTGAGGCATCGTAAATAACTTTTCCGCTCCCATCGTAAACCTTCGCAATATCCTCAAGTCCGAGCTTACCCTGTCTTCGTTTATCTCCAGGGTCATCCGTTATCGTGCCAACCTTATCCATCGTCGTTGGCTTATACTCAATGAGAACGGATTTTTCTTTTCCCTCTCTTCGGGAATAAGCCTCTGCGCTTTGGCGATCGAGAGTTGCCCATGTTAATCCATGTGAAGAAAACTCAGATTGGGGAGTCTCACCACGCTGGATCGCTTCCCATTGGCTCAGTGTTGTTCCGCGAAATAAGGTTGGCGCTACCGGAGCGACCGCCGCCGTTTCGACTTGTGCGGACGGAGTGACCTCGGGCGGTTTCCCCGCTGGACTCGGAATGCGATCGCCAGGTTTTGCTTGTTCGACCGTTTTCCCGACCGGGACAGTTCCCGAAGGTTGGCCTCGAACGCGGCCCGACTCGACGATTGGATTAGCGGCATAATTTTCCTCCAGTGCTTTGTTGATTCTACCGACGTCCACGGACGTCTTTTCGGTTGACGGCTCGAATCCGAGATAATTCCTCCAAAACTCGCTGGCGATGATCGGTTCCTCGGTGGTGCGAGTCATGCCCCTGCGGTAAGGTTGGTTGCTTTGGAGTTCTTTATCGATGAAATCGATCAGCGCATGTTCCTGGGGTGTTGCGGTTGGTGCTTCTGGCGGGCGCCCAGCATCTTTCGCGGCCTGCGCCTCGGTGACGTCCTGATTCACGCGAGATTTGATCTCCCGCAGATCCTCAGCGCTAAAGTCCTCCGTGATGCGCTTCGTTAGCAGGCTGCGCACCAGTGGAGATTCCTTCACGATGCCCGGGCCTGCGCCATGCTTTAGCGCCTTCACCCCGAAGTAGGCACCGAGGCCGGCACCCACAAGAGCCTCGGTTGCCGTCGTCACGTCGCCCTGATCAACCGCTGTCACCAGCGTCTTGGCCTGCGCTGGAAGACTCAGCAGCATGTCCGCGCCGAACCCGAGCGAGATCAACCGCCCAGCCAACGGAATGCCCGATGCCGCGCCAGCACCGATAGCGAATGGAGGGATAGCCTCTGCAAGCCCAGCAACCGCATGCTGTGCTCCAGCAGCAACCTTTGCAGCAAATGGTGCTGCCGCGTCCTCTTCACTGGTGGACGTGCTTTGGAAGCTGCGACCGGTCTCGGGATCGACCCCGGGCAGCAACGTCCGCACGTTACCGCTCGCAATGTCGCCAGGGGTGAGCCTCGGGAAGGCGCGATTCTTTGGTGTGATGGATTCGAGCTTCTGGCCGATGCTCAGTAGCCCGCGACGAACCGGGCCAAGGCCTCGGCTCAGCGTGGCCTCGCCCTCGCGCCTGGGCTCTGCTGGCTCTGGCAAGTCAGGTTGCGGGCCTGCCGGGTCGTAAACCTTGATCCCGCCCAGGTCCGATAAGTCTGCCGCAGCCACCTTCGTCCCGCCCAAATCTGACAAATCTAGCGATGGATCAGGCTTTTGCGGCGCTGTCGGAGCGCTCAACCTCACACCTCCCAAGTCGGATAAGTCTGTAGCCGGATCGAAAGCCATAGGCGGGTTATAGCACCTTTGCAAGTGGCTTCAAACGGATTTCTTTTGACAACGCGGCGACCATGCGTGAGAATCTGTCCACGATGAACGTTGCAAATAGTGAGCGCAGGCCTGAATACGACTTCCTGAAAGAGCGTTCCGAAGAACCAATCATCGCAACCGAAAAGCTCTGCAAAAACTGCTGCCATTGGTGTCGTGGAGGAAACAGTCACAATCCCCATCCTCCCGGTTTCGGTTCATGTTTTCGCGTAGATGAGGCCAGAGAAGGCAGCATCGATTCAAGAGATGGTTTCTGGACACTCGCTGACTTCGGATCGAGTTTAATAACCGGGCCTGAGTTCGGCTGTGTTCACTGGCAAAAGAAACTGTGATGGCCTACTGGAGAAAGAAAATTCCGAGGATTGGGCGGCGCGTGGAAATGACCAAGCTCGCTCTTAATCGATGCTTTCCCGGTCCACAAACCGGGGTCGTCATTGCGCGCTCACCGCATAAGACTGGGCTGTACGTCCTGCGAGATGGTGAGCAAAAGGCCAAGCGCTGGTGGAAAGGGTTCTGGCAAGAATCCGAAAATAAAACTGTTGCAACATGACTTGGATTCCGATAAAAACTGAATTGTTCTTGCCCGCTGAGAGGGATTCGAGAACACGGAATGCACAAGTTAGCAAAACATTTAGAGACACGGAATCATCCCATGCTGGGGCTTCCGCCTCAACCGCACGCTGTGCGGGCTTGTGCCTTTCGTGTCTCGCTCCGCCGATTCTGAGCAATCAGGATCGGCATGCTTTCAGGAAAGACTGTGATTCGCACCAGATGCGAGCAGTTGGTAGGAGCTTGTTCTTTGAGAATGTGCGTCTTACTCGTTGCCGTGCACTAACACCGTACGGCGAGATGACTGAATCCAAATCCAGCGTCCCCAAACTGTATCGAAAGACTAGTGACTGGACATCAGGCAGAAGCCTGAGCCGTATGAAAGGACATAACGAGGCGGCCAATCCAGTTCCTTTAGCGAAAGCTCACGCCCACCCTGGCGCGGAATGGGTGCGTAATACCGCAGAACACTACCTAAGCTCTCCGAAAGAGGGTAACAAGCCCGCACACTCAATTCTCAAAGGACAGCAAGCATTGCGAGCAGTCCCCTGTGGACTTTGGTATTTCCTCGCAAGGGCTGAAGACCTGGCAGTAGGCTTCCCGTGCTCAGGCGGCGTAACCCGCAGTAGCCAAAGACCCGGAACAAACAAGCCGACTGAGTTCCCCTCCCCTCTCCCTCTTAATCTTAAACCCCAGCGGAGCGTAGCGAACGCTTCCCCAAGTGCAGGTGTTGCAAGCAACTGATATGAGCATGCCCGAAGACACAGAGATCGTCTTGCTTCGCCAGATTCTTGAGACGTTGCAGGAGATTCGAGAGGCTATTAAGGACAACGAGAAAACGCTCTCGGAAATCTTGAGCGTGATGCCGAGGGATGTGCGATGAGTCTATGAAGGAACTTCTTTTACTCAACGATGCTGGTTACAAACACATCTGGTGCCCTGTTTGCGAGAAAGACAAACCCAGAACCTCAATGGTTGGCGTGTGGATGAGCCCTGCCAAGGTTCATGTCGGCAATTACGGTGTATGTGACGAATGCTCCAGGGCCACCATTGGAATGCCGAAGCGGTTACAATCCCTACAGGCAGATCAAATTGAGCAACGGTTAATCGCGAAGTATCCGCAGGTGTTGAAAAAGTTACCCGATGGCTATTTACAATCTAATCGGCGCGGGCATGATTAGAATCTGATCAGAATCCGATCAGATTCCTCGAATGCAATCACCCGAGGCGCGAAGAAGGTGGCTTAATTTGCCAAGGGTAAAAGCCATGCGGCTTGAACAGCATCGCCGTTGGCAGAAAGCCAACCGGGATAAAGTAAACGCGGCCAATAAAAAATATCGCCGTCGCCAAAAGTTATTATTGACAGACTCTTACATTAGACATCAAGCCAGGTGTAAAAATGTCGAACTCACTGACCGAAACCTCGCCCAAATCAAGCGATCCATCGCCGTCAAGCGCAGTCGCAAAGCCCTCCAACTCTCAGCTATTGCCAGAGTTATCGGCCAAACAAAACTCAGAGATTGACACACTGATAGCAACCTTCTCAAAAAAGGTGCTGGATGGAGTCGCATCTTGGGAGCTGGCTGGCAAACTTATTGTCGGGATGAAAAATAGTTTTAAAGGATCGTTCGAACGCATCCTGCAACGGGTTCCCTGGGCTACACCCGCGATGCTTGAAACGTTTTACCAGATCGGCATGAAGCAGCTTTGTCCTAAGGTGTTACTCATCGGCGATCCGATCATTGGAAATATCGTGATGGAAATGCCATACGATGATCAGGTGCGGGCTTGTGACGTTCCAATTGAGGTTTATCAGTCAACTGGGAAATCGACGCGGCTGCTTACGCGCGACATGAGCCGCGAACAAGTCAAGATGGTGTTTTCAAAGGATGGCATTCGGACGGTTGCGCAACAGCGAGATTTCTCAATGTTTGCAAAGCCAAAACCGCTACCGCTGCAAACTATTCCAAAAATTATTCCACCCGAACCCAAGCCCGAACCTGAGCCTGAGAAATCAGGCATTGTCTGCGTGATACGCAAAAAGGTTGGCGGAGGATTTCACGTTTCAGAAACAAAGGCCCGCCCGCCTGGAATTCAAAAAATCACACTTAGCGATGGAGTAGCAGTCATTGAAGTTATTGATTAAATGACTCTCCCCGAAATCCAAGCCGAGCTTCTAACCTTCGGCCCCGAGGTGGAAACGCTGAACCTTCTCGACGAGCATGGACTCATCAGCAATCACTGCGTCACGATTTCGGACATTGCTGAGATCGATGCTGCGAAGGCGCTCGACTGGTTGAGGGCGAGAACCGTTCCATTCTAGAAACCAAGCGGAACACCCTGCCGCGCCCTGTTAGCGTCCACTTCTCCCGCTGACGCCCCGCCTTGCATGATTAGCTGAAAGCCTCTCCTGATCGCATCCGGCACTTTCTCAACCGGGATATTCCACACTTCACCACTCTTGCTACGCACCTGAGCCAGGTTGCCGCTCGGCTGCGTGCCTGTCGCAGTTGACGCGGCGGGCGCGGCTGCGGCTGGCGTACGTGCCGCCGCCGGCGCTGTCGCAGGCTGCCGCGTGTTCATCATTGGTGCGGGCGCATTGTCAGCCGGCTGAATGGTGTCCCGTTCCTCTGGCGACAACTGCATCGAGCTTTCAAGATCACGCTGTTTGCGCTTCTGGATATGGTAAGGAACAGGCACCGCGGGCTCGAACACACCCGGCTTATCAAGGCTCGGAGTGACGTAGCGTTCGAGTACCTTGTTATCCTGAAACGGTTTGATCGAACGATTGATATCCTCCAACTCGGCAGTCCATTGGGCGATCGATTGTTCATTCTGCTTTTTCTTCACCCTGGCTTCCGGTCCCATGATCCACGGCTCATTCAGCTTTGCATTTTCCTTGGTAGCCGCTGCGATGCGAGACTCACGATCTGCCTTGGTCGTCAAAGCATTAGCTAGCGCCATCGAACGTCCAAAATCTTTCTCCTGCTCAGACTGCACAAGCTTGGCCTGTTTCACTGCGATATTGCGCACCGCAGGGCTCGCGTTGGGGGCCAGTTGAGCCGCTTCCTCGTCGCTGTCAATCTGGCCCTGCTTGCTCAAATCGATCAGGAATTTTTCATCCAACTCGCGATCCCTCAGCTTGGTTTGAGAAGGTTGCCCCATAAGCCAGTCGTAATACTTGCTCTGGCGCGCCTCAGCATCCTTGCGAATCTTCAATTCGCTGGCGACGTTTGTGGCCTGTTCTTTCCAATGTTCTTTTTCGGCGTCGAGCTGCTTGCCGCGCTCCGCCATTGTTTTAGCGAATTGATCAGCTAACTGCTGGCGCTGCTGCATCTGCTGCATCGAGCCAACCGCTGAACTGAGCGCGAACTCAAGGCCGCGCTGACGCAGTGCCGCATCAGCGGTTATGCCACTTTGAAGAGATGAGAAGTCTGAGCCGTAGATATCCGGCATAAATTAGCTTTGGATCCTGTTGCCTTTCGAAAGGTTTTCATACCACCAAAGCGGTTGGAGGTTAGTGTAGTGCATTGCCTTCAAAAGCTGAGACTCGTCTAAAAGATCAAAGTGTGAAAGTGGAATCTTATGATCAACATGCCAGCCGAACCGTCCGTAGTTTTCCCACGTCATGCCAGGTTTGAATTGAGAGACGAGATGTGCTTGGAATTCTGCAAACGAATTGAGCCCGATAAGCTTGAGCATGCTTTTTCCATGGGACACTTGTTTTACAAAGTGTCGTAACCGACATCGCATGTTGACCCTGATTCTGAATTTGGGATGACTCAGCTTAAGCCTGACGTCTGGTCGATTCCTGTAACGCTTGGCATTTTCCCTGTGCCGGGCCTTAACTTCTGGATTCTGTCGTTTTAGTTTTTGTGCCGCTCTAACCTCTGGACGTTTTCGCCATTTTTCATGTATGGCGTATGCTAGTTTTCGATTCTCTGGATTCTGAATCCATACCCTACGATATTCCCTGTTTCTCTTTTTAACCTTATCAGTTCTTCTGTACGCTTCCGCCCTTGCGAGCCTCTCCGGTGTGGAGTTACGCAGTTTTATTTTCTCGTAGCTATATTTTTCTGGACACCTCTGCCTGTAGGACTTGATCCACGCATTAGAGCAGGACTTACAAACATACTGCCGCCTGTCGGCAGCAAATCTGTTAGGAGAGAATTCGAAGATCGCCTTTTCTTGTTTGCAAGTCTTGCAAATCTTGAGTGCTGGAATTTGAACCTCACTCATAAGGGTTGTTTTGAGGACCGCCCCAGCTCGCTTCGATATCGCGAGCATTCTTGTACATTTGCGCGTACTCACCTTGGGCACTTTGCGGTAACTCTCCAAAATTACTCGGTACAGCCCCAGGACCGTAAACTGTTCGGAGGTATCGGGAAAAATCGAACACCTCATGCGCGGGTGCCATCGCCCCAGCACTTTGCGGCATCGTGCCCGTTCGCGTCATCGGAGCGCTTGCGGTAGGCATGCCCCAACCACCACCGCCCGAAGTCGGGATGATCGTCGGTCTCATCCACTGCGCGCTTTGATCTGCTGTCGAACGATCTCGGAGCTGCATCGCTTCGCCGGATAGCCCGCCACCGTAGCCACCACCGCCGCCTTTTTTCTGCTGCTGCTGCTGGTCGCCACCACCACCGCCGCCGCCTCCGCCATCGTCGCCAAAATCAGAAGCATCTTCGTAAGGCAACTGCGCCCATGACGGCATACCACCATATTCGAAGTGGTTACGCTTAGTCGGGGGCGGAACTCTGATACCCTCACTCTCCAGCCCAGCCTCTCGAAGTTT
>Ga0068858_100000130_pt1 | contig 78543 bp, 54 predicted proteins | sample KBSSwiS12_FD_66589 | JGI IMG/M metagenome (GOLD analysis project Ga0068858, IMG submission 66589) | Switchgrass rhizosphere microbial communities from Kellogg Biological Station, Michigan, USA - KBS Switchgrass S1-2 | ecosystem: Host-associated > Plants > Roots > Rhizosphere > Soil ...
GCGCACGTATGCCGAACGCCGCAACGCCCTCCTTCGGGAGCTCCGCACGCGCGGCATCGAGGCGCACGGCGTGTCGGGACTCAACGTCTGGATCCCGGTGCGCGAGGAAACGCCGGTGGTGCAGGGGCTGATGGCGAACGGCTGGGCGGTGCAGGCGGGCGAGCGTTACCGCATCACGACCGGTCCCGCGATCCGCATCACGATCGCGGCGCTCGAGCCGGAGTACGCGGAGCGGATCGCCGAGGAGCTGGGGCGGATGCTCAGGCCGGCGCCAGCTCGCGCGCGAACATCCCGGGCGTATACGCCGTGATCCGCCCCGTGAACGCCGACGCCGCGACCGTCAGCGGCGAGGCGAGCCACAGTTTCCCGGGGCCGCTGCGGCCGCGGAAGTTGCGGTTGATCGCGCTGACCGTCACCTGATCGGTCGTATCGGACACGCCCGGTCCGCAGCCGATGCAGGCGCCGCAACCGGGGTTGAGCACGACCGCACCGGCGCGCTCGAACGTGTCGACCAGACCGTTGTCGCGCGCGAATTTCTCCACCGCCTGCGAGCCGAACTGCACGAAGAACTTCACACCCTCGGCGACGCGCAGGCCGGCGTCGACCGCCTCTTTCGCCACCTGTTGGTAGAAGAGAAAGTCATCGATCTTGCCCGCGGTGCAGGAGCCGGCGTAGGCGATGTCGATCTTCACGTCGCCGATCTCATCGATCAGCGCGCCGTTGGTCGGATCGGAGGCGACGCCGTGATCGGGATCGCCCGGATGCGCCACCATCGGCTCGATGGTCGACAGATTGATGACGTGCGTTCCACCCGCGTACTCCGCGTCGGGATCGGGCGACACGGCGCGCGCACGCAGCCGGTCGACGTCGACGCCGGGCCGCATCTGCGCGATCCACTCGTACGTCCGCTCGTCCGCTTCGACGATCGCCGTCCGCGCGGAGCACTCCGTCGCCATGTTCGCCAGCGTGGCCCGCTCGTCCATCGACAGTGAGCGCAGTCCCGGCCCGGTGAACTCCATGATCCGGTCGAGCGTCTGCTGCGGCTTGGCGTAGTGCAGCAGGATGTAGAGCATCACATCCTTCGCCGTGACGTTCGGCTTCAGCGTGCCGATCAGCTCGAAGCGGATCGACTCCGAGACCTCGACCATGGTGAAGCCGGAGTGCGCGAGGTTGGCGTACTCGGTCGAGCCGACGCCCCAGGCCAGCGCGTTGTTCACGCCTCCCATGCAGGTATGCGAGTCGGTGGCCTGGATGAAATCGCCCGGATCGATGAACTCCTCGCGCGCGACCTCATGGCAGATGCCGGGGGACACCTTGTCCGTCGCCGAGTAATCGCGGCAGCCGGTGTGCGCCTGGAACTCGCGCTGCAGCTCGCGCAGGCGATCGATCTTCGGCAGGAACGGCCGCATCTTCGCCACTTCGTCGGCGTAGATGAGGTGGTCTTCGAAGATGGCGAACTTCTGCGGATTGATGATGCGGTAGGTCGAGCCGTACTCGTCGCCGAGGAAGTAGTGGACCTGGCCGGTGGTGAACTCGTGCGTGTAGCCGCCGTCGACGTCGACGACGACCGAATCACCGGGCTTCACGTAGGTGCCGGCGCGCAGATGACGGGCGAGGATCTTCTCCCCCATCGTCATCGGACGCGGCGCCGTCTCGGGCTGCGGCAGTTCGAGCTCGCCCCGTTCCAGCGCTTTCGAGAACGGGAACAGCCCGCCCTCGGCCACGATGCGCTGCGAGATCGGATCGTATTTTTCGTAGAACTCCTCGAGCGGCACGCCCTCGCCCGCCTGCAGGCGGACCAGCATGTCGTGATCGCCCATCAGCAGTCCCTGATTGATGTTGTTCCCGGCGTGAATCGGCGCGAACGACGCGGCGATGGCGATGCGGATGCCGCTGAAGACCTCCGACTGCGTCGCCTGCTCGCGCGAGCTGCCGACGCCTTTGCGGAAGCCGCTGACGATCACCTCGAAATTGCCGTCGCGTAGCGCGTCGGTCGGCACCACCCGCTCGCCGTTGACGATGAGCCCGGCGTACGCGTTGCGCGCGATGTCCTCCGGCTTGTAGTCGAAGCAGACCCACGCCGGCGTCATCACGTCGGTGTTGATGTCGTCCATCAGATCGTCGACGCGCAGGTCCTTCATCTGCAGATCGAGCTCGCCGCGCAACTGCGCGCGAATGAGCTCGGGATCTTTGGTGAGGAAGAGGACGCGTTTGCCGGGGGTGAGGGTGATGATCTGGGGAGGCTTCATCGTGGGTTGAAACGTATCACTTTTCCCGCTTCATCCCCTGCCGCGCGCGGATGACGAAATGCAGCGGACAACCAACCAGACCCAGCGCTTCGCGGAACTGGTTGTCGAGGTAGCGCCGGTAGGAAAAATGGAGCGGGTCGTCGATGTTGGAGAAGAGCGCGAACGTCGGCGGCGCGGGGCGCAGTTGCGTGCAGTAGTAGAAGCGGCGGGGACGTCCTTTGACCGCCGGCGGCTGGTGCTCGCGGATGGCTCGCTCGAGGATCTGATTCAGCTCCGAGGTCCGGAAGCGGCGGCGATAACCCCCGACGATCGTGTCGATGCGCGGGAAGATCTTCTCCACGCGGCGGCCGCTTTTCGCGGAGATGAATTCCAGCGGCGCGTACTGCAGGAACTTCAGGCGGAAACGGACCATCTCCTCGAATTTCTTCGACTCGTCCTGGGTGTGCTCGCCGACGTCCCACTTGTTCACCAGGACCAGCGCCGCCTTCCCCGCCTCGTCCGCGTAACCGGCCACTGTCGCGTCCTGCGCGGTCACGCCGTCGACGGCGTCGATCACGATCAGCGCGATCTCGCAGCGCTCGATCGCCTTGCGCGCGGAGATCACGGCCAGCTTCTCCGCCTCCTCCGTCGTCTTTCCTTTGCGGCGGATGCCGGCCGTGTCGATGATCAGGTAGCGCCTGCCGTCACGCGTGAGCTCCTGGTCGATGGCGTCGCGCGTCGTGCCGGAGATCGGCGAGACGACGGCGCGCTCTTCGTTCAGGAGGCGGTTGAGGAGCGACGACTTGCCGACGTTCGGGCGGCCGATGATGGCGACGCGGATGGGGGCGTCGGACTCGTCTTCCTCCACGTCTTGAGCGGACGAGACGTCCGCTCCCCTCTCACCTACGACGTCCTCGATGACGTCGGTCAGCTCCTGCAGGCCGTGTCCATGTTCCGCGGAAACCGGCATCACGCGCTCGAAGCCGAGCTCGTAGAACTCGTTGACCGCCTCCGTCGCGTCCTTGCGATCGGTCTTGTTGACGATCAGCACCGTCCGCTCGGCGACGGCGCGGAGCTGCTGCGCGATGTCGCGATCCTCGGAGACGATGCCGGCCGCGCCGTCGACCACGAAAAAGACGAAGTCCGCTTCTCTCAGCGCGGTCTCCGCCTGGGCCTTGATCTCATCGGCGTACGCGGACATCGGCGTGTCCCCGTATTCGAGTCCGCCCGTGTCGGTCAGCTCGTAGCTGCGCCCGTCGTCCAGCGTGACGACGTCGCTCAGGCGATCGCGCGTCATCCCCGGCAGGTCATGCGTCAGCGCCCGCCGCTTTCCGGCGAGGCGATTGAAGAGCGTCGACTTGCCGACGTTGGGGCGGCCCACGATGACGATTTTTTTCAAAGCGTGAATCCGTACATTGGTATGAGCCTCGAGGCGACGTAAAAGAGCAGCGCGCCCATGACGGTGTTGAAGAAATTGAGCACACCGTTCGGGATCTCGCTCCCGTGTTTACGGTTCCAGTTACCGGCGAGGCTTTCGGCGTACGACCCGAGAAACGCGCAGGCGGTGATGACGGCGACGGTCCGGCTGCGGGCGATGACGACCGAGCCCATGAACCCGGGTTGAAAGTGATGCATGGTCGCGGCGACACCGGTCATCGCCACGATCGCCGCGGCGGCGATGCCGGCCAGTGTACCTTCGATCGACAGCGCCCCTTCCGTGCCCGGCTCGACGCGGCGGAACGTCGTGGCCAGGAACGCACGGCGTCCGAAGAGCTGGCCGATCTCCGATCCGGTCGTGTCGCAGGCGGCAGTGGCGAGCGCGGTGATGCCCATCAGCAGCGGGAGGATCGGCAGTCCGCGCCAGAGCGCGAGGGCGCAGAGCGCGGCGACGCCGACGTTCGCGATGGCGTGTCCCGCGCCGCGCCGTCCGCCCCCTTCCTGGGCCAGGCCGGCGGTCGATTTCCGCTTGTAGCCGAGCTTCGTCACCAGCGTGCCGATGATGAAGAACGCCAGCAGCGGCAGGTAGAGCGCGATGCCGCCGCCGATGATGACGATCGTCCCGAGAATCCAGCCGGTGATCAGGCCGGAAAGGTTCACGCCGCGCAGCGCGTAGCCGATGATTGCGAGCACCGTGTTCGCGGCGATCCAGCCCCACATGTTCGGCGGCGGCTCGTGAAACGGCATCGTCGTGGTGCCGAAGACGACGAGCGTCACCGCGGCGGCGAACGGAACGGTGATGTTGTCGTTGACGTGCAGCGGCAGCGACTCGACGATCGCGGCCACGACCGCGGCGGCGATGGCGATCGCGATCCTGTCCCATTGGAAAAAGATCGCCGTGGCCACGGCCGCGGCGCTGCCGATGATCAGAAACGTCAGCGATCCGCCGAGCGACTTGTTCGGGTTCCACGGAAGCGTGCGGATCGGGAAGTGCCTGCCGATGAGCGTGGCGAAGCCGTCGCCGAACGCGAGGATCGTCCACGGAATGGCGATGAACACCGAGTGCTGCTGAAAAAGGAGGATGAGGATCAGCACGCAGAGCGGATAGACGACGATGCCGCCGTCCCATCCGCGCTCGTGCCGCGCCACGCCGCGCCCGAAGAGCCGGTGCAGCAGCAGCCAGTTGCCGAGCGTCCCCGCCAGCGCCACGACCGCCGCCATCTGCCAGGTCAGAAAACGCAACGCCACCGCGCCGAAACCGACGGCGATGTGGATCGACTTGCGAAGCGTCTCGTTGGTCTGGTGCATTCGGAACGATGAACGATGAACGATGAACGATGAACAATCAAGGCCGCCTCGGCTTCATCGTTCATCGTTCATCGTTCATCGTTTCCTTACAATACGCGCGCCGATGCCTGAAACCGCGCCGCCCGCCCCGCCGACCCTTTCCGTCATCGTCCCCTGCTACAACGAACGGGCGACGGTGGCGGAGCTGTTGCGGCGCGTGCGGGCGGTTCCGATCGGGAAAGAGATCATCGTCGTCGACGATCGCTCCACCGACGGCTCGCGCGACGTCGTGGCCGCGCTGGCGCGCGAATGGCCGGAGATCCGCCACGTCCTGCAGCCCTCGAATCAGGGCAAAGGGGCCGCCATCCGCCGCGGCATCGACGAGGCGCGCGGCGACATCGTCGTCATCCAGGACGCCGATCTCGAGTACGACCCCGACGAATATCCGAAGCTGATCCAGCCGATCCTCGACGGTCACGCCGACGTCGTCTTCGGCTCCCGTTTCGCCGGCTATCCCCGCCGCGTGATGCTCTACTGGCACCGCCTCGGGAACACGTTCCTGACCTTCCTCTCCAACGCCACCACGAACCTCGACCTCACCGACATGGAGACCTGCTACAAGGTCTTCCGGCGCGAGGTGATCCAGTCCATCCGCCTCAACTCGAATCGTTTCGGCATCGAGCCGGAGATCACGGCCAAGGTGGCGAAGCGCGGCTATCGCATCTACGAAGTGCCGATCTCGTACTACGGCCGCGACTACTGGGAAGGGAAGAAGATCAACTGGAAGGACGGCTTCAGCGCCCTCTGGACCATCCTCAAATACGGCCTCTTCGACGATCCGTCGAACGAGCCGACCGGCTACATCACGCTGCGGCGGCGCTCCGCGCTGCGCAACTACAACGGCTGGATCTGGGAGCGCGTGCAGCGCTACGTCGGCCAGCGCGTGCTGGAGATCGGCGCCGGCACCGGCGCGATGACGCGCTTTCTTTACGGACGCGAACTGACCGTCGCCACCGACAAGGAAACGCCGTACGTCGACCGCCTGTTCAACGCCTTTCGCCGGCGGCCGGGGATCGTCGTGGAGCGCTTCGATCCGGAGGGCGATGACGCGCAGCGCCTCGCCCACTTCGACTTCGATACGGTGCTCTGCATCAACGTCCTCGAGCACACCCAGAACGACGCCGCCGCGCTGCGCAACGCGCACGCGCTGCTGCGGAGCGGCGGACGGATCATCGTCTTCGTCCCGGCCGGCCGCTCGCTGTACGGCTCGATGGACCGCAGCGTCGGCCACTTGCGCCGCTACGAGCGCGACGAGCTGGCCTCGAAGCTGCGCGACGCGGGGTTCGAAGTCGAGGACATCGGCTTCCAGAACCGCGCCTCGAAGCTCGCCTGGTGGCTCAACTCGAAAGTGCTGCAGCGCGCCGAGCTGCCGTCGGCGCAGTCGAAGCTGTTCGATCGTTTCGTGCCGCTGATCCGGGCCATGGATGGGCCGAATCCGTCGACCGGGTTGAGTCTGATCGCGGTGGGGCGCAAGGCATGACCCGCGCCGCTCTCATCCTCGCCGGCGGCGCCGGCACGCGCCTGCGTCCGCTCAGCTCCGACGAATGTCCGAAGCAGTTCCTCCGCCTCTGGCGCGGGCGCTCGCTGATCGAGATGACGTTCGATCGCGTGGCGCGGCTCGTCCCCGAGGAACAGATCTTCATCTCCACGAACGAGCAGTATCGAAAACTCACGCGGGAGCATCTGCCGCGACTGAACCCCGAGAACGTGATCGCCGAGCCGGCACGCCGCAACACCGCGCCCGCCATCGCGCTCTGCTGCTTCACCATCGCCGAGCGCCTCGGCGAGTCGGCCACCATCGGCTGCTTCGCTTCCGATCACTTCATCGCCGACGAGCCGGAGTTCGTGCGCGTGCTCGACCGCGCGTACGGGTTCGCCGAAACGCACGACGAGCTGGTCGCGGTCGGGATCGAGCCGACCGAGCCGAACACCGGCTTCGGCTATCTCGAGCTCGGCGGGGAGCTCGAGCCGGAGGTGATCCGCAACGTGCGTTTCACGGAGAAGCCGTCGCTCGAGCGCGCCGAAGAGTTCCTCCGCGCCGGAAACTATGTCTGGAACGCGAGCATGTTCCTCTGGCGCGCGGCGGTCTTCCGCGACGCGCTGACGAAGGCCTCGCCCGGCGTGGCGAGCGTGACGCTGGCGAACTACGAGTCGATGCCGAACATCTCCATCGATTACGCGCTGATGGAGAAGGCGTCGAACGTCGCCACCATCCGCGGCGATTTCGGCTGGAGCGACGTCGGCTCGTGGGATGCGCTGCGAGCGTCAGGCGCCGAGATACCCGAGGAGTACTGAAGGGGTGCGGACGTCTCGTCCGCACAGTGCGGACGGGGACGTCCGCACCCCTCAAAAGCCGAAGATGCGATTCGCGTTTTCGCGCAGGATCTTCCGTTCCACTTCCTCCCCCAACCCCAGTCCACGAAACTCCTCCACGTTCTTTCGCGGCGATACCACGCCCGGCGACGGCCAGTCCGTCCCCCACAGCGCTTTGTCCGCGATCGAGGCGAGCCGCGGGATGTAGCGGAGCAGCGACTTCGGCGGGATGCCGGAAAGATCGAGATGCACGTTCGGATGGCGTCGCGCGAGAAACACCGCCGTCTCGCCGTACAGCGGACGTCCGGCGTGCGCCAGGATGATGGTCAGCCTCGGGAAATCGATCGCCACGTCGTCGATCGGCATCGGGTCGGCGAAGACGTTGCGCGCCTTCGGGAAGATCGACGTGCCGGTGTGGAACATCACCGGAACGCCGCGCTCCTCGCACTCGCGATAGATCTCCGACAGCTGCCAGAGATCGCCGCGCTTGTACGCGTTGGGCGAGAAGAGCTGATGCGGCGGATGGATCTTGATCAGGCGGATGCCGAGGTCGAGCACGCGCCGGATCTCGTCCCGCACGTGCAGCTCGTGCAGCGGATTCACCGACCCGACCGGCAGCAACCGGTCGCGATGCTCCTTCGTGAAGTTCGCGATCCAGTCATTCACCTCGCGCCTGAACCCCATCACGTCGGGCGAGACATAGTTGATGCAGCAGGCGCGCTCGATGTCGTTCTCATCGAGGAAGCGAACGACGTTCTCCGGCGACGCGAGAATCTCTTTCGCCCCGGCGTGCGACGGATCGTCGATCATCGCCAGGACCTCGGGGCTGACCATGTCCCATGGCTGGATGTGGAGGTGGACGTCGAATACGAGCTGTTGAGCCATTCAGCTGTCGAGCTGTTGAGCGGCCTGAACAGCTGAACAGCTCAAAAGCTCAATCGCTCAACTGAGCATGACCAACCGCATACAGATCGCGCTGCTCGGACAGGCGTCCTGGAACTCGCGCGACGCGAGCAGCTGGGGGTGCACTTCGTCGCGGTCGATGGTCTTGAATCCGCGCTTGCGGAAGTAGTCCTCGGCGTCGGTCGTCAGCAGGTAGAACTCGCGCAGGCCGCGGGAGGCGAGACGGTCGAGGAGTTGACGAACGATGCGGCGGCCGACGCCGCTCTTGCGATATTCGGGGTCGACGGCGATGGAGCGGATCAGCGCGACGACCTGGTAGGCCTCGGAGCCGCCGCAGCCGATGATCTTCGAACCGTCGCGCGCCACGACGAAGGTCTTCCAGTGATCGTCGATTCCCTCCAGCGGCAGGCCGGCGTCCCGGAGGAGCGACTTGATGAAAGGAACATCGGCCTCGCTGGCCGCGGTGATCCGAATCTCGTTGTCCATGGGATGAGGCGATCATAAACGAAAGGCCGCGCGAGGTGCGCGGCCCTTCGTCCTTCTCATCTCACCACGTCAGTCAGTGCCGCTCGCTGCCATCACCCGAGCGGGACTTGGATGAACCGATTCCTTCGCTGCCCAGATCGCTGTCCAGGTTGCTGCTGCCCTGGCTGGAGCGTCCGGTGCTGCCCTGCATACCCGAGGAGTCGACGGAACCCGAACGACGGCTCGGCTCATTGGAGAGGTCCTCGGAGCGGCCGATGTTCTTACCGAAATTCGACTGCGACTCGTCTTTCGATTTGTCGAGGTTGGACGACGTCGAACGATTCACATCCCCCGCGCTCGTGCTGCCCACGTTCTTGCTCATCTTGTCTCGATCTCGGTTTTCCATGTGTTACCTCCGTTGTTTTTCGTTGTCCGGGCAAGCGCCGCGGACAGTCCTATCAATTGCAACGGAGGTGCCCAAAGGAACGAGCTAAACCGTTGATTTTTCAATGCCTCAGCGCAGTTCGAAGACGACCGAAACCGTGTAGCTGTTCTCCTGCGAGCCGGCCTCGACCGGCACTTCGCTGACCGCCTCGGCCTTCGCCTGCATGGCCATCGGGTAGGGCCGGGGCGGCGGCCCGCCGGCGTTGCCGCCTTCGCTGATCATGATCGCCGGTCCGAGTGTGCGTCCCGCCGCCTGCGCCAGCAGCGTCGCCTTCGCCTTCGCGTCGTCGAACGCGGCCTTCAGTCCCGCGTCGCGGCCGCGGGCCGGATCGGAGACCTCGAAATTCAGTCCCGACGACTGATTCACGCCGGCGTTGATCGCCGCCTGCAGCAGCTTGCTCGCCTCGGCCGGATTGGGCCGCGTCACCGTGACGCTGTTCGAGACGTTGTAGCCGAGGATGCGGGGCAGCTTTCCCTGCTGGTAGTCCTGCTGCGGATAGATCGTGAAGTTCGAAGTGCGGATGTCGCGATCCGTCGCCCCGGCCTTCTTCAGCGCCGCGATCACTTCCTTCACCTTCGTGTTGTTCTCGTTCACCGCTTCGTCGACCGTCTGGCCGACCGTCTGCACGGAGACGTTGAACGTGACGCGATCCGGGGTCACTGATGTGCGGCCCATGCCGCTGACGGAGATGGTGTCGCGCTGCGCCGCCGGCTGCGCGAAGAGCGTCGCGGTGCAACCGATCAACGTGAGAATGAGAAGCGTCCGTTTCATGGTAGAACCTCCTTCTGATGCCCGATCCCAACGACAAAGTCCCTGGTCAACCTTCCGGACGTTACTACGTCGACACACAATGTATCGACTGCGACCTCTGCCGCGAGACCGCGCCCGACAATTTCATGCGGAATGACGAAGAGGGCTTCTCCTTCGTCTACAAGCAGCCCGAAACCGAGGCCGAAGAACTTCTGTGCAAGGACGCGATGGACAACTGTCCGGTCGAGGCGATCGGGAGCGACGGGAAATGAATGCTGAATGCTGAGTGCTGAGTGCTGGGTGCTGAGTTATGGCGAACAAGCACTCAGGACTCAGCACTCAGGACGGTCTCAGTGCAGTTTTTTATCCACACTCACCTGCTCATGCCAGTCGTCGGCGAGCAGCACCTCGATCAACTCCTGTAGCTCTTCCATGTGAAACGGCTTGGTGAGCGCGGCGGTCATGTTGTTGCCCTTGGTGATGGTCAGGATGTCACCCTTGCCGGAAGCCACGACGACCGGCGTCTGCTTGCCCTGCTGCAGGTACCAGGCGATCCACTCTTCGCCGCTCATGCCGGGGAGGTTGAGGTCGAGCAGGATGAGCCGCGTGTCGGGATTGCTCTGCAGCAGGCTCATCCCTTCGAGCGCGCCGGATGCGGAGAGGACTTCGTAGCCTCGTTTCTGAAGATACGATTTGTAGAGGGCGAGAACTTCGGGGTCGTCTTCGATTGCCAGGATCTTGTGCTGGTCACTGTGCCGTGTCGCCGCTTCGGCCATCATCTGTACTCTCCTCCAGGCATCGGTCGCTATGGCTGAGCCAATGCGATAATCGCGCCGATGGGCATCGCGCTATGGCTCCTCGCCGGCGGCACGGCCTGCGCTATCGGCCGGGTCATCCGAAAACTGCGCCAACCTCTGATCGCCGAGTTACTCGTCGCGCTCGTCTCGAGCACGCTTCTCGGATCCATCGCCTCGGCCCTCGACTTCGGCGGCTGGCGCGAGTTCGATTGGCGGGCGGGATTGTTCGCGCTCCTCGGCTCGTTCACTGCGATCGGGTTTATCCGATTACTCCGAGGTGATTCCATGAAGCGAGTGGCGACCGCTGTACTCACGTTCATGCTTTTCACGACCTGCGCCGCATACCAGGCGCAGCACACTGGTACGGACACGAAGGCGACGCACACCGAAGAGGTGGCGAAGCAGGTGAAGGCCGATCCCGCCGTCACCGGCGCCTTCGAGGCCCAGCCGCTTGCGCACAAGCAGGCCATCCTGATCTCGGAGCTCGATCACTACACCGAGGAGCTCAAGTCGAACGGCAAGTACGACTGCTGCGTCAAGCCCGGTTGCCGGGAGTGCGTGATCCGCGCCGGCGAATGCCACTGCCGGAAGGTGATCGACGCGAACGGCCCCTGCTGCGGCGAGTGCACGCAGTCGTGGATCGAAGGCCGCGGCAATACGGCGGGTGTCGATCGCGAGAAGGTGCTCGAGCACCTCGGATGCGTGCGCGAGCTCTACGAGAAGAAGACGCCGGACGGCGTGACGCCGCCCGCGACGCCTACCTCTTCGAAACCGTAGGCCACTCGATCCGCTCCTTCGCTCCACGCGATCGCGCCGCGATCTTCGGCAGCAGCGCGAGCATGTCCGCGCGCAATCGCGCGAAGTCGTAACCGTAGTCGTTCGTGATCGCGTCGATCACGCGCACCCCTTCCTCCAGCCGCTCGATCGCGGCGCGGAACTGGTTGCGCTCCACGTGATGGATGCCGGTGGCGACCTGCATCAGCACGCGGATGAAGCCGACCTCGTCGCGCACGGCCTCGAAGAAGAGCTCCTCGAACGCGTCCGACGCGAGGTCGAAGTCGCCGGCGTTGAAGTGTGCGATTCCGGCCAGAAGCCGCGGATCTTCCGTCATGCCGCCACCTGCCCCCTGTCAACTGCCAGCCAATCTTCGTGTATTGTCGCCCCCGATGCTTCGCGGCGTCGCGACGTTCATCCTCCTCTTCTTCAACCTGCTCTTCTGGGGCAGCCTCGTGCTGCTCGGCGGCCTGGTGAAGCTGCTGATGCCGACGAAGCCGAGCCGCACGCGCGTCGTCCGCGGCCTGGCCTGGCTGGCCGAGCACTGGGTCGCCGGCAACAACGCGATCGCCGACATGCTGCTGCCGACGAAATGGGAGATCACCGGCATCGAAGGGACGCGTTACGACGGCCGTTACCTGATCATCAGCAACCACATCTCCTGGGTCGATATCTTCGCCGTGCAGCGCGCCTTCCACGGCCACGCCGCGTTCATCCGCTTCTTTCTGAAGCACCAGCTGATCTGGTCGCCGATCCTCGGCCAGGCGTGCGCGGCGCTCGAGTTTCCGTTCATGCATCGCTACTCGCCGGAGCATCTGGCGAAGCATCCGGAGAAACGCGGCAAGGACCTCGAGACGGCGCGCAGGCTCTGCCGCCGCTACCGCTTCATCCCCGTCGCCATCCTCAATTTCGTCGAGGGGACGCGCTTCTCACGCGACAAGCACGCCGATCAGGATTCGCCGTATCGCCACCTGCTTCGCCCGCGCGTCGGCGGCGTTGCCTTCGCCCTCGCCTCGCTCGGCGAGAACCTCGACGCGATGTTCGACGTGACGGTCGCCTATCCGCGCCACGACATCACGATGTGGGAGTTCGTGACGGGACGGGTCGAAACGATCGCCGTTCACGCACGACGCCTCGACGTCCCGGCGGAGTTCATGACCTCCGCCGTGACGGAACCGGGCGACGTGCGCGAGCGCTTCAAGGTCTGGATCGATCAGCTGTGGCGCGAGAAGGATGCGCAGCTGGACGCCCTTCTACAGTCGTCAGATACCTGATCTCCCCTCCCCCCTCCACGAGCCGGAACGGCTGGATGTCGACGCTGTCGTCGTCGCGCATCACGATGACGATCCCGCGGCTGACGCCCATCGGCCCCGCGGCGAAGTAACGGACTCCGATGTCGTACTTCCCATCGACCAGCTTCTCCGTCCGCACGACCTCGGGGCCGAGGCCCTGGGTGACGTCTTCGTACAGCGCGAGTCCCGTCTTCGTCGCCTTGTGCTGGTAATAGCACTCCTCCCCTTTAGGATCGACGACGTGCAGATCGACGTCGTTCGCGTCGGTCTCCCACGCCAGCGTCACGCGCAGCGCGTCGCGCCGCGCGAGGTCGACGGCGTATTCGCGCGCACGGTCTTCGATCTCGCTCCGCTTCGACGGATCTTTCGCCAGCCAGGCGCGATAGACGTAACCGAGCTCCTCGCGCACCACGCGCTGCGCGTCGCCGTACCACTGCGGGAACTTCTGCCGCGTCGCCGACTCGAGCACGTTCGCCGCCTCCTCGGGACGCCCGTCGCGCCAGAGCAGCAGCGCGAGATGGCGATAGCCGTTCACGCGGTCGGGTCGGATCTGAAGAGCATGACGGAGGGGCGCCTCGGCGAGTGCGCCGCGGCCATCGCGGAGCAACAGCAGCCCTGCGCGCTGCAGCAGCTCCGGCTTCGCCGGCGCGATCTCGATGATCGAGGCGTTCGCCCGCGCCGCCTCCGCCATGTTGCCGAGGTGCTCGTCGGCCAGGCCGAGCACCTCGTACACCTGCGGGTTCTCGGGGTCGTACGGCTGCCACGCCAGCGCGAGCTTGCGCAGCGCGCTCCAGTCGCCGATCGCGACCAGCGCTTCGCTCAGTTGGTTGCAAAGCTCGCGATTGGAGGGCGTCGCCTCGAGTTGCGACTGCAAGCGCTCGACGTCGGCCTTCGTCGGGATGACGCGCCTGGTCCAGGTCGAATCGCGCTGTGGTTCGCGGCGCGGCGCGGGAGGGGCGGGAGGAGGAGGCGAAGAAGAAGCAACGCCTCGTCCCCCATCGTAGAACGCCACTTCAACTGGTGCGGGCGCTCCGTTGGCCACGCCGCCCGTCATCTCGGCCATCATGGCGAGCTCTCGCTGGGCGGGCAGCGCCGCCGTCTCCTGGACCGCGTCTTCGATGAAATTTCCGGCGCGCGGCGGAGGCGGGATCTGCGCGGCCTGCTTCGTAACCGGCGACGCCAACGGCAACGGCGTGTTGCTGTGCCGGTCGACCCGTTCGATCCCACCCGCGCCGACGCCCAGGATCCCGGCCAGCGCGCGGCGATCGAGTCCGAAGCGCTGGTAATCCCACTCCGACTCGAGCACGAGCATCGTCGTCCGCGGAATCACCACGCGCTGCTCGATGCTGATCTTCACCTGCTGCGCGGCGAGCGCCTGGCGCACGCTCTCCGACGACTCGGTGGCTTCGCGATTCGCGAGGTACTCGAGATTCGCGCGCCACCCTTCGCGCTCCAGCAGCGGGCCGAAGTTCGTCGACGAGAGCGTGGTCGTTCCCTCCGGCAGCGCCGCCCCGACGCGGAGCTTGCCGATGGAGATCACTTCATCGCCGGGCTGCACGTCATCGACGTGTGACGGATAAACCCATTCGGCATAGTCGTCGTGCAGATCGAGCGACACGCCGAGCGGCCGGCGCAGGTCCGCGGCCGCTTCTTTCGCCCGCGCCTCCAGCGACTCGCTGAACGGCACGCGGATGACGCGTCCGCGGCCCGCGGTGAGCGCCTTCGCCACCGCCGCGTCCTCGCGGCTGCCGAGGATCAGCGCGTGCAGCATGGTGCGGGGCGGAATCGCGCGCGACGCCTCGTCGATGTCGTGACGCTCGGTCGCGCCGAGGGTGGCGACGAGATCGCTGGCGACGACGACGGCGTGATCGGGATGCGCCTTCGCCTCCCTGCCGATGCGGCGCAGCAGCGCGGCGAGATCGGTGCCGCCGAGGAAGAGCCGCGTGCGAAGGAGCGGCTCGATCTTCTTCGACATCTCGGCCGCGGTGCCGCTGCCGAGCGTGGTGATCTCCTGATCGAAGGCCTCGATGCGCACGGTGTCGGTCGCCGGAAGCGCGACGAGCATCGCCTGCAGCGCCTTGATGCGATGCTCGGCCCCTTCGGCCGACGACGCCGAGGTGTCGACGTAGAGCAGCCATGCGTGCGGCGGGAAGGCGGCGTTCGACTTCAGCTCCGGCCGGAACGAGGTCAGATAGAAATCGCCGGCGCGCAGCACGTGCTTCAGCGGCGCGTTCGCCGACGGCTTCCACCAGAGGTTGATGTCGTGCTCGGGGACGGCGTCGCGCTTCTCCATCGTGATGACGTCGGCGGCGGTGTGCGTCAGCGAATCGCTGTCGGTGGTCGAAGATTCGCCCGCCAGCGGCTGCACCAGCGCCCGGAACGTCAACTTGTTGACCTTCGGCAGTCCGCGCAACGGCAGGTTGTACGTCCGCACGCCGTCGCGCATCGGCAGCAGCGCGCTGTACGACAGGACGATGCGCACCGAGGCGTTCGCTTCGATCGGGAAGATGCGGGCCGAGAAGCGGTTGCCCTGGTCCTGCTCCAGCAACGCCGGATCGCGCATCTGGTGGAGGAACTGCTCGTAGACCTGATTGGCGCGAAGCCGTTCCACCACCTCCCCTTCCATCAGCTGCCCGTTCACCTCTTTGGCGAAGCGGCTGATCGCGGCGTCGGGCGGGAGGACGCAGTTGAAGCGCCCCTCGATCCGCTTCGCCTGCGGATTGCGGAAACGGAACTCGACCTCGGTGAGCGAAAGCATCCCGTGGATCGCGGTGTGGATGTCGATCTCGTCGACGATCAGCTCCTGGCCGTCGGGATCGGAGAGGGAGAAGGGTTGTGGCTGCGCGATCGCGGAGTTGCGAGGTTTGGGTTCCGCCGCAACACCGCGCAACTGCGCGACCACGCAACCGATCACCAGGAGCCGTCGAAAGATTCGCATCACTTCCTCCGCGTGCTTAGACGCCGCCCTGCGTCGTAAAGTAACCGCGTGACTACGCTCGCACGCCGCCTCAACGCCTTCGACGCCACGATGATCGTGATGGGCGGCATCATCGGCTCGGGGATTTTCATCAACCCGTACGTCGTCGCCCGGCAACTGCACTCCGCGCCGCTGATCCTCGGCGCCTGGGCCGCGGGAGGGGTGATCGCGCTCCTCGGCGCGTTCGTCTACGCGGAGCTCGCGGCCATGCGCCCCGAGGCCGGCGGACAGTACGCGTATCTGCGCGACGCCTATCACCCCGCCGCGGCGTTCATGTACGGCTGGGCGCTCCTGCTCGTGGTGCAGAGCGGCGGCATGGCGGCGGTGGCGGTGACGTTCGCGCGCTACACCATCGAGCTGACCGGATTGAATGTCCCCGACTGGACGATCGCCACGACGACGCTGATCGTCCTCACGCTGATCAATTGTCTCGGCGTGCGCAGCGGCTCCAATACGCAATCACTCCTGATGATTCTGAAACTGCTCGCCATCGCCATGCTCCTCGGCGCCGCGATGATGTTCTTCGGGCGTTCGCAGCTGAGCGTTCGTCCCGTGCTCGACGGCGGCGGCGTGTTGATGCGCTTCGCCGCGGCCATGACTCCGGTGATGTTCGCGTACGGAGGCTGGCAGACCGCGACGTTCATGTCGGGCGAGCTCGTTCGTCCCGGCCGCGACCTCGCCATCGGACTGATCGCCGGAGTGGCCGGCGTGATCACGATCTACGTCGGCGTCAATGTCGTCTGTCTCATGGCCCTCGGCACCGACGGCCTCGCCGCCACGACGACGCCGGCATCCTCAGTCATGCGCCTCGCGTTCGGCGAGCGTGGAGGACAATTGATCGCCCTCGGCATCGCCATATCGACACTGGGTTTTCTCAGCCAGGGCATGCTCACCGCGCCGCGCGTCTATTACGCAATGGCAAAGGACAAATTGTTTTTCAATGCCGTCGCCCGCGTACACCCGACCACGCGCGTTCCCATTATGGCCATCGCATTACAAGGCGCCGCCGCCATTGTGATCGCCCTCTCCGGGACTTATGAACAAATCCTCGGCTACGTCGTATCGAGCGATTTTCTTTTCTTCGGCCTGACCGGGCTCGCGGTATTCCGATTCCGCGGCCGTAATGCCGCGCATCCGATCGGAACGGTGATTTTCATCATCGCCTGCTGGCTGGTCGTTGCAGGGACGGTGGTGGCCGCGCCGGTTAATAGCGCGATCGGGTATTTGATTCTGCTCGCGGGCTTGCCGGCGTACTGGTATTGGACGCGCGCCAACGTGTCATCCTGAGCCGCGTAGACGGCGAAGGATCCGTTGCCCACTTGCGCCTCTCTCGCAAAATGCTACGGGTCCTTCGCCGTCTACGCGGCTCAGGATGACACCCCATCAATGCCGCGCGCTCCGCCGTCTAACCCCGCCCACCGCCACCTGCCACCCCAATTGCACAACCTCGAAATCACTCGCCTTGATCGCACTGAACGCGGGATTGAGCACGTCATTGTCCCAGCGCGTGTCGTACATGCCGCTCACGTACATGTCGCTGCCGTTGTCGGCGACGATGAGGCCGTACGTCTTCATGGCCTGAAAGATCTTTCGCACTGAAGGCGTGAACCTGCTGATATCGACGCCGGCCTTCAATCGCAACCGCGCCCCCATCGGCAGCGCGCTGCTGTTGCTCCCCGCCTTGTGCGATCCGGGAAATACATAGCCGTTCGACGCGCGCACCGTGACGCGAAACGCGTGGCGGATCGGATCGGGGCCGGCCACTTCGTCGTAGCGGACCAGGCCCGGCAGAATGGCCAGGCCGGCGGCGTCGGCGCTGGTCCAGCCGTCGGGACGGCGCGTGTTCGAATCGAGCGGGAAGATTGCCCCTGATCCCGCCTCCCAGCGCGTGCCGGTCCAGCGCGTGGCGTAGAGCTCGAAGAGGATGCGGTTGTCGCGGTCGACGATCAGCATGTGCCGGTCGCCGTCGGCGCGCGGATCGCCCCCCGCCAGCCCTGCCTCGATCCAGCGTTGCTCCGTCTTCGCTTCCTCGGGGATGGGATAACCGGGCGGGCGGCCGGGGGCGGCGTAATCGCTCTCGTCGTCGTAGTCGAACGTCACCGGGACGAGCGGCTGGGAGCCGGAGACGACGATGTACGGCATGCCGTAGATCGGCGCGTCGGGATCGCCGCTCTCGCCGCCGAAGTCGGGGTGCATGCCGCGCGAAACGCCGATGAACGTGATGAACGAGGCGCTGCGCGGATCGACCGGCGCGCTCGTGATGTCGGCGTTCCACCAGTTCGTCGGCGGAAAGAGCGGCAACGGCGTGGGGAGCTCGCCGTTGCGGATGGGTTGCCCGAGGAGCGGGAGGGTGAGGAGGAGGGCGAGGAGTGTTTGCGCCACGCACCCATTTTTCCCCTCACTCCCCAACCCTTTTGTGCCCCCTGTCACGGCGGCACCCCACTTTTGTCATCAGATTGTTTACGGTTACAATCGCCGCAGCTCCAAATAACCAAGGTCCGAAGCGGCTGTCCAAGACCAATCGTGAGAGAGAGGGGACGCTTCATGTCTCGTGGTCCTTCCCGTACCAGCGCCGTCGCGCGCCGTTCGCGCATTCTGTTCGCTTCCTTCGGCTTCAGCATCGCCGCGGCCGTTTCTCTGGCCATCGTGCTGATGCTGAGCGGAACGTCCGCCGCGGCCTCCACCTGCGCGCTGTCCAGCACCGCCTCCTCCATAAACTGGAGCGACACCACCAAGTGGACGAGCTGCGCCGGCACCTATCCCAACCTCGGCGACACCGCCCAGATCGGCCTCGGCGGCAGCTACGTCCTGCACGTCAACGTCCCGGTCAACGTCGTCCTGCAGATCCAGACGACGCCTGTGGCCCTGGCGGTCGACAACACGATCAAGCTGGAGGCCTCCAGCACCGCGGTCTCCGGCTCGAACATCACGATCAATAGCGGCGGCACCATGCAGGTCGCCAGCGGCGTGACCTTGTCCCCGGGAGTATTTCAGTCGAACTTCACCATCAACAATGGCGGCACGCTCGAGATGCAGGGCGGCAGTTCCCTGACCACCGGCAGCGGCTCGAGCTTCGTCTTCGCCGGCGGCCAGATCACCGGCCCCGGAACCCTGGTCAATCCGCTCAGCACATCGATGGCCTTTACCGGCGCGAACGGTGCGATGTCGATGACCGGCGCGCTGATCTTCAACAACAACGGCACGGTCAATCTCGTCTCGTCGACGAATCCGTTCTCGGTCAACAGCGGCGCGCAATTCAACAACCAGAGCACGTTCAACGTTCAGACGAACGTCACGATCGCCACGGACGGCCTCTCCGGGCCCGCCATCAACAACAACGGTTCGCTCGTCGCCTTCTCGGGAAACAATCCGACCATCAACGTCCCGGTGAACAACAACTCCGGCGGGAACATCACGCTCGCCTCGACCGGTGGCACGCAGACGCTCACCCTCGCCGGCGGCGGCACGCACACCGGAGCGTTCAACACCGCCGGCCCGCCGGTCGGCATCATCGCCTTCGCCGGACCGCACAATTTCAACAGCGGATGGTCGTGGAACACCGGCTCGGGCAGCACCTTCCAGCTGCTCAGCGGCACATCGACCGTCAATTCCGGTTTCGTCACCCCGTACTTCATCCAGGACGGCGGCACGCTGGCCGGCGGCGGCAACGTCACGGCCAGCAGCGGCTTCGACTGGAACGGCGGCACGCAGACCGGCACCGGCATCACGTCGCTCTTCGGCGGTGCCCTCTCGACCATCGACGGCACATCCACCTGCACCGTCGACGGCAATCGCGTCCTCGACGTCCAGAGCGGCACGACCCTCACCTACAACCCCACCGGCGCCGGCAGCCTCGCCTTCCTCAACAGCGGCTCGATGACTCTCAACGGCACGCTCGACATCAAGAGCGACACCACGATCAGCAGCGGCGGCTCCGCGGTGATCAACATGGGCAGCGGCGGCACCATGACGAAGAGCGCCGGCACGCGCACGCTCGTCCAGCCGTTCGTCACCGTCCCCGGCGGCGCCACCCTCCTGCCGGTGGCCAACACCATCGCGTTCAGCGGCGGCGCGAACATCGCCGGTCTGATCAACACCTCCACCCCCGGCTCCTTTCTCGAGATCGCCGGCAACAGCGCCGGCCTCAACTCCGGCACCACCGTCAACAGCGGCAACCTGAAAGTCACCGGCGGCACGCTCTTCATCAACACGCCGCTGACCATCGCCACGCTGGCGCAGAGCAACGGCACGATCAAGGGCTCGCAGACGCTCACCGTCGGCAACACGTTCGACTGGACCGGCGGGGTGCTCGACGGCGACACCAGCGGCCTCGGAACCATCGCCATCGCCACCCCGAACGGCATCGCCAACATCACCGGCCTGGCGACGCAGATCATCCGCCGCTTCACGTTGTCCAACGGCGGCACCGTCCACTACCAGCCGGCCGCCGCGCTGGCCGTCGACCAGGGGGGCCAGATCGTCAACAGCGGCACCTGGAACCTGGAGAACGGGACGGCGCTCACGTCCGACGGGAGCTCCTACCTGGCCACCGCTCCCGCCTTCACGAACTCCGGATTGCTGTCGAAGGCGATCGCCGGAACGACGTCCTTCGGCGTCCCGCTCACCACCAGCAACAGCATCTCGCTGAACAGCGCCGCGGACGTCGAGCTGACTAAGGGCGGCACGATCAACGGCGGAAGCATCACCTTCAACAACAGCGGCGACATCCTCGGCATCCAGACGAACGTGGTCACGGTGAACACCGCCCCCACGGTCAGCAGCAACGGCTTCGTCTCCGTCAGCAACTCCGGCACGCTGTTGCTCAACGCGCCGACCACCATCCCGAACTTCGCCCTCGGCCTCAACAGCACGCTCAACGGCGGAAACCTCAGCATCACGAACGCCATGAAGTGGAGCGGCGGCACGATGAACGGCGGCGGCACGACTACGCTCGGCGTCGGCGCCAACGGCGACATGACGTTCCTCAGCGGATCGCCGATCCTCACCGGCCGCACGTTCGTCAACAACGGCACCATCACCCTGACCAACGCCTTCCCGCTCCAGTTTCAGGGGGCCGGCGTCTTCAACAACGGCGGCACCGGCACGCTCAACATCACCGGACCGGGCGGCACGTCGACGAGCGGCGTGAGCAACTCGTTCACCAACAGCGGCAACCTCAATCGGACCGGGACGAGCGGCACCTTCTCCTTCGATCTGCCGTTTACCAACAGCGGCATCGTCGACGTGCAGGCGGCGAACAGCTTCTTCGACTTCCAGTTCGGCGGTTCGATGACCGCCGGCCAGATGAAAGGCTCGATCGCCTCGGGCGCCGTCGAGTTCTCGGGCGGCACGTTCAACGTCACCGGCGGCGACTTCGGCAGCGTCGGCGGCGTCAAGATCGCCGGCGGCACGCTGAACATCAACGTCCCGACCACCGCCCCCGCCCAGTTCGCGCTCTTCAGCGGCACGCTCGGCACGACCGCGGCAGGCACGCTGTCGATGAACAGCGGCAGTACGCTGAACCTCAACGGCGGCACCGTCTCGAACATCGGGCTCATCGCCAACACCAGCGGCGCCATCAACTTCGACACCACGTCCGCGCAGGTCACCTTCAACGCCTGCAGCATCGGCTACAACGTCGGCTCCTTCGGCCAGTGGATCGGCGGCAACGACATCCAGATGCAGAACGGCGCGAGCCTCGTCGACAGCGGCTCGGTGACGTGGGGCGGCAGCGGCAACGTCGCCACCAGCGGCGCGACGCCGACGATCCTCGTCAACCCGGGCGGGCTCCTGCAGAAAACCACCAGTGCCAGCTCGATCGGCGTCGGGGCGAACCTGCAGAACAACGGCGGCACGCTCAGTTCGCAGTTCGGCTCGCTGCAGCTCAATTACTCCGGGACGAGCAACCACACCGGAACCTTTGACACCGGCGCCGGCGGCTCGATCATGTTCGGCGGCACCGGCGGCACGAATGTCTTCACCGGCATCACCGGCACCGGCGCCGGGTTCCTGCAGTTCATCGGCGGCACGAACACGTTCACCGGCAGTTCGACACTGACGAACCTCGAGCTCGACCAGGCCACCATCGACGGCGCCGGAACGATGACGTTCTCCGGGATCTTCGACTGGGAGGGGGGCAATCTGAATGCCGCGACGGTGAACAGCGGCGGCACGCTCAACCTCATCGGATCGCTCGGCACCATGAACCTCGGCGCGGCCTTGACCAGCGGCGCGAACTTCTCCTCCTCCACCAACGGCTTCAGCATCAACAGCGTCACCTACACGAACAACGGCACGTTCGACATCAGCGGCAGCGCACCGATCTCCGGCCTCGGCACGTTCAACAACAGCGGAACGCTGACCAAGAGCGCCGGCGGCAACAGCCAGATCTCCACCACCTTCAACAACAGCGGCACGGTCAACGTGAACGCCGCGACGCTCACCCTCAGCAACGGCGGCACCGACACCGGCAGCTATGCGGCCACCGGCGGAACGACGCTCGACCTGACCGGAGCGCGCACGCTCGCCGGCACGTCCGTGGTCAACTCGTCGATGGTCGGCACCTTCAGCGTCGGCGCCGCCGTCACGTCGAGCGGCACGTTCACGCCGGCCGGCGTCGTCTCCGTCAACAGCGGCGGCACGCTGACCCTGAACACCGCCGGCCCGGCCACGATCATCATCCTCGTACTCAACAGCGGCGGCACGCTCACCGGCAGCTCTCCGCTGCTGCTCGGCGTTCCGGTCCACACGCTCTCCGGCGGCACCATCAGCGGCACCGGCAGCCTCACGAACAACGGCACCGCCACCTTCTCCGCCGGCACCGTCACCCTCGACGGCCGCGCCTGGACGAATTCCGGCACCGGCTCCGTGACGCTTTCCGGCACCGGCCAGCTCGACATGATCAACGGCGCATCGCTCGTCAATTCGAGCGGCGCCACGATCGGCATCAGCAACAACAACTCGATCACCAACACCGCCGGCGCCGCGACGATCAGCAACGCCGGCACGTTCCACAAGAGCTGCTGCCTCGGCAACAACGTCGTCGAGCCGGCCTTCACCAACACCGGCATCGTCACCACCAACGCCGGCCAGATGGACTTCACCAGCTTCACCCAGAGCGCCGGCACAACGAACCTCAGCGGCGGCGCGCTTTCGTCCCCCGCCATCATGAACTTCTCCGGCGGCCTGCTGACCGGCGACGGCCAGATCATCGCCCAGGTCACCAACAGCGGCGCGACGATCGATCCGGCCGCCACGCCGTCGACCATCCCCGGCACCATCACGTTCAGCGGCGCGTTCAACCAGACCGCCGGGACGCTGATCCTCGACCTCTTCAACAACGGCACCGCCGACAAGATCGACGCGCCGGGCCAGACCGCGAGCCTCGCCGGCAACCTGCAGCTGCAATTCGTCTCCCCCTACGTCCCGGCCAACGGCGATTCGTTCGTCGGCTTCCACGCCACCACGCTCACCGATACGTCGACCAAGAGCTGGCCTCCGTTCGGTCCCGCCAACACCGGCTTCTTCACCTCGACGGTGCAACCGGGCGACGATCTGATCCTGGCGGCCGTCCTGCCGCAGGCCGACATCGACGTCTCCCTCACCTCGGCCCCCGCGACCGTCGTCCACAACAACACCTGGAACGTCACCATCCCGGTGAAGAACAACGGCCCGGCCGCCGCGACGAACGTCATCGTCACCGTCACTCCGACCAACGGCACGCTCAACTCGCTCTCGACGACGCTCGGCACCTGCGGCGTCCCGTCGGCGAACCAGTGCACCGTCGGCAATCTCGGTATCGGCGCCACCGCCACGGTGAGCGCCGGCATCCTCGCCACGACGCTCTCCAGCGTCTCCGCGAACGCCACCGGCGCGGCGAACGAATCCGATCCGGCCGGCAGCAACAACTCGGCGAACGTCAGCGCCACGGTCACTCCGAGCGCCGACCTCGCGCTCACCATCACCGACTCCCCCGATCCGGTCAACGCCGGCACCATCGTCAACTACACCGCCACTGTGACCAACGGCGGCCCCGACGCCAGCGCCGCGACGATCACCCTCGCCCCGGGCGGCGGCGGCACGTTCGGCACGCTCCCCGCGGGCTGCGTCAACGGACCGGCGGCCGGCACGATCACCTGCACCACCGGCTCGATCGGCTCCGGCGGCTCGGCCAACGTCGTCGTCCCCATCACCGCTCCCGGCTCCGGCCCGATCAGCCTGAACGGCAGCGTCGCCGCCTCCGGCGCGACCGACGCCAATGCCGGCAACAACACGGCTTCCCAGTCGACCACCGTCACGCCGAAGGCCGATCTGGCGATCACCAAGAACGGTCCGGCATCCGTCGGCGCCGGCTCCAACGTCACCTTCACGATCGTCGTCACCAACAACGGCCCGTCCGACGCCACCACCGTCGTGGTGAGCGACCCGCCGGTCGCCGGCCTCACCTGGGTCAGCAACAGCGGCGCCTGCACGACGTCGTTCCCCTGCACCATTCCGTCGCTCGCGAACGGCGCGAGCGCCACGATCCTGGCGACCTACTCGACGTCGCCGTCCACCCCACCCGCCAACGTGACCAACACCGCGACCGTCTCCTCGGCGGTCGGCGATCTGAACGGCGCGAACAACAGCAGCAGCTTCACCACCGCCATCGGCCAGTCCGCCGACCTCCAGGTCACCGTCACCGGCTCGTCGACCTCGACGCCGGGCTCGAACTTCGCGCTGAGCGTGAAGATCCTGAACAACGGTCCGTCCGTCGCCAGTGGCGTCTCCGTCGCGCTGGCCATGTCGTCCGGGATGACGTTCGAATCGAACAACGGCGCCTGCGCCACCGCCTATCCGTGCGCGATCGGCTCGCTCAACCCCGGCCAGTTCGTCACCATCAACTCGATGTTCAGCATCGGCACCGGCGGCACGACCGCCACGGCGACGTTCACCGTTTCCGCCTCGAGCGCCGACACGAACACCGCCAACAACAGCGCCTCGCACACCGTGACCACGAGTTGCCCGAGCATCGCTCCGACGCAACTCGTCCCGGCGTCCGCCAATCAGCCGACCGAAGGCATCCTGTCGTGGAATGACGTCGGCGCCGCCTCCTACAACGTCTACCTCGGACCGGCCGGCAGCGGCTGCACGACGTTCTACGGCGCGCGCTCGATGAGCATCACCCGCGACACGCAGATCTTCTACGCCCTCCTGCAGCCCGGCACGCAGTACGAATGGGCGGTCGAAGCCGTCACGCCGAACTGCCCGACGCGCAAGTCGGCCTGCATCGCCTTCAGCACGCAGAGCAACTGCAACGCGAACGCGCCGCAGCCGGTGTCGCCGGTCAACGGCACGGTGACCTCACCCGTCACGTTCAGCTGGACGCCGTCGAGCGGCGCCACGCTCTACACCGTCAGGAACGCGGCCGACGACTCGGTCCTCGGGACTTCCGCAACGACGTCCCTCCCGAACGTCATCATTCCGGATGGACCGTTCACCTGGTATGTCGTCGCCGACGTGCCGCAGTGCGGCCAGCTCCGCTCCGCCAACGCCACGTTCAACACCTGCAGCCTCCCGCCGGCGCCGGTCGTCGGCGCCATAGCCGAGTCGTCGTCCGGTCAGACCTACTCCGTGCAGTGGGATCGGATCTCCGGCGCGGCGAGCTACGACCTGGAGGAGGCGACCAACGCCGCCTTCACCGACGCGGTCGTCTTCCCCATCCCGCAGCCGGCAACCGGCAACCTCTCCGTTCCGTTCACGAAGTCGACTGCGCAGGGCGCGCTCACCTTCTTCTATCGCGTCCGGGCAAAGTCGCTCTGCGGCCAGGCCTTCGGTCCGTACTCGACGCAGATCCGCGTCGTCGTGCTCCCGCCGCCGCCGAAGACGCAGAAGAACCCGAGCGTCACCGTGCCGGTCGGCAGCACGCTGATCGTCGTGCAGCAGGTCTTCGTCCCCGGCCTCAACGACGGTCTGGTGCACTCGTTCACCGCGACGGTCGACAAGCCATGGCTCACCGTCGTCCCGGCCAGCGGCATCCTGCCGGCCGACGGCGTCACGCTCGACGTCAAGGCCGATCCCTCGAACCTGCCGAACGGCACCGAGACCGGCACCGTCATCGTCACCATCTCCTCGCCGTCCGGAAAGGCCGGCACCAACGGCTCGACCGTCGTCACCGTCCCCGTCTCGGTCAACCTCGTCACGCCGATCGTGCCGTCGACGAAGACCCTGCCGCCGGACAACACGCTGATCATTCCGTCGGTCGGTCATCTCGACGGCGTCAACTCCCACTGGCAGTCCGACATCCGCCTGGCGAACACCGGCGGCGCGAAGCTGCAGTACGCGCTCAAGTTCACGCCGTCCGATCCGACCGCCGGCGGCGTGAAGACCACCACCATCAACGTCGAGGGCGGCGCCACGACCGCGCTCGACGACATCGTCCGCAACTGGTACGGCATCGGGAGCCTCGGCGACAGCGCCAACGGCGTCCTCGAGGTCCGTCCGCTCACGCCGAGCAACAAGGGCCTGACGCCCGATGCCGATCTCCCCAGCGTCTCGAAGGTGACGGTCGTCTCCAGCCGCACCTACACCACCGGCGAGAACGGCACGCTCGGCCAGTTCATCCCCGCCATTCCGTTCAGCAGCTTCATCGGCAAGGCGACGCAGCAGGCCGCGGCCTCGGTGCTCAGCCTGCAGCAGATCGCGCAGTCGGCCCAGTACCGCACCAACGTCGGCATCGTCGAAGGCTCCGGTCAGCCGGCGGCGGTGCTGGTCAGCATCTTCGACGTCACCGGCAAGAAGCTGAAGGACGTCCCGCTCTCGCTCAAGGGCGGCGAGCAGATGCAGCTCGGCAGCTTCCTCGCCGCCGTCGGCATCCCGTCGCTCGAAGACGGCCGCATCGAGGTCAAGGTCACCAGCGGTGACGGCCGCGTCACCGCGTACGCCTCGGTCGTCGACAACAAGTCGCTCGATCCGCTGCTCGTCACCGGCGTGAAGCTCGGCGCGGCCAGCGCCGACCGGTACGTCGTCCCGGGCGTTGCCGACATCAACACCGGCCTCGCCAACTGGCGGACCGACCTGCGCATCTTCAACGGAGGCCTCGGCGCGCAGAACGCCACCCTCACCTTCTTCCGCCAGGGCGGCACGCCGCTGACGCAGAGCCTCGTCATCAACGCCGGCGAGATCCGGACGCTCGACAGCATCGTCGCCTCGCTCTTCGGCGACGCCAACTCCGGCGGCGCGGTCCACGTCACCACCACCGGCAACTCGAACCTCATCGTCACCGGCCGTACCTACAACGCCACCGACAACGGTACGTTCGGACAGTTCATCCCCGCCGTCACCGCGGCCGACTCGATCACCACCGGCGACCGCCCGCTGCAGATCCTGCAGGCCGAGGATTCGGTCCGCTACCGCACGAACCTCGGACTGGCCGAGGTAACCGGCAAGGCGGCGGGCGTCGACATCAGCGTCAGCCTCCCCGACTCCAAGGTCACGCCGGTCGTCCACGTCGACCTCGCCCCGAACGACTTCCAGCAGTTCAACGTCTTCAAGTCGCTCGGCCTGGAGAACACCTACAACGCCCGCATTTCGGTTCGCGTCACTAACGGCGACGGCCGCGTCACGGCCTACGGCTCGGTGGTCGACATGCAGACCAACGATCCGACGTATGTGCCGGCGCAGCCGCAGCAGTAAGGGAAGAATCGGTGCAGCCCGTGACTTCGGTCGCGGGCTGCGCGACCCTGCTCACATCGACGTAGGCTCGCCAAACGGCCGCGCATCAAACAGATCGCCTCCCAGATCGCGCTTCAGGCGACGGGCGACTCTTTCAACCGCTCCAAAGATCACATGCACATCCGGCAGCGATGGTTGGCGACCTCCCGGTCGAGCCACTCCCGGCGTGACGCAGAGATCTGATGGATTCCGGCGATATCCGCGGCGGTTGCAAAGCGTCCCTTGATGATCGTTTTTGCCACAATGAAATTTTACCACCCAAGCCGCGACACCAAGTGTCACCCAAACGTGAGTCCCGTCACGTCCCTCCCGCCCTCCGCAACCTATCCTGACCACATCCCGGTTCGTCGCACGCCCATTCGTTATTTGATGAAACGGGTCTAAAATCAGCGCTTCGCATCAGCAAAGTCCTGGGTCCGAGGACGATCGTCAGAATCGGCGCGCGGAGTTCGCGTGCTCGCGGGAGAGAACATGAGCAAGTCGCGTCTTGCGGCTGTCGCAGTCGTCGTTTGCATCGTTGCTTTCGGCGCGCCCGCGCTCCAGGCGGCGATCATCACCTCGGTCGTCACCGGAAACTGGAACACCGCCAGCACCTGGTCGCCGCAGCAGATCCCCACCTCCGCGGACGACGTCATCATCCAGGGCGGCACCGGCGTCTCCATCCCGATCGGCTACGCCGCCGTCGCCAAGAGCGTCACGCTGCAGGGCGACATCGTCAGCCCCAACAGTCTCGACCTCGACGCCGCCGGCGCCACGCTGAACGTCACGAACGCCGTCGCCTTCACCGCTCCCGGCTCCTCGGTCCTCGATCAACTGATCGTCGGCCAGGGAGCGCTCGCCTCGAGCGGCATCTCCATCGACGCCGGAGTGAGCGGCGGAATCTCGCGCCTGATCGTCAGCAGCGGCTCCGTGACCACCGGCTCGATCACATTCACCGGCACCGCGGCCAACGCGGAAATCAAGTTCACAGGCAGCGGGTCGCTCGATCTCACCGGCGACTTCGGATCGGGAGGGACGTTCGTCCGTTCGACCTCGGCCGTCTATTTCACCGGCAGCGGCGCCCAATCGGTCGGTTCCTACTCGTACTTCAATCTGTTCATCAACAAATCTTCCGGGACCGCCACCCTGGCCGGGCCGATCACCGTCGGCATCAACGGCACCGGCGGCGACCTGACCATCAACGGCGGAACGCTGGCCGACAACGGCAATCAGATCACCGGGAACAGCAACGGCGCGATGACCATCACCGGCACCGGCGAGATCGATCTCGGCAACGGCGCGGGCTCGACGCTCCTTCCGCTGTTCAGCAGCTACTCCTTCACCTCCACGAGCACCGTCGCCTACAAAGGGCAGGGATCGCAGTCGATCGAGGCGACGCCGGTCTACGGCAACCTGATCGTCGACACCGGCACCGGCTCGGCCAGCATGTCGGGCAATACGACCATCGTCGGCAACCTGACCGTCAACTCCGGCACCCTCAACCTCGCCACGTTCACGCACAACGTCGCCGGCGCCTGGAGCAACGGCGGGACGATCAATCCCGGCTCCTCGATCGTCAACTTCAACAGCGCGTCGACGGCGCAGTCGATCAGCCGCGGCACGTCCGCCTTCAACAGCATCCAGTTCAGCGGCGCGGGAGCGAAGTCGATCGTCGGCAACGGCCTCTTCGTCAATAAAGACGTGACCATCAACGCCGGCTCGAACTGCAACTTCGGCGCGCTCCTCCATCAGATCGGCGGCAACTGGACGAATAACGGCACGTTCTCCGGCACCGGCTCCACGATCGACTTCAACGGCTCGAGCGGAAGCCAGAGCATCGGCAGCAGCGCCTTCTACAACGTCACCTTCAGCAACGCGTCGACGAAGAACGCGAGCGGCGCGCTCACCGTGGCGAACAATCTCGTCGTCAACTCCGGCGCCACCTTCAACCCCGCCGCCTTCACCCACAACATCGGCGGCAACTGGACCATCAGCGGCACCTTCAGCCCCGCTGCGAGCACGATCAACTTCAATGGCAGCTCGACCCAGACCATCAGCGCGACGACGTTCAACAACCTGACGTTCAGCAGCTCCGCTGGCACGAAGACCTTCAGCGGCGCCATCAACGTCAACGGCAGCATGACCATCAACTCCGGCGCGTCGGTGAATGGCGGCAGCGGCTCAAACAGCATCCTCGGCAACCTCACCAACGACGGCACGCTCACCAACGTCGGCAATACCTGGACGTTCAGCGGCGCCACGGCGCAGACCATCGGCGGCGTATCGGGCGCGCAGTTCGCCAACCTCACCATCAACAACGCCAGCGGCGTCACGCTCACGAGCTCGATCCTGGTCGACACGACGCTCGCCCTCGGCTCGAGCAAGATCACCACCGGCGGGAACAAGGTCGCCATCAACACCGGCGGCTCGGTCACGCGCAGCACCGGCTACGTCATCGGCGAGCTGCAGAAGAAGTCGGCCACCGGCACCTTCACGTTCGACGTCGGCACGGCGGGCGGCTACTCGCCGGTGGCGATGGTCATCACCGGAACGGCCGACATGGCGGTCGCCGCCGTCGCCGGCAACGCCTGCTGCGTCTTCGCCGGCTCCAACCACCTGCTGCATTACTGGAAGATCTTCCCGTCGGGCGCCGTCACCGCCAACCTGACCTTCACCTGGCCGGTGGGCGAAGTGGTCGGTTCGGAGTCGACGTACATCCTCGGCGAGTACGGAACGTCGTGGACGTACTTCACCGGCGCCGTCGACGACAGCACGCACACCGCGGTCCTCGCTTCCGCGTCGCTCCCGGCGAGCCTCTTCAGCTGGTCGGTCGGCGAAGCGGCGAGCCTCGCCGGCGTGCCGAACATCACCAGTTTCACGCCGACCAGCGGACCGACCACCACCGCGGTCACGATCTCCGGCAGCGCCTTCACCGGCGCGAGCAACGTCGCCTTCAACGGCACCAGCGCCTCATTTGCCGTCATCAACGACGGTCAGATCAACACCACCGTCCCGGCGGGCGCCACCACCGGCCCGGTCAGCGTGACCACGCCCGGCGGCACGACGAGCAACGGCACCTTCACCCTCGCCGGCTTCCCGTCGATCGCGTCGTTCTCGCCGACCGCCGGCAGCGAAGGAGTCACCGTCGTCATCACCGGCAGCGCCTTCACCGGCGCGACCGCGGTGAATTTCAACGGAACCCCGGCGTCGTTCATCGTCGACAACGACAACCAGATCACGACCACCGTCCCGACTGGCGCCACCAGCGGGACGATCGCCATCACCAGTCCGAGCGGCACCGGCATCAGCGCCGCCTCGTTCACCGTCAACGCGCCGGGCCTCATCCAGAGCGCCGCCAGCGGCAACTGGACCTCGCCGTCGACGTGGGTGGGCAACATCCCGCCCGGCACGTTCGACCAGGTCGAGATCCTCAACACGCACACCGTCACGCTGACCGCGAACGCGTCGTGCGCCGGACTGGCCGTCGATTCCGGCAGCACGCTGAACATCGGCACGAACACGCTCACCGACAGCGCCAGCGGCTCGTTCTTCGGCACCGTGAGCGGCAGCGGCATCCTGATGTTCTCGACGAACAGCGGCAGCACGATCGACGGCAACGCCTCGATCGTCCCGGCTGTCGTCTTCGCCGGCGACCGGACCATCGCCAACACCTCGACCCTGTCGTTCAACAGCGGCATCAGCATCAACACCGGCGCGACCGTGACCAACAACGGCGCGGTGCATGTCGACAACGCGAACGGCATCACCGGCACCGGCACCTTCATCCAGGCGGCGTTTGCGACCGTGACGAACGGCGGACCGTTCCTCCCGACCGGCACGCTCCTCGCCGCCACTTCGCCGAACCTCATCGACTACAACGGCGCGGCCCAGACGGTGAAGGCCGTGATCTACGACAGCCTCACCCTCTCCGGCAGCGGCACGAAGGACATCACCGGCCTCTCGACCATCAACGGCAGCCTCACGCTGAGCGGCACCGCCTCGGCCACCGCGACGACCGGCATCGGCGTCGGCGTCGATGTCACGATCGGCAGCGGCACGACCCTCGGACTCGGCACGTTCTCGCACACCGTCGGCGGCAACTGGACCAACAACGGCGGCAGCGTCTCGCAGGGCACCTCGACCGTCACCTTCATCAGCTCCGGCTCGCAGACCATCACCCGCGGCACGCAGGGATTCGCCAGCGTGCAGTTCAGCGGAGTCGGTCCGAAGTCGGCGTCGGGCGCGGGACTCTTCTGCACCGGCAATGTCACCATCAACTCCGGCTCGAGCTTCAACGGCGGCACGCTCGCCCACCAGGTCACCGGCAACTGGGTCAACAACGGCACGTTCAACACCGGCACTTCGAGCGTCGAGTTCCAGGGCGGCACGTCATCGACGATCGTCGGCGACTTCAGCACCCTCATCGTCAATAAGAGCGGCGCGGCGACCGTCTCGCTCAGCGGCACCGTCGACGTCTTTTCGACCACGCAGATGACCGCCGGCACGATGACGATCGGCACCCAGAGCCTCATCACCGGCTCGATCACCGGCAGCGCCGCCATCACGATGACCACCGGCAAGATCTTCCTCACCGGCAACAGCAACGCCTGGACCGGCACCTTCACGCCGGGCACCGGCACGGTGGAGATCAACGGCACCGGCACCCAGAACATCCGCGGCGGGACTTACAACAACGTCAAGATCAACAAGGCCACCGGGACGGCGACGATGGCCAACGCCCTCACCGTCAACGGTCAGCTCTGGATCGCCTCCGGAACGCTCGCCGACAACGGCTTCCAGATGGTCGCCGGCGGCAGCGCCACGCTGCAGATCGACAACGCCGGCACGCTGAAGCTCGGCTCAGTCGGCACGGCCACGTCTCTTCCCGCCTTCAGCAGCACGTCTCTGTCCACGAGCAGCACCGTGACCTACGGCGCCGGCTCGAGCAGCCAGCAGATCGACTCCACCCCGTCGTACGGACATCTCGTCGTCGACGCCGCCGGCGTGGCCGGCATCACCAAGACGCTCACCGGCGCGACGCTGAACGCCGCCTCCCTCGACGTCACCACCAGCGGCGGCGGCATGACGCTCGACCTGCAGGGAAAGACCGCGAACATCACCGGCAACATCGGCGGCAACGGCGCCATCAGCTTCGGCGTCTCGGCCGGCAACCTGAACATCGGCGGCAACTTCGCTTCGACCGGCACCTTCACCGCCGGCACCAGCACCGTCACGTTCAACGGGACCGGCGCGCAGTCGATCAGGAACGGCACCTACAACAACCTGACCATCGCCAACAGCGGCACCGCCACCCTGGCCGGCGCGACGATCGTCAACGGCGCGATGCAGGTCAGTCCCGGAGGATCGTTTTCCGGCGGCACCTCGTCTCTGCGCACGTTCGGGACGGCGACGAACAGCGGCACGTTCAACGCCGGCGCGAACACGCTCGACCTGCGCGGCGACTTCTCGAACAACGGCGCCTTCACCGCGTCGACCGGCACCGTCGCCTTCAACGGCACGGCGACGCAGAACTGGCTCGGCGGCTTCGCCGCGACGTTAAACAACGTCACCGTCGCGAACAGCGCCGGCGTGAACGTCAACAACAGCATCACCGTCAACGGCGTGTTCACGCTCAACGGCGGCAACGTGACCATCCTCGGCGGACAGCAGATCGCCATCACCTCCGGCGGCTCGGTGTCGCGTTCGAACGGCAGCTACTTCATCGGCAAGCTGCAGATGTTCGCCCCCGCCGCCACGGTCACGACCTTCCACCTCGGCACCGCCTCCGGCTACGCGCCGGTCGACGTCACGCCGGCGCAGGCGGGCGACATCAACATCACCTCCGTCAGCGGCGCGCAGCCGAACGCCACCGGCACCCACCTCCTCTCCCGTTACTGGACGATCGGCACCGCCACCACGACTTCGGTCGACATGCAGTTCTCCTACAACGTCGCCGACATGAGCGGCTCGGAGCTGATCTACACCGCCGGCCGGTACAGCGGCGCCACCTGGAATCGCCCCGCGACGACGATCAACACGACGACCCACACCGCCACGGTCAGCGGCATCGCCGCGTACTCCGGCGACTGGACCGTCGGCGAACCGCTCAGTCTCGGCGGCAGCGCCGTCTGCACCCCCGCCCCCGCCGGCATCACCTCGTGGTGGCGCGCCCAGGGGAATGCGGTTGATGACGTGGGAACGAATAACGGGACGCTGAATGGCGGGGCGATCACATCCGGCGGCAAGGTCGGACAGGCATTCAGCCTCAATGGCAGTACGGGCTACGTCAGCGCGCCTGACAGCGCCTCGCTCCATCCGGCCAACTTCTCCGTCGAGGGCTGGTTCTTCGTCTCCGGCGGCGCCGGCACCACGCGCATGATCGCGTCGAAGCCGGTCGGCGCGGGCGTCGAGGACTCCTTCATCGTCTACGTCGCCTCTGACAACACCATCGCGGCCGCCGTCGGCGACGCCGTCTCCACCGACATCCTCGCCACCACCGTCACCGTCAGCGGCGGCGCGTGGCATCACGTCGCGTACACCTACGACGGCACGACGCAGGCCGTGTATCTCGACGGCTCGCTCGCCAACGCCGGCACCACCGCGAAGACCGCCGGCTACGACTCCGGCGCCTTCCTCATCGGCGCGGACAAAGACAACGGCTCCTTCACCAATTTCTTCAACGGCCTGATCGACGAAGTCACGTTCTACAACAGCGTCCTGAACGCGTCGCAGATCGCCAACATCTATGGCGCCGATTCCTTCGGCAAGTGCTTCAGCGCTCCGGCGCCGAACGTCACCGGCTTCACTCCCTCCAGCGGCCTCACCGGATCGACCGTGACCATCACCGGCACCGGCTTCACCGGCACGAGCAGCGTCACCTTCAACGGCACGCCGGCGACCTACACCGTCGACAGCGCCACGCAGATCACCGCCACCGTTCCGGGCGGCGCCACCACCGGGCCGATCGCCGTCACCACCGCCGGCGGAACGTTCACCACCGGCGGCAACTTCACCGTCTTCACCGGCACCGCCGACCTGGCGGTCTCCGTGAGCGCACCGGGATCGGCCACCGTCGGCATCGCCTTCAACTACACCATCGGCGTCACCAACCTCGGGCCGAGCGCGGGCGGCGGCGTGACCGTCACCAGCGTCATCCCGGCCAACCTCACCTACAACAGCGTCTCGACCGGAGCGCCGTGGGCGTGCGGCTTCAGCGCTCCGACCCTCACCTGCACCGCGACGACTCTGGTCACCGGCGCCGCGCCGAACATCAGCGTGAACGTGACGCCGATCTCCGGCGCTTCAGCCACGGAATCGGCCGGCATTTCGGCGTCGACGACCTTCGACAACAACGGCGCGAACGACTCGTCCTCGACGGTCACCACCATCAATCCCGCGACCGCCGATCTCGCCGTGACGCACTCCGCCGCTCCGGCCAGCGTCGGCACCGGCGGCACCATCACCTACACCGTCATCACCACGAACAACGGGCCGTCTACCGCAACGACACTGACCATCACCGACGTCCTGCCGCCGAACGTCACCTTCACCGGCGCCACCGGCGCGACCTGCAACAACAGCGCGGGCACCGTCACCTGCAGCGTCGCCAGCCTCCTCGCCGGCAACAACGTCACGATCAACATCACCACCACCGCCGGCGCGGTCGGAACCGCCACCGCGAGCGCCTCGGCCACCGCGGCCGAGACCGATCCGAACGCCGCCGACAACACCGCCGTCACCGCGACGGCAACGATCACCGGCAGCACCGTCATTGTCACCAACACCAACGACAGCGGCGCCGGTTCGCTGCGCCAGGCGCTGCTCGACGCCAACGGAAGCGTCTGCACCGCCACGTGCAACGTCCAGTTCGCGATCGGCAGCGGCGCGCAGACCATTGCCCTCTCTTCCGGACTTCCCTCCGTCAGTGTGCCGATCGTGATCGACGGAGCGACGCAGCCCGGCTACTCCGGAACGCCGCTCATCTCCATCGACGTCTTTAACGACACCGGCGCCTCCCCCGGCCTGAACCTCACCGGCAGCAACAGCACAGTCAGGGGACTGACCATCCTCCACGCGCACAACGCCGGCATCGTCGTCGGCGGCTCGACCGGCGGCAACACCATCCAGTCGTGCGTCGTCAAAGGCAACGACACCGACGGCATTCGCGTCACCAGCGCCAACAACACCATCGGCGGCGCGACCGCGCCCCTCGGCAACGTGATCTTCCAGAACGGCGACTCCGGACTGGTGCTCTTCGGCCCGACCGCGAGCGGCAACAGCGTCCGCCACAACTTCATCGGCGTCGACGCCGGCGGCGCGACGGCGTTCCCCAACGGCATCGACGGCCTGCAGATCCTCGACGGCGCGTCGGGCAACACCATCGACCTCAACGTGCTGTCCGGCAACAGCAACTCCGGCATTTACATGACTTCCAGCGCCTCGCCGACGCAGAACAACACCGTCAGCGGCAACCTGATCGGCACCGACAGCAGCGGCGGGTTCGCCGTCCCCAACGGCGCGGCCGGCATCTACGTCGGCTGCTCCGCGCCGCTCAACACCTTCGGCGGCACGACCGTCGCGCTGCGCAACGTGATCTCCGGCAACCCGTACGGAATCCGGATCCTCGGCTGCGGCTCCGACAACAACGTCATCGCCGGCAACTACATCGGCACCGGCGCGAACGGCAGCACCGCCATCAGCAACGGCGTCGGCATCGCCCTCGAGGGAGGCGCGGCGCAGACGATGATCGGCGGCACGACCACCGCGGCGGCGAACATCATCGCCAACAGCGCCGCGGCCGGCGTCGACATCGACACCCCCGCCGCGGGCAACGGCGTGCTGCACAACACGATCACGAACAACGCCACGACCGGCATCAACCTCGACGACCTGCCGCTGTCGACGATCAACGACGCGAACGACACCGACAGCGGCGCGAACAACCTGCAGAACGCGCCGGTCATCAGCGGCGTCTCGCTCAACGGATCGAACCTCAACGTGACGCTGGCCGTCGATTCCCTCGGCGTCGCCGCGACGCAGAGCCTGGTGGTCGAAGTCTTCAAGGCCGACGGCTTCGGCCAGGGCAAGCAGTTCCTCGGCACGCAGTGCTTCAACGGCAACAACATCAGCACGACGATGACGATCACCGGCGCGCCGGTCGCGGCCGGCGATCCGATCGTCGCCACCGCGACGTCGTACGCCACCGCCTGCGCCGCGCCGACCCCGACCTTCAGCGACGGCACCTCCCCCTTCTCCGCCGTGGTCAACGCCGTCTGCACGCCGCCAGTCGCGACGATCACCGCACCGACCAGCGTCTGCGCCAACAGCACCGGCAACACGGCGAGCGTTCCGTTCACCAGCGGCGCGACGTACAACTGGACCATCACCAACGGCTCGATCACCAACGGCCAGGGCACCTCGTCGATCCTCTTCAACGCGAACGCCGGCGGCAGCATCGCGCTCGGCGTCACCGCCACTCTCGGCTGCTCGTCGACCGGCAGCGCCACCGTCCCGATCGCGCCGGCCACGGCGACGATCACCGCCGGCGGATCGACCACCTTCTGCAACGGCGGCAGCGTCGACCTCACCGCCAGCAGCGGCACGTCGTATCAGTGGTTCAAGGACGGCAACCCGGTCCCCGTCACGTCGCAGACGCTCACCGCCAGCGTGTCGGGCATCTACGACGTCATCGTCACCAACGGCAGCTGCTCGGCGACTTCTCCCACCAAGACCGTGGTCGTCAATCCGAATCCGTCGACGACCATCACCGGCCCGTCCACCGTCTGTCCGAACGCAGTCTTCACGCTCGACGCCGGCGCCGGCTTCGCCAGCTACGCCTGGTCGAACGGCGCGACGACGCAGACGATCACCACCCTCACCTCGTTCTCGCAGACCTACAGCGTCGTCGTCACCAACGCCGGCGGTTGCTCGGGTGGGGCGTCGCACACCGTCACCGTCAGCGGCGCACCGAGCGCGACGATCACGGCGCCGGGCAGCGTTCCCGCGAACTCCACCGGCCTCGTGGCTTCGGTCGCCGGCGGCGCGAACAGCTACGCCTGGACCATCACCAACGGCACGATCACCGCGGGCCAGGGGACGTCGTCGATCACCTTCTCCATCGGCTCCTCGACCGCGACGCTCGGCGTCACCGTCACCACCGGCTCCTGCACCTCGACCGGCAGCAAGACGGTGACGATCAACAACCTCGCCGATCTCTCGATCGCCATCAGCGGCGCGCCCGATCCGGTTCCCGCCGGCGGCACGCTCACCTACACCGTGGTGGTGAAGAACAACGGCCCGAGCTTCGCTTCGAACGTCACGATCAACACCACCCTGCCGGCCGGCGCCGGCTTCGTCAACGCCTCCGGCACCGGCTGGACCTGCTTCGCCAACGCGACCGTGCAATGCTCCGCGCAGTCGTCGCCGGTCGGCACCAACTCGCCTGTCACGATCACGGTCAACGCGCCGGCAAACGCGGGCGCAATCACCGCCACCGCGAGTGTCAGCGCCGCGACTCCCGATCCGCAGAACGCGAACAACTCGGCCTCGGTGACGACCACGGTCGGCGCGTCGAACTGCCCCCCACCGGCGACGCTGCTCTCGCCCGCGAACGGCGCGGCCGGCGTCACCTCGCCGGTCTCGCTGCAGTGGAGCGCGGTGGCGAATGCGACCTCATACGACGTTTCCATCAGCGTCGACGGCAACCCCGGCGCGATCACCGGCTCGACCTCCGGCACCTCGCTCTTCATCAATCTCCCGAGCGGCTCGATCACCTGGTTCGTCGTGGCCCATGTTCCGAACTGCGGCGACCTCACCTCGGCCACCTCGCAATTCACCATCACGCCGGGGGCGAACTGCGGCGCGCACGCCGCGCCGACGCTGATGGCACCGGCGCAGAACGCCACCGTGACATCACCGGTGACGTTCTCGTGGCAACCGGTGCCCGAAGCCATCGGGTATCGCCTGTTCGTGTCGGTCAATGGCGCGGCTGATGTCGACTTCGGCGCGACCGACGGCGCGACCGCGCTCACGCACGACGTCGCGTCGGGCAGCGTCACCTGGGTCGTCGACGCGCTGTTCAACGGCTGTCCGTCGACCCGTTCCGCGCGCGGCGGCTTCACCGTGCCGCAGGTCGATGGCTGCGCCGGTCACGGCGCGCCGTCGCTCATCGCGCCAGCGAACAATGCGACGTCCGTCTCGTCGAGCATCGACTTCCATTGGAACGCGGTCGACGGGGCGAGCGGCTATCGCGTCTGGATCGCCGTCGACGGAACGGCGGCCGCGGTCGCCGGCGAGACCGACGCCACGACCCTGCACAGCGTCATCTCCAGCGGCGTCGTCGACTGGTTCGTCGAAGCGCTCTTCGACGGCTGCGCCTCGACCGCCTCCGCGCACTTCGTCTTCACCGTGCCGCACGCCGAGAGCTGCGGCAACGCCACCGCCACGCCCGTCTCGCCGGCCAACAACTCCTCGACCACGACGTCGATCGTGACGTTCGTCTGGAACGGCGTCGCCGGAGCCGGCGGCTACGAGCTCTACGTCTCGCTCGACAACGGCACGCCGGTGCTCATCGGCAACACCGCCGGCGCGACGTCGCTGACGAAGGAAGTCGGCGCCGGCACGCTGAAGTGGTTCGTCCGCGCGCTCTTCGACGGCTGCCCGCCGCGCGACTCGCAGAGCTTTGCGTTCACGTATCAGCCGCCCGCCGCATGCGCCAACAACGTCCGTCCGATCCTCGCCGCGCCGGCCGAAGGCGCGCTCGCCGTCACCTCGCCCGTCAACTTCGAGTGGAGCGACGCCGGAGCCGCCTCGTACAAGCTGTTCATCGTCGCGCCGGACGGCGCGCAATCAGGCGCCGATCTACGCGACACGACGCAGCAGCCGCGCCGCAACGGACTGCAGCTCGCCGCCGGCGCGTACGAGTGGTACGTCGAAGCGGCCTTCAACGGCTGTACCTCGCTCCGCTCCACGCTCTCGCACTTCACCGTCGTCACCAGGCCCACGTGCGTCGTCCCGGCCAAGCCGACGATCCTCGCGCCGAGCGAAGTCTCCACCGGCGTCGCCTACAAGGTGCGCTGGCTCCCCGCCCTCGGCGCCGACACGTACGTCGTGCAGGAGGCGAACAACGCCGCGTTCACCGGCGCCACCACCTTCCCGCCGACGAACGACAACAAGTTGACCTTCTCCCATCCCAACGCCGGCACGTTCTTCTACCGCGTCCACGGCGTCAGCGATTGCGGGAACGCCTCCGGCCCGAATTCCGCGGTCGTCGGCGTCAGCATCCTTCCGCAGAACTCGAATGACGGAGCGACGTCACCCGACACGCCGGTGACGCTCACCTACTCCATCCCGCTCGACGCCGCGCTCGCCGGCCAGACCTTCACCGCCACGCCGACCGAGCCGTGGCTGACCGTGACGCCGTCGTCCGGCACCGTTCCCGCCGGCGGGCTCTCGCTGATCGTCACCGCCAACACCGCCGGTCTTCCGCTCGGCACGAGCCTCGGCGGCGTGACCATCACCACCGGCACGCCGGCATCGGCGAAATCCGCCAGCAGCGGCAACACGACCTCGACCACCACGCTGACCGTCAACGTCGTGCAGCCGGTGTCGCCGACGTCGAAGTCCGCCCCGCCGCCCGACGCGCTGATCATCCCGGCCGTTGCGCACGCCGACGGCTTCAACGCGCACTTCCAGTCCGATATCCGCCTGACCAACACCTCGCCGCAGCCGATGAAATACCAGCTCACCTTCACGCCGAGCGGCGAGAACGGCCTGGCCAACGGCAAGCAGACGCAGCTCGACGTCGATCCGGGACGCACCGTCGCCCTCGACGACGTGCTCAAGAGCTGGTTCTCGTCCGGTTCGACCGACGGCTCGACCGGGACGCTGGAGATCCGGCCGCTGACCACGACCGCCGCGAAGATCACCAGCAACGCCATCTCCGGTCTGGCCAATCTCGTGACCTTCGCCTCCAGCCGCACGTTCAACAACGCCACGAACGGCACCTACGGCCAGTACATCCCCGCCATTCCGTTCGCCAACTTCATCGGCAAGTCGGCCGGCACGATCACGCTGCAGCAGATCGCGCAGTCAGCGAAGTACCGCACGAACCTCGGCATCGTCGAAGGCTCCGGCCAGCCGGTCTCGCTCCTGATCAGCATCTTCGGCAGCAACGGCCAGAAGATCAAAGAGTTCCCGCTCGACCTGAAGGGCGGCCAGCACACGCAGCTCAACAGCTTCCTCACCACGCAGGGGCTCAGCCTTGAAGACGCCCGCGTCGAAGTGAAGGTCGCCTCCGGCTCCGGCCGCGTGACCGCCTACGCCTCGGTGCTCGACAACGAGACCTCCGATCCGCTGCTCGTCACGCCGACGCTGCTCACCAGCAACGGCTCGACGAAGTACGTCATCCCCGGAGTGGCCGACCTGAACGCGTGGCATTCCGACGTCCGCATCTTCAACGCCTCGAGCGCGAAGGTCGACGCGGAATTGATGTTCGTCTCCCAGACCGGCAGCGTGCAGAAGGTGCCGCTGACGCTGAATCCGAATGAAGTCAGGCAGCTCGACAACCTGCTGCAATCGACGTTCGGCGTCACCAACGACGGCGGCGCGCTCCACATCAGCACGAGCGCGGCTTCGAACCTCATCGCCACCGCCCGCACCTACAACCTGACCACCAGCGGCACCTACGGCCAATTCATCTCCGCCGTCACTCCGAACGACGCCGCCGCCCTCGGCACGCGCCCGCTGCAGCTGCTGCAGATCGAAGAGTCCGATCGCTATCGCACCAACGTCGGCCTCGCCGAGGTGAACGGCCAGCCGGCCAAAGTCGAGGTGACGGTCGTGCCCCCGGATTCAAAGGTGTCCGCGGTCGTCCAGCTCGACCTCGCCGCCAACGAGTTCCGCCAGCTCAACCAGATCCTCAAGCAGGTCGGCATGGAGAACACCTACAACGCAAGGGTCAGCGTGCAGGTCATCAGCGGCACGGGCAAGATCACCGCCTACGCCTCCGTCATCGACCAGCAAACCCAGGACCCCACCCTCCTCCAGGCGCAGTAAAGGGTTGGGGTCGCATCTGGAAAATCAACTTAACGCTGCGGCGTTAAGTTGATTTTCCAGATGCGACCCCAACTTAACCGCGGGCGGCTTTGATCAGGGATTCCATGTGATTGAGGTACTTCTCGAACGCGCGGCGGCCGGCGGCGGTCAGGGCGTATTCGGTGCGAGGGACGCGGCCTTCGAAGCCTTTTTTGCACGACACGAAATTCGCCTCCTCGAGCTTGCGGGCGTGGACGCTGATGTTGCCGTCGGTGGTGTTGAGGATGTCCTTCAGCTCGTTGAACGTGAGGCTGGGATTCACCGCCAGCGCGCTGAGGATCGCCAGGCGGGTCTTCTCGTGAATCGTGCGATCGAAGTCGGGGATCTGCAACCGCTGCGGGACTGCGTCGATCTTTCTTGCCGTTGCCGTCTTAGCCACCGTATCTCCTTGCGATCAGCAGTCCGAAAATGAGATGCAGCCCGCCGAATCCGACCCCCATCAACACGTTCCCCGCTCGAGGCGCCACCGCGGCGGCCGCGCCGAGGAGCATGTAGAGGATGCCCATCAACGGGATGACGCGGATGGAGAACGCGCCGCTGCTGACGAACGACGTGCCGTACAGCAGCAGCCACGTCGCCGGCATCGCCGCGTAGAAACCGCCGCGCCAGAGCATGAACGTCAGAATCGCCGCGGTGATCAGCGGCGCGAAGTAACTGGCGAAGAATCGCCGCGAGGGCGCGGCGGTGAAATCGACGCCCGCGCGGCGTCCCTTGATGGCCATCGCCGTGAAGCCGATCACGACGGCCAGCGCGGCCTCGATCAGCCAGTTCCGCAGCCAGCGCTCCGGCGGCAGGCCCTGGGAGAAGATCGCCGTGACGATGGCGGTGTTGCCGATGATGAAGCCGCCCCATCCGGGAATGGAGGTGAACGAACCGGCGCGCTCCATCGTCTCGCGGATGTAGCGGAGGTTATCGAGCGCGTGATCGCCGATACGGACCGGCTCGGGCATGAAGCACATGATACGGCAAAGTGCTTTACGGAAACGCAGGCGCGGCGGCGCGGTCGACGAACCACCACGTCTCGACGCCGTTCGTCGCCTGCGCGATCGGGAAATCGCCGCCGTCACGCACCTGCGTCAGCACGTCGCGCTTCGAGGCGCCGGCGGCGAGCACGATGCGCAGTTTCGCGGCGCGGATCACCGGCTTCGTGATCGTCACGCGCCACGTGGCGAGCTTCTCCACGAACACGGCCGTGGCGATGCGGTGCTCGACTTCGAGCGCCGGAGTCCCGGGAAAGAGCGACGCCGTGTGCCCGTCGTCGCCGACGCCGAGGATGACCAGGTCGAGGTTCTCCAGCCCACGGGCGCGCCACTCCGCTTCGAACGTCTCGACCGTCGCTTCCGGATCGGCGAGCTCGGTGTGGAAGCGGAGAAACCGTTCGGGCGGAGGCATGAGCGTCTGGTTGATCATGCCGGCGTTCGATTGCGGATCGTCGATCGGCACGTAGCGCTCGTCGACCACGACCCAGGTGATCGGCTCGTCACGCAACGATTCACCGAGGAGCTTGTAGAGCGGTTGAGGCGTCGAGCCGCCGGAGAGTGCGATCGATCGGGCATTCGACGACACGATCGCGCGAGCGGCGGCCGCCATCAGCTCCTCGCTGGAATCGAAGATCCGCAGATTCATCGCCCCGCCGCCCGTTTCGCCATCCGCGTCGCGATCGGCAGCACCTTCATCAGCAGCTTGTCCGACTCCGGCTGCTTGAGCTGCCGGACGATCAGCTCGTGCGGCTTGTTCGTCAGCGAGCGCGTCACCGCGTCGGGCGTGCGCTCCACGCCGTCGACGTTCGACGTCAGCACGCTCTTCTCGCGATCGCGCGTGATGCTCGCGCACGAGCCGTCGTCGAACGAGATCTCCACGAACGCCACGCCGCCGCCGCGCGTGTGCAGGCGCCGGTCGAAGCGATACTCGATCGGCCCATGCGGCCCTTCCACGCGGCCGTCGCGGTCGACCTGGTGTCCCGCCTGCGCCGCCAGCCACGCGGCGAAATAGAGCGCGCCGACGTTCTCGCCGAACAGCGGCTCGTCCTGCGACACCGTGGCCACGATCCGCACGCGCTGGATCGTCCGCAGCCGCGCACGCATTCCCAGCGGATCGAAGATCGACGCCGCCGCCACGCGCCACTCCTCCAGCCGCGCCCAGTTCAGATCGGCCGGCGCGGTCGTCGTCTGCTCCGCGATTTTCGTCACCAGCGCGAGGTCCGCCGGATTGTCGAACTGCGACGAGTCGACGATCAGCCGGTCGGCCGGATCGAGCATCGCCTGCACGTACTCCTCGTTCTCGTGCGGCAGATCGCCGAGCCACCAGAACGCCACCGGCATGTCAGGGATGAGCAGCGCGTTCATGAGCGGCGGCACGCGATGCACGCGATCGCCTCCCGCGACGATGGCGATCTCCTCGGAGCAGACCTGCTTGTTGCCGCCGATCAGATGGCAGTTCGCGCCGATCCACGACGCGAGGTCGGGCGGATCGGCCGGATTGGCGTGGATGATGATCGTCCGCTGCGGCACCGAGGCCGCGGTCTGGCAGAGGATCTCGGTGGCGTGCGCCTGATCGCCGCGGCTCGACGTGTGCGCGACCACGTTCCAGAGCGCCGCGCGCGTCACCGCCTCGTCGTCCCCTTCCGCCTTCTGCACGCGCCAGATCTCGGAGAGGCTCCGCTCGATCGCGCCGATGTCGACGCGCAGATCTTCGGGTGGCATCAGCTCGGTCACGGGCGCCTCCAGCGGCGGCCGTCGCGCTCCAGCAGGAGGTCCGATTCCGGCGGTCCCCACGTCCCTGCCGGATAAGGGGCCGGATCGCCGGCCGCCTGCCACGCGGCGAGGAGCGGATCGAGCCACGCCCATGCGGCCTCGACTTCGTCGCGCCGCGCGAACAACGTCGAGTCGCCGAGCATCGTCTCCAGCAGCAATCGCTCGTATGCCTCGGGTGGCTCCGCGCCGAACGACGTGGCGTAGCGGAACTCCATTGTCACCGGCGCGCTGCGGACCGTCGGGCCAGGCACTTTCGAGTCGAACTTCAACGAGATCCCTTCATCCGGTTGAATGCGGATGGCCAGCACGTTCGGCTGCACGCGCACTCCCGGCACGCGACGGAACAGCGGATTCGGTGCCGGGCGGAAATGGATGGAGATATCGGTCACGCGTTTCGGCAAGCGCTTGCCGGCGCGGATGTAGAACGGCACGTCGGCCCATCGCCAGTTGTCGACGAACGCCTTGATCGCCACGTACGTCTCGGTGCGCGAGTCGGCCGGGACGTTCACTTCCTTCTTGTACGCCGCCGCCTTCTCGCCGAGGACCGAGCCGTCGTCGTACTGGCCGCGGACGACGAACTCCGACTGCCGGTCGACCGGCATGGTGCGCAGGGCGCGGATCACCTTCACCTTCTCGTCGCGGATGGCGTCGGCCTCGAACGCCACGGGCGGCTCCATCGCCACCAGCGATACCAGCTGCAGCAGGTGGTTCTGCACGATGTCGCGTGTGATACCGGCGGTGTCGAAGTAGCCGCCGCGCTTCTCCACGCCGATCGACTCGGCGACGGTGAACTGCAGGTGGTCAATGTATTGACGATTCCAGAACGGTTCGAAGATACCGTTGGCGAAGCGCAGGACCAAGAGGTTCTGCACCGTCTCCTTGCCGAGGTAGTGGTCGATGCGGAAGACCTGGCGCTCGCGGAACGTCGTCACCGCGACGCGGTTCAGCTCCTTCGCCGAGGCCAGGTCGCGGCCGAACGGCTTCTCGATGATCACCCGCGTGTACGGACCGCCCTTTTCCGGATCGGTGACCATTCCCTCGGCGCCGAGGAAGTCGGAGATCACCGGGAAGAAATTCGGAGGAACGGCGAGGTAGTAGATGCGGCGGCCGCCGGTGCCGCGCGTCCGGTCGCACTCCTCCAGCTTCTGCTTGAGGCGGTTGTACGCCTCCGGATCGCCGAACTCGCCGCGGACGTAGAAGAGACCCTTGGCGAAGTTGTTCCAGATCGCCTCATCCACCGGGCGCGTGCGGGCGTACTTGTCGACCGCCTGGCGGACGTCGGCGCGGAACGCCTCGTCCGTGTAGTCGGGACGGGCGAAGCCGACGATCGTCTGGCCCGCCGGAAGGAGGCCGTCGTGTGCCAGAGAGTAAAGAGCCGGCAGCAGCTTGCGATGCGTCAGATCGCCCGACGCGCCGAAGATCACCAGACACGAGGCTTCCGGCACGCGTTCCTGCTCGAGCCCCTCGCGCAGAGGATTCACTTCCGGGACGGGCGGCGTGGCAACGGACATCGGGAGAGCACCTCCGTGGCGACGATTGTAGTTCGCCGCGTGCTATTCTCCGCCGCCGGAGAGAACCTATGTGGCAATACACTCCTAGAGTTGCGGTGATTCGCGGACTTCGCACTCCCTTCGCAAAGTCCGGCACGCATTACGCACGTCTCTCCGCGCTCGACCTCGGCAAGATCGTCGTCGCCGAGCTCGTCGAGCGCTCGGGCGTCGATCCCAACGACATCCAGGAGCTCGTCTTCGGCAATGTCATTCCCTCGGTCAAGGCGCCGAACATCGCCCGCGAAGTGGTCCTCGGCACGGGGCTGCCGCGCAAGATTCCCGGGGTCACCGTCAGCATGGCGTGCGCGTCGGCGAACCAGGCCATCACCACCGCGGCCGATCTGATTTTCCGCGGCTACGCCGACACCGTCATCGCCGGCGGCGCCGAGTCGCTCTCCGACGTCCCCATCCTCTTCTCCAAGAACTTCGCCGACGCGCTCATCACCGCGAGCAAGCAGAAGAGCATCGGCGGCAAGGTCGGCGCGTTCCGTAAGCTGAAGATGAAGGACTTCGCGCCCGACGCTCCTGCCATCGCCGAGTCGACCACCGGCCTGACCATGGGCGAGTCGGCCGAGAAGATGGCGAAGGAGAACGGCATCACGCGCGAGGCGCAGGACAAATTCGCCTGGCAGAGCCACACCCGCGCCGCGCAAGCGATCGCCGACGGCCGCTTCAAGGATGAAGTGATGACCGTCGTCGTACCGCCGGCGTACGACAACGTCGTCGAGACCGACAACCTGGTGCGCGCCGACACGACGCTCGAGGCGCTGGCGAAACTGAAGCCGGTGTTCGACCGGAAATTCGGCACCATCACCGCCGGCAACGCGTCGCCGCTCACCGACGGCGCGGGGGCCGTGCTGCTGATGTCGGAAGAGAAGGCGAAGGCGCTCGGCCTCAAGCCGCTCGGCTTCATCAAGAGCTACGCGTACGCGGCGACCGATCCGTTCGATCAGCTGCTGCAGGGTCCCGTGTTCGCGCTGCCGGTCGCGCTGGAGCGGGCCAAGATCAAGCTCGAGGAGATTGGCGTGATCGAGATGCACGAGGCGTTCGCCGCGCAGGTGCTGTCGAACATCCAGTGGATCGGCTCGAAGAAGATCGCGCAGGAAAAACTCGGCCGCGCCGAGGCCATCGGCGAGATCGATCCCGAGAAGATCAACCACACCGGCGGATCGATCGCCCTCGGCCACCCCTTCGGCGCCACCGGCGCCCGCATCGTCACCACGGTCTGCAACGAGCTGCAGCGCACCGGGCAGCAGTACGGCCTCGTCACCGTCTGCGCCGCCGGCGGGATGGGCGTGGCGATGGTGCTCGAGCGGCAGTAAGTTGGGGTCGCATCTGGAAAATCAACTTAACGCCGTGCGTTAAGTTGATTTTCCAGATGCGACCCCAACCAGCTACATCGCCGCGAGGATCCGATCCTTGTAGCGCTGAAGGAACTCTTCGAAATTCATCATCGCCGGATTGAGTGAGCGCGCCGTCTCGGCGCTGCGCGCGGCGAGGAACTCCTTCTCGAAGTCGCGGTAGACCTGGAACATGTTCCCCATCTCGTCCGCGCCGGGAAAGCCGTAGCCGCGGTATTCATCCGCCTCGGCGGCGTGATAGTGGATCGGACCGATGCCGAGCGCGGCGGAGACCTTCTCGCCCATCTCGGGAATGGTCAGCGCTTCGCTGTAGATGCCGACCGTCTTGCCGATGTACGCCGGCCCCGCCTTGAAGATCCCGTACGCGACCTTGCCGATGTCCTCGGCGGCGATCCCCGCCATCTTCGCGTTCCCCATCGGAAACGCCCAGCTGCCGTTCTTCGGCGCGAGACCGAACATGTAGAGGTTGTCCCAGTAGAACGACGTCATGAGGAAGGTGACCGGCAGGCCTTCGAAATACTGGTCCGCCTCGGCCTTGCCGTCGAAATGCGGCACGCGATACTTCTCCTGCAGCATCGGCATGCGCGTGTCGTCGGGCGACATGAACTTGCGCGTGTCCTCGAGCGTCGACCAGATCACATGCTTCACGCCCGCGGCCTTCGCCGCCTGGGCGATGTTCCGGGCCTGCGCTTTCTCCTTCTCCGCCGAGAAGTGCTCCCAGAAATTCGTCACGGCGTAAACGCCATGCGAGCCGGCGAATGCTTTCTTCAGGCTCTCGACATCATCGAGGTCGGCGGAAACGACCTCCGCCCCTTTGTCCCCGAGGGCGCGGGCTTTGTCCCTGGAGGGATCGCGCGTGATGGCGCGGCAGGCGAAACCTCCCGACGGATCGTCGAGAATCGCGCGGCAGAGACCTCCACCCTGCGAACCGGTGGATCCGATGACGGCAATGACTTTCTTTTCGTCCATGCCGCCAGTATGTCACTAGCGCCGCGCCGTCCGCCTGGCCTGATTGTGCCGCGGCGAGTCCCCCTTGAACCGCCGGTAGGCACGGAAGAAACTGCGCCGCGTCCCGAAGCCGCAGGCATATCCGACGTGCGTCGTATCGAGCTTCGTGTTGCGCAGCAGCAACTCGGCGCGGCGGACCTGCAGGCGTTTGATGAATTCGGAGAGCGTCACGCCGTAGCGCGCGCGAAAGGTGCGGCTGAGGTGCGAGAGCGTTACGCCGTAATGCATCGCCAATTCCGAAGCGCGCGGCGGATCCTCGCGGCGGAGGCAATCAGCGACGTAGCGGGCGACGTCGATCTTCCGGACATTCATGCGGATCATCATAGGTGAGCGAATCCGTCAGTACGGCTCAGGGTCAAATAATGACTCTATGCCTCGCCCACCGCGCGGCGGAACATCACACGGGCTTGCAACACCTGGAAGGAGGTGAGCGGGAAGAAAAATAAACGCACATACACAAATACTGGACAAGAACGTCGAGGCGGTGTGCTAGCCACCGCCGAAACGGATTAGAATCCGCGGCATCGGAACAATCGTCCGTATTTGCGTACAGGAGGAACCCATGCGCCTCTCTCTCCGGCCGCTTCTCGTTCTCCTCATTCTCATTCTCCTTCCCACCCTCGCCCTCGCTCAATCCCAGGCCACCACAGGCGTCATCGAAGGAACGGTCGTCGACTCGACCGGCGCGGTTCTGCCGGGCGTCACCGTCTCGATGAAAAACACCGCCACCAACTACGAGCAGACGGCCGTCACCGACAAGGAAGGCCGTTTCCGCGGCGTGCTCCTTCCGCTCGGACCGTACCAGGTCACCGCCACGCTGGAAGGCTTCGCCAGCCAGGTGCAGAAGGGTTTCCAGCTGCAGGTCGGCCAGACGCTGACGCTCAGCTTCAAGCTCTCGCAGGCCGGCGTGTCGGAACAGATCGTCGTCACCGCGGCGGCGCCGCTGATCGAAACGGCGCGCACCGAAGGCGCCACGCGCATCGATGACAAATCGGTGTCCGGATTGCCCAACAACGGGCGCAACTTCCTCGACCTCACCAAGCTCACGCCCGGCGTGGCCATCGTGCAGGGTCCCGACGGCGACGAGCTCTCCATCAACGGCCAGAAAGGCATCGAGAACAACATCTCCGTCGACGGCGCCGACTTCAACAATCCGTTCTTCGGCGAGCAGCGCGGCGGCCAGCGCCCTGCCTTCACCTTCAACCTCGACGCGGTGAAGGAGATGGTCGTCGTCGCCGACGGCGCGAACGCGGAGTTCGGACGCTCGCAGTCGGGCTTCGTGAACGTCATCACCAAGTCGGGCACGAACGACATGGACGCCACCGCCCATCTCGTGATCAAGGACGACTCGCTCAGCTCGCGGGCCAAGGAAGCGAAGTCGAAGTTCGACTCGCATCAGTACCAGACCGGCCTGACCCTGGGCGGTCCGATCGTGCGCGACAAGCTCTTCTACTTCGGCGCGCTCGACATCCAGCAGGCGCGCTCGACGAAGCAGACCGACCCGCTGCGCATCGAGCAGCGCGTGGTCGACGCCCTCGCCGCCCTCGGCGCCACGAACGAGAACGGCCCGATCCAGCGCACCAACGACGCCCGCGTCCTCCTGCTCAAGACCGACTGGACGCAGAGCACGAAGAACCTCTTCACCATCCGCTACAACTACACCTGGTCGGAGCAGAAGAACGGCACCTTCGACGTCGACTCGTGGGGCCGCAGCGCGAACGCCAATGAGCGCGACTCGTCGCATGCCGTGACCGGCTCGCTGGTCTCGACCTTCACCAGCGACCTCCTCAACGAGTTCCGCTTCCAGTTCGCGAAAGAGAATCGGCCGCGTCCCTACAACGGACCGCTGATCGCGGGCCAGAGCCGGCCGCTCCCCGACACCGCGTTCGATTTCGTCCGCAGCTACCGCTTCGGCGAGCCGTTCTTCATCCCGGTCAAGTACTACGACACGCGCGTGCAGTTCAACGACAACGTCTCGTTCCTCCGCGGCGCGCACTCGTACAAGATCGGCGCGGAGTTCAACCGCGTGAACTCGGTGCAGACGTTCCTCGGTTTCGCCAACGGCCGCTACATCTTCAGCTCCACCGACGGCTTCCTCAACTACCTGCACAATTCGCACTACGTCGAGTGCGGCGATGGCGATCCGGATGACGGCGTGAATTTCCCCGCCACGAGCTCGAATGCAGGGGTCTGTCCGGCTGGCGACGTCGACAAGGACGGCGTTCCCGATTACACGGTCACCGGACCGGTGCTCCTCTATCTGCAGCAGGCCGGCGTCGGCAACATCTCGGTCGAAGAAGCGGGCACGCAGAGCATCCCGCAGACCGAGCCGGCCATCTTCGCGCAGGACAGCTGGCAGGCGACGCCGAACCTGAACGTGCAGTACGGCCTCCGCTGGGAAGCGCAGATCGAGCCCGATCCGATCACGCCTGCCAACCAGGTCTTCTACGCCGGCTTCATCGGCAAGACGTCGAAGGGACAGGAATTCCCGTCGAACGGCAACATCCCCTCCGACCGCAAGATGTATCAGCCCCGCCTCGGCCTCTCCTGGAACCCGAACGGCGACGGCAAGAGCGTCCTGCGCGCGAACGCCGGCATCTTCTACGGACGCGTCCCGGGCCTCTCGCTCGCGTCATCGCGCTCCACCAACGGCAGCCGCGGACAGACGATTTTCCGCAACAGCGCATTGACGCCGTTCCTCGGCGCCGTGCCCGCCTATCCGAACCTCATCCCGCAGAGCGAGATCGGCAATCCCGATCATCCCGACGTCTTCGTCTTCGACAAGAACTTCAAGAACCCGCGGACGAAGTCGGCCAGCGTTTCGTGGGAGCAGGAAGTCATCCCCGACTACTCGTTCCTCGTGAAGTACAACTACGCGAAGGGCGATCACATCACCCGCTTCACGAACCGCAACGATCCTCTGCTCGGATCGCCGTGGTCGGCAGGCCTCGGCGCGGACGGCAAGAACGGCATCGGCGCGCTGACGGTCGTCGAGTCGTCCGCCAAGAGTCTCTACCAGGGCGTCACGCTCGGCGTCACCCGCCGTCCGACGAACCACATCCAGTTCCAGGTCTACTACACGTATTCGAAGGACAAGTCGGATGACGACAACGAGCGCGATCCGTTCTCGTTCCGCTACGCGAAGATCACTGACCTGGAGAAGGAGTACAACTACTCCGACCGCGATCAGCGCCATCGCGTCAACGGCTGGATGCTCTGGAACGCGCCGGCCGGCGTCGACCTGAACCTCCGCTACTCGTACCGTTCCGCGCAGCCGCAGTCGTTGTCGTGCGTGGTCAGCGAGGCGTTCTGCGGCAAGGACGCGTTCGGAGGCTCGCGCTTCATGGCCATTGCCGCCACTCCGGCCGACCGCATCAATCCCGACGGCTCGGTCACGCGCCGCAACCTCGGCCGCAAGGACAACCGCTACTCCTCGCTCGACCTCCGGCTCTCCAAGCCGTTCCGCCTGGCGAGCGGCCTCACCGCGGAGCCGGCGATCGACATCTTCAACCTCTTCAACAGCAAGAACCCGAAGCACCCCGAGGTCACGAACCTCATCTTCAACTTCGACGGCACGGTGCAGAGCGGCATCGGCGACCCGCGCCAGGCGCAGGTCGGCGTGCGCCTCATCTGGTAATCGAGATCACCACCTTCCCGAAGTGCTGCGCTGCCTCCAGGTGGCGCAGCGCTTCGGGCGTCTGATCGAACGGGAACACGCGGTCGATCACCGGCCGTAACCGATGCAGCGCGATCGCGCGATTCATCTCCTCGAACATCGCCACCGAGCCGACGTAGATCCCCTGCAGGCGGATGTTCGGCAGGATCGCGCCGATGTTCAGCGGCTCGACCGTGCCGGTGACGATGCCGATGATGCTGACCTGGCCGCCGGCGCGAACCGAGGCGATCGACTTCGTCAATGTGCCTGCGCCGCCGAGCTCGAGGACGTTGTCGGCCCCGCGTCCGTTGGTCAGCCGCAGCACCTCCTGCTCCCATTCCGGCGTCGTGCGGTAGTTGATCGTGTCGTCGGCGCCGAGCTCTTTTGCCTTCGCCAGCTTCTCGTCGCTGCTGGAAGTAATGATCACGCGCGCGCCGTGCAGCTTCGCGAACTGCAGCGCGAAGACGGCGACGCCGCCGGTGCCGAGAACCAGCACCGTGTCGCCCGGCTTCGTCCCGGAGAGCGCGTGCCACGCCGTCACCGCCGCGCACGGAAGCGTCGCCGCCTCTTCGTAGCTGAGGTGATCGGGGATGCGGACCAGCGTGCGCTGATCGAATACGCGGGCCGTGGCCAGCACGCCCGGCACCGCGCCGCCGAGGGAAGTCTTGCCGTACTCGCGCTGGTACTCGCCGTCGATCCAACCGAGGAAGAAGTTCGCGGCGACGCGATCACCGGCTTTGAAGCGGGTGACGCCCTCGCCGACGGCGACCACTTCGCCCGCGGCGTCGGAGGCCAGGATCACGTCGTCGGCGAAGTGTGTGTACTTGCCTCCGGCGATCAGGAGGTCGCGGTAGTTGAGGGAAACGGCTTTGACGGCCATCAGCACCTCGCCCCATCCGGGATCAGGCAGGGTGACGGTGTCGTAGAGGAGGTTGCGTCGAACGGCGGTTGCTGTCGTCATGGCGATATGAATAGCGCCATTACTATCGTTTGGGAAGTAGGCACTTTGTCGTACCATAGGAACCCGGAGGTGCGTCATGAAGCGAAAGGTGAGTGAGATTCCGCAGACCACGCAGCGGATGGCGGAGCAGGCCTTGAGCTGCATCCACTCCATCGACGTCTTCGATCAGACCTGCGCCTCGCACCAGGCTGTGGGGCGCCTGGCCGACAAGTGGACGCTGCTCGTCTTCTACGCCCTGGCCCAGGGGACGAAGCGGTACAGCGAGCTGCAGCGGCAGATCGTCGGCATCTCCCCGAAGATGTTGACCCAGACGCTCCGCTCGCTCGAAGAAAACGGATATGTCGAGCGCGAGATTTTCCCCGAGGTCCCGCCGCGCGTGGAGTACTCGCTCACCGATCTCGGCGTGAGCTTCGTGCAGCCGGTGGCGGTGCTCTACCAGTGGGCGCAGGAGCACAAGGACGAATTGATCCGCATCCGCACCCGCAACGCGCGGCGGGCCTTGTCACAATGAACGCTGCGATAAAGACGCCGCGCGCGGTGATCTTCGACTGGGACGGGACGCTGGTCGACACGGCGGAGGCGAGTTATCGCTGCTACGTCCGGACGTTCGAGTCGTATTCGCTGCCGTTCGACCGCGACATCTACGCCGCGACGTATTCGCCGAACTGGTATCACACGTTCCGCTGCCTCGGGCTGGCCGAGGAGCACTGGGCGGAGGCGGACGAACGGTGGCTGGCGTATTTCGCGGAAGAGAAGATCGAATTGATCGACGGCGCGGGCGAGGTGATCGCGGCGCTCACGGCGCGCGGCATCGCCGCAGGCATCGTCACCAGCGGCAGCCGCCCGCGCGTCGAGCGCGAGCTGCTTGCGTACGGTCTCGCCCCGCACTTCGCGCACTGCGTGTTCGGCAGCGACGTGACGAACAAGAAGCCGCATCCCGAGGGCCTGCTCGTCTGTCTCGAGCGCCTCGGCGTGCAACCCGAGGACGCGGTGTACGTCGGCGACAGTCCGGAGGACATGGCCATGGCGCGGGCGGCGGGAGTGTTCTCCATCGCCGTGCCGGGGCCGTATCCGAATCGCGAGGCGTTGCTCGCGGTGGGGGCGGACTGGGTGGCGGAGTCGTTGCGCGATCTCGGTGTCATCCTGAGCCGCGAAGACGGCGAAGGACCCGTTGCCGGAACGCCTCGCGCCTGATGTCACGGGTCCTTCGGCGTCTGCGCGCCTCAGGATGACACCCTCTCAGGTAAACTCGCCCCCGATGCCTGACGTGATTCACGCCGTCTGTCCGCACGATTGTCCCGACACGTGCGCGATGCTGGTCACGGTCGAAGACGGCCGCGCCATCCGCATCGCCGGCGATCCCGATCATCCGATCACACACGGCTTCCTCTGCACCAAGGTGGCGAAGTATCTGGAGCGGACGTATCACGAAGGCCGCCTGCTGTATCCGCAGATTCGCGCCGGCGCGAAGGGCGAAGGGAAGTTCCGCCGCGCGACGTGGGACGAAGCGCTGTCGCTCATCGCGGAGAAGCTGAACGCGATCCGCGCAGTCCATCCGCAGTCGATCCTCCCCTACTCGTATGGCGGCACGCTCGGCTCGATCCAGGGCGACTCGCTGTCGATGCGTTTCTTCCATCGCATCGGCGCGTCGCTGCTGGAGCGGACGATCTGCGCCACGGCCGGCATGACCGCCTGGAACGGGGTCTACGGCATCCGCATGGGGACGGACACCGAATCGATCCCCGAGGCGAAGCTGATCGTCCTCTGGGGCACGAACACGCTGACCTCGAACCCTCACCTCTGGCCGTTCATCCGGAAGGCGAAGGCCCATGGCGCGCGGACGATCTGCATCGACCCGCTGCGCACGCGCACCGCCGACGCCTGCGACGAGCACATCGCCATCCGTCCCGGCACCGACGCCGCGCTGGCGCTGGCCATCACTCACATCCTCTTCCGCGACGGACTGTACGATCGTCAATATCTTGACGAGATGACCATCGGCTGGGAGAAGCTGCGCGACCGCGCGCTCGCCGACTATTCGCCGGAGCGCGTGGCCGCGATCACCCGGCTTCCGGTCGACACGATCGAGCGCCTCGGGCGGCTCTACGGCACGACGCGGCCGTCGTTCATCCGTCTCAACTACGGCCTGCAGCGCCACGCCGGCGGCGGGTCGGCGGTGCGCGCCATCGCGCTGCTTCCGGCCATCACCGGCGACTGGAACCTGGCGGGCGGCGGCGCGCAGCTCTCGACGTCGCAGACGTTCACCCTCGACAGCGCCTACCTCGAGCGCACCGATCTCATTCCGCCCGGCACGCGCACGATCAACATGACGCGCATCGGCGAGGCGCTGACGGAGATGAACGATCCGCCGGTGCGCGCGATGGTCGTCTACAACTCGAACCCCGCGGCCATCGCGCCCGATCGCGAGCGCGTGCTGGAGGGACTCCGGCGCGACGATCTCTTCACCGTCGTGCTCGAGCACTTCCAGACCGACACCGCCGACTACGCCGACGTCCTCCTCCCGGCGACGACGCAGCTCGAACACGACGACCTGCACAAGGCGTACGGCCACATCTACCTGCAGTACAACAAGGCGGCGATCGCGCCGCTGGGCGAGGCGCTGCCGAACACCGAGATCTTCCGCCGGCTCGCCGCGCGGATGGGGCTCGATCACCCCGAGCTGCAGGAGAGCGATGAGTCGATGATGCGCCACGCGGTGGCGAAGGTGCCCGGAATGACGTTCGACGATTTGCGCGAGCGCGGCTCGATCCGCCTGCAGCTGCCGTCGCCGCATCTCCCCTATCGCAGCGGCACGCGTGTTCCGACGCCGAGCGGACGGATCGAGATCGACTCCTCGCGCTTCAAGGCGGAGGGGCTCGATCCGGTGCCGTCCTACATCGCGCCGCGCGAATCGGAGGAGCGCGATCCCGAGCTGGCGCGGCGCTATCCGCTCGCCCTCATCTCGCCGCCGGCGCATTCGTTCCTCAACTCGACGTTCGTCAACGTCGCGTCGCTGCGGCGCTCGGCGGGAAAGCCGATGCTGGAGATTCACGCCGACGACGCCGGGCGCCGCGGCATCAACGCCGGCGACGCCGTGCGGATCCACAACGACCGCGGCTTCTTCACGGCCGAGGCGGTGATCACCGATCGTGTGCGGCCGGGGGTCGTTTCCGCGCCGTCGGTGTGGTGGCCGAAGATCGCGGCCGACAAGAAGAACGCCAATCAAACCACGTCGCAGGCGCTGACCGACATCGGACACGGCGCGACGTTCTACGACAATCTCGTCGAGGTGAGCCCGGCGTGAGCCTCTCCGTCATCATCGTCATGACCGTGGTCTGGATCGCGCTCATCGTGGCGAATGAGCGCTACGGCCTTTTCCGCTGCGACGACTTCCCCAACCTCGGCGCGAAGATCTTCGCCTACCTCTGGCTCGGCCTCTTCCTCGTCGGAGTGGGCAGCGCCACCGCCTACACCGCCGCACATCAACCGACCGCCGCGCAGCTGGCGAAGATGTCGTTCGCCGGCTTCTTCGTCCTGCACCTCGTCATCGTCATCTTTCTCCTCGGGTGGTGGCTGGCGACGCGCATGCCGCCGATCGCGACGTTTCTCAACATCCGGCCGAGCGGCGAGGACGCAATCGCCGGCTTCGCCATCGGTCTCGGCGGCTGGATCGTCACGATCGTGATGGTCGTTCTCGTCGCGCTCATCCTCAGCGGCGCGGGACTGATGCCGCACAAGCTCGAGCCGCCGGCGATGATCGCCTACATGGCCCGCGTGGCGTGGTGGAAGAAGGCGCTGGTCGTCGCCTCGGCGATGACGGTGGAGGAAGCGTTTTTCCGCGGATTCCTGCAGAAGCGCATCGGCCTCATCGCCTCGACGATTCTCTTCGCCGTCGCCCACGCCGGCTACGCGCAGCCGATGCTCCTCGTCGGCGTGACGATCATCTCGCTGATCATCGGCACGGCGTTCTATCGGACGAAGAACCTGATCCCGGGCGTGGTGGCGCACGGCGTGTTCGACGCGGTGCAGCTCTTCGTGATCATCCCGATCGCGTTCCGGTTGTCGGGATTGTCGTAACCCACCCGCGGATCACTGCTCCGACACGACCACGCCGTCGCCTTCGAAGCGGATCTTGAATCCGGCGTCGTCGACGTTCTCGATCATCACGTTCTCGAGCGTCTTGTCGTCCATGACCTGCGGGATCAGGTTGCCGGTCCAGGCCACCAGGGCGTTCGAGGAGATCGACAGCGGATACTCACGCGTGACGCGCAGCGTGAGCGGCTCGATGGACGTGGAAATCGCGAGCGAGCCTTTGCCGAAGATCTTCACCGTGTCGATCTTGCGCTGATAGGTCGAGTCGTAGATCGGCTCGACGCGATACGTCAGCGTGTCTTCGAGCGCGAGGAGGTTGTGGCCTTCGACGTAGATGAACTCTTCGTTCAGATCGAGCAGGAACGTCTTGCGCCCCTTCTCATAGACGAAGATCTTTCCCTGCCCCACGGCCTTCACCAGCGTCTGCGCGGTCGTGCCGACCAGTCCCGACTCGGCGACGAACTTCAGGTTGCCGGAGTAGCTGGAGACGGTGCCGCGCTTCACGTGCACGCTGCGCGCGAAGTTGATCTCCAGGAATCCGTTCTCGTGCAGTGCGAAGGTCTTCGACGCGCCTTCGATTTTGTGTCCGAGGTCGAGGCGCTTCTCTTCGTGCAGCGGCGTTTCGTCGACCGCGTCCTGCAGCTTGCGGGCGGCGGTGTGGCCGGCCAGCGTCTCGACCTGCGCCACGGGCGGAGGGGGTGGCGCGGCGACGACGGGAGGGGCGGGTGGAGGGGGCGGCGGTGGGGGCTCGGGAGTGGGGATGGTGCCGGGCTGCGTGCGGAGCGCCGGGATTTTGGCGGTCGTGATGCGATCGACTTTCGGCGCCTGCGGCAGGATCGGCTTCGGCGCCGCCGGCGGAGGCATTTCCGCTTCGACTTCCTTCACCAGCTTGTCGGCGCCGGCGAAGCGGAGATGCTCGAGCGCGGGCCCGAGCTTGCGGCGCTGGCGATAGAGCAGTCCGAGGTAGAGGTGCGACTTCGCGTAGTTCGGGCGCAGCTCGACGGCGCGCAGGAGGAACTGCTCGGCTTCGTCGAGCTTCCCCTGCTTGAAGAGGATCAACCCGAGGTTCGAGTGGAGGATGAAAACGTTCGCATTCTCTCTCGCCAGCCGGCGATAAATGACCTCGGCCTCCGGAAACGCGTTGGTCTTGAAGTAGACCAGTCCGAGGAGGTTCAGGACGTCCGAATCATCAGGCCGCAGGCGCTGCGCCCCTTCGAGCTCGCGCCGGGCCTCGGCATACCGGCCTTCCTGAAACGCCTCGCGTCCCCGGTTGTAGTGGAGAAGGAAAACACCCTGATCGAATGGCGCTGCGATGACGGGATCTGGCATGCCGAGAGGGATTGTAGCGGCAGCGGCGCTCCGGCGCACGTGTGCGACGTCACCGCGTTGAAACGGTGCTACTGCGAGCCGAGGTAGCGGAAGCCGGGAATGATCGCGGAGGCCAGCGGAGTGCCGGCCCGGAAGCCGCCGCCGAGGAGACCCTTGCCGCGGCCGCCGGCGAACGAGACCGCGCCGCTGCCGTCGTACGGCCGGCCGTAGTAGACCGTGAGCGCGCGCTTCACGTAAGTCATCGTCTCGCTGTAGGGCGGGATGCCGCCGTGTCTGGTCACCGCCCCTTCGCCTGCGTTGTACGCGGCGAGGACGCGGGGAAGATCGAACGAGAACATCTCCAGGAGGTCGGCGAGATACGCCACGCCGCCGCGGATGTTCTCCTCCGGATCGAGGATCTTCTTCACGCCGTAACGCGACGCCGTCTCCGGCATGAGCTGCATCAGGCCGCGCGCCCCCTTGTTCGAGACGCACTGCGGATTGAAGTTCGACTCCACCTGGATGACGGCGCGCACGAGGATCGGATCGACGTTATAGCGATCGGCGTACTGCTCGATCAGCCGGTCGTACGAAGAGCGGCGGTCGCGCTGCCTGGCCAGCCATTTGAGATCCGAGCTCCTGCCGCCGCCGCTCGATCCGACGTTGTAGATGACTTTCTTCCCGTTCCGGACGATCAGCTGCACCTGCGCGAGCGCAGGGAGAGCGACCAGGCAGACCAGGACGATGCGGACGAGACGCATTGTGCCTGATGGTAGCACACGCGAAAATGCGGTCATGAGCTTCGCACCGATGCAGAAACAGGTCGACGACTGGATCACCACGCACACGCACGGCTACTTCGAGCCATTGATGATGATGGCGCGCCTGACCGAGGAACTGGGCGAGCTGGCAAGAGCGATCAGCCACAAACACGGCGACAAGAAACCGAAGCCGGGCGAGAAAGAAGGAGACGTGGCCGAAGAAATCGCCGACCTGATTTTCGTCCTCGTATGTCTGGCGAACGCGGAAGGAATTGAAGTCGACGAGGCGTGGAAGGGATTGCTGGAGAAGTTGTACGTGCGGGACGCGACGCGATGGAAAAGCGATTGAGCTGTTGAGCGATTGAGCTGTTGAGGACTTCGCTCAAAGCTGAACAGCCGAACAGCTCAATAGCTGCTATCTACCGATTACACATCGCATACGCTTCTCGGAACGTCGGATTATCGATCAGCGCGCGATTGACTTCGAAATAGCTGCGCACGACGTCGTTGGTCTGCAAGAGGCGGCGGCGGAGGTCGATGGCGATGGCGCGCCAGAATTTGGCGCCGGCGGCGGGCTCGCTGCGCAGGAATTGCGCGAGGTCATGCATCGACACAGAGAGCACTTCCGTATCGCTCACCGCTCTCAATGACGCCGAGGCCACGCCGTCTTCGATGATTGAAAGCTCGCCGAATGTCTGTCCTTCCACCAGGTCGCACAGAGAGACTTCGCGGTCATTGACGCGGCGCGTCACGCGAATACGTCCCTGAACCATGATGTGCAGGGCGCGATTGGCATTTCCTTCTTCCAGAACGACATCGCCCGGCGCAAAGCGGCTGATCTGCATCGTGCGGCGCAGCTGTTCGAGCTCGTCCGGCTCGAATTCGGCAAACAACGGGACTCCACGTAGAAAATTTGCGTCTGCCAAGGCATTCTCCGGGTTAAAATCGATCCATCCTTAAAGAATAGTGATTTCGCAGCGCGCCGCTCGCAAGAGTACAGCGTACGGCGTAGTCGTTCAACGGCCGTTGGCAGAACAGGAGCAGCGAGATGGATGGACTTCTTCGCTCACTGATCAAAACGGTTCGGCGCCGCCTCCGCGAAGACGAGGAAGTGACCGTCGAAGCAGTCACGAAAGAGCTCGGCTATACGAGACAGTACATCTCCGGCCGCTTTCATCGCATTACGGGCCGGCTGCTCAGCCACTTTCTGAAAGAGAAACGGCTGGAGAAAGCGGCGCGCCTGCTGCGCAACGGAAACCTGCGTGTCTCGCAGATCGCGCGCCGCTGCGGCTTCGATTCGGAGAACTATTTCCGCCAGCAGTTCCGCGAGCGCTACGGCATGTCGCCGCGGCAGTTCCGATCGAATGGCCACATGCGGATGACCGCGGCGATCCCGCGTCCGCCAAGACCGGCAGTGGCCTAACCGACCGGGGCGCTGTCGAACGCCGCCTCGATCCAGAGGTAGCGCAGCGTGTTCGTGTCGAGCGTGCGCGCACCGAGCGCGTACCGCGTGAACAGCAGCACGCGACGCAGTCCCGAATGCGGGACGCCGCTCTTCCCCAGATAGTCGCGATGCTCCTGCGCCGACGCGAACGTCGTCGCCTCGAACGAATGCGCCAGCCGCACCACGGTTCCCTGCACGGCGATGTCCCCCCGCCGCAGGAAATACCGGCGGTGAAAGAGCCGCAACTCACCTTCTTCGGATTGAATGCGCAGCGGCCTGCCGCAATAGAGCGGCGTCGTGCGGATGCGGAAGCCGCGTACTCGTCCCTCCGCAATTCCCGCCGCGATCTCGCGCGCCAGCGCGTCGCCGACGACCTCCCGCTCGCGAACGATGAGAATCCAGTCGCCCGACGCGGCGTCGATGGCGCGATTGAGCTCCGCGCGGTGATCGATCAGCGCCACGCGCGGCGCGACGTCGAGCACGAGCTGCTCGAGCTTCGTGAAGTGCGGCGTGAGCGCAGTCAGGTCCTCGGTGTGGACATGCCCGAGGGTGACGATCGAAAGCGCGCCGGTCTCGGGACGCACGGCATCGACCAGTCGATCCCAGGCCGCCGGCAAGAGCGCTACTCCTCGACCCGCTCGTGAATGCGGACGATGCGCGAGGCCCGTCCGCTCTCTTCGTCGATCTCGATCATCGCGCCGGAAAGGCGGATGTCGCGCTTCGCCACCTCGAGCTTGCGCGGCGTGTTGAACAGGAAGCGATGCAGCGCCTCCTCGGGACGGAAGCCGATCACCGAGTCGTACGCGCCGGTCATCCCGACGTCGGTCTGATACGCCGTGCCGTTCGGCAGCAGGCGCTCATCCGCGGTCGGTACGTGCGTGTGCGTACCGAGCACCGCGGAGACGCGGCCGTCGAGATAGCGGCCCATCGCCTGTTTTTCCGAGCTCGCCTCACCGTGGATGTCGACGAAAATCACCTTTGTGCCGTCCAGCTCCTTCAGCTCGCGATCCGCGACGTGGAAAGGGTTGTCGCAGGGCGGCATGAAGACATTGCCCATCAGCTGCAGCACGGCGACATTGATTCCGCCCGCCGTCTGCCGCACCACTTTCCCCTTGCCCGGATTCCCGGCGGGGTAATTCGCCGGACGGACGACGTGCGGGTAGTGCTCGTAGTTGTCGACAAAGTCTTTCTTGTCCCAGATGTGGTTGCCCGAGGTGTAGGCGTTGATCGGCAGCTCGGACAACTCCTCCATGATCGCCTCGGTCACACCGAACCCGCCCGCAGCGTTCTCGATGTTGACGATCGTGAAGTCGATGCGTTCCCGGTCGACGACATGCTCGAGCTTCTGATGCAACGCCCTCCGGCCGGGTTGGCCGACGACGTCGCCGATGTAGAGGATCTTGATCATGAGCGGTTGAGCCGTTGAGCTGTTCAGCCATTGAGCTCAACAGCTCAACAGCCGAACAGCTCAATCGCTATTTCGCGTAATCGACAGCTCTCATTTCCCGAATCACGGTCACTTTGATCTGCCCCGGATACTGCAACTCCGACTCGATCTTCCGCGCCACGTCCTTCGACAGCCAGATCGACTGTTCGTCGGTGATCTTCTCGGCGTTGACGATGATGCGGAGCTCGCGGCCGGCCTGGATGGCGAAGCTCTTGGAGACGCCTTCCATCTGGTTGGCGATCGACTCGAGGCGTTCGAGACGGTGCACGTAGTTTTCCAGGATCTCGCGGCGCGCGCCGGGGCGGGCGGCGGAGAGGGCGTCGGCGGCGTTGACCAGCACGGCTTCGACCGTGGTCGGGTCGTAGTCGCCGTGATGGCACTCCATAGCGTGAATGATCTCCCGCTTCTCGCCGTACTTCTCCAGCACCTGCCGTCCGAGCTCGAGATGCGTTCCTTCCATCTCGCGATCGATCGACTTTCCGATGTCATGCAGCAGTCCGCCGCGCTTGGCGATCGTGTCGTTGACGCCGAGCTCCACGGCCATCAGCGCCGCGAGCTGCGCGACTTCGAGCGAATGCACGAGGACGTTCTGGCCGTACGACGTGCGGTAGCGGAGACGCCCGAGGAGCTTGAGCACTTCGGGATTGATGTCGGTGATGCCGAGCGAGAATGCCGCGGCCTCCCCTTCCTCGAACAACTTCTGATCGAGCTCCTGCCGGACCTTCTCCACCAGTTCTTCGATGCGGGCGGGATGGATGCGGCCGTCCTGCATCAGGCGCTCGAGGGAGATGCGGGCGATCTCGCGGCGGATCGGATCGAAGCCGGAGAGGATGACCGCCTCGGGCGTGTCGTCGACGATCAGGTCGACGCCGGTGGCCAGTTCGAGCGCGCGGATGTTGCGCCCCTCGCGTCCGATGATGCGCCCCTTCATGTCCTCGCTCGGGAGATCGACCACCGACACCGTGTTCTCGGCGACGTAGTCGGACGCCATGCGCTGGATGGCCATGCCGAGGATCTTCTTGGCCTTCAGGCTGCCGTGCTCGTTGGCCTCGGTCTCGATGCGCTTGATGATCTGCGCCGCCTCGAGCTTCGCTTCATTCTCGATGCCGCGGATCAGCTCCTTCTTCGCCTCTTCGACGGTGAGGCCGGCCACCTGTTCCAGCTTGTGGCGCTGGTCCTCGATGAGCTGATCGAGCTCGCCTTCGCGGGCCTCGACCCGTTTCTCGCGATCGTTGAGCGCGCGGTCGCGCTTCTCGACCTCCGCGATGCGCGAGTCGACCTGGGCGGTCTTCTTGTCGAGGTTTTCTTCCTTCTGCTGAAGCCGTTGCTCCGACTTCTTCATCTCGTCGCGGCGCTGCTGCGCCTGACGATCGAAGTCGGACTGCATCAGCAGTCGCTTCTCCTTGGCCTCGAGGTCAGCTTCCTTGACCCGGGCCTCGGACTGTTTCCTTGCGTCTTCGACGATGCGCTCGGCAGAACGACGGGCGTCCTCGAACTGCGCTTCGCCTCTCTTGCGGTAGACGGCCGCCCATAACAGGGCGGCTACAATCGCCCCGGCGATCACGCCGGCAACGATGCCGATCAAAATGGTGGTAATCACTCGCTCCTCCCGGTGGGGAGGCCCGCGCAGCCGAAGGAAAATCGGAGAACCCCGCCTGAGCCGTGTGAGGGATTCTTACCTGAACCTGCAAAACAGGTGGGCGCCCTACTGGAACCGTTTAGCTACCTTCATGCCGCCACATGAGCGGCGAAGGCGTGCACGCAGTTCACAGACTCGAGCACCCGAAGTAAGAAAGCATCGGTTCAAGCGTTAGATCATTCATCACGCACTCTGCAGGGACTCCGAAACTGCTGGACTGACGTCCGGCTCAGCTTATGACCTTACTGAGCCGCTCCGATATTTCCTCCGTTTTCTCGATCCATGTTCCCGTCGCGCTTTCGCGCTGTTTCCGGTATCGAGAAAACTCGTCGGCGATGTTGAGAGCGGCGAGAATCGCGATTTTCATCGGGTCGACCGTGGCAACCTGGCCCGCGACCTCTCGCATCCTCCCATCAACAAACCGCGCAAGCTCCGATAAGTACTCCGGGTCTCCTTCCCCACGAACGTTGTACGTTTGACCAAAGATCTCGACGGTGGTCGAGTCGTTTTTCTCCATCGGAAAAATTTACCTAAGAGACGCCGCGGATTATAGCAGACGCTTCACGCGGCGTTTTCGAGGGAAAAGGAGCCGACGTGCAGGATGCTGTCGACCATGAGCTGCGTCCCCCAGTCGTATTGCGGACGCGCTTTCTTGTAAATCTCGGAGGCGTATCTGCGCCCCTCGGTCGTCGCTGCCAGCCGCTGATAAACGGCCCCGACGTTGCCCCCGCCGCGCATGAGGAAGCGCTCCAACGCCGGCAAGCCAGGGGCATACAACGTGTTCGCCATCGCCACCCACCAATTGATCGACGCCGTGTTCATCGATGACATATGCAATGTCGTGTCGACCTCGGCCATGTGCTTCGTGACCGCATTGAAGCCGGTCCAGAGGAAGAGATCGCGCTCGATCGGAGTCCAGGTCGCCGCACCGAGCGAAACGAGACTCTTCCCTCCCGCAAATGAGCTCGCGGCCGCCGATGCGCGCGTCCACAAGGCTGCGGTCGGCGGAACGGTGATGTTCGGAGGAAATCCCGTTCCGTAGATCCACTCGTCGACATGCAGCGAGTCGAATGGTCCGATCTGCTCGCGAAGGAGCTCGACGAATGCGCGATCGTCGGCCCAGTGAAAGCGGTAGCGCCGCAGCCACTCGCGGATGAAGCCATCGAACGCGGCGCGGCCGACCGTGTCCTCGATCATCTTCAGGAACATCCCGCCCTTCTGATACGACGCCGTGTCGAACGTAGCGAGCGTGTCGCCCGTGTCCAGGACCCGGTGCAGCGTCGTCGACTCCGGGAAGCGCGCGGTGGCCCTGACGTAGTCCTCATACGACGTGCGGTCGAAGAAGTAATCGAGCTCGGCCCGCTCGACGTCGTGCATCTCATCGATGATGCGGGCCTGGTAGTACGTGGCGAAGCCTTCGTTCAGCCAGGTGTCGCTCCACGTCGCGCAGGTGACGAGATCGCCGGTCCACGAATGCGCCATCTCGTGCGAGACCACCGTCGAGAACGCCGGCGGCGCATCGTGATTGCCCGGCACAGCGCTGAGCACATTGATGAAATTCGCGTTCGGATTCTCCATCCCGCCGGCGTGGAAGTTCGGCGGCATGAGGACGATGTCGTAGCGGTCGAATGGATACGGCCCGAGGACGCGCTCCGCCGCGTCGAGCATATCGGGGACGTATTGCAGATCCGACGTCGCGTCGGCGACGTTCACCGGCTCCGCATAGAAACCGGTGCGGTCGCCGAGCGGATGAAACTCCATCCTGCCGACGGCGAGGGCGATCAGATACGGCGGAATCGGCTTCGTCATCGAGAACGAGTAGACGCCGTCGGACGACGTCTCGGTCGGATTCTTCGCGCTCATCACGGCGAGGAGGCCGGCCGGCACGCGGATCCGCGCTTCGTACGTCATCCGCACCGCGGGCGTGTCCTGAATCGGAATCCAGTTGCGCGTCTGATCGGGCTCGCCGAGCGTGTAGAGGAACGGCGCGACGTCGCCGTCGGTGGCCAGCGGAGCGAGCCAGTTGAGTGCCTTCGACTTCGGATCGGACCACGACGCGTAATTGATGCGAACGGTCTGCGTCTCCGGCCTGATGTCGATCGTCAGCGGCCGTCCCATCTCCGAATACGACGCCAGCGACCACTTCGCCGGAGCGCCGTCGACGGTCACGCCGAGGATGTCCATGTCGCGCGTGTCGACGACGAACTTCGTCGCGCCGGCGAGGTTGACGATCGTCTCGGTCACCGAGCCGCGCACCTGGTATTTGGCGAAGTCGACCTCCAGGTCGAGGGAGACGTGCGTCGTTCGCACCTGCGTCGGATCGGCGGCGCTGAAGACGTCCACCGGCGGCGGCGGATCGTACGGCGGCGGGGGCGACGCGGCATGCCGCCGCTGCGCGAACAGCGGCACGGTGACGAGCAGCAACGCGATGGCGGCGAAGCGGCGGATCGGGGTTTTCATGCCTGCTCTCAAAGACACATTGTCGAGCCATTTTCTTACCGCGAAGCCGCCGGCACGCTTCATGGTATTTTTAATGCCATGAGCTCTGCCATCATTTCGACCATGGACGCCGCCGGCCGCCTCGTTCTCCCGAAAGCGATCCGTGACGAAGCGCAGCTGAAACCGGGCATGCCGCTGCAGATCACTGTTTCCGATGGACGTGTGGAGATCGAGCCCGCGCCGCGGGAAGTCCGCATCGTGCGCAAAGGGAGAGTGAGCGTGGTGGTTCCGGTCGAACCGGTAGAGCCGTTGACGTTGGCCACCGTAAACGAAACGATCGACCGCCTTCGCAACGGCGAACGATGATTGCGATCGACACCAACGTGATCATCGCCGCTCTGATGAGCTGGCAGGAATTTCACGGACGCGCGCGTGCAGCGCTCGATAAGGCACTCCTTCAAAAACGCCTTCTTCTGCCCTTACCCGCGCTGGTCGAAAGCTATTCTGTGTTGACGCGTATGCCGTCGCCGTACCGGCTGTCGCCGACCGTTGCGCATCAGTTGCTGCACGACACCCTCGGCGACGTTCGCATCGCAGCATTGCCTTCGCGAAAAGCGTGGCAGTTCCTTGGCGCTTGCGAAGCGTCGGGTACAGCTGGCGGCCGCACCTACGACGCCCTCATCGCGACCATCGCCATCGAGGCCGGCGCAACAGAGATCCTCACGTTCAACCCCCGCCATTTCGAGTCCTTCTCGGACCGCCTCCAGATCACCATTCCTTAGCCTCGCCCCCCATTACCTAATCCCCTACCTACTCCTAACTTCAACGCCCACCATGGTTTGCGCACAATAACCGCACGTTGCTTTACGCCCCGTTACCGCCTACATTGTTCCGTGCGGAGCGACTCCCCAAATGCCTGCGCCAGCTCGATATCTCGATACACAGGTCAACTTCCTCAGACGACTGCCGCAGCGACCGATCCTGGTCCCGGATCTACCGCCTGTAGAACCGGGGGAACGGGAAGACGTTCGCCGCCTGCGCGAAAGTCTGGAAGCCACCGTCCGCTCCAAAGTCATGAGCGCGACGGAGCTGATCCGCGCGCTCGGCAAGCAACGCCGCGACGAGCTCCTTCCCACCACCCTCGAGCCGCTCGACGCGCTCCTCGGCGGCGGGCTGCCGCGCGGCAAGGTCGTCGAGCTCGCCGGACGCCGTTCCGCCGGACGCTTCTCCATCGTCCTCGCCGCCCTCGCCGCCGCGACGAGCGCCGGTGAAGCGGCGGTCCTCGTCGACCTCGGAGATCACCTCGATCCGCAGCTCGCCGAGGCCAACGGCGTCGACCTCCGCCGGCTTCTCTGGATCCGGCCGGAGAAGATGAAGGATGCGGTGCATGCGGTCGAGATGATCGCCGCGACCGGCTTCCAGCTCGTCATCCTCGACGCCGGACTCCATCCCATCCGCGGCAGGCGGGTGGCGGAGGCCGCGTGGGTGCGCTTGGCGAGAACGGCGGAGGCGCAGGGAACGGCGATGCTCATCTCCACGCCGTATCCGATGACCGGCACGGCGTCGGAGATCGTCCTCAGCGCGCAACGCGTCCGCCCGAAATGGCTCGGCAGCGGCAAATCGCCGCGCATCCTCGCCGGCATGAGCGTCGACGTCGCCGTGACGAAGCACCGCCATCTGAAGGAAGGGCGCGGCGCGCGGCTGGAGTTCGTCACGCTGGAGGCGGCGACGGGTCCTTCGCCCTCTGCGGGGCTCAGGATGACACCAGGTGTGGAGGCGGCGGCGCGATGATCCGCCTCGCCTGCCTGCTCGTTCCGATGTTCCCCCTCGCCGCCCGGCTCCGCAGCGAGCCGGAGCTGCTCAGCGAGGCGCTGGCGATCGTCGAAGGGAGCGGCAACAACGCGCATGTCGTCGCCGCGACGCGGCGGGCACGGAAGAAAGGAATCCACGCCGGACTCTCGCTCGCGCAGTCGCGGTCGATCATGCCGAAGCTGATCGCGCGCGGACGCGACGGCGAGTGCGAGCGCACCGCGCAGGAGGCGCTGCTCGAAGTGGCAGAGACGTTCTCGCCGCGCATCGAAGACGGCTCCGAAGGGATCGTCTTCGTCGACATCAGCGGCACCGAGCGCCACTTCCCGTCGGAGCGCGACCTCGCCGCGGCGGCCATCCGCGCGTGCGACGGCATCGGACTCCCGGCGCGCTGCGGCATCGCCTCGAGCAAGCTCGCCGCGCGCATCGCCGCCGAGCTCCCGCAGTCGCCGACGATCGTCCCGCGCGGCGGCGAGGCGGAGTTCCTCGCGCCGCTGCCGCTCCTCCGCCTCTCGCCGCAACTCGACACCGCGGCGACGCTGCAGCGCTGGGGACTGACCTCGATCGGCGAGCTGGCCCAGCTGCCGGAAAGCGAAGTGGCCACGCGCCTCGGCGAGCTCGGACGCGAGCTGCATTACGCCGCGCGCGGCATCGATCCGCGGCCGCTCATCCCGCGCGCGCTGCCGCCCGACTTCCGCGAAGGGATGGACCTGGAGTGGCCGCTCGTGGCGCTCGATCCGTTCCTCTTCATCGCCAACGCCGCGCTCGACCGGCTGGCGAAACGGCTGGAGATCCAGGGCTTCGCCTGCCGCCGCCTGGAGATGACGCTGACGCTCGAGCCCGACGGCTTCGACGCGCGCGCCATCGACCTCCCCGCGCCGACGCGCGACGTGAAGACGATGCTCACGCTCATCCGCCTCGACCTGGAGAAAAAAGCGCCCGGCGCGCCGGTCACCGGATTCTCGTTCGCCGCCATCCCCGACCGTCCGCGCCGCGCGCAGCTGTCGCTCTTCGGTCCCACCGCGCTGTCACCCGAAAAACTGGCCACGACCATCGCGCGCCTCATCTCGATGCTCGGCGAAGAGCGCGTCGGCATGCCGCAAACCGTCGACGGCCACCTCCCCGACCGCTACGCCATCGGCAGGTACGATCCCCCACCCCCGCCCGACATCGCCCACGCCCCGCGCAAGAGCCGCGGCCTCGTCGCCGCGCGCATCTTCCGCCCCCCCGTGCCGATCGAGGTCATCCGCCGCGAGGAGGAGTTCGTGTCGATCAAAAGCGAGGGAGACATCAACGGCGCCGTCGTCCTCGCCTCCGGCCCCTGGCCGGTGGAGGAAGGGTGGTGGCGCGATCACCCCCACTTCCGCGAGTACTGGGACGTGGAACTGGAGAAGGGCGTGTACCGGATGTATCAGGACGAGGGGTGGTTCATCGATGCGAGGTACGAGTGAAGGAGCAAATGCAAAATGCAAAAACCCCGAGGCGTCCCTACGCCGAGCTCAGGGCCGCGTCCTCCTTCTCCTTCCTCGAAGCCGCCAGTCTCCCCGAGGATCTGATCGCGACGGCGGCGGAGCGCGACGTGCCGGCGATGGCGATCATCGATCGCAACGGGGTCTACGGCGCGCCGCGGTTTTACGGCGCGGCAAAGAAGGCGGGCATCCGGGCGCTGGTCGGCGCGGAGCTGGTCATGGACCAGGGCCGCATCACGCTGCTCGTCGAGAGCCGCGTCGGCTACAAGAACCTCTGCAAACTGATCACGGCCGGCGCGATGAAGCATCCGAAAGGCGAAGCGCGCTACACGTGGCAGCAGATCGAAGAGCATGCGGCGGGATTGCATTGCCTGACGCGCGACGGCGAGGAAACGCTGCAGAAGATCGCCGGCATCTTCAAAGGGCGGACGCACGTCGAGCTGCAGCGGCACTTCATCCGCGAGGAAGAGCACCGCAATCAGATGCTGATCTCGCTGGCGAAAAAAATGCGGCTGCCGCTGGTGGCCACGAACGGCGTCCGCTACGCGCGTCCGGATGAAAAAGAACTGCTCGACATCCTGACCTGCATCCGCGAAGGTCAACATGTTGACAACGCCGGCCGCCTCCTCGGCGTCAACCGCCACCGCCACATCAAGAGCGCGGCCGAGATGTGCGCCCTCTTCGAGGACTTCCCCCAGGCCGTCGACGGGGCGTGGGAGCTGGCGAACAGGCTCGACTTCACCCTCGCCGATCTCGGTTACCAGTTTCCCGATTACCCCTTGCCGCCGGGAGAAACGAACGACTCGTTCCTGCGCAAGATGACGTGGAACGCGGCGAAGGTCCGCTTCCGTCCGATGACGGCGCGCGCGCAGCGGCAGGTCGAGAAAGAGCTGGACATGATCCAGAAGCTCGAGCTGGCCGGCTACTTCCTCATCGTCTGGGACATCGTGCGCTTCTGCAATCGCGAGCAGATCCTGGTGCAGGGACGCGGCTCCGCCGCCAACAGCGCGGTCTGCTACGCCCTCGGCATCACGGCGGTCGATCCGGTGAAGATGGACCTGCTGTTCGAGCGGTTCCTCTCCGAGGAGCGCGGCGAGTGGCCCGATATCGACCTCGACCTGCCGTCCGGCGATCAGCGCGAGCGCGTCATCCAGTACGTCTACCAGCGCTACGGCGTGCACGGCTCGGCCATGACCGCCAACGTCATCACCTATCGCGACCGCTCCGCCGCGCGCGAAGTGGGCAAGGCCCTCGGTTACTCGCAGGAGCAGGCGGACAAACTCTCGAAGACGGTCAGCACCTGGAACTTCGGCGAGATCCGGGAAATCTCCAGTGTCATCCTGAGCCCCGCAGAGGGCGAAGGACCCGTAACTTCAGGCGATCAGCGTTCAATGGCTACGGATCCTTCAGCGTCTGCGCGCCTCAGGATGACACCGTTGGCGCAGGCGCTCACTGCAAGCGGCTTCGACCCCGACGACCTCCGCGTGCAGCACTTCATGCGGCTTTACCTGCAGATCCAGAACCTGCCGCGGCACCTCGGCCAGCATTCCGGCGGCATGGTCATGGCCAAGGGACGTCTCGATGAAGTCGTCCCGCTCGAGCCGGCGGCGATGCCGGGCCGCGTCGTCATCCAATGGGACAAGGAAGACTGCGCCGATCTCGGCATCATCAAAGTCGACCTCCTCGGCCTCGGCATGCTGGCGGCGATCGAGGAGATGATCCCCACCATCCGGACATACGAAAAAATCGACGTCGATCTCGCCCACCTGCCGCAGGACGACAAGCGCGTCTACAAGATGCTCAACGAGGCCGACACCATCGGCATGTTCCAGGTCGAGAGCCGCGCGCAGATGGCGTCACTGCCGCGCAACGCGCCGACGAAGTTCTACGACATCGTGGTGCAGGTGGCGATCATCCGCCCCGGACCGATCGTCGGCGGGATGATCAAGCCGTTCTTCGATCGCCGTCAGGGAAAGGCGCCGGTCGAATATCCGCATCCCTGCCTCGAGCCGATCCTCGAGCGCACCCTCGGCGTGCCGCTGTTCCAGGAGCAGCTGCTGCGGATCGCGATGGTCGCGGCCGGCTTCACCGGCGGCGAGGCGGAAGAGCTGCGGCGCGCGATGGGCTTCAAGCGGTCGATGCAGCGGATGATCGAGATCGAGAAGCGGCTGCGGTCGGGGATGACGGAGCGCGGCATCGGCGAGGCGGCGCAGGACCAGATCGTGAAGTCGATCACGTCGTTCGCGCTGTATGGCTTCCCCGAGTCGCACGCGGCGAGCTTCGCGCTGATCGCGTACGCCAGCGCGTACCTGAAGGCGCATCACCCCGCGGCGTTTTACATGGCGCTGCTGAATGCCTGGCCGATGGGCTTCTACCATCCCGCCACGCTGGTGAAGGACGCGCAGAGGCATGGAGTGAAGGTGCTGCCGATCGACGTCAATCGGTCGGGATGGAACTGCCGCTGGGAGGATGGCGGCGTGCGGCTGGGGATGCGGTTCGTGAGAGGCCTGCGCGCCACGGCGGGAGAGACGGTCGAGCGCGCGCAGCCCTTCGCGTCGGTCGACGATCTGGCGCGCCGCTGCCGCCTGCGCGACGATCAGCTGACGAAGCTCGCCGACGCCGGAGCGCTCGCGTCGCACGGACTGACGCGCCGCGCCGCGATGTGGCAGGCGGCGCGGGCGGCCAGGGATTCGGGGGAGTTGTTCGAACAGCCCGTCACCCCGACGAAATCACATCCCCTCCGCGAAATGTCGCCCGTCGAAGAAACGCTCGCCGATTACCAGTCTGCCGAGATCACCACCGGCCCTCACCTCCTCGAGCACTTCCGCGCGCGGTTGAAGCAGGACAACGTCCTTTCGGCCGCCGATCTGAAGCACGTGGCGAACGGCAGCCGGGTGACGACGGCGGGCGCGGTGATCGTGCGGCAGCGTCCCGGGACGGCGAAGGGCTTCGTTTTTCTGACGCTGGAGGACGAGACCGGCCTTTCCCAGGCCATCGTCAACCCGCAGCTTTTCTCCGACTGCCGCTCGACGATCCTCGGCCACTCCGGCCTTATCGTCGAAGGAATCGTCCAGAACGGCGAAGGACAGGCCTCCGTCCGCGCCGAGCGCTTCTGGCCGCTGGAAGGATTGCATGACGTACAGAGCTACGATTTCCACTAGGATTGCGCCGCATGAAACTCTCAGCCGCTGAACAGAGGATCCTCAACGACGTCGACAAGTACGGCCTCCACGTCATGAAAGTGATGCCGGAGAAGAAGGCACCGGGGTGGGCGTACTCGATCGGCATTCATCGCACGATGCAGCAGCCGGAAGTCATCGTCTTCGGCCTGCGGGGCGAGACGATGCAGCAACTGATCAACAACACCGCCGAGCAGATGCGCTCGGGCATGACCTACCAGGACGGCACCGAGGACGACGAGCTGCTGGAGGGATACACCTGCGTCTTCAAGACCGTGCGGGAGATCTGGTACGACGTCACCGTCGGCCACGCCCGCTGGTTCTACGGCGGCTCGAACTTTCCGCTGCTGCAGCTCTACTGGCCCGACCGCAACGGCAAGTATCCGTGGGACCCGAAGTGTCAGCCGGAAGTGAAGGCGCTGCAGCCGATGCTGCACGTGGCGGACATCGAGGCCTCGGGCGCGGCGTGGCTGTTGAAGTGATCCGGTTCGCCGTGGGCAGTTGACAGTTGGCCGTTCTCCAGCCAACGGTCAACTGCCAACCGCTTACAATCGTCACATGACGTCCAACCCACTCGTGCCGGTCCCGGTCGTCGAGGAATCTCCCGCCGCACCGATCCGGCCGCGGCCTTCGACGGAAGAGATCGCGGCGTGGGTGATCATCGGGATGTTCCTGATCTTCATCCTCTTCCGCCATCTCGTGCCGGGACTGGTCGCCGGACTGGCGCTCTATCTCATCCTCGACCGCGTCTCGCACTCCTTCGCCCGGCGCATGCCGCACACCACCGCCCGCCCCCTCGCCCTGGCCACCGTGACGCTCATCGCCGGCGCGATCTTCGTCGGCGTCGTGGCCCTGGCCGTCACATTCCTCCGCCGGCACGCCGGAAACATCCCGGCCATGATGACCAAGATGGCGGAGATCCTTCAGTCCACCCGCGCCTGGCTCGGCGGATACGGCGAGGACCTCATTCCCGAAGTCATGACCGACGCCGAAACGCTGAAGCTCGGCGTCGCGGCGTGGCTGAAGGAGCATGCCGCGACGCTCAAGCTCGCCGGCAGCTCGTTCAGCATGGGACTGGTGCACATGCTCATGGGCACCCTCCTGGCCGTGCTCGTCTTCTTCCGCCACGTGACGAAGCGCGTCGACGGCAACGGCACGCTGGCCGACAAGCTGACGGAGAAGGTCGAGCGCTTCACCGACGCCTTCTCCCGCATCGCCACCGCGCAGATCAAGATCTCCGCCGTCAACACCACGCTCACCGCGATCTACCTGCTGGTCGTCCTGCCGATGTTCGGCAAGCACGTGCCGTTCGCGACGACGATCGTCTTCGTCACCTTCATCTGCGGACTGATCCCGGTCCTCGGCAACCTGATCTCCAACACCGTGATCGTCGTCCTCTCCCTCGGCATTTCGGTCGGGACGGCGGTGGCCTCGCTCGTCTTTCTCGTGCTCATTCACAAGCTCGAGTACCTCATCAACTCCCGCATCGTCGGCGGCGAGACCGACTCCCAGGCGTGGGAGATCCTGCTGGCCATCCTCGTCGGCGAGACCGCCTTCGGCGTCTCCGGCGTGGTCATGGCCCCCATCATTTACGCTTTTTTGAAGCGTGAATTACGGGAACGTGGTCTGGTCTGACCGATAATACGGGCATGCTTCGGCCCATTTCCCTCTCCATTTCGCTGCTCGTGTTGTGCGCGCCGCTGGCCGCCCAGAGCATTTCCGGAACGATTTATCTCGATCCGCCGGCGCTCGGCGTGCGCGCCGATTTCGTCCCCACCGCCGCCACGGTGAAGCTCTATCGCGACGGCGGCACGACGCCGGCGGCTGAAGTGGCGACGACGACGGGACGGTACGAGTTCGCGCCGGTTCCGGCCGGAACGTACTGGGTGGTGGTCGATTCGAAGACGATCGGCAGTCACGCCTGGGCCGACCAGACGTTCGGACCGCCGGGCGCGGTCTGCGCCCAGACCGACGGCACGACGCGCAAGAATTTCTTCGAAGGCACCTGCGCCGGCGGACGCTCGCTCGCCTCCGATGACGCCTCCTCGCTCGCCACGGCGGAGCACGTCGCGCGCGTGGAGAGCGGCACGGCGAACGTCGACTTCGCCTTCAGCTTCAACATCGTCACCTCCGTCGCCGACTCCGGCCAGGGCTCGCTGCGCCAGTTCGTCGAGAACGCCAACGCCCTCCCCGGCCCGAACGCCATGCGCTTCGTCCCGCTGACGCGCGCCGTCGTCGCCGCGGAGAACGCGTCGCTCGGCATGCCGCCGCGCTGGTGGACGATCGCGCTGCGGTCGCCGCTTCCGAAGTTGAGCGACGCCGGCACGACCATCGACGGCGAAGCGCACAGCATCCTCTCCACCGCCTCGGTGGTCGACGTCAATTCCGGCCGCATCGACGAGGAGCCGTACCTGCGCAAAGGCGAGCGGCAGGACCTGCCGCGGGAAGAGAAGCCGGAGCTCGAGCTCGTCGCGACCGGCGATGAAGGCATCGTTTGCGAGGCCGCCTGCACGGTGCGCGCGCTGGCCATCCACGGCGCGCCGAACGCGATCGTCACGCGCGCCGACGCCACGATCGAGCAGGTGGTCATCGGCGCGCATGCCGACATCGAAGACGCGCCGAAACACGGAAGCGTCGGCCTGCAGGTTGAGCGCGGCAAGGCCACGCTCCGCTTCCTCTACGTCGTTCTGCAGGACGTCGCCGGCATCGCCGTCGCCGCTTCCGGCGCGCGTGTCGACGGCGATTACGTGCAGGTGATGCGCTGCGGCACCCCGACCTCGGGCGCCGGCATCGCCCTCCTCTCCGACGGCTCGACGTTCCGCCATTCGCACGTTTCGGCGAACGACGGCGCGGGCATCGTCATCGGCTCACCCGACGGCAAGCAGCCGGCGAGCGTGACCGTGATCGAGGACTCGGTCATCAGCAACAACCTCGCGGGAATCGTCCTCGCGCCGGGGTCGTCGCGCAACACGATCGCCCGCAACCAGATCACCTGGAACCGCATCGGCGGGATCGTGGCGGCGCCGTATGCCGGCAATCCGCCGCAGGAGAACCGCATCACGTCGAACGTCTTCGACGAGAACGGCGGCCGGCCGATCGCGTTGAACGAGGAAGAGAAGCGCGACATCCTGGCCCAGGCCAGCGGCACGTGCGATCGCGTCGACGCGGTGGCCAACCACGGCATCGCCGCGCCGGTGATCGACAGCGTGCGGCGTGCGGACGAGACGAAGATGGTCACGATCACCGGCCACGCCTGTGCGAACGTGACGGTCGAGCTCTATCGCTCGTACGTGACCTCGGAGATCCGGAACGCGAAGGAAAACTCGCGCATGATCCGCAGGACGGTGAAGGGCGAGACCGTCACCATCGAGCAGCAGCAACTCGACGCCTATCCCTCGATCGGCGAGTTCAACTACGTGGCGACGACGGTCGCCCACGCGGACGGCTCGTTCGAGGTGACGTTCCCGATCGAGCTCGTGGAGCGGGCCGCGCGGGCCGCGAAGTCGGACGACGTGATCGTCACGAACGAGCAGGCACTGCACGGCAGCGAGTCCGACCGCGCCTACTCCGCGATCGCCATCGATCCGCAGGGCAACACCTCGGAGATGAGCCAGCGCACGCGGGTAAAGATCGCGGAGCGGTAGCGCAGTGCAAGAGGGGAGCGGACGTCTCGTCCGCTCAGAGCCGAGCGGACGAGACGTCCGCTCCCCTCTTGCGCAGCGCCCGGAAGGCGCGCCTCATCGCGAACCACACCGGCGAGATGCGCGGCGCGCGGATGCGTCCCACGATCGCGCCGGCGGTGAACGGCTCGTCCTCGCCCGGCGCGTTGTCGCCGCGCGTGATGAACCACCCCTCCCGCGTGACGCGCACGACGCGGTGCGCGGTCAGCCCGCGTGAGAGGCGCGCCAGCACGACGTCGCCGCGGCGGATCGAGGCCGGATCGACGCGCTCCACTTCCAGCAGCTCGTCGGAGCGGATCGACGGATGCATGCTGTCGCCGCGCGCGCGAAACCTCGCGGCGTTGCCGGTGGCCAGCACCTCCTCGATCACGGTTGCGGCGTCGATCACACGATCAGCTCCAGTGCTGCGCGGTCGAGCGTGAAGCGGAGCTCGCGCACCGGCACACGCGACACGATCCGTTCCAGCATCGACATCGTGAACGCGATCGCCTCGGCGTCGTGGAACGGCGGAAACGTGCAGCCGAAGAGCCGCGCCACCGCGACCGCGGAGTGCAGCTCGCACAGCTCGTTGTCCTTCGCCTGCGTCAGCAGGTAGACGCCGGCCAGCGGCGCGCGCGACGGCGACGCCAGCTCCGCCTCGCCATGCCACGGCGTGCCATGCATCCAGAGCCGGCCATCCTCTTCGCGCACGATCACGCGATCGTCGCTCACGATCTCGCGCGCTTTGTCGCCCCACATCCGCGCAATCGTCGTCTTGCCGGCGCCCGACTGTCCCACGAACAGGTGCCCGGCTCCGCTTTGGTCGACCACGCCGCAACCATGAAGCTCGACGCCGCGGCCGCGCCCGAGGAGGTTCGCCATGAGGACTTCGTCGAGTGGATAGTCGAGCGGGTTGAACGGCCGGGTGAGACTCACGCGAATCGTGCCGCGTGTGAAATCGCGATCGAACGTGGCCACCGAGTACGGCGTCTTTCCGACCACATCGGTCTGGCATTCGATGCGGACGCCATCGCCTTCGGCGTACATGCGCCAGACGGCGCCCGATTCGAACAGCAAGGCGCCGCGTGGTGGTTCGTAGTGTTCGAGGAGCGCGACGTCGAGATCGATGTCCGTCGCCGCGGGCCCATCGACGAAGAATTGCGTCACCGGCCCGTCGAAGCGGCAGTGGACGCGCGGATCGTCGCAGCGGACGCCGATGGTGAGGCCGGCGATCCGCAGAAACGTTTCGGGCATCCGGTCAGGAGCCGGGGAGCGAGCAGGGAGACGGCGCCGAGCACTGGCCCTGCGTCGAGCCGCTGGAGTGCTGCTGCTTGCAGAAGCCGAGCACCGCTTCTTCCGCGCGCAGCGGAAACCGCTTCACCACCGGCTTCTCGTACTGCTTTCTCTTGTCCGCTTCTTTTCTGTTTTCCATGATCTCCTCGTTCATCTCGCGTGGCTGGAGCACGCGCCACAAGTACCTGTCGAACACGACGACGCCGTCTGCACGAACGGCATCGCCGCGCGTGCCGCCTGCAATTCGCTGAGATTTTTCTCCCGCACCGACGCCGCCATCTCGTCGATCTCCTCGTGATGCGATCCGTCCGCGCAATACTCGCACTCGCCGTGCTCCGGGACCGGAATCTCGAAGACTTCCGCGCGCAGATGCGCGACGCGGCAGAGGAAGTCGACCGGCGCTTCGGGATCGCCCGCTTCGAGCTCGGCATTCGCCGCGCATGAACCGCAGAACGACTTCAGCGCGCAGCGGGTGCACTTCGTGATGCGCGTCGCTTTCTTCTTGCGCACGGTGCGCAGGAACTTCTCCCAACCCTCGCGCACCGATCCTTCCTTCACGTTGTACTCGTCGACATGCGACAACACGCAGATCGTCATGTTCCCGTAAGGATCGATGGCGAACGAGTTCACGCCGCCGCCGCAGTTGTAGACGCCGCCCATCTCCCCTTCCGGAGGTGGCGTGGGAATGAACTCGCGCGCCACTCTGCGGAACTCCGAGACACGCGTCGGATCCTCGAGGTCGAGGGCCACGATCTCCGCCGGCGTCAGCCGCACGGCCAGCGGACTCTGCGAGCAATCGATGCGCGGATTCATCATCCCGTCGAATTTGAAATTGAGTCCGAGGCCGTCCGCGATCTCCTTCATCATCCCCAGCTCGTGCACGTTGATCGACACCGCCACGGTCTTCAGTTTCAGGGGCAGATTGCGATCGAGCAGCAGCTTGATGCCGCGCAGGCACTTCTCGTACGAGCCGGGGATTCCGGTCAACTTTTCATAGGTCTCTTTCGTCGCGCCGTACAGCGTGATCTCGATGGCGAACGGCGGATATTCGACGAGGTAATCGGCGATCCGTTCCGTGATCATCGTGCCGTTCGTGAATAGCGTGACGAAGAATCCTTTGGTCTTCGCGTAGGTGTAGATCTCCAGGAAATCGTGGCGGGCGAAGATCTCGCCGCCGCTGAGCAGCAGCCACATGCAGCCGAG